>Ga0209751_10002153_pt1 | contig 19889 bp, 16 predicted proteins | sample RifCSP13_1_FD_184019 | JGI IMG/M metagenome (GOLD analysis project Ga0209751, IMG submission 184019) | Soil microbial communities from Rifle, Colorado - Rifle CSP2_sed 13_1 (SPAdes) (version 2) | ecosystem: Environmental > Terrestrial > Deep subsurface > Rock core/Sediment | place: Rifle... | reverse complement strand
GCCGCCATTCGATCCTCCTTCAGTCCTCCTTCTTGGCTCCCGCCCCCACGGGCTCAGGGACCGATGGCGGCGGCAGCGGAGCAGAAGTCATCGGCTGCCGGCGCCGGGTTGTCTGCCACCTCCACGTCAGCCACAGGACGGCCGGCACCCAGATGAACGGGAGCAGCGACCCGGCCAGGAGGAGCAGGAATTGGCCCAACTGGACGAGCACTTTGTAACTGGCCTTCAGCCCCTCGGTGAAGGTGGGGATGCCGCCAGGATCGACGGCGTCGATGAAGAAGGTCACCGTTACGGCCGCCTCACGGCCAGGAAGGGGCGTGCCGTCCTCGGCGACCGGTTGGGCGGTGGCGGTCGTTTGGGTGCGGATGTCTCTCTCGGCGGTGGCTTCGTAGGCAAGCAGGATGGATTGGCCTGGTTCGATGGTCGCCGAGGGATCGCCGAACACCACGATCGTGTCGTCGATCGTGATGTCGAGAATCGGGTCCCGCAGGGCAAGGTCGGTCAGGAGGGTGTCGCCGACATTGGTGACCTCGAAGCACAGAGTGGCCGGACCGCCTTCGTCGACGGTGAGACCCTCGCCGCCAGGGCAGGACAACCCGGCCCCGTCATGACCGGGGTAGGCGGTCACGATCAGCCGGATCTCCGGACGGGCGGTGTCCTCGGTGATGGTCAGGACGATGGTGGCGAGGGAAACCATGTCCTCGAGGGTGCGCAACTGGCCGCGCAAGGTCTCGAGCTCGGTCTCCCGCTGCAAGAGCTGGCTCTCGAGGGCGGCAACAGCCTCGACCCCCTGGGCGGTCTCGAGGAAGCCTCGCAACCGCTCGACCGACGCCTCCGCCGTGTTGATGCGGCTCTTGATGTCGACGACCCGCTCGGTGACGTCGTCGGCCGACACGTTCTGGCTGCGCAGCTCGCCGATCGATCCGAGTCGATCAAGGGCGGTCTGGAAGTCCTCCGGGAAGACCTTGAAGGTGAGCACCGACTGCGGGTTGGGCGCCCCGATGGTGTGCTGGCCGAAAATGAAGCCCCCCAGGCTCGAGACGATGCGGGTCGCCTCCTCACCGGCTTTGACCACGTCGGTGACGGCAACCACCAGGTCGGCGGTGAAGATGATGTCGCGCCCGAGGTCGATGGGTTGGGCCAGCACCGGAGTCACCCCTCCGGATCCCACCAAGGATCTGTCCGGCTCCGCCGACGACTCCGGTGCGGCGGTAGTGGTTGTCGCGCCGGCGAAGGTCGTCTCCGGAGCGGCGTCGCCGGCGGCGAGCCCGGCGGACTGGTCCGAGAAACTTTCACGAACGCTGGAACATGCCGCCGCTACCAGCACCAGCACGGAGAGCGCGGCGAGGATACGTCTCAGATGGATATTGCGTTGCACTTTTGATTCCCTCCTAGGGGTCGCCGCTTGGACGTGCCCTCCACCATGATCGGTTCCCGGCCGGGTGGGGATAAGGTTTCTTCCACCCGGACCACCACCGGGAGGCCCTTCAGGGAGGAGACATGAGAGTGTTCGTCGCCGGCGCCACCGGTGTGATCGGTCGGCGGGTCGTCGCACGACTCGTCCAAGCCGGTCACACGGTCACCGCAGTGGCCCGCAGCGCTAGCAAGGCTCAACAGCTGACGGCCATGAACGCGACCCCGGTTGACGTCGACTTGCTCGACGACGACGCCGTGCACGCGGCGGTAGCCGGTCACGACGCGGTCGTCAACCTTGCCACCAAGATCCCTTCCGGCGTCGCTGCGACGAGGCGGACGGCATGGGCCGAGAACGACAGCCTCCGCAGTGTCGCCTCGACCCATCTCGTCGACGCCGCCTTCGCCGCCGGCACCTCGGTGTTCGTCCAGGAATCGGTGTGCTTCGGCTATGTCGACCGAGGCGCCGAGTGGATCGACGAAGACACGACTGTCGCCCTCACGTCGCCGATCCGCTCGACGTCTGACGCCGAAGCGAACACCGCTCGGTTCGCCGCGGCCGGCGGCCGCGGTGTCGTATTGCGCTTCGCCATGCTCGTCGCCCCGGATGCCGCTCACACGATCGACTTGCTGCGCCTCGCCCGGCTCGGACGTCTTGCCATGGCGGGCGCGCCCGAGCGCTATCAATGCACCATTCATGCCGACGACGCCGCCGCGGCGGTGTTGGCCGCCGTCGAGCGCGCACCATCAGGCATCTACAACGTCAGCGACGACGACCCCCTGACGGTGAGCGAGCACGCATCGGTTCTCACTGTTGCGATCGGCCGCCACGTGGGGATGCTGCCGCAAGGAGTGCGCGACGCCGGTGGTGAGCTGACCGATCTGCTACGACGGTCACAGCGAGTCAGTTCGGCCAAGCTGACCGAGGCAACCGGCTGGCGTCCGGCCCATCCGTCGATGCGTGACGCCTGGCCAGAGGTGGTCGGACGGCTCGGCGGCCGCCAGGCGTCGACGGGTCCCATCACTCACCTTGGGCTGTGGCTGCTGGCGGCGTCGGCTCTGGTGATCGGCGTGCAGGCATTGTTCGCACCTCGTTGGTTCTACAACGAGTTTCCGTTGGGCCGGGGCTGGGTCGCTGCTGACGGTCCGTTCAACCAGCATTTGTTGCGCGACTTCGGCGCCCTCCAACTTGCCCTCTTCGTCGTGACCGTCGTGGCCATCGTGACGCGACGAGTCGGTCTGGCCCGTCTCGCCGGTGGCGCCACTTTGGTGTTCGCCCTCCCCCATCTCGTCTATCACCTCGGCCACCGCGGCAGTCTCGGGGACGCCGACCTCATCTCGAGCCTCGGCGCATTGACGATCACCGCAGCCGTAGCTGCCTTGACGCTCTTCCGTCCAGCCAGCTAGATCCGCGCAGACCTTGCTCGGGGGGCGGATCGCGTCAGGGCGGGGGTCCTGGTAAGTTGGGGTCGTCTCTCAGCGGGGAAAAGCGTGGCCTACGAACAGCAGAATGAACTCATCCAAGCGTTGGATCCGACCATCCGGACTCTTCTAAACGAGCACCGGGAGCGACGGACCCACTGGTATTTCCACGAGTTGGTTCCTTGGGAACAGGGCCGCAGCTTCCGCGACGAACCGTGGGACGTTTCCCAATGTTCGATCGGCGAGGCAGCCCGCACAGCATTGGTGCTCAACCTGCTCACCGAGGACAACCTTCCCTACTACCACTCGGCGCTCGAACGCCACGTGCCGAGCGATGGAGCCCTGGCCGAATGGAACCGGCTTTGGACCGCCGAAGAGGGCCAACACGCCATCGCCCTACGTTCCTACCTGCTCACTTCCCGCAATTGCGACCCGCGGGCACTCGAGAACGAACGATTGACCGTGATGAGCACCGGGTACTACCCCGATTGGCGGAATCCCGCCGAGCTTTTCGCCTACACCACCGCCCAAGAGCTCGCCACCCGGGTCAGTCACCGCAACGCCGGCAGGGTCACCGACGACCCCGTCGCGTTCGAACTCATGAAGACGATCGCCGCTGACGAGAACCACCACTTCGTCTTCTACAAGGGTGTGATGGCGGCGATGCTTCGAGAGGCACCGGCGCTGGCCCTGGACGGCATTTACAGCGTTCTGGTCAATTTCCAGATGCCAGGCGCGGTCGTTCCCGGTTTCCTCCGTCGCTCGATGGTGATCGCCAAAGCCGGCGTGTACAACATGCGGGTGCACCACGACCGGGTGGTCATGCCCTTGATTCGAGATTGGGGCATCGAGAAGATCACCGGACTGTCGGCTCGGGCCTCTGAACTGCAGGAGAAGATCATGGCCTGGCCCTCGATCATCGTCGAGCGGGCCGAGCGCTTCGAAGCCAAGTATTCCCCAGTCACTGTCTGACCGAGCGGGCGCTAACCCTCCGAGTCGGCCATCTCCACCGCAGGGACGTCCGGCGTGGCGACCGCCTCGAAGGTCAGTTCCTGGTTCTCGTCGACGTCGACAATGATGGTGTTGCCGGCTTTGAATTCGCCGAGCAGCACCCGTTCAGAGAGAGGGTCCTCGAGCATCCGCTGGATCGCCCGCCGCAGCGGCCGAGCCCCCAGCTCGGGATCGTAGCCCTTCGTGCCCAAGTGACCCTTGGCTGCATCCGACAGCACGAGGTCCAGCCCCTGCGAGCCAAGTTGCTTCCTGACCCGGGCGAGCATGAGGTCGACGATCTGCTTGATCTCATCCAACGACAGCTCGTGGAACACGATCACCTCGTCGATCCGGTTGAGGAACTCGGGGCGGAAATGCCGCTTCAGCTCCTCGGTCACCTTCTCCTTCATCTTCTCGTAGGTGGCGCTGTCGCTCTCCTGATGGAACCCGATCGCCTTCTTGCGCAGGTCCCTGGTGCCCAGGTTGGAGGTCATGATGATCACGGTGTTCTTGAAGTCGACGGCGCGTCCCTGCGCGTCGGTCAGGCGCCCGTCCTCCAGGATCTGCAACAGCGTGTTGAAGACGTCGGGGTGGGCCTTTTCGATCTCGTCGAAGAGCACCACCGAGAAGGGCTTGCGACGCACGGCCTCGGTGAGCTGGCCACCCTCGTCGTAGCCGACATAACCGGGTGGTGAACCCACCAATCGGGACACGGTGTGCTTCTCCATGTACTCGGACATGTCGAGCTGGATGAGGGCGTCCTCGTTGCCGAACAAGAACTCCGCCAGGGCCTTGGCCGTCTCGGTCTTGCCGACGCCGGAAGGACCCAAGAAGATGAAAGAGCCCGAAGGACGTTTGGGATCCTTCAGACCGGCCCGGGTGCGGCGAATCGCCTTCGAGACGGCGATGATGCCGTCCTTCTGACCGATGATCCGCTTGTGGAGCTCGCCCTCCATGTTGACCAGCCGGGCCGTCTCTTCCTCGGTGAGACGGTGAACCGGAATCCCGGTCCACTGGGCCAGCACCTCGGCGATGTTCTCTTCGTCGATCACCCAGCCGGTCTCCGCCCCCGATTCGCGCAGGGTGCGTTCCCGCGAGGAGCGGTCGGTCGCCAGATTCCGCTCTTGGTCACGGAGTTGAGCGGCCCGTTCGAACTGCTGCGCCGACACCGCTTCCTGCTTGTGCTTGCGAACCTCGCCGATCTTCTTGTCGATGTCGGCGATTTCGGGATGTCGCGAGCTGCGGTTTATCCGCATGCGCGACCCGGCTTCGTCGATCAGGTCGATCGCCTTGTCGGGGAGGTGACGGTCGGAGATGTAGCGGTCGGCCAGGTTGGCAGCAGAGACGATGGCCTGGTCGGTAAAGCGAACCTGGTGATGGGACTCGTAACGATCCTTGAGGCCATGCAAGATCTGAATGGTGTCGGATACCGACGGCTCCTCGACCCGGACCGGCTGGAAACGACGCTCCAGGGCCGAGTCCTTCTCGAGGTATTTGCGATACTCCTCGAGCGTTGTGGCTCCGATGGTTTGCAGCTCACCTCGGGCGAGCATGGGCTTCAAGATCGAGGCGGCATCGATGGCCCCCTCGGCGGCGCCCGCCCCCACCAGCGTATGGATTTCGTCGATGAAGAGAATGATGTCACCGCGGGTGCGGATCTCTTTCAGCACTTTCTTGAGACGCTCTTCGAAGTCGCCGCGATAACGAGAACCGGCCACCAACGCCCCCAGGTCGAGGGTGTAGAGGTTCTTGCCGGTGAGTGTTTCCGGCACTTCGTTGGCGACGATCCGTTGGGCCAGGCCCTCAACAATGGCGGTCTTGCCGACGCCGGGTTCGCCGACGAGAACCGGGTTGTTCTTGGTGCGCCGAGAGAGAATCTGCATGACTCGCTCGATCTCGCGGATCCGCCCGATGACGGGGTCGAGCTTCCGCTCCCGGGCCATCTGGGTGAGGTTGCGGCCGAACTGGTCCAGAACCGTAGAACCGGATGGAGTGGATTCCCGACCGCTCGGTTGGGCTGGGGCGTTTTGCTCCTCGCTGCCCTGGGGCCCCGACAACAGCTGGATAACGGTCTGGCGGACCTTTTGCAGTTCGGCACCCAGTCTCTGGAGAACTTGGGCGGCGACTCCCTCGCCTTCCCGAATCAGACCGAGCAGGATGTGCTCGGTGCCGATGTAGTTGTGCCCAAGCTGCAACGCTTCCCGCAAGGACAGCTCTAGCACCTTCTTGGCACGGGGGGTGAATGGAATGTGACCGGAGGGCGACTGCTGGCCCTGCCCGATGATCGCCACCACTTCCTGACGTACCGATTCAAGGGAAATGCCCAAGCTTTCCAACCCACGTGCAGCGATGCCCTCGCCCTCGTGGATCAACCCCAGCAGGATGTGCTCGGTTCCGATGTAGTTGTGGTTGAGACCCCGCGCTTCTTCCTGCGCCAAGACCACCACTCGTCTGGCCCGATCTGTGAACCGCTCAAACAAGGCTCGATGCCTCCTCGCACCAATCCCCTGATGGGGTCACCGAGTATATCGGCGGGGTCCGACTAACTCGCTTCGAAAGGCCTGAAGGGCCGGCCGAGCCTGTTGCGGTCCCTGGTTTCATTGTCGGCAAAGACTCCGCCAACCTGTAGTGCCGATGTCCCCATGCTCGCCGAAATGGGTCGCTACTACCATCCCGGCTCGGCAATGAACGACCTGACCGGGCTAGTCCCCATCGACTCCGTCTGGCAGCGGGTGGCCAGGGTGGAGGAACGCCTGCTGGAAGCCTCGTCCTCCGACGATCCCTACCTGACCAAGATCGCCCAGCACCTCCTGCATGCCGGTGGAAAGCGTTTCCGTCCGCTGCTGGCGTCGCTGGCCGCCGAGTTCGGGACCCCGAAGGACCGGCGTCCGGTCGAGGCGGGGGTCGCGGTCGAGCTGATCCACGTCGGCAGCCTCTACCACGACGACGTCATCGACGAGGCCGACACTCGGCGCGGAGCTGCGTCCGTAAATGCCAACTGGACCAACACGGTGGCGATCCTCGCCGGCGACTTCTTGATGGCGAGAGCCTCGGAAGTGGCGGCCACCCATCTCAACAAGGAGTCGGTGCAGATGCTCGCCCGCACCTATGCCGAGCTGGTCGAAGGTCAGGTGCTCGAACACCAGCTGGTCGGAGACCTCAATCACCCCGCCGACGACTATCACCGCGTCATCGGCGGCAAGACCGCCTGCCTGATTCGCACCAGCGCCCGCCTGGGGGCCATTGCCGCCGACGCATCGGCCGAGGTCATCGAAGCGGTCAGCACCTGGGCGTGGGAAGTGGGCATGGTCTTTCAGATCGCCGACGATGCCCTCGATCTGGTGGCCTCCGAGGACCTGCTCGGGAAGCCAGCCGGGTCGGATATTCGCGAGGGCACCTTCACTCTGCCGGTCCTCCTGGCCGCCGAAGGTCCCCGGGGCGAGCAGGTCCGCCGGCTGCTCAGCGGGCCCCGCCCCTACCCGGACGAAATCGTCACCGAGGTAATGGGTCTGGTCCGCGCTGGGGGCCACGTCGATACCGTCCTCGACTCGGCCATGGAGCGACTACAGGCCGCCGACCAGGCGATTGGGGATTTGCCCGACGGCAAACCCCGGCAAGCTCTGCGAGACCTTGGCCTGTTCCTGGTCGACCGCGTTCAGGCCCTACGGGCCGAATAACGGCTCTGGGGGCCCTGCCTTCGCATCATTTGACGGGCAATGCCCTCAAGCAGAGGGCAAAACGGTCCGTAACTATGAGGGTGGAAATGGCCCCTCCGACCCGACGCCGCAGGCCCTCGGCGAACGTACCCATGCAGCGTGTCGGGCAGCAGCCCGGGAAACCGTAGATGCGCGAGCTGCAGGCGCTTTATCGGGAAGGCCTCCAGGCCCAACTCGAGGTTTTGCGCCTGGCGCGCCACCACTTCCGCAGCGGAGACGTGGCCGCCGAGGAATCCGTCCGCCGGATTGCCCATTCTTTGAAAGGCTCGGGGACCAGCTACGGGTACCCCGCCATCTCGAGGGCCGCCGACGAACTCGAGGCGTGCGCCCCAGCGGAGCTCGACCTCAAGCTGGTCTCGCTTCTGAGCCTCTTGCAAAAGATGGCCGAAGAGGCCGCCACCGAAGCGCCCACCGGCATCCTGGTGATCGAAGACGACCCGCTGGTGGCCCGACTCCTGGAACTGAAGCTCGCCTCCCCAACACGGCGGGTGCGCACCGCCCCCACCTTGGCCGACGCCCAGGCCGAACTGCGGGCCGCCAAGGTGAGCTTGATCCTCCTCGACCTCTTCCTACCCGATGCCGACGGTCGAAGCCTCCTGGTCGAGCTGAGGGCTCGACCCGAGACGGCCAGCCTCCCCATCGTGGTGATGACGGCCTCAACCTCACCGCTCACCAAGAGTGAGTGCTTTGCCCTGGGCGCCGATGCCTTCTTGGAGAAGCCCTTCGATCCCGATCAGGTGGCTGCTCTGGTGGGATCGTTGCTACGGAGGACCGAGCATTCCCGAGTTGTCGAGACCGGCACCCTCACCGGCCTGGTAGCCCGGACCGCCGCCGTCGATCAGTTCTGGCGGGTCAAGCGAGACGGTGCCATCGTCGCAGCTGCGACCCTGGTTCCCGAGGTTCACGGCCGGCCACTCCTCAAACCCGATCCCGACGCGGTGACGGACATGGTGGTGTCCGAGCTGGCGGCGAGCATCGGCCAAAGTGGCTTGATGACCAAGTGGTCGAACGGCGAGCTGGTGATCATGGTCCCGGGCGCCACCGTCGGGGAACTGGCCGACAAGTTGGAGAAGCTGCGTCTTCACCTGCGCAACAACGGCGACTTCGCCGGGGCGATCGTGAGCTTCGCGGCGGTGGTCGTCGATGCGAGAGATCGAGCCTCGCTGTCTGACGCCCACGCCGCCACCCAACGACTACTCGGTGTCGCCAAGGGAAAGGGGGGGGATCGAGTCCTGATCGCCGAACCTCTGGCGCACCCGCGCAAGGTTGTCCTAGCCGAAGACGATGCCCTCACCGCGGCTTTGGTCATCCACCGCCTGAACGGCGACGGCTATGAGGTGGTACATGTTCCCGACGGGGATTCGGCGCTGGAAGCCGCGCTGGACACCGCCGTCGGATTAGCCATCCTCGACGTGCGAATGCCTCGAAGCAACGGTTTCGAGACTCTCGCCAAGATCAAAGCCGCTCGACCCGATCTCCCCGTGGTGATGCTGACCGGCATGGGCTCTGAACGCGACGTGGTACGCGGCTTTCAACTTGGAGCCGACGACTACATCCTCAAACCGTTCTCACCGACAGAGTTGTCGGCTCGGCTCCAACGCCTCTTGGACCGGTGAGTCAGGAACCGCCCAACCCGCAGTCGCCGGTCGCGCTCGCGAGCTCCACTCCTCCGAACTGAAACCGCTCAAAGGCCGCTACCTGCTTGATCTCGAGTTGGGTCAGCGAGGACTCCCAACTCGGCATCGCACCAGTGATCTCCTTCTTCTGGGCGCCGTAGGTGGGACCCACCTCATCGCGCCAACGCTCGGATCCGAGTGTGACCCATCTCATGTGATCGGCGCAGGCGGGAAAGGTTGCCACTACTGTCGCCAGAGCGGGGCCCGACGCTCCCCCCCCCTGGGCGCCGTGGCAGGCCGTACACACCCGAGCGAAGACGTCTCGACCGGCGTCGAGGTCGACATTGCCGGTCGACGCCGGCGAACTCACACAGGCGACCAGAATTAGCGCCCCCGCCGCCGCCGCCCACTGCCTCACACTGGCGTCATCGCTTCCGAGCGGCCCAGTTTGGTGAAATACGTGTAAATGCCGGCCAGCAACGCCAGCCCCATGACGGGTGTGGAGATCCTCTTCAAGACCGCCGATTCGGCGGAGAGGCCGACCAGGAAACCCACCAAGCCGGCGTTGGTGCCCCACAAGATCAGACGATCGATCGTCGACCCGCCGATCAGACCGCCCACCGCGGCAAACAGCGCGTTGGTCATCACACCGATGAACATCGAATGGTCAAAGGCGATCAACACCCCCACCGATTCCCCGGACTCGGGGTCGAGCTCGCCCGAGACGAACAACTGCACGACGTAGACCAGCAGTCCGATGCCGACGGCGAGGAACAGCACCGACATCCGGGCGAAGTTGGCAGAGCCGCCCTCCGCCCAAGCGCTCGGTTTGATCTTCGACCACATCCGGACGATGAAAGCCACGATGGCAGCCACCTCCAAAAGGGTCGCCACCTGTATCAGCGCCTCGATGTCGAAGATGATGGCGACGTTGATGATCAAACCGGCCCCAAACAGGCCCCAGGCGATTAAGCGGCCTAAACGACCGTCCGGACCGGCGAGCTTCCAGTCGGTGATGGCAACCCCGGCCAAGATCAGGTAGCCGATCAGCATGGCCGGAGGATGGGCCCCGGCGAGGTTCGAAGCTGTCTCTTGGCCCAGCCCCGGCAACTTGCCGTTGGCAATGAAGAGCCCGAGCAAGACCCCCAGCACCGCTCCCAGGGTCACCGAGATCGTGGCAAGCATCAGGGCCAGCCGGGCTGTCGTAGTGGGGGTATTCCGATAGCGTCCCATCACCCACGACAGCAGCCAGAGGATGGCTGCCAGTTCCAGAGTCCCGGCGATGGGACGGTAGATACCGGTTCCCACGAAGAACGCGATGACGTAGACGACGGTGGTTACGGTGATCGTCGACGCCAACCGGCGGGCAGTCGCCGCCGACTTCTGGTCGACCCCCTCGCCGAAGATCAGCATCGCGGTCGCCACCACCGACAAGGTGATCCAGCCGAGTGTGCCGGCGTGCACGTGGGTCAAGATGACCTCGTGTTCGGGCGTCCAAACATCGAGTCCGTTGAGGATCCCAATGACGATGGTCACCACGAAGATCGCTAGCGCGGTCCGGTACAACAACCGCGCCTGCGGTACGAGCGCGTTGTCCATCTCAAATACCTCCCATGTCGGTGGACATTGCGTTTCGGCCGGGACGCCCCTCCGCGGTCGAGGACGCGAGTGTGAAGACTAAGCCGTCGCCCCCCCCGATGTGGGCGAAACGGGTGGATTCATCCAGGCCTAGAGCTCCGTGCACTAGCTCCGATGGCGGCTAGCCCCAGCCCAGACCAGCCGCTCAGGCGCGGATGGCGAGCGCCCGCGAGGCTGGGTTCATCTCGGCAATGGCCCACGGGGAGCCGTAGTCGACCAGCAGGTCGAGGAACGGTGTGGCCGGGAAGGCCTCTGGACCGAGGACCCCCACCCCCGACCAGACGCCGGAGGCCAGCAGCTCGAGGGCGATGACCGGGTTGAGCGCCGTCTGCCAGACCACCGCTTGATGGCCCCATTTGCCCATCATCTCGTCGTTGTCGACACAGTGATACAGGTACAACTCGCGCGGCTGACCGTCCCGACCAGAGCCGGTCACCCAGGTGCCGACGCAGGTCTTTCCGTGCATGCGATCGCCGAGCCGAGCCGGGTCCGGCAACAACGCCGCCAGCAGGTCCCGGGGCGCCACATGTGACCCGCGCACGTCGACCTGGTCTTTCCGATCGAGGCCGATCTTGTGGAGCATCTCCAACGCCGCAATGAACTCCCTCCCCAGCCCGTACTTGAACGTCACCCGGCGGCAATCGATCCAGCGTGGGATCAACATCACCTCTTCGTGCTCGACGTTCACACACTCGACGGGACCGATCCCCTCCGGGAAAGGAAAGATCTCGGGCTCGGAGAAGGGCGCGGTCGTATACCAGCCCCGACCCCGCTCCCACACCACCGGCGGGTTCAAGCACTCTTCGATGACCGTCCAGATCGAGAAGGTCGGAGCGAAGGGAACACCATCAACGGACAGGTCGCCTCCGTCCCGCACTCCCATCTCGTCGATCGAAGCAAAGAGATGATCAGAGGCGTACCGTGCAAACACATCCGAAAGACCGGGGTCAGCGCCCATCCCCACCAAAGCCAACCGCTCCGCGTCGACCCAACGATCCGAAACGGCGAACTCCTCGTCACCCAGCTTCACACCCGGCCGTTCGAACGGCGCCCCTGGGTCGGGCCGGGAAAGGTGCATAGCCATGTCCAGGTAGTGACGGCGAGTCGCCATGGCAGTTTCGAAGATCGGCGGATTGAACCGAGGATCACAAGCATTCACGATCACATCGGGGTGCGTATCCTCGACAAGGCGGCGCAGGGCCCGGCCGTCGGAGGCATCCACTTGATGGGCCTGAAATCGGTGATCGGCTCCGGCCTGCGCAACGGCCCGCCCGGCTCTTGATTCGTCCAGATCGGCGATGGCGAAGGACTCGAAGAAATCGCGCTTGGCGGCAATCGAAGCGATTGCGCTTCCGACTCCGCCAGCTCCCACCACCAGAATCCGCACGTATTACCTAACGAGCATTATACAACAGTTGTTGTAAGACCGCACGCTGTGGCTCCATCTTCTAGATTTCCGGCGTGCCGAGAGCCGTGGATCACGTCCAGAGAAGGAGCGAGCTGGCAGAAGCAGCCCGCCGGGTAATCGGCCGGGCGGGGTTGGAGGGAGCCACGATTCGTGCGATCTCCGAGGAAGCCGGCTTCTCGACCGGTGTGCTCACCCACTATTTCGCCGATAAGAACGCCCTGGTGCTGGCTGCGCTCTCGGTCACCGTGGAGAGGTCCCGTCACAAGATGGCCGCCCACGGGTCCGAGACCGGGGTGGCGGCCATAAGGCGGCTCATGCGGGCCGAGCTGATCGTCGACGACGAAGACCGGGTGGACCAGCGGGTTTGGCTGGCGTTCTATGCCCAGGCGCCCTTCAGCGACGTCCTGGCTGCCGAGGAACGGGCGCTTGACCATGAGTGGCGGGGTCTGATCATCAGACTGCTCGCCCAGGCGGTAGAGGCCGGAGCGCTACGGACCGGACTCGACTTGGCATTCGAGGCCGACCGCATCCTGGCGCTGGTCGACGGAGTCTCGGCGATGGCCACCTTCGATCCCCGCTACTGGTCGAAACGGCGCCAACAGGACCTACTCGACAGGCACTTGTCGACCTTGGCGTCGGTGCAGCGAGGCCGGTGACCGGCGGTTTGGCCCGAGGTGCCGGCCGGCACGATTCCGCCTGTGGTAGTGCAGGACACTAAGGCGCCTTGGCGGTCAGTCTGGCCGTTCGAGTGGGAGAAGGACCCGGAAGACTGTCCGACCCGGTTGAGACTCGACCTCGATCTCCCCACGGTGGCGGTTCACGACGATTCCGTAGCTGATCTCGAGACCCAACCCGGTGCCGCGACCAGGTGGCTTGGTGGTGAAGAAGGCGTCGAAGATGCGATTTCGTATCTCATCGGGAATGCCGGGACCGTTGTCCGCGATCTCCACGACCAGCCGCTCCGGAGTCGCGAAGACCCGGACCGCTATCTCCCCGTCGCTCGTTCCAGCGTCTCGGATGGCATCGGCGGCATTGTCGATGAGGTTGGTCCAGACTTGATTCAACTCGCTGCCGTAGGCCTCGATCCTCGGCAGGTTGGGGGCGTAATCGCGACGGACGGTGAGACCGGTCACCTTGGCCGAGAGAATCATCAGAGTGTCCTCGAGGCCGGCCACCACGTCTACTTCTTGGACCGGCGCCTGGTCCAGGTAAGAATAGGACTTGAGCGGTTGGACGACTGCCGAGAGCCGGGAGGCCCCCTCCCGCACCTCGTGGACCAGCATGGAAAGCTCGGTGGCGGCGCGCAGGAGCTCCACTACCACGCCCTCCTTGCTGGCGCCTTCGATCAGGCTCCGGTCGCCGGTGGTCAGGTCGAGGTCGACCAGAGGGGGTGCAACCCGATAGGCGTTCGCCACCCCGATGTTCTCCAACCACGACTCCAAGTCGGCTTCCCGGTCGCTACGAGTCAATGCATCGAGAGGCAGACCACGGCTCACCTCGAGGGCCCGCCGGTGAAGGGCCTCGAACGCTTCGACCTCGTCGGCGGGCAAGCCGGCGCTCGCCCAAGCCACGCGGGCCTCGGCGTAGGCGGTCGTTACCGTCGCCAGAAGGTCGGCGGATCGTTTCACGGCCGCGGCCGGATTGTTCAGTTCATGAGCCAAGCCCGCCGTCAGGGTTCCCAATTGAGCCATGCGCTCGTTTTGCCGAAGCTGGGCCTCCGTACCACGCCATCGATCGAGGATCACCGAGAACATGGCACGCACCGCAGAGATGCTGGTTTCGAGAAGTTCGTCGATGCGCGCCTTGGGGATGCGCAGCAGGGTGGCATCTGTGCGGGCCCGGGCGGTGGCCGTCCGGGGCAATGACTGCAACAGGGCCATCTCCCCGATCACCTCGTTTGTTTTCCGCACGGCAATGAGCACGTCATGCTGATCCGAGGCCTTGGTGATCTCGATCTCACCCGAAGCGATCACAAAGGCAGTCTCGGCCTGCTCACCCTCGGTGAATAAGGTCGCACCCTTGCTCAGGTTGATCTCTTCGACGCCGCGGCACAGTCGTTCCAGGTCGGCCTCGGGAAGATGGCCGAATAGCGGCACCATCCTCAATCGGTCGATCATCTCAGACGCTCGCCAGGTATTGGTGGACGAAGCTGACGCAGGCTGCGCCTTGCCCCACCGCCGCCGCCACCCGGCGGACAACTCCTGAGCGGACGTCGCCCACTGCGAAGACACCGGGGACGCTCGTCTCCAACAAATAGGGGTCGCGGTCCATGGTCCACGTCGCTGGCCAGTGGCCCTCCCGCCTCAAGTCGGACCCGGTGCGGATAAATCCCTTCGGGTCTCGCTCGACCACACCCGCCACCAGTTCTGAGTGGGGCTCGGCGCCGATGAAGATGAATAGACCTTCGGCGGGCTCGACAACGGTTTGCCCGGCTCGAGACAGAACGATCTCCTCCAGACGCTTCTCGCCCCGAACCTCGGTGACCTGAGTTTCCAGCATGGCTGCGATGTTGGGCGTCGACCGGATCTGATCGACCAGGTATTGAGACATCCCGGCTTCGAGCGACGATCCCCGTACCAGCATGGTCACCTGGCCGGCAAAGCGAGCGAGCATCACGGCCGCCTGACCGGCCGAGTTGGCTCCGCCGACCACGAACACGGGCTCGCCTTGGTATTCGACCGCCTCGGAAGCAGCTGCTCCGTAGTAGACACCCGCTCCGGCCAAGCGGTCCACCCCCTTGGCCGCGAGGCGCTTGATCGTCATGCCGGTGGCGATGATCACCGCCCGAGCGGCGAGCTCATCGCCGGTGGTGGTCGTAACGATCTTGACCGGGCCATCGACCCGGACGCCGGCGGCTTCCACTGCGGTCAGAATCTCGGCGCCGAACTTGCGGCTCTGGGCGGCCGCCCGGCGCGCTAGGTTGGCACCGGTTATGCCGGCCGGAAAGCCCAGATAGTTCTCGATCCGAGAACTGGTGCCCGCCTGACCGCCGGTCGCCTCTTTTTCGATTATCGCGGTGCTCAAGCCCTCGCTGGCCGCATAAACCCCGGCAGCCAGCCCGGCCGGCCCCCCCCCGATGATGACGAGGTCGTACAGCTTGTTCTTGGCCTCGGTCTGCAACCCGGCCTTGCTGGCCAGCGATCTCAGGTCGGGCGCCACCAGGTGAGTGTCGTCGGGGAAGAACACCACCGGTAGCTGGTGGGGCTGCGTCGAGGCGGCTGCCTCCGCCCGCTGGCGGCCGGCCTCGTCTCGTTCGATATCGACGAATCGATACGGGATCTGATTCCGGGCGAGGAACTCCTTGACTTCGTGAGTGGCTGGCGACCAACGGGTCCCGGCCACCTCGATCCCAACATAGGTGGGGTGGTCGGCAAGCCAATCGTCGAGCAGGTCGTCGACGATCGGGTAGAGCTTGTCCTCGGGCGGATCCCAGGGCTTGAGCAAGTAGTGGTCGAGCTTGACCTCGTTGATCGCGGCGATGGCGGCGTCGGTGTCGGCGTAGGCGGTCAGCAGCACCGTCTTGGCCTCGGGGAAGATCTTCTTCGCCCCGCTGAGGAACTCCGTCCCGTTCATCACCGGCATTCGCTGGTCGGCGATCAGCACCGCCGCCGACTCCCCCCGCTCCCGGAGTGCCGTCAGGGCAGAAAGAGCCTCGTCCCCAGAGCCCGCCCGCACGATCCGGTAGTCCTCGCCGTACCGCCGGCGCAGGTCGCGGGCGACCGCGGCGAGCACGGGCGCATCGTCGTCAACGGCGAGGATGGCGGGTTTGGCCAAGTCAACCCTGAACATAGCGACGCCCCTCCCCTTCTGGCTCGCGGATCACGACCTATAGGTCGTAGTTGGCGCGCCAGAAACGGGCTGATGCCCTGCCCCAACGTCCAGTTGGTCGGGCAGTTAGTCGGGGTCGAGGGGGTAGTAGCGGTGATGGACCCCTTCTTCGTCGACCTCGACGAGGCGATACCCGGAGGGATCGTCACCGAGCGGCACCCCCACCGGACCTGACACCACCATCTCGAACTCCCCAGCGAAGGCGACGGTGTTGCGATGCCAATGGCCGGCGAAGCCGATCCGGACCCCTCCAGCCTTCAACAGATCGAGCAGATAGACACGTCGCTCGAAAGGGAGGTTCCAATAAGAGTCGGGCTCGTCGACGCGCTCTACAAACAATGGATGGTGACCCAACAAGATGGTGCGCGGACCAGTATCGGAAAGCGTCTCGGCAATGAACTCGCGCTGGCTCTCCCAATCTGACCACATACGCTCTGGGTGGTCGATCACCACCGTGTTCACCACCAGGAAACGGGTGCCGGCCACCTCGAAGACGTAGTAGTCGGGTCCAAAGGCGTCCCGATAGGAGGCGATGCTGGCAGAGTCGGGGACCAGGGCGTCGGGGGCGATGTCATGGTTGCCAGGAACCCAGTACATGGGAATGGAGCGGTCGAGACGGGCCGTAACAGCCATCAACTCGTCGAGTTGATCTTCGGCGTTGGCGTCGTCGACCATGTCTCCGCCCACCACCACGAAGTCGGGTCGCAGATGATTGGCGATCTCGATCGCTTTTCGGTACTGACGGGAATCCCACTCGAAACCTTCCACGCGGGGGGTCGGGCGCACCCTCATCCCCATCGTCGCGTACTGCTCGATTTGTTCCTCGGTGAAACCACTGAAGGTGGCGTAGCAGCCGAGCTGGGTGTCGGCGAGGAAGATGAAACGCAACATCCCGAGAAATGTCTACCAGGACCCACCCGTTTCGGGGGTTTGGGCAGTCCAGGTTTTGATCTCGGCTCCTCATCCGCGGGCCAGATCGGCCGACAGGACCAGCAATGAGAGCATTGGTAGCAGACGATTCGGCGGCCGTGGCGCTGCTGACCTCCCGGGCGCTGGCGGCGATCGGGTGCGAGGTCACCACGGTGGCGGATGGCATCGCCGCGTTCCACCAAGGCCTCTCCGGGGCGTTCGACGTCGCTCTACTCGACATGATCATGCCGGGAATGCTCGGCACCGAGGTGTTGGCGGGGTGGGCAGAAGCAGGCCTGTCGCTTCCGACCATCGTCTTCTCCGGGGTCGACGACGAAAACCTCACCCTTCGGTGTCTTGAGCTAGGTGCCCTCGACTTCATCCACAAGCCGTTCGACGTGCGAGAGCTGCAACTGCGGGTGCGAGTCCACCTCGCCCACACAAAAGTGTCCTAAACCAGCGCGATCCTCGGCCGACGGGTTCAAGGGAGAGCCCGTGACTAGTTCTACCCTGCTCCCTTGGGTGATCGGGTCGGCTGCGGTGGCCGTGCTGCTAACCGCCGTCTTGTTCGTCGTCAAGGTCGCCCACCACGACCTGACCCGACGCGCCGGCGACCGGCGGGCCCATTACATCGGCGCCGTCGGGGAGATCCTGGCCCGCCGCACCATACCCGAGGGTCTCCCGGTTGGCTGGAGTGACGACCCGATCTTTCACGACACGTTGTCCGAATTCCTGAGCATCGTGGCGGGCGAAGAACGGAGGATTCTCACCGAGTTGAGCTCCCGGCTCGGCCTCTCCGATCGGTTGGCTTCCCGAGCTCGACATCTGCACCGGTCGGCCGCCCGGGCGGAGGCGGTGCATCACCTCGCTGAGTTGGCCTCCCCCGCCCACGGGCCGCTGTTTCACCAGCTCTTCGGAGATCGCTCGCCGCACGTTCGACTGGGTGCAGCCCGCGGGCTGGCGCGCCTCGGGGATCTCTCCGCCGTTCCCCGGCTCATCCAAGCCCTCGCCGCCGAACGACCCTGGATCGCACTGCGGATGGCCGACATGCTGTTGGCCTTCGGTCCGAGCGCGGTGCCCAATCTGACCAAATGGCTGCGGGAGATTGCGCTCGTCTCCCTGCAGGGAAACCGTCAAACCACCCAAGTCATACGGGTCGTCGGGCTTCTCTCCGACCCGGCCGCCGAGCCGGTTCTACAGGAGCTATTGGACTCCCCCGACCCGCTCGTACGGATGAGGGCTGCGGAAGCCCTCGGCCGGTGCGGTACCCCGGGAGGAGTGGCCCACCTCGCCGCCGCCATGACCGACGCCGACTGGCGAGTGCGTGCTCAGGTGGCCTCGTCGCTCGGCATGATCCGGGATCCCTCCGCGCTCGACGTCCTCGTCACCGGCCTCCACGATGAATCGTGGTGGGTAAGACAGAACAGCGCCCAAGCCATGGCCGAGTTACCGGCTGGACGGGAACGCCTGCGCGAGATGGCCGACGAAGGGACGGACGAGATCGTCCAAATCGCTCATTATCAGCTGGCCCTGGCCGGCCGCGGCGGGTCGTGAGCCTCTTCATACTTTGGTTCTCAATCGCCATGCAGGGTTACTTGCTGGCAGTCGGGTTGGCCTCCTGGCTGGAACTTCGCCGCCACCGTCACCTCGGAAAGTTCGATCGCAGCGCGGACATGCTGTCGTCGGCGACCACTCCTCCGGTGTCGATCATCGTGCCCGCTTATAACGAGGCAGCGGGCATCGTCGACTCGGTCAGATCGATGTCGATGCTCTCCTACCCACGGTTTGAGATCGTCATCGTCAACGACGGCAGCACGGACGAGACTCTTGACCGGATGATCGAGGCGTTTCGGATGGAAGCGATCTCAACTCCGTATCGAGGCGATATCGCTACGGCGCCGGTGCGAGCCATTTATCGCTCGCGGCTTCCGCTCCCCATCATCCTCGTCGACAAGGAAAACGGCGGCCGGGCCGACGCCATCAACACCGGGATCAACGTCTCCAGATACCCATATGTGCTCCTCACCGACGCCGATGTCGTGCTCGACGGGTACTGCCTGCTGCGAGCCATGCGACATGTCCTCGAGGACCGCCAGGCCACGGTGGCGGTGGGCGGGAACGTCCGCCCGCTCAACGGCGCCAACGTCGAGTACGGCAAGGTCACCAAGGCCGACCTGGGTCCCACCCTCCTCGAGCGGACCCAGGTTCTCGAGTATGTCCGATCCTTCGTTGCCACCCGACCGGGCTGGTCTCGTTTCAACACCATGCTGCTCTTGTCGGGTGCGTTTGGGCTTTTCCGCCGCGACGTGCTGACCGAGGTCGGTGGGTTGAGCCGAGGCCACCTGGGAGAAGACCTCGACCTGACCATGCGGATCCACCGCCACCTCCGCGACCAAAAGCGCCGCTACCGAATCGTCTATGCACCCGACGCGGTCTGTTGGACCGAGGTTCCCAATACCCGCGAGGTGTTGTCTCGCCAACGCATTCGCTGGCACCGTGGACTATTCGCCGCGGTCAGAGATTTCGCTCCGATGCTGGGCAACCCGCGCTACGGGGGGCTCGGGCTCGTGGCCTGGCCACTCTTCATGCTCTTCGAGTTCGTGGCCCCGATCATCGAGTTCATCGGCTGGTTCGTGATCCCGATCTCGCTCCTGAGCGGGCGCCTCAACTGGCCGGTGGCTCTCTCGCTGCTGTTGATCGCCTACTTCATCGGTGCGGCCAATTCGCTCTTGGCGCTATTGCTCGACGAGGCCTTCGGATATTTCAGCAGGCCGATTGACGCACTCCGGCTCATCGGGGTGGCATTCCTCGAGAACCTCGGGATGCGACAGCGCACGGTTTGGTGGCGAACCCGCGCCCTGTGGGGCGGTCGGTCGAGCTGGGCCTGGGGCAATATGCAACGCCGGGGCGTGGCCAATCTGAGCAACTAGTGTCCTGCGTCAGAAATCA
>Ga0209751_10002152_pt1 | contig 19907 bp, 21 predicted proteins | sample RifCSP13_1_FD_184019 | JGI IMG/M metagenome (GOLD analysis project Ga0209751, IMG submission 184019) | Soil microbial communities from Rifle, Colorado - Rifle CSP2_sed 13_1 (SPAdes) (version 2) | ecosystem: Environmental > Terrestrial > Deep subsurface > Rock core/Sediment | place: Rifle... | reverse complement strand
GAGGGAAGGAGGCCAGCTGGTTGGGTGAGGGTTACTCTTCTTTCGCCGCGGCCAGTTCTTTCTGGCGGGCGGCGATCAATTCCTGGGCGATGTGCGCCGGCACCACCTCGTAATGGGAAAACTCCATGGTAAAAACCCCTCGCCCGCCGGTGAACGAGCGCAGGTCGGTGGTGTAGCGCTGCATTTCGGCCAGTGGCACCTGGGCGGTGACCACCGAGCGGCCCTTTTGGGTGTCCATGCCCTGCACCCGGGCGCGGCGGGTGTTCAGATCGCCCAAGACGTCGCCCATGTTCGCCTCGGGCACGGTGATCTTGACGTTCATGATCGGCTCAAGCATCACCGGAGCTGCGTCTTTAACCGCCAGCTTGAATACTTCGCGACCAGCGATCTCGAAAGCGACCGGTTTTGAATCGACGGGGTGTTCTTTGCCATCCGTCACCGCCACCTTGACGTTCTCCACCGGGTAGCCAGCCACTACGCCGGCTTTCATCACGCCCCGCACCCCTTTCTCGATAGCGGGCATGAAGTTGCTCGAGACGGCACCCCCGAAGACCCGGTTGACAAACTCAAAGTCCTGCTCTGGCAGAGGCTCGACGCGCATGTGCACTTCTGCAAACTGGCCGGCGCCGCCGGTCTGCTTCTTGTGGCGGTACTGCGCCATCCCCACCCTGGTAATCGTCTCCCGGTAGGGGACGCGCGGTTCTTCCATGTTCAAGCCCGTCTGGAATTTCGCTTCCGCCTTGCGCAGCGCTACGTCGAGGTGTTGGTCGCCCATGCCTTGCAGGATGGTCTGGTTGGTGCTGGGTTCCTGGTACCAGGACAGGGTCATATCCTCCTCACACAGGCGGGTCAGGGTGGGGCTGATCTTGGCCGAATCGCCCTGGCTCTTGGGTGTGACTGCTACGCGGTAAAGCGCATGCGGATACTCTGGGATGGGCAATTCGAGTGGGTGGCCCTTATCACACAGCGTGTCGCTTGTAGAGGTCGCCCCCAGCTTGGGGACTGTGGCGATATCCCCCGCATGCACCGTCTTGACGCTGATCTGTTCTTTACCTTTCAATAAGTTCAGATTGCCCAACCGCTCTTCAACCCCTTTCGCCTGGTTCCAGACACGGGTATCGGAGTTGAGCATCCCAGAATAGACGCGGAAGTAGGTGATCCTGCCGACAAATGGGTCGGCTGTTGTTTTCCAGACATAAGCTGCCAGGGGTCCGGCATCGGAAGCGATCAGCTGCTCTTCGCCCTCTTTACCCTTTGCCACCGCCGGATGTGTATCGGCTGGGGAGGGCATCAAAGCCACGATCGCCTCCAGCAGCGTGGCCAGGCCGATTTCGGCGCTGCCGGCTGCCACAAAGACCGGAACGTACGCACGATTGCGGATCACCCCCAGCAGGCCGCGTTGCACTTCTTTCGGATCCAGGGTCTCGCCATCCAGGTACTTCATCAAGAGTTCGTCTTCCCCCTCCGCCGCGGCTTCGATTAGCTCCATCCGGGCCGCTTCGACTTCATCGCTGAACTCTGCCGGGATGTCAACCTTTGTTTTTCCATCGCCGGGGTAGGCTTTCAGGGTGAGCAAATCGAGCACGCCTTTAAAATCTCCCTTCTCGCCCCAGGGCAACTGCAACGGGAGCAAGCGTACTTCCGCTAAGGCCTGGACGGTCTCCAACGCTTTGCGGAAATTGGCATTGTCGCGGTTCATCTTGTTGATCACCACGAACCGCGGCAGGTTAAACTGGTCGCAGTAGGTCCAGGCGATCTCCGTGCCCACCTCCGCCCCGGCGACCGCATCGACCACGACCAGGGCCCCATCGGCAACGCGCAAAGCCGAGACCATTTCGCCGATGAAGTCAGTGTATCCGGGCGTATCCAGGAAATTGATCTTGTGATTCTGATACTCAACCGGGATGACGGCCGTCGAGAGGGAGATCCCCCGGCGTATCTCCTCGTCTTCAAAATCCGCGGTGGTGGTGCCATCCTCGATCTTCCCCAAGCGGGTGGTCGCCCCCGTAAAGTGCAAAAACGCCTCCACCAGCATCGTCTTGCCTGCGCTGCCGTGAGAAACCAGCGCCACGTTGCGGATGAATTCAGTGGTATATTCCTTCATAGATTGATAGTCTCCTGAGTTGATTGTCTGGCCCCTTGATTTTAAGGTAAGAAGCCTTGCTTGTCAAAGAGGGATTCCTGGAAAGGATCATTTTTTAGAGTAAAATCCTTCCGTGAGAATCTTCAACCAGTATTCATTTCTGGTGGCCGCTGTTTTCCTGATCGGGCTGCTCGCTGTCCTTGCTAGCCGGACGCGAGCTAAGCAGGCCGCCTCCCTGGTACTGGTCGTGGTCGTTATCGCCATATTAGTTATTTGGTATTTCCTGCGACCCACCCCATCAGTCCTGGCAGATACTGCCGAAATCCAGGCCCAGATCGGCAGTGGAGTCCCGGTGCTCTTAGAATTCCAATCGCCCTACTGAATGGGCTGCCTGGCAGTAAAACCTGTCGTGGACAAGGTCGAAACTGAATTCAAGGGAAAATTGCGGGTCATCCGCCTGGACATCCAAAGCCCGGCCGGTCACGCCCTGGCAGATCGATATCGCTTCCAGTTTACCCCCACCTTTATTTTCTTTGACGGGGAAGGGGAAGAACAATGGCGCGCGGTAGGCCGCCTCGACCCTCAACAGGTGCGCCAATCCCTGGCACCATGAATACCTGGCGACGTTTAACCTTCAACCTGTGGTACAACTGGAAACCGCCCTGGGATACCGGCATTTCCCCTCCTGAGTTGATAGACTTTATCTCTCGCCATCCTCCCAGGCGCGCCCTGGACCTGGGGTGCGGCACCGGAACCAATGTAATCACCCTGGCGAACCACGGCTGGCAGGCAACTGGCGTGGACTTCGCCCACCGTGCCATTCAAAAGGCACGCGGCAAAGCCCGCCAGGCTAATGTGAATGTAGATTTCCGCGTCGATGATGTCACCCGCCTCAAGGACCTGTCTGGCCCATTCGACCTGATCCTGGACATGGGCTGCTATCACAGTCTGCAGCCCGAGGGTCGACAGGCATACCTGGACAACCTGGATCGCCTGCTGGCTCCGGACGGGACCTTCCTGTTGTATGTGTTTTTTCGCCATCCTGACGCATCCGGCCCCGGCCTGGAGGAATCCGACCTTGAAGCCATTAGCGCCTATTTAAATCTGGTCAACCGACAGGATGGCAGCGAACGCGGCCTGCGCCGTTCAGCCTGGTTGACTTTCGAGAGACGAAGGACGGTGGACGATTGACGAAGGACGAATGAGATTTCTTTTCCTCTTCCTCGACGGTGTTGGCCTGGGAGCCGACGATCCAGGTATAAATCCTTTCGCCCTGGTTGAAATGCCTCACTTGCAGGGCTTGCTGGGGGGAGATCGCCTGCTGTTGGACGCAATCCCGGCGGTTGAAGCAGGCGACCCAACTCACGTCGCCTCCCTGCAAACCGAGCGCGCCACCCTGCTCGCCTTGGATGCCAGCCTGGGCATGGAAGGCCTGCCCCAATCGGCGACCGGGCAGGCGACCTTGCTGACCGGCGTAAACGTCCCCGCCGCGATCGGTTATCACTACGGCCCCAAGCCGAACCAGGCAGTAGCCGAGTTCTTGCGAAACGGCAACCTGTTCACCACTCTCCGGCGCAGTGGCCGAAGTGCAGCCCTGGTCAACGCTTACCCGCCAGGCTATTTCGCGGCGATCGAGTCGGGCCGCCGGCTTTTCTCGGCCATTCCCCTGGCCGTCTCCAGCGCCGGCCTCCCCTTGAGGACGAGCCAGGACCTGTTCGCCGGGATGGCGCTCTCCGCCGATTTCACCGGGCAGGGCTGGCGCGACCGCCTGGGACTGCCTGAAACCCCCGTTTTATCCCCCTACAAGGCTGGGGAACGCCTGGCAGCCCTGGCCCGGGAGGTCGACCTGGCCTTCTTCGAGTTCTGGCTGAGCGACTACGCCGGGCACGCTCAGGACCTGGAATCCGCCCGCACCTTGCTCACCTCTCTCGACCAAGTGCTGAGCGGGTTGCTCGCCGCGTGGGACGACGAAGAGGGCTTGGTCTTGCTCACCTCAGACCACGGCAACCTGGAAGACTTGAGCACCCGCCGCCACACCCCCAACCCGGTGCCCGCCCTGTTGATCGGCGACCGAGCTCACCGCGATGCCTTCACCGCTTCCTTACGCGATCTGACCGGAGTGACTCCAGCGATTTTGAATTTTCTTGAAGCGGGGATATAATATTAACCTGGATTAAATGATTACCAAAGTCGCAATCGTCACCGATAGCTGCGCCAGCATCCCAGAATCGATCCTGGAAGCGTTGGACATCCATTGGGTTCCCTATTACATCCACCGCGGCAAGGAAGCCCTGCGTGACCTGGTGACCATCCAGCGTGAGGCTTTCTACAAGTGGCTGCCGACTGCCAGGGAACTGCCTACAACCGCCAGCCCTGGGCCGGGCGATTACCTCGAAATATACGAAAGACTGGCCAATGAGCAAAGTGTGAATGGGATTGTCAGCATCCACATGACCTCCAAAGGGAGTGGCGCCTACCAGGCTGCGCGCGCTGCCCAAGAGATGGTCAAGGAAACCCTGCCTGAACTGGTGGTGGAAGTGATCGATACACTCAACGTGTCGATGTGTCACGGTTGGATGGTGATCGAGGCCGCCCGGGCGGCTCTGGCGGGAAAATCGCTGGCGGATATCGTCGACCTGGTCAAGGAGATGATCCCGGTGACGCGCATGATCCAGACCGCTGACACGCTCAAATACCTCTATATGGGGGGCAGGATCGGAAAGGCAAAGCACCTGGTTGGGAGCTTATTGAATATCAAGCCCTTGATCGGCATGGAAGACGGGGTGATCGTCCCGCTCGGAACGGCGCGCAGCCGCAACCGGGCTTACCAGATGATGGTCGATAAGGTCGAAGCGGCCGTGGGCTCGATGGGGAAGATCAAGGTCGCTTACGTGCACGCCGCCGCCCAGGAAGAAGCCGAAAAGATCAAGTTCCTAATCGAAGCCCGCCTGACTGTCGTCGAATCGCTGATCGCCGAGCTGTCGCCTGCGCTGGGGGTGCACACCGGGCCTGGGACGGCCGGGCTGTGCTATTACCCGGTGGACAGTTAATAACCATCCCCAGGATATACCCGCCACCTCCGCTCCATTGCTACTGCCCTCAGCCGTTCATCCGGATACGTCGCCACTGGATGTCCGACCATCTCTAAAAGGTGCAGGTCAGATATCGAATCGGCGTAGGCGTAGCTGGCCTGAAAGTCCACCTCCAGCCCGTTGCGTTGTAAGAAGGCTCTCGTCAGAATAGCCTTGTTCTCATCCAGGCACACTGGCTCCAGGCTTCGCCCGCTGAAGCGTCCCACGCGCACTTCAAACTCGGTGCCCACCACGTGCTGCGCGCCGATCTCTTTGGCAATGCTCTTCAATAGGGGCAAAGGTCCGCCGGAAACGAGCACGATCAGGTCTCCCGCAGACCGGTGTGTATCCAGCAAATTGCGCATCTCCCAGCGCCAATGCTGGCTGATAAACTCCTTTACAACCCAATCCCATACCGCTTGCGCTTCCTGAGGGGTGAAGCCACGCACATACCAGGCCAGGTGCGCCGCCCACGGCTTGCGAAACGCCCCTTCAGAGATCAACCCCCACCGGCGGAGAAAATAATAAGGGGTGTGGTAGACCCAAAAGGCGCGGTGCGTCCAATGTCGCAACCCGTGCGCTTTAAAGAACTCCATCACCCCTTCCCAAACGCGTGTATCGGTCAGGGTGCCATCGACATCGAAGAAGGCGGCTTTCAGCCCACCGCCTCCTTGTGCTCCCGCACCAGCTCACGGCGCAGGATCTTGCCAACCGTGGTCTTGGGCAACGCTGTGCGGAACTCTACCAGCGTGGGTACTTTGTACTTCGCCAGGCGTTCCGTGCACCAGGCTTTGACCTCTTCTTCGGTCAGTGTCTCGCCGGGCCTTACCACCACCCAGGCTTTGACTGTCTCGCCGCGATATGGATCAGGGACGCCCGCCACGCCGGCTTCCAACACCTTAGGATTCTCTGTGATGACCTCCTCGACCTCGCGCGGCCAGACCTGGTAACCGCCCGGTTTGATCAGCTCTTTCTTGCGGTCGACGATGTAGAAATAGCCATCCTCGTCCATGCGGGCGATGTCTCCGGTGTACAGCCAGCCTTCCCGCAGCGTGTTGGCAGTTTCGGTAGGCATGTTATGGTAACCCTTCATCACCTGCGGACCCTTGACGACCAGCTCGCCGATATCGCCTACCGGCAAGGCGGTCACGCCATCGTCCAGGCTGATGATCCTGCAATCCACATCTGGCAACGGCAGGCCGATCGACCCGGTGCGGTTTTCACCGAGCAAAGGGTTGCAATGGGTAGCCGTGGGCGCCTCAGACAGGCCATATCCCTCAAAGACGGTACCCCCCGTGAGAGCCTCGAATTTCTCCTTGGTATCCCGCATTAAAGGGGCCGAGCCAGAGATACAGCCCTTGATCGTGCGCAGGTTGTATTTGCCAGCCAAAACATCCGGGTGGTTATTGATGGCGTTATACAGTGTGGGCACACCGGGGAAAACGGTGGCTTTGTATTTCTGGATATTGGTCAGCACATCTTTTAAGTCTCGCGGGTTGGGCACCATGACCAACCCCGCGCCGGTGCGGATGGCGAAGAGCATCCCCGCCACCATACCATACACATGGAAGAGTGGGATGGCCATCAACACGGTTTCTTTGCCATCCTCAGCGTTGACCAACCAGGTGCGGATTTGAAGCGCATTGGCCACCAGATTGCGGTGCATGGCGATCGCCGCCTTCGAGATGCCGGTGGTTCCGCCGCTGTACTGAAACAGGGCCTTGTCGTCTGGGCTGACTTCTACCTTCGGCCGGTCTTCCGGCTTGTGACGAGCGATCAGGTCTTGCATCCAGACATCGCCCTCGGCCAGCTGCACACGGAAACCGCCTTTTTTCTCTTTTGTCAGCCCAAACAGGAAAGCCAGCACCGGCGGTAGGGCTTCTTTTATATTCGTGACGACCACCGAGCGGATCTTAGTTTTCGGCTGAACTCCTTTGATCAGGTTGTAGAAGTTGCTCATCACCAGCATGACTTCGATGCCGGCGTCGTTCACCTGGTGCTCGATTTCTCGGGCGGTGTAGAGCGGATTGGTTGCCACGACCACTGCGCCCAGTTTTAGAATGGCAAAATAAGCCAGTACGAACTGAGGAGTGTTTGGCATAAAAATGCCCACCTGGTCACCTTTCTTAACCCCCAGGTCAGCCAGTCCAGCTGCCAGGCGGTCGGTGAGCTCGTTCATTTCCCGATAAGATATCTTTGCCCCCTTGAAGATGGTGCACGGCGCATCGGGATATTTACGCGCCGCCTCTTCCAACAAAACAAACAGGGGAACATTCGGGTAATCGATGTGCTGAGGGACGCCCTCATCGTAATGCTTGAACCAGGGCTTTTCGCTCATTTTGTTCCTCCAATAGAGAGTAAATTGAACATGGAAAAAAAGTTGACCGCGGTTTTAAGGTTCTCTTAATAGTATAGAGTCATTTACCGCGAATGTCAATCAGTTTTTCAACCAATCTCGAATCATGCGTTGCAGGTCATCTACTGTTTCTGGCCCGACCCGGGACCAGCGAATTTCGGGATCGCTCTCTTTGAACCAGTTTGCCTGGCGGCGGACGAACTGGCGCGTGCGCCGTTTCATTGCAGCCGCTGCTTCTTCTAGGGTGATCTTCCCATCCAGATAGGCGATCATCTCCTGATAACCGATAGCCGATAGCGTCGGAAGGTTAGGGGAATAACCCTCTTGCAGCAAATCCTGCACCTCGTCAAGCAGGCCGGCTGCCAACATCCCCTCGATGCGGTTGTCAATCCGAGCATATAGCTCAGAGCGAGGCCTGGTTAACCCCAGGAGCAGCGTTCGGTAGGGGGAGCCGCCGCGTCCGCGCAGCTCCGAAAAACGCCGACCAGTGCGCAGAATCACCTCCAGGGCGCGCAGGGTGCGGCGCACGTTGCGATAATCGATGCTCAATGCCGCCTGCGGGTCCAGACTGGCCAGGCGGGCATGCAACCCTTGCGCCCCCACCTCTGCCGCCCAGCTTTCCAGAACCGCACGCCATTGCGAGTCCGGCGCGGTCTGCGGAACTTGCCATCCTTCGATCACCGCACGGACATACTGCCCGGTCCCGCCCACCAGGAAGGGCAACCGTCGGCGATAATGGATCCCAGCGATGGCCTGATGAGCCGCGTCTTGGAAGACTGTCAGGCTCCAGATTTCGTCTGGATCGGCCACATCGATCAAATGGTGGGGAACGTGCCCCCGCTCGGCCGGTGTCGGCTTGGCTGTGCCGATGTCCATGCCGCGGTAAAAAAGGCGTGAGTCCGCGGAAACGATCTCGCCGCCCAAGCCTTCAGCCAGCTGGATGGCGATCTCGGTCTTACCCACCGCTGTCGGGCCGAGGATGACCACCAGGGGCAGGTTAGTGGAGGGCATTTTCAAAATGACGGATGGTGGGGGCCTGGTTGGGATGGTAGCGTTGGATGGCGATCACATCGATCCTCCAATCGCCTTCCAATTCCGGGTGCTGTTGAAGGTAAGCCTGGGCCGCCGCCAGCAAATGGGCCTGCTTGCGGGCATTGACCGACTCTTCCGGCAGACCAAAGGCGCGCGAAGCACGCGTCTTGACCTCCACAAAGACAGTCACCCACTTCTCCCCCGAGATTTCCACAATACTCCCTTCCCTCTGGCGGGCAACCAGGTCGATTTCACCATAGGGTGTGCGGGCGTTGCGGTCGATAATCGAATAACCGTGCTGTAAGAGATAATCTGCCGCCAGCGTTTCCCCCCACCGTCCCAAGGATTGGCGGGTAGTGCTCATGACAAAATCTTATCAACCAAATGGGTCACTCGTAAGCGCATCCCGCGTTTACGCCCGCTAGCCGCCTCGACAATACGCTGGTATTGCTCCAGGATGAGGTTCGTCGTGCGTTCGATGGCATACGCCCCAGCGACCTGGATGGCCTGCACCCTCATTTTCTTACGTGCTTCCTGGTCGGTCACCAGACGCACCATCTTGGCCGTGAACTCAGCCAGATCTTCTTCTTGGGCGATCAGCCCAGAAACCCCGTCTTCGACCGTATCGCTCACTCCAGGGGAGCGGATACCTAAAACTGGTAATCCAGCTGCCATGGCCTCGATCACCGAAAGCGGATGCACTTCAGTCACTGAAGCGGTGACAAAGGCGTCCGCAGCGACCAGATAACGCGGAATTTCCTCATAAGCCACCACACCCGTAAAATGCACTCGATCGGCAATTCCCATCATGCGCACCAGAGCCTCCAGGTTATCCCGTTCCGGCCCGTCCCCTATAATCATCAAGCCGACGTTTTCATACGCTCTGGCAGTCCCGGCATAAGCCCGCAACAGGAAGGCTAAATTCTTCTCCGGCCCTAGACGGCCCGTATATGTGAGGACTACATCCTTATCACTGAATCCGAGGTCTGCACGCGATACCGCCTCGGGGCCAGCCTGGAAGGGGGCCAGATCAACCCCGTTGGGGATCACCTCGATCAGCGATTCCACCCCCAGCCCACGCAAAACCTCGCGCAACCCTGGTGAAGGGGCGATCACCAGATCACAGGATTTGCAGAAAGATGGCATATATGCGCGCAGGAAAGTGTCGCCAACCACATCTGGGATCATTGGCAGATAGGCCTGGGTGTATAGATCGTAACGGGTGTGGTTGGTAAATACTATCGGTATGCCACGCGGCTGGCAGTAGCGGAGCGCTAACCGTCCGCTCACGAACGGATGGTGGACGTGGACGAGATCCATTGTACGCAAAATCCTTTGCGCATGCAGGTTATACCGGACGCTGAAGTAATATCCACTGTCAACCAATAGCAAACCCCGGGTGCGGATGATATTCAGCTCCTCATCCACATAATCATCCCCCCCGAAGGCGAAGACGAACACCTCCTGCCCGGCCTTCTCTAAAAAACGCTTGGAGAGGGCGACATAGTTCGTTATCCCGCTGACATAGGGTTTATAAGCGTCAACCAGCATACCGATGCGCATTGGATTCCTCTCTTGGATGAATCCTACGCTAGAGCACCAAATCCGTCAAGAAGGACAGGTTAATGGTAAATAAATCTCTTGGCAGTTTTTTGAGAGACAGGTACAATCGCCATATGCTGAAACCCAGCCACCTGCCACAGGCCGATCGGTTGAGCTTCCTGGCCGCGACGATCCTGTTGGCTTACGCGCTTGCCCGCTTCATCGCCCTACCGGCGCGAGAGGTGGCTGTCCAATTGCCGGGAATATACCTTTCGGTGGTGGTCAACGTTCGCACGGTAGTGGCCTTCCTGGTAGCCGGTTTGACGGCCACCGGCGCAGATATGCTCTTCCGGGATCACCCATCGTATAAGCGTAAAAATGCCCTGGAACACTGGCTATTGCCGGCCCTGACGGCCTGGGTGATCGGCGGGCCGCTTTACAATTTGCCCCTCGGCCTCCAGTGGCTGGCTAGTTTTGCGGTCGGGGGCGCTTTGCTGATGCTCGTCCTGGTCGCGGAGTATATCACGGTCGACCCGGATGACGCCCGCCATGCCGTGGCAGCTGCCGGGTTGAACGCGGTTTCATTCGCGCTCTACCTGCTCCTGGCGATCACGCTGCGCTCAGCTGGCTTGCGCCTCTTCCTCATCTTGCCGGCATTGACATTATCAGCAGGGCTGGTCAGCCTGCGTACGCTTCACCTGCGCCTGCACGGCCGTTGGCAATTTCTATCGGCGCTGGTCTTGACCTTGATCAATGCCCAGCTCATCGCTGCTTTGCATTATTGGCCGCTTTCGCCGATCACCTACGGATTGATCCTGCTTGGGCCGACCTATGCCTTGACCAGCCTGATCGGCACTCTAGCCGAAGGCCAATCCTGGCGACGCGCCATCTTAGAACCGGCACTCGTCCTGATTGTTGTTTGGGGGACAGCTTTGTGGACATCCTGAATCACCAACCACGCAGTGCAATACAATTAAAGTCAGAACACTGGGAGAAAATGCGCTCCGATGTGGACGACCGCGCTCCCGAGGAAGCCTGCGGCCTGGTGGCCGGCCTGGACTCTTCCAGCACCGCAGTATTTCCGATCACCAATCTCTTGCACAGCCAGGTGCGCTTCCGGATGGATCCGCAAGAACAGCTGGCTGCGTTTAAGGGGATTGACGATCATGATTGGACGTTATTAGCTATCTACCACTCCCACCCCCAAGGTCCGCATGGACCTTCTCGATCCGATATTGCTGAAACCACCTATCCAGGGGTAATTAGCCTGATCTGGTCGCGGTTTCACAGGAAATGGGATTGCCGTGGCTACTTGATCCAGGGAGGTGAAGTGGCTGAATTACCGGTCGTGGTATCTTAATAAGAATAATTGTATGGAAACCTTACTGAGTATCATCGTGGTAGCTGCTTCTTATCTGCTTGGGTCGATACCATCGGGAGTGGTTATCGTCAAACTGGTGGCGGGTAAAGACATTCGCCAGGTCGAAAGCGGCCGCACCGGCGGCACAAACGCTTTTCGGGCGGCTGGGATATGGGCTGGAGTGGGGACAGCTCTCTTGGATGGTCTTAAGGGGGCTGTCGCAGTATGGTTGGCAAAAGCGCTGCTCCCGGGAGATGGCTGGGTGCACGTTTTTGCCGGCCTAGCTGCCATCCTGGGTCACAACTACTCGATTTTCATCCTCGAGCGCGACGAGCAGGGGCGCCTGCGCCTGCGCGGCGGGGCGGGGGGTGCTCCAACTGTTGGCACGGCTTTAGCCCTTTGGCCAGTGAGCGTCCTGATCATTATCCCGCTGGGGGTACTCGTCTTTTATTTTATCGGATATGCCTCGGTCGCCACGATGAGCGTGCCCCTGTTCGCCGCGCTGATCTTCGCCTACCGGGCCTGGAATGGATCTTCCCCCTGGGAATATGTCTGGTTTGGTATCCTTGCCGAAATGATCTTGATCTGGGCGCTCCGGCCAAACATCCGCCGTCTTTTCAACGGGACCGAGCGCCTCCTCGGTTTCCGCGCCCGGTTTAAGAAATGAGCCTGCCTTTTTCGACGCCGTCCTTACTCCTCGTAATCCTCTTCCTCTTCGTCATACTCATAGTCTTCCGGCGAAGCTTCAGGGGGTTTGCCATACATCTGCTCATAAAGAGCACGCAAGTTACGCCGGTGTAACTCCTCAGCCAGGCCGCCGATCAACACCCGGCTCTTTCCACAAGCCTCGACTTTTACTTCAGAGAGCATATCTAGAGGAAATTTTCGGCGCGCAGCCTTGCGCACCGCCTTCCGGATCGCAGAGAGATAAGCCAGGTTGTCCTTGATGGCGCCGTCGATCTCCCCGCGCAGCACAATATCACCATGTCCCTGGATGACATTCTCTAAACCCATCTTGCCGATTTTCTTCAAAGATAGGATCATGTCGTCAAGGTTCCCATCCACGATGTAAGGCATGGGCATGAACACATCGCCAGCGAACAGCACGCGATCCTCTTCGTCGAGTACGCCGAGATTGTCAGCACTGTGGCCTGGTAATGGATAAAACGAAAGCGTCTTCTTACCCACTCGCAGGCTCAGGATGCCTTCCGAGAAAGTCAGATGAGGTAGGATAATCTTGACTTGCCGGTAGACCGTGCTCTGCTTACGCGCTTCGTCCAATGAGGCGCGGCCGCGGGTGTCTAACCACTCCCGGCACAAGCTATGAGCGATGATGGTTGCGCCGGGGAAGAAGCTGTTACCCCAGGTGTGATCGGCATGATAGTGTGTGTTAATCACATAGCGTACCGGTACCTGTAGCTCCTGTTCGATAAAATTGCGCAGCTCCAGTGTCTCCTCAGGGAGCGCCAGGGTATCGATAACTACCGCCCAGTTGGGACCGATCACCGCCCCGGCGGTAACTTGAGCATACACTTCACTTTGAAAAGAATAAACATTCTCGGCGACACGCTCACGTTGCACCATAGTTCCTTCACCCGGTAAAAAATAAATGTCACCGTCCTTCGATTGGCGGTTAACAGGTGAAGAATAGCACAAATTTAGGGCAAAAGTCAAGAGACTATTACATAATTTAACTTAAATTTCCACAAACTGTTGACTTGCGATATCAATTTATGTATAATGTGCCCATCCATTGAAAACATCTGTCTCTCTCTGGGAGGAGTAGGCGAAGAAGGCGCTGACAGAGAAGGAGTGGCCATCGGCTGAGAGCCCCCGCAGTCGCCTGACGCCGAATGTCGCTCAGAACAGCTGCCGCAGAAATCGATTTTCCCACGTGTTCTTTGGAATAAATCGAGAGTAGACCGGCACGGGCAGCCCGTTATCGCGAAACCCTGATCATGGTCAGGGTGAGAAGAGCGCTGCGGCGGACACGCCCAGCGAAGTGAGGTGGTACCGCGGAAGGGCACCCTTTCGTCCTCATTTGGGACGGAAGGGTTTATTAATTTCAGTGAGTCGAGATATCGTGTTCCAATCAAAAAAGGTCTAATAAAATGCCAATATCAACTCTACCGAAAGCCTACGACTTTAAATCAACCGAAAAGCGAATTTACGCCTGGTGGGAGCAGAACGGCTACTTCAAGCCATCCAACGATCCCAACCGGCCGGAGTTCGACCCAAACCGCAAGCCCTTCGTCATTTCCATTCCTCCACCCAATGTGACGGGCGAGCTTCACCTGGGCCATGCCATGTTTGTCTCGATGGAAGATCTGATGATCCGCTACCAGCGTATGAAAGGCGTCCCTGCCCTGTGGGTACCGGGGAGCGACCACGCCGGCATTGCCACTCAGCTCCAGGTAGAGAAATCCCTGGCCAATGAAGGCTTGACTCGCGAGCAGCTCGGGCGGGAGGAATTCCTGCGCCGCACCTGGGCCTGGAAGGAGAAATTCGGCGGTATCATCACCGGGCAGATCCGTCGCCTGGGGGCTTCCTGCGATTGGGGACGCGAGCGTTTCACCCTGGACGAGGGCCTCTCACGCGCCGTGCGCGAGGCTTTCGTGCGCCTTTATGAGAAGGGGTTGATCTACCGCGGGCCGCGCCTGATCAACTGGTCGCCGGGCTTAAAAACTGCCGTATCGGATCTGGAAGTCGAATATTTTGAAGAGCCTGGAACCCTATATTACTTTAAATACATGCTCGCCGGATCAGATAAAGCCTTCATCCCGGTCGCTACCACCCGCCCCGAGACCATCCTGGGGGATACCGCGGTGGCCGTCCACCCAGAAGACGCGCGTTACAAGGAATTCGTCGGGAAGAAGGTGATCGTACCGATCCTGGGGCGGGGGATCCCCGTCATCACCGATGAGTACGTGGACCGCGAGTTCGGCGGCGGGGCGCTGAAAATCACCCCTGGGCATGACCCAAATGACTACGCCATCAGCCTGCGCCACGCGCTGCCGGTCATCTCGATGCTGGACGAAGCCGCGCGCGTCAACGCCAACGGCGGGCCTTATGCCGGGCAGGATCGCTTCACAGCCCGGGTCAACCTGTGGGAAGACATGCGCACGGCCGGCCTGGTGATCAAAGAAGAGCCATACACGCTCAATATCCCCCGCACCCAGCGCGGCGGCGAGATCGTCGAACCGATGATCTCCACCCAATGGTTCGTGCGCATCGCGCCTCTGGCGCAAGCCGCCCTGGAAGCGGTGCGCGATGGGCGCATCCGCATCATCCCGGAACGGTTTAGCAAGGTGTATTTTAACTGGCTGGAGAACATCGAAGACTGGTGCATCTCTCGCCAGCTGTGGTGGGGGCATCGCATCCCGGTGTGGTACTGCCAGCAGTGCGCTGAAATGACCGCCGCCCGAGAAGACCCGATCAGTTGTAGTCATTGCGGCAGCGCGGACATCGTCCAGGACCCAGACGTGCTCGACACGTGGTTCTCGGCCGGCCTGTGGCCCTTCTCCACCCTGGGCTGGCCGGAGGAGACTCCTGACTACCGATACTTCTATCCCACCTCTGTCATGGAAACCGGCTATGACATCTTATTCTTCTGGGTGGCGCGCATGATCATGTTCGGGCTGGAGTTCACCGGAGAGATCCCCTTCCACACGGTTTACCTGCACGGCTTGATCCGCGACGAAAACAGCCGGAAGATGAGCAAGTCCTATGGGAATGTGATCGACCCGCTGCTGGTGATGGACGAGCTGGGTACGGACGCCTTGCGCTTCACCTTGCTGGTTGGCTCCACACCGGGCAACGATACGAACTTGAGCATCAAAAAGGTCGAGGCCAACCGCAACTTCGCCAACAAGGCGTGGAACGCCGCCCGCTTTGTGATCGCTTCACTGCAGGGGATTGGCGATCAGCCAATCGGGGATCAGCGATCAGGGAATTCAGGATTGCCTGCGCAACCCCTAACTCCTAACTCCTATCCCCTAAATTTAACCCTCGCTGATTCGTGGATCCAAGCGCGGCTGAGGAGCTTGGTGCGCGATGCTGAGCGCCTCTTCCAGGGCTACCAGCCCGGGGAGGCAGGTCGCCAGGTTTACGAGTTCTTCTGGAGCGAATTCGCCGACTGGTACATCGAGATCGCCAAGCTGCAACTGGCCGAGGGCGGTCAGGTTGGGACCACCACTGTCCACACTCTGGTGCATGTCCTGGACACCTGCCTGCGCCTGCTACACCCCTTCACCCCCTTCGTCACCGAAGAGATCTGGGGTCACTTGAAGAGCGCGGTCACAGAAATCACCCCGGGGCTATCCCCCGCCGATGGTTGGGAAGAGGCCCTGATCGTGGCTCGCTGGCCGGAGCCGACTCCCGCAGACGCTTGGGAAACCCGGGCTGTCGCCGATTTCACCCTGGTAATGGACGTGGTGCGCGCCATCCGCAACCTGCGCGCCGAGAAAAACGTTCCCCCCCGGCGGCGCATCCCCGCCGTCCTGGTCGGTGGCGAACGCACCCCCATCCTGCGCCAGCAGGGTGCCGCCATTGCCACCCTGGCGAAACTGGAGATCGATCACCTCGCTATAATCGAGGCCTTGCAAGACAAACCCGAGGGTCACATCGCCCTGGTGGTTGGCCCGGTGGAGATCTACCTGCCGCTGGCTGAATTGGTCGACACCGCAGAGCAACGCGCCCGCCTGGAGAAAGACCTGGGCGAGGCGGAATCCCAGATCCAGCGCTTAGAGGCCTTGCTGGCGGGGCCGTTCGCCGAGAAAGCTCCGCCTCCCTTAGTAGAGAAAGAGCGCGAGAAGCTGGCCGGTTACCGCGAAACCGCGGACAAGCTCCGGGCGCAACTCGCGGATAAAGTATAATCGGCTGCACATCGAACCCCGTACATCCTGTGGAGTAATCTCCTATGAATAAAACCGAAATCATCACCAAACTAGAAGGAGGTCGTGAGCAGTTCCTGGACGCGATCGAAGGTTTATCCGAAGATGACCTGCAGCAGCCGGGGGTGATGGGCGATTGGTCGGTAAAGGATATCCTGGTGCACGTGGCCCGCTGGGAGACCGAGCTGGTCAAGTTGTTGTGGCAGGCCAGCCAGGGGCAGAAGCCAACCAGCTCCCTTGTCTCCTCGACCTCTGTGGACGAATTGAACGCCCGCTGGTACCAGGAATCCCGCGCCCGTCCTTTAAGACTCGCCCTGGAAGATTTTCACGGCGTGCGTACCCAAACGATGCGCAGGGTCGAGGAGCTACCAGAGAAGGCTTTCAATGACCTCCATTACTACCGTTGGCTCGATAACCAGCCGCTTTGGGAGTGGATCGCTGGCGACAGCTTCGACCATGAAGCTGAGCACGAGGCTCAAATCCGCGCCTGGCGGGCAGAGAGAGGAGTGTGAAGGTTGAAATTCGGCGTCGTTTACCCCCAAACCGAATTCGGCGATGACCCGATCGCCATTCGAGACTACGCCCAGACTGCAGAAGGCCTGGGCTTTACACACATTATCGCCTATGATCACGTCTTAGGCGCCAACCCGGAGCGTCCCGGCGGCTGGCAAGGCCCATATACTTTCCAGTCGCCATTCCAGGAACCCTTCCTGCTGTTCAGCTACATGGCGGGGGTCACCCAAAAGCTGGAGTTCGCTCCCGGGATCATTATCTTGCCGCAACGCCAGACAGCCCTGGTCGCCAAGCAGGCCGCCACTCTGGACGTATTGAGCGGCGGCCGCCTGCGCCTGGGAGTGGGGCTGGGATGGAACCAGGTCGAATACCTCGCCCTGGGCGAGGATTTCCACACCCGCGGCCGGCGGATTGAAGAACAAGTCAAGCTGTTGCGCCTGCTGTGGACCCAGCCGCTGGTGAATTTCACCGGTCGCTGGCACACCATCCCTGATGCCGGGATCAACCCCCTGCCGGTGCAGCACCCGATCCCGATCTGGTTCGGCGGCCATTCCGAACAGGCGCTGGACCGGATGGCTCGCCTGGGCGATGGTTGGATGACCAACTTTCGCACACCGGAAGCCGCCCAGCCGGCGCTGGAGCAGATAGAACGCTCCCTGGCCGAAGCCGGGAGAGCACGCGCCAGTTTTGGCTTCGAAGCGCGTATACCGTTCGGCGATGGCAATTCGGCCACCTGGGAGAACCTGATCCAGGGCTGGCAGGCCGCCGGAGCGACGCATATCTCCTTTAACACGATGGGGTGTGGTTTTGACACCCCGGCCAAGCACCTGGCGGCGATCAGAAAGTTCGCCGCGCACGTTCAACTTCCCGGAAGTTGAGAGCTGGATATGATATGAAGATCACCTTACCTGAATTTACTATAGCCTATGAAGACCAGGGCAGCGGACTGCCCATACTCTTCATCCACGGCTTCCCGCTCAATCGCAGGATGTGGGCGCCGCAAATCGAGCAGCTCTCTGGCGCGGGGCGAGTGCTGGCTCCAGACTTGCGCGGTCATGGAGAGACTTTGCCTACCCCAGCCCCCTACTCCATGGACATGCTGGCCGACGACTGTGCGGCCTTCCTGGAGGCGACTGGCGTTACCCAGCCGGTCGTGGTGTGCGGGCTATCGATGGGCGGCTATATCACCCTGGCTTTCTACCGCCGCCACCGTCCGCTCGTCGCCGGGCTGGTCCTGGCTGCCACCCGCGCCGGCGCCGATACTCCCGAGGGCAGGGCCAACCGCGACAAAGCGGCCGGGCAGGTGCGGGAACTCGGCATCCGCGCCGTGGTCGACAGCATGCTGCCCAAGATGATGGCGCCCATAACATATGCCAGCAACCCTGAACTGGTGGCGCGCGTCGAGGAGATTATGGCGGACACTTCGCAGGAAGGGATGGTGGCAGCTTTGCTGGGCATGAAGGAGCGCCCCGATTCTACGCCTATGCTCGAGCAGATCGACGCGCCGACCCTGATCGTGCACGGTTTAGACGACCAGCTGATCCCGGTCAAAGAGGCCGAGGTCATGCACGCGGCGATTAAGAATTCGCAGTTGCATCTCCTGCAGGACGCCGGCCATCTCCTCAACCTCGAACAACCCGCGCTGTTCAACCAGGTGATGGGCGATTTCCTGGAGTCTTTCTAATATGGCAATCCAAATCGACCCCGAAGGGAATGAGATCGCCGCCCTGCTCGATCTCGCCGGCGATTTCACCGCCAAAAACGTGCTGGAGATCGGCAGCGGAGACGGACGCCTGACCTGGCGCTACGCCGGCCGGGCTGAGCATGTGATCGGCATCGAGCCCAACGCAGACAAAATGTCCCTGGCAGAGAAGAACATGCCGGCCAGCCTGCGCGAGCGGGTGGAGATGCGGGTTCAAGACCTGCTCCAATTCGCGGCAGAGATGGAAGCCTTGATTCCTCCTCTCAGGTTTGATCTGGCGATCCTATCCTGGTCGCTTTGATGAATGGAACCGGCGGGCATGGTGCATGCCCTGGAGACGGTTCACGGTCTGTTGAAACCGGATGGGCGGCTGATCGACATCCACCCCAGCGGCGAACCCCCGCCGTTTATCGTGCGCAGCGGGGAGCGCTCTGAAATCGCTGGCTGGCTCGAGGAAACGGATGACTTCATCGAATACCGGCAGGCCGAGGCGGCCCTGACTCAAGCGGTGAGCGACCGGCTGTTCACCGTCGAACGCCGGAGCACATTTCTATTCAACCTCTACGCCGACACGTTCGCTGAATTAAGCGCCTACCTGGAGGCGAATTGGTCCGACGCGGTCATCCCATCCGATACGGCTGCGCACGCCAAAGCGCTGCAAAAAACCGCCCGAGGGAAGACAGAGGTATTGCTCCGCGAACAAGTCTGGATCTCCCGCCTCCGGCCAGAACACAGGTAGGAAAAACCCATAACACCCCACGGCTTTAACAAAGTAGCTTGACAATTCGGCATGTCATTGCGAACCCAGCGCCCTTTGCCGGGTGAAGCAATCCCCTGGCATGGAAGGGGGCTGCTTCGTCGGGCAAAAACCGCCCTCCTCGCAGCGACACCCGACTTTGTCAAAACCCTCATAACACCCTTGACAATATAGAACATACGTACTAAAATAAATTCGCCCCAGTTCTATCCAAATATCTTAAATCCCAAAGGAGAATATCTCATGTCCAAACACCCTGTTGTCCACGTCGAAATTTCCGCCACAAATCTCGAAGCTGCTAGTAAATTTTACGCCGACCTATTCGGCTGGAAAGTCGAACAAAATCCGGAATTGAATTACGCCTCCTTCGAGCCAGGCGAAGGCGTCGGCGGCGGCTTCAACCCGGTCCAGGAAGGAAATCCGGCCGGCAGCGTGGTCGTCTACATCGGCACCGACGATATCGAGGCCAGCCTGGCCAAGGCTGAAAAGCTGGGCGGCAAAGCGATCGTGCCAAAGACCGAGATCCCCGGTTTTGGCTGGTTTGGGATGTTCCTTGACCCAACCGGCAATAAAATGGGCTTGTACACCGCAATGGCTGA
>Ga0209751_10002150_pt1 | contig 19921 bp, 14 predicted proteins | sample RifCSP13_1_FD_184019 | JGI IMG/M metagenome (GOLD analysis project Ga0209751, IMG submission 184019) | Soil microbial communities from Rifle, Colorado - Rifle CSP2_sed 13_1 (SPAdes) (version 2) | ecosystem: Environmental > Terrestrial > Deep subsurface > Rock core/Sediment | place: Rifle... | reverse complement strand
AAATGCAAAAATCGGCATTCTTGGGGGGTAGCAAAACCCCTCCCAGGTTGCCGATCGTTGATCCTGGGGCATTCTGAGGGGTCAAATTCTTACCATCCATAATTGTCGGACAGCCTCCTTGCTACAGGGTGTACACTGTCATTGCGAACGAAGTGAAGCAATCCCGTATTTAGATTGCTTCGTCACTTTGTTCCTCGCAATGACACTTCCGTGTTGTCATTGCAGTTACCAAAGAGACTAACTTTTCCATGCTGATACCCTGCGGCTTGCCGCAGGGAGCTTCATTACTTCCGTGCGCTAAACTTAAGCCCTGTCTTTGCTCTATCCCATGTCCTATCACTTATCTCCTTAAGCTCCCCCATCTTCACCTTCTGTGTCGCTGTCACAGGAAATCCCTCACTGTATTCCTCTATAAATCTTGGTACCATCGCCACCATTACCAAGTCTGCCATCCACTTACTAAACTCCACTGGATCAAATGTCTCCCCAGGCTTAAGTGTGATATTTAACTTTATCTCATCATCCGATACATTTGGTAGCCTTATCCCTACCGCTATAGCCTCTTGTATAGCTGGATACCTCATCGCTACATCCTGCACCGCTATAGGGTCTACGTTCTCTCCGGACACCCTTATCCTGCTAAACCTTCCAACAAAGTAATACCTCCCGTCTATCCCCCTGGCAAATATGTCATCTGAGTTAAAAAATCCATCGTCATCAAACGCCTCTCTTGTCCTCCTAGGTTCCTTGAAATACTCGTTTAGTGTTGTATGTGGAATAAGTGGTCTAATGAAGAGTAATCCTTTGACCTCCTCCGGTGGTGTGGGATTCTCATAAGGATCCCAAGAAGGACGAAGAACCTTATTTGTATCTTGAGGATCACGTAGCTCAACATAGTATCCCTCCATAGGATAGCCTGAGGAGCCTGGGCGTTGGTCTTCCGGGTCTTTCCACAGAACCATACCCATCTCTGTTGATCCATATCCGTCTATCACTCTGGTATTAAACCTCTCCTGAAATTCCAGTAGATTCCTTGGGGCGGGTCCAGAAAGAACATTTCGCACCCTATGTTTTCTATCCCATTCACTTGGTGGTGCTGACCATAGATACTCCGAAACTGCACCGAGCATGTTTATGCATGTAGCCCCACACTCTGTAGCCCATTTCCAAAAACTAGTTGCAGAAAAACGTGGATAGAAGACAGCAGTTGCCCCTGATCCCATCGCACTAAATAGACACATCACCTGAGCATTGGCATGACCTAGTGTGAGAACGCTCATGAGAACATCCTCGCTACGCACCCCCTGCTGCTGGAGGTAGCCCCTTACGGTTAATATCACGCCTCCGTGGTTTCTTATAACTCCCTTTGGCATTCCTGTCGTGCCTGAGGTAAACATACAGCGCTCTTGATCAGCAATGGTTACATCAACCCCCGGGTTATTACTTGAATAATCTTTAAACACACTGAATGGTAGTGCCTTTATCACATTTATGCTATCCGGTACAACCTTTGGATCCCCTGTCACAAATATGGTCTTTAAATTAGTTAAGTCCTTTGCAATGTCCTGTATAAATGGAAGGCTTTCTGGGTCTATTACCAATGCCACCATCTCTGAGTGGTTAATCACATAGACTAGTCTCTCACCCTTCTCATCCTTGTTGATCGGTACCTGTACCCCTCCAGCCTTGTGAATAGCTATGATTGATATGACGTATTGAGAGCAGTTAAGCATGTACATGCCAATCTTATCGCCCTTTTTGACACCAAACCTTTGCCTTAGACCATTAGATATCCTGTTAGCCCACTCATTTGTCTCTTTATAGGAATATGTTTCAGCAATATTGCCATCCTTGTCTGCAACCTTGAACATAGGTTTATCAGGGAACATCAGGGCGCCCTTTTCTAGGCTTTTAGTAATAGGAAGCCATTCTGATGTGTCATCAAATGTGCCAAAGGGTAAGGTTCCCTTACCTACATATTTAGGGTCACTCGGTCTAAATAATAAACGCATGATACTACTCCTTCCCCCACCCTTACCCTCCACCTTAAAGGGTGAGGGATGAGAGGGGGTTGACAACTACTTGCTAGTTACCCTTTGCAATTCTAACAAAATTCCTTAGAAGGTCTTTTCCGTGTTTTGTAAGAATTGACTCTGGATGAAACTGCACCCCTTCAATCAAATACTCCTTATGCCTTATTCCCATTATCTCGTCCTCATCAGTCCAGGCTGTCATTTCGAGCTCATCTGGAAGTGAACTGCCTTCAACCAGAAGCGAATGGTACCTCGTGGCTTCAAAGGGCATTGGCACGCCTTCATAAATGCTTTTACCATCATGATAAATCTGTGATGTTTTTCCATGAAGTAGCCTTTTTGCCCTTACTATGTTTCCGCCAAACGCATAACCGATAGACTGATGACCAAGGCAAACCCCAAGAATTGGTATTCGTCCCGCAAATTCTTTGATTAAGTCTACAGATATTCCCGCCTCTTTAGGCGTGCATGGGCCAGGAGAAATCACAACCATATCAGGATTTAATTTCCCCACGTCCTCGATCGTGATTTTATCGTTTCTGAAAACTAAAACCTTCTCCCCAAGCTCACCCAGATAATGGACGAGATTATATGTAAATGAATCGTAGTTATCTATCATAAGAATCATTTTTCTAACCCCATCTTCATACTAGAATAAATTCTATCCCGAATTTCAATAACCGTCATTGCGAGGCGAATTATTTCGAGCACAGTGCGCGAGAAATGGAAATAAAAGGCAACGACGAAGCAATCCAACACCCCGTGTCATTCCGAAGATAGTGAGGAATCTAAGCAGATTGCTTCGCTACGCTCGCAATGACAGTAAGTGGTTTCTCCACTTATTCTTATTACCTCTCATAGCCCCTTCTTTACCATCTCAACCGCTTTTACAAGCGCCTTCACCTTATTTACTGTCTCGAAGTATTCTCTTTCAGGATCTGAATCTGCTACAATCCCCGCTCCTGCTTGAATGAATATTTCATCCCCTTTTATGACAAATGTCCTTATGGTGATACATGTATCCATGTTACCTGAAAAACTGACATAACCTACTGCACCTCCATATGCACCCCTTCTGCTTGGTTCCATTTCCTCTATTATCTCCATAGCCCTAACCTTTGGAGCGCCAGAAAGCGTCCCTGCGGGGAAAGTAGCTTTTAGAACATCTAAGGCGTCTTTTCCTGAATCAAGCTTAGCGATTACGTTTGAGACTATGTGCATGACATGAGAGTATCTCTCAACGCTCATAAGCTCATTTACATTTACCGTTCCTACCTCTGCGACCCTCCCTAGGTCATTCCTTGCAAGGTCAACAAGCATTATGTGCTCAGCCCTCTCTTTAGGGTCTGAAAGAAGTTCTTTCTCAAGCCGATCATCTTCTTTCTCATCACTTCCCCTTGGTCTTGTTCCAGCGATAGGACGTGTTTCTATCCTGTCTCCCTCAACCCTAACCATTACCTCAGGAGATGAACCTACAAGAAAATCCTCGCCAATTTTGAGATAAAACATATAGGGCGAGGGGTTTAGAATTCTAAGCGCCCTATATAAATCAAAAGGCGAGACGTCTAGTTGGATTTTCCATCTCTGTGAAATCACAGCCTGAATTATATCTCCAGCCTGTATGTACCCCTTTGTTTTCTTTACTGCCTCCATAAACTCTTTTGGTTCAAAGTTAGATTTAAACTCAAGCTGGCTTTTTCTTTTGACCCTCTTTTCTCCGGTCTTATACGGTGAGACAGGGAAGCGGAGTTTCTCTATTATGCACTCTATTTTCTCTACCGCCTTATTATAAATCTTTTTGACATTATCCGAGTCGGAAACAAATGCATTAGAGATAATCTTTATCTTATGGCTTATGTTATCAAACACAAGAACTGAATCAGTTATCATAAAAACAGAATCCCAGAGCCCTAAATCATCATTAGCAATTAATGGAAGTTTTTCAAAAAACCTCACAATGTCATAACCAAAATATCCTACAGCTCCTCCGTGAAATCGTGGCAAATCAGGGGATATAACAGGACGGTATCTTGAAAGAAGTTGCCTTAAAGATTCGATCGGGTTTCCTTCGTGGTTTCTTATCATTCCATTATCAATGATCTCTATCTTAGTTCCCTTTGATCTATATATCACAGATGGATCTGTTCCAAGAAAGCTATATCGCCCCCATTTCTCGCCTCCTTCGACGCTCTCAAGAAGAAAGGCATAATCACCATTATCAATCTTACTTAAGGCTGATACGGGCGTGTCAAAATCAGCAAGAATCTCCCCCCAAACAGGTATAACATTTCCATGTCTCAGTTTTTCCTTGAATTCAGAAAAGTTAGGTGAAATCATAAGGAGAGAAGGATAAAAAGTCGAGGGGTTAAAGTCAAGAAATTATCACCACCAGGTTTGTAGGCACAGACTTGATTGTGCCTTATGATTTGCACGAATAAGTTCGTGCCTACAATACTGCTTTTGCTGCACGTCCTTTTTTGTAATTTGTAGGCACAGACTTGTCTGTGCTATATGATTTGCACGAATGGATTAATTAGCACGAATGAATTCGTGCCTACAATTTATCATATTGGGACTTTAGCGACTGAAACGCCAAGATCCTAATCAAAAGCATAACAACGATAACTTGACCATCTGTAATCCTCAGGCCTGTCGCATAAACCATGTTTTATTGGATTGTAATGTATGTATTCAATATGCAATCGGTAATCTTCCTTTGAGCGAACAATATGGTCGAGAAATTGATGTTGCCAAAGACGCCCTTTCCTTTCTGTAACCCTATTGATTTCTATCGCTGATTTGCCTTTGATAGACTTCATGAAAACTGAGATCGTGTGCCTCTGGCTCTTTGGAGAAATAAGTAGATGCATGTGATCAGGAAGAACAGCAAAAGCAATAATTTCAATAGAACACTTTTTAGCGTATTCGTCTAAAACTCTAAGCAGGATTTGAATGCAGTTCTCATTTAAAAATATAGGTTCACGATTTTCGATGACAGATGTGATAAAATAAAGCTGATCTGTCAAATAAAACCTTTTAAGTTCGACCTTGCGTGATAAATAGCCTCTCATGATTAGCTTATTTGCACGAATAAATTCGTGCCTACAATAATGCTTTTTGATCTACGTCGTTTTTTTTAACCTGTAGGCACAGACTTGTCTGTGCGATGCAATTTGCACGAACAAATTCGTGTCTACAATATTGTTTTTTGCTTTACGTCGCTTTTTTTAACCTGTAGGCACAGACTTGTCTGTGCGATGCAATTTGCACGAACAAGTTCGTGCCTACTTTATGGAAATAACTATCAGATCAGTTTATAGGCTGACAATCACCTGGCGCAGGAACTTCGATCCAGTTCCCCTGGATAACCCTGATTCTTCCAAACGGGCTGACAACGATTTTTCCACATCTCTTGCCCCTATTCTCAGAACTAGAACTAATACCAGTTGGTTTTATATCAATTGTTCCACTAGTACCACCAAGCGTCCCATTAGGGTTAAAAACATAGCGATAGGGGTCATCATCCATAGTTGATAGGTCTAGGGTTATTACGCTTGGCATTTTATCTCTTGTAGTAGCTTCGACACACCAGTTTGTAGAAGCATTATTGCTATTTCCTCTCTCTCTCATAATAGTCAATGTTTCATCGCCAGCGATATAGTCAGTATAATCTGGACAGACGAAGCAATTTGGGTCAGTTGTATCTAAATCCTCAGCGCAGCTTGCAAATAGCGTCCTATACTCTACACCCTGCCTCCCAGCCTTCAGCTTTGCAATCTGAAGTGAGGAAGAAATATCGCCTGTTATCCTATCAACAGATTTCCTAATAGAAAAGTTTACGGCAAGCGAGCCCCCCATAGCAACAAGAATACTAATAACCCCAAGCACTACAAGTGCCTCCATTATGCTGAACCCGTCTCTTTTTTCTATTAAGCGCATAAGTTATCTCCCCCTTTTAAAAGATCTCTTCCCAGAAATGAGTTGACGTGTTTGCTGGAAGTCTTGCAAACTCCCAGACCAAAAACGACGATCCACCAAGTGCGGCGCTACCAGTAAATGCAACTGAAAAGACTACATTACCTGAAGGACCAAAGGTGAGTTGTGCAGGTGTCGGCATTCCTGATGCAGCAGTAAGTCCAGCAGTTTGAGCCTGTTCGCTTTCACTCCCCTGAATAAGGCTTTGTGCGCCAGGAATCAGAGCTAAAGCAGGTTCGCCAGTGAGGTAATCGAGTGCAAAGACCCTTCCATTCCCTATCCCACCTGAACAGGGGTTATCTAACGAAGGATCGGGATCGAATGTTGTAAAAACAAGCACGCTGCTTATTACTACGGGGGAACCGAATCCCTTTTCACCTGATGGAGTTGGAATATTACTAGGGAAATTTACTATAAACTCACCCTCGACATCAGCGCCTCCGCTGGTCGTAAATTGTTGAGCAAACCCCCCTTGAGGAACAAGGTCAATAATCTCACCTATGGTAAAATCAGCCTCAGTCTTAGTAGTAGCCGATATAGAAGTTCCGCCCGCTAGAAATGAAGGTACAAAGTCGTCAATAAAGTTATAGAGCTTACCAAAGTCCCCACCGCTGCTTGGGTGCCTCCTATTCCCTGTTACGAATATCACGTGTCTTCTACCCAGGTCATCCAGAACGGCAGTTGGGGCAAAGAATATGGGCTGTCTCTGGCTTATTAGGGTGAGAGGATCTAACGGAATGAGAGATGGATCATTGCACTGGTCTATATTCGCCGTTGCACAGAAGGCTATATCTGCCGTCCAGTTGGGAGCGCTTATATCTGCATTCCCCCGAAGACCGGTTGCAGAAATGTCACCACCGTTATCAACGATCTCTTCTGAAACGTCTATCCTCCATAGCCTACCACAGGTATCACCGTCAAATACAACATCTATGTATCCATCTGCGTTGTAGTCAAATGCCCCAACCTTGCTTGACATCTCACAAACCATTCTAGAGTCGGTGTCAGTGGCATTTGGCGCGCTTGTAGTATCTTTTGCTAACTTATATATAATGTTGCCCGTTGTAATGTCTATTACATAAAATGCGTTCCCAAAGTTAACCCCTGCAGGGGTTGTATCTCTCGGGTCGATGTCAAGTGGATCAAGCCCACCGCCTACAAACATCACCCACCTATCTACGGTTAAGGCATTACCATCCGCATCTTCAGTTAGCATTTTTACCCTGCCTATTGTGGGTTCAGACCATGTGTTCCCAAAATTCTTATCGAACACAGTCCAGAGGTGCCTTGGGTAATCGGGACCAGTACTGAGTTTCTTCAAAGCAGTTTGAGTCCTGTCAATGTTTGTTACATCTAACGCTGTATAAGCGCCACCGCCGTTTCTATAACCTGCTAGAAGAATCGTATGCCATTCCTTTCCACATGGATCTATAACCCCATCAAGACCTGGATTACTTAAACAATTGGAATTATCTTGAATTCCATTCTGTTCCCCATCAATATATAAATCCGCAATCAAAGGCGTCCCATCCATGAATGACCTTTCAAACTCGTTATCCACAACAAATGTCTTAAAATCGCCGAATCTATACTCAGGCGGTGTAGTATCAGATGGTGTTTCGGGTTCCTTAGTTGGAGGAGCTATTGCGTCTGGGTGAAAAGAAGGTGGAGCAAAACCAAAAAACTCTGTGCCATCCCCTGCAGTAAAGAACGGGATGGTCTCAACCTCCCCTGTAAATGGATTTGTTTTTTGTGCATCCGTTAAGGAGGGATCAGTAGTATCTACGAAATCTCCAGCGTTAAACGCATGTATAAACCCATCGTTAGCCGCCGCATATACAGCGGCTGTTCTATCTTTAAACTCCCTTGCAAAGTTTTGAAAACCGATATCGAAGAATATAGGAGATGGTGAACCAACTATTATAGGAGATCCATGGAATACTGGTCCTAGTCGAACTGAGCAAGTATCTAAACTCCCAACGCCTGGGTTATCCGGGTCGGGACAGCCAAATCCCATAGAGGGGGGAGCAAAAGATTGCGAACCAGTAGTTGGTAAACCCATAGGATCAGCAATTGCCTGAATCTCGGTATCGCCTCTCATGAACTCTACAACCTTATCCCTGATACAGTTCTTGATACATGTGTCGCAGGGAGGGTCAGTTAAAGGAGGAGTACTGCAATCAGAAGTACAATCGTCTATTCCATTAGGTGGATCTGCTGTACAAAAAGTAGGAATTGGGTCAGTCACATCAGCATCGCTTATGCCAAATAGCTCTGGTGCGAGGTTAGTATCAAAATCGGCCCGCTCTCCTTTATACCTTATTCCGACTACGTCACTCCCGCTCGTAAATATGTCAACTGTAGTAGTATCCAACTCGCCTGGATCTGGATTCGGATCGCCAGAAGGTATAGTATTAACACTAAAGAGTCTACGTGTTGTTGGATCCCCCTCAGCCAACAATTTACCAGCTTCCCAGAAGAAATCCCCAGCATCCAGGTCCAAAGAACCGTCAACGTCGAATATCTCATCCCCTTGTTTATCAACAATTATCTTAGCGTTAGGATTAGTAGGGTCGGTTATGAACCCATAAAGCCCCAATCTGCCCTGCCATATGCGTTCACCAGAAAGAGGAGTAAGAATTGAAACAAACGCTCTATCTCTAGAAGTGAATTGTGCTACCGACTGTGGAGTCGCAGGTGAAACACCAGACGTGCTGAACGCTTGAAGAAAACCAGATATGCTCTGAAGAGCCGCTACAAATTCTTCAGGTGTATTTACAAAAAAGGCAAAACTTTCACCTACCACAGTAGAGTCTAAGGTTAAGTGGATTGTGGTGTTAAAGTAGGTATTATCAAAAACGTCAGTGCCTTGATAGTTACATACACCGGTAGGCTCATTCACATCAGGCATCAAACAACCTTGAAGCTGAGCGCTAGAGGGACTTGAATCAATACCCTCGGCCTTCGCTATGTCCTTAAAAATATCGGGTAATCCACTAAAGAAAGGATTTTTCACAGTATCATCTATATCGGTGTTTCCAATAAAATTGCCGCTTGCGTCTACATGCTTGAAGATGCCAGTCGTATGAGTGCCGCCCGTAAGAGCCACACCATTTAGTGCCCTTACATCTTGAGGATCGTTTATCCCTATTCCAATCACGAATATAATGATTTCTTTTTTAAATTCCTGTCCAGGAAAATTGCCGTTTATCACAGGATCTCTTGCGTAGAATGTTCTAGCATTACTTGAAGCTTGAATCGAACTCCTTCGGTTTGCATTGCCGGTCACAGCCGGATTTGCAGTACAGGTCGCTGACTGCGCTGCAGACCCTGGCAAAGCAGCGCAGTCCCCAGAACATGTATCCCCGCCGTCAGTGATTAAGATTATAAACTCTGCTCTACATGAGATTGCTATGTCGGTTTTAAGCGCAATATCATATGTGTTAAGCGCATCCTCTTTGACTAAAGGAGGATTGTCACTTGAAAGATTGCTATCATCAAAACCCAAAGCCAACGCCAGTGGGGAGCGGCCGCCAGCTTTCTTTCCTCTCATTCCCCTCCAGACCTTAGTTAGTGCTTCTATGCTACCCCCTGCAAACCCTCCCTGGTCACCCTGAATATCAGCATTGTTTGTGCAACTGGTTACACTAGAACCATCGCCTCCATACGTCATGATATTGGGTATAATGCCTAATATATCCGCATCCTCCAGGGTTAATTCGTTAATCAGGGCGGTGTCATCCAAACCAGTTAAAGGAAGCACACCGCCTCCAGTTCCCTGAGCTATTAGACCGACATCTCTAAAAGGTGTATACATGAAATCGCTACATTTAATAGATGTATTTACGTCATCAAATAGCCTGTTCGGGTCATCGCACATCTTCGTTGCTAGCGAGTTGTCGGCATCTAGTACATCGAAAAATGCGGCTTGTGTCATATCCATACGGGTGCTACCGAATATCCCCTTAGAGCATAGTTGGCCGTTTCCACACGCTGTTGAAGTTGGCTGTATTCTTAACGAGCCCATACACGACTTATAGTTAGTGTATTCAGCGGCAATGTTACATGATTTATCCGCATCCGCTACGCAATTTACAGCGCCACAATTAAAATTTGCTGACACACCAGCTTGTATAAGTACTTCATTGTCTATTGCCGCCGCCGCATGAGCGCGCTCTGTATCATCACCACATATACTTCTGGGGTTGGTACCCACACCACACACTGTAGGATCAGATAAAACGGTACTATATACGCTATTAGAGAGACCTGGGTATTTGGTTTCAATACACACTAAGAATCTTTCGAAATCGTCGGGCTCTTCACATGTGCCGGTTCTAGAACCCGTACACGCTGTGCTCCCACACGGGTTTGTTCCTGAGGCATTTCCAATGCAATGTGCCTTTGCATAGTTTGTGTTAACGCTCTGAAAACTCTCACACATTATTACAATGCTATCATTATCACTGGGAGTACTAGTAAGAGCCTGATCCCAATTACCTAGCTGATCTAATCCAAAATTGTCCCCCATGGAGAGGGAATTATCATAGATAATGAGGACATTTGGCTGCCCGCCTATTACTGTGGAAATTAATATATTTAGGTCTTCTAATTCGTTTTTAATTATAGGGTCGCTATGGGCGCCGGCTACAAAAAGTGACGCCATTGCGAGCGAAGCGAAGCAAACTGTCATTACAAGCTTATAAGCCAAAGCCCTAAGCCTTGTTGCAAATAAATTAATGTACTTAGAGAATAGGTATTGAAGAAAATTCTTGGGGTTCATAACGCCTCCTTCAACAGATTTATCCTTGGCAAAACCGAAGGTCTCGTGACATGTCCTTCGATTAGACTGAGGACATACCCTTCGATTGGACTCAGGACAGGGTTCGGAATGACACCCTGTATCAGCTTGTATATTTTTCCGATTATGCCCAACATCCCGTAGGAGCACCATTCTTTCGGCAGTTCGACTGGCTCACTGCTCAGGACAGGCTCTGGTGTGACTTGAAGTCGCGGCTGGAGGATGATCCCTGACCTCCCTCCCTCTTGATCGCTACCCCAGATCCCGCCGCTCCTACGATCTTTCAAAAAATCAAGACTAGTAAATATTACTCGCACCTCCGGCAAGAAAACTTTCTAACCCTGCTAATATTTCAGTTCCGGTGTTTATATCTGGATTTGTATCAGTCTTATCCTTATCTCCCGCATCCTTGCCCGTAACCAAAAAGTTCGTTCCAAGCATAACAGCGCCCCCAAGCCCTCCAGAGGGAAGACTGGTATTCTTAAGAGGTCTCCCCATCGCCTTTGTTGGAGGCGGAATTTCTGGGAAAGGAATTGGTCCATCAGAAACATCATAGTCTCGAGGACCTGTCCTACATCTAGCTCCGTTTGGAAGGTCTACTTCTATGCCTGTAGTTCCTCCGCCCTGAAGTAGAAGAAAAAGTGGTACTATTCCAAATGTCTCGAATTGCTTTTTGGCTTCCTCAACGCACCTTTCTGCAGCTAGAAATGCCTCCTGTCCCTGCTTGTAATTAGACATCGTCTGAAAATCAATATTTGAGGTGAAAGATACCGAGATCGCCAGCATTGTCATTGTGAGTAACATTATTAAAGCTATTATAAGCGCAACCCCGTCTTCCCTTTTTACATTTTTCATATCTGAACCTCCTTAGTACTCTTCTCCGATTATAGATTTAATTTGATAATACCTTGTAACATTCCACAGGTTTTCTCCTGCCATTGCAATGACGCCTCTTTTTGTCATTGCGAGCACTTCGTTAAACTCAGTGTAACCTCCGCGAAGCAATCTGACGCACAGCGTCATCCTGAAGGAGCAAAGCGACTGAACAGACAGTAAGAAGTAAACCACTTGTCATCTCGAACCCTAGTGAGATATCTAAGGTTTTTCACTTCGTTCAAAGTAAGGATTTCTCGCTCCGCTCGAAATGACATATTGTATTGGATTGCTTCGGTCGTTTCACTCCCTCGCAATGACACTCCCGTGTTGTCATTGCGAGCGTTAGCGAAGCAATCTCGACTTTTTTGGATTGCTTCGTCGTTTAACTCCTCGCAATGACTGCTTAGACTTTCTTTAAATTCGATTATATCCTGCATCCTGCTTATTTTCATTCGCCGTCCATTTGTGTCAATTGGCTTCGCCGAAATCCCCGACCCACTACCCGCATTTTCGTGGCTGAATAGTTATCCAAACTCCTCCCTCGCCATGTTTCTTATATAAATGGTTGTAGAAAAAATCCTGTACATGAATCCCTCCCCCAAAGATGCATGATTCGTATCCCTTTCAAGCACATCCCCAATAGCAGGAACTGACTGTACAGGAGTAAATTTCCCTTGAACCAATGTGGGTCTCACCCTAGACCTGACAAGAAGGTAGATTTCAACAGTTCTAATGTCCTTTTCACCGCTCCTACACATGGTATTAGGGTCACCTTCTATTTCATTTTCAAGCTCATCAAAATTTGGAAACCTGCAATTCGCTGCATCAAGGGGTACACCAACCTTTGTCATTCCACCATCTGCCCTCTGTAGATTAAATACAAATTGGAGGTCAACAATCCCTGAGGCATCAGGATTATTCGCATCGAGCGGTCCGGCAATCGGTTGAAAGTTACCCGCTTCATTTTGACGAAGCAGAAGCTGCCTGTCAGTTGTGTCAATGGTAAAGGTGTGCGACTGGTCAATAGTCATCTCATTAGAATAAGTATTGATGACTGGTAGAAAAAAACTATTAATAAAGGTGGTCATATCAGCAAAATCACTGTCCTGAAAATTTTGTTCTATTATTTTATCAACATCATCAATTGTAGCCTGCTGTGTAGTTCCATCAACAGTAGTTCTTAGTATTGCAGCGCACTCAGTACATAAATTAGGAGTTGCCACACAAATTCCGGGAGCATCCGGGTTACAAAGAATGACCCTTGATCTAAATCCTAGTAGTATATTATTAGCAGGGTTTGAGGTTTCTCCAATTAAATTGACCCCCTGAAACCATTCTGGTGGTAGTTGTAAGACCAAGGGTGGACCTGCACTTGCAACTGTAACAATCCCAGCAGTGGATGGAAAAATGGGCCCAGTTTGTCCCCTTGTTATATCCCAAGTAAAAATTGTCAGGCAATCTGGTGTGTTGTCAACAGATCCAGCATTATCACCTGTATTATCTTCACATCTAGGATCCGCAGTGCTTCCACCATTTTCGAAACTTAGAGAAAACGTCTTTCCCTGTCTTGCCGCGGCGTTTCTAACTATTGATGCAATATAATCAAGTGCAGTCCTGCCAGTCTGATCTACGTCTATGGCTTCTTGTGTAAAGTTAGATAGTCTTTGCTGTTGAATAAATGCTATTGTTAGACCTGTAAGAATCAGGGTAAAGATAGCAGTAACAATTAATAGTTCTATCATGGTATAACCCTTATTATTCATCATGAATCTCCTTTTTATTCCCATTTAACTAGCAAATTCCCTGTAGCTTGGAGGTTGTCCGATAAATGCAAAAATCGGCATTCTTGGGGGGTAGCAAAACCCCTCCCAGGTTGCCGATCGTTGATCCTGGGGCATTCTGAGGGGTCAAATTCTTACCATCCATAATTGTCGGACAGCCTCCTTGCTACAGAGTTTCCATTGTCATTGCAATGACATTTCCGTGTTTTCATTGCGGTTGCAAAGCAATACCCCATGATGTCATTGCGAACACATTCGCCTCGCTCAGTGTAAACTCCGTGAAGCAAACCAATTGAGATTCCTCACTGCGTTCGGAATGACACTTAGTGTCAGATTGCTTCGTCGCGGAGTTTATCCTGAGCAGTCGAAGGGCTCCTCGCAATGACAGAAGGGAATGTCCGTTATATGTTGATACCCTGCAGTGCGCTGCAGGGTTTTTCATTATAAGCTCCAGATTAATTACTCCGCTATTCATGTTTCAACCAAATCGAAAATAAAATAAATCATCTACGGGACGTGAGGAATTCGTACTGGATCCCATCCTGGGATAAGATCAGAATAATTATCCACGTGAGCTGTAACCCCAAAAGACTGACTTGCAATCGAATCCCTTATGAGCACACTTATTATATCGGTATCATCAAATTGAGGAGACGTCTTTATTGCATAAGTAATTTGAACCTCAACTATGTTTGGAATAACAGCAGCATCTACGGTCGTCGTTGCCTCTTTAACTATATATAAAACTGATCTATTTGCAGCAAGGATTGTATCACCATCATCCTGACAATCGGCTTTCGTGGTTCTAAAAGTGATGTTAGTAGGATCGAAATTATGACGATCTATTGCTGCGCACGTAGTCTCTGTAACACCGTTATCTGGGTTAGGGGTTATAGCCTCCAAAGGGTCACAAGGGCATGTCCCACAAACAGGGCTAGGAGACGAACCATCACAGTAAGCAAGATCCAATATCCTACCTGCCTGCGCATCCAGACGGGTGTTAGAATTGAGTAGGTAAATTCGTTTTACCTCAGCTACATCTCTATCGCTTATGAATTGAATTGCGTTTGTAGCAGTCGATCCAAGCTCAGCACGCTGTTTCAGCAATAGGGAAAGGAACTGCATCTCGGCAAAGGCTATGAAACCAATAGACATTATGAGGGTGGCAATAAGCAATTCTATCAGAGTGAATCCTTCCTGTTTTTTTCCTAAGGACATGATTTAAACCCTACCACATTTTATCTTTTGTGTATATGCAAAATTAATGCCATTATAATAGAAATGCTAACTGACTGAAAAAACTAGAATTATATTAAGTAGTTTTTGGATTCAAGGTAATATGATGCAAGAAATTGCATGGAGTGTGCAAATATTTGCGCAGTTAAGACAATCATGAGTTGCTCTCACCTTTAATAAACTGTCTCTTAAGTCATTTATCAAACTCGTCTTCGCCTTTCTGGTGCGGATTTTCCTTGTCCAAATCCCAACTCAAGGGATTTGTCATTATATATTCACGTATACAGTTGAGCGATTCTTCTTTTCGGATAATGTGTTCACCCCGTGAGATAATGTAAGCGTATATAAGATATATTAATTTTTCTTTTTTATCTCACGGGGTAAATCGTAATCCTGCAATCGAATGGTGCGTCTACGATGCTTTTCAGGATTATATAGCATTTATTTCACCACGTGTCTCGGGAATAAACTCTCACCCTTTAGAATTTCCAAATCTGGTTTAACTAGTCCCCAATGCTTTGCATTTGAAAAGCTCTGGGATTCGATAGGCTGGGGTATGCCAATCTTTTTCCAAATTTCTTCAGACGATTTAGGAATAAATGGATAAACTAGGAGGGCAATTATTCTTATAGCCTCAACAAGTGTCCAAAGAACTGTATCAAGTCTTTCCCTTCTCCCAGCCTTCTCAAGAGCCCATGGAGCGGATTCATCCACGTATTTGTTTACAGTAGCTATAAAATCCCAGATAGCGCCAAGAGCCTTGTGAAAAGCAATTTCATTAATCGCTTCTTCTACTTGCCTTGCAGTAGCAAGTGCCTTTTCCCTTACACTAAAGTCGAATGGCTCGAATGAGCCTGGTTTTGGAACCTTGCCCCCTGAATATTTCTCTATCATTCCTAAAGACCGGCTTACAAGATTCCCAAGCCCGTTTGCAAGGTCGCCGTTTATCCTTCCAATAAGGGCATTTCTTGAAAAATCGCCATCTAGTCCGAACGGAACCTCTCGAAGAAGGAAGAATCTTAAAACATCAGCGCCAAATTCATCTATAATTGCATAAGGATCTACAACATTCCCCCTTGATTTAGACATCTTTTCCCCTTCTACGGTCCACCAGCCGTGTGCAAAAACCCTCTGTGGGGGTGTAATCCCTGCTGAAATTAAAAACGCCGGCCAGTATACAGCATGAAATCTCAGTATGTCCTTTCCAACTAGGTGAATATCCGCAGGCCAGATTTCATTGAATCTTTCTAAATCATCGGGAAACCCGGCCGCAGTGAGGTAGTTGGTAAGCGCATCGAACCAGACGTATATTACGTGTTGCTTCGCTTCACTCGCGTTTTTATCCCTTAGATTATGCAGTATTTCACCCGCAGTGTGGGTGAAATGGGAATAAATAGGAATTGGAATTCCCCATGAAAAAGATGTCCTGCTAATGCTCAGGTCTCTAAGCCCGCCCTTTACAAAACTTATGACCTCGTTTCTTCTAAACGATGGCTGAACAAAATCAGGATTACTTTCATAAAACTCCAAAAGTGTGTCTTGGTATTTTGAAAGCCTAAAAAAGTAACTCTCCTCTTTCAGCTTCTCAACGGGGCGACCACAGTCAGGACACGCCCTTTCTCCTCCCTGTAGTGAGTCGGATCGAACTACAAGCTGGGTTTCAGTCCAGAATGTTTCATCAAAAACACAATACCAGTCTTCATATTCTCCAAGATAGATGTCGCCACGATCAAAGACCCTTTGGAAAAGCTCCAGTACTGCTTTTATGTGCCTTTCTTCGGTTGTTCTTATGAAATCATCGTTCATGATATTTAATTTTTCCCAAAGACCCTTGAACCTAAGGACAACCCGATCCGCTAGTTCGATTGGTCTTTCGCCTGATGCCGATGCTACCCTTTCTATCTTTTGCCCATGCTCATCTGTGCCCGTTAGGAAAAACACCTTATCCCCAAGAAGCCTTCTGAATCTCGCAATCACATCTGCAGCAATTGTGGTGTAAGCGTGTCCTATGTGTGGAACGTCATTAATGTAGTAAATTGGGGTTGTTACAAAGAAGGTCTTTGTCATAGGAATTGTCTCCAATCAATAATTATCGTGAATCGTGGCTCTTGGTCTTTTCTATCCACAGAGTAGGGGCAATCCTTGCGGTTGCCCAAACATTAGGGCAGGTACAAGACCGTTCGGCTGAGCTCACGACGAAGCCTGCCCCTACAAGAATTTTCTCAGTGGTTTAATACCCGAATCACGCATTTGCAATTTATTCCGTAATCTTCAGAACCAAATTCTCAAGCATAATCTGCTTGTTTACATTTCCGCGAAATGCCTCATACCAGGCCTTTTCAAGAAACTTGAGTTTATCTAAAACATTATCCATACTCCAACTGTCCGCGAGCTTACTAACTATGGGAATTAAATCCCTATTTGAAAGAAAATCAGTAGAAAACCCAATCTTGAGAAGAACCACATCACGAAGCCAGAGTGAAATAATGTAAAAGATAAACATAAGCTTATTTACATCCTGAGATGAAGAGCCTTTTGGCAAAGATTCCACGAAGTTGAGTACCTGAGAAGCACTATTAGGGTTTATATTTGATAGTTTCATGATTATTTCCTTTCTCTCGGAAAGTAGGTCTTGGTCTAGACTGAGCGCCTTTCCTAAACTTCCACCCGATAGCCTTGCGGCAAGGATTGCTTCATCATGAGACAATTTTTTTCTTTTTATAATCTCTTCAACAATTACATCCTGAGATAACGGCTTAAATTCAAACAACTGGCATCTTGAACGGATTGTTGGAAGAAGGACTTGAGGTTGTGACGTAATAAGAATAATTACTGAGTCCGAGGGAGGCTCCTCCAGTGTTTTGAGAAATGCGTTCTGCGCATTTAGGTTCATCCTATGAGCTTCATCAACTATAGCTACCTTGAACCTTCCTTCAAAGGGCTTAAAATATAACCTATCTTCCACCTCCTCGCGTATCTGGTCAACCTTAATATCCTTTATCCCTCCGTACTCTATAAGAAACACATCTGGATGTATTCCCTTTTTTATCTTCTTGCATGAAATGCAGTCACATGGATTAGTTTCTAGTTTTTTTTCTGCAATCCGATCACTCAGATGGATGCAATTTAGAATCCTTGCAAACTCGATTGCCACAAGTTTTTTTCCTACCCCATCAGGACCAAAAAATAGATATGCGTGAGAAACCCGGTTTTCGAGAGACGCACGCCTTATGGCTTCCTTTTGAAATTCGTGACCTATTATAGAGGTGAAAAACATTAGAAAATCACTTAGATATATGTGAAAGCACTATGTTTCTTATTTCTTGTTGTATCTCATAAATATCCCTTGTTGCATTTACGACCTTTACCCTTTTTGGTTCCTTTTGAGCTATAAAAATGTATCCCTGCCTCACCCGCTCATGGAATTCTAAAGGCTCTTCGTCCATCTTCGTCTTCCCCTCTCTTTTTTCAAGTCGTGAGAGGCCAACCTTTACAGGAATGTTGAGAAGTATTGTAAGCTTAGGCTTCAAACCTAGTGCGGCTTCCCTTGCTACCCTTTCAACAAGGTCTAACTCAAGTCTTCTTCCGTAGCCCTGATATGCTATTGTTGAATCTGTAAACCTGTCGCATATCACAATCCCACCCTCTTTTAGCTTGGGTAAAACGAAATCCCTTACATGCTGAGTTCGATCCGCGCAAAAAAGATAAAGCTCCGCCAAAGGGTGTAACTCTAGATCCTTTTCCTCGAGGAGCAACCTTCGTATTAGTCTTCCAAGCGCGCCCCACCCAGGCTCTCTTGTAAGAGTTACCTTACGGCCTTGTTTCTGGAGAAACTCCTTAAGAAGCTCCGCCTGAGTCGATTTTCCACTTCCCTCTACGCCTTCAAGTGTAATAAACATGTCTCTCGATACTCCGAGTTTACCAACCGCTGTGCTCAATGTAGAAAATCACCCTTAGAATTTAATATTGATAACAAAGCTTCTAAGCTCTCAAAAAACCATCATGTCATGGAAGACAAGGAGAATTCTATCACAAGTAAGAAATAAGACAAAATGGGGTCAGGTCTCAACATTTGACATATCTCGATATTAATTCTAAACTCTACCCATGGCAAGGCCTCTTAGACTAGCCTTTGAAAATGCCACCTACCATATAACCGCAAGAGGAAATAGAAGAGAAAACATCTTTTATTCCGATAAAGATAAAGCCGTATTTTTAGAGAAAATGAATGAGACCTTCGAGAAGTACTCATTCACCTGCTACGCCTATTGCTTAATGGACAATCATTATCATTCGTTTATCAAAACTCCACATGCGAACATATCAGAGGGGATGCACTATCTTAACGCTTCATATACCAATTGGTTCAAGGCAGAGCATAAGATAGTGGGAGTTATATTTCAAGGTAGATACAAATCCATCCTTGTAGAAGAGGATAGCTATGGATTAAGGCTTTCAGCATATATTCACTTAAATCCACTAAGAGCGAGAATTGTAGATGATTTATATAAATATGAATGGAGTAGTTTCTTGGATTATATGGGAAAAAGGAAATCAATAGATAGACTAGATGCTGAATTTATATTGAGACAGTTTGATGAGGATATGAGGAAAGCCAGGAGGAGATATAGGAGGTTTGTTCTTGAAAATATAGACATGGATAATCCACTTGAGGATTCGTATAGAGGGGTAGCACTTGGCAGTGAGGGGTTTGTGGATAGGATAAAAGGGAAGATAAAGTCCTTGGGAAGAAAAAGGGAGGTAACAGGGACAAGGATAGCAGGGAGATATAGTGGGGAAGAAGTAATCAAATGCATTATGACAAGACTTGGAGTAGAAAGGAAAGAGATTTTTCGAAAGAAGAGAGGGAATATATATCATCAATTGGCATTATATTTTATTAAGAGATACACTATGCTGAGCTTAAAGGAGATAGGGGTAGAGTTTGGAATGGATTATGCAGCGGTATCACAATCGTGTAAGAGACTTGAAGAGTTAGTTAAGAGAGATGAGAGTGCATTAAGGATGAAAACAATGGTGGAAAAAGAATTAAGGAACTAGAAACATTCAATGTTGAGACCTGACCCCCTTTCTAAACACACTCAAATCACACAAAATATTGACATATACTCTCTTAATATGTTAGCTTGATTTCTAAATAAGATGAGATTTACTCTCAGTTGGCTCAAAGAATACGTTGATTTTGACGCCTCGCCTGA
>Ga0209751_10002146_pt1 | contig 19927 bp, 16 predicted proteins | sample RifCSP13_1_FD_184019 | JGI IMG/M metagenome (GOLD analysis project Ga0209751, IMG submission 184019) | Soil microbial communities from Rifle, Colorado - Rifle CSP2_sed 13_1 (SPAdes) (version 2) | ecosystem: Environmental > Terrestrial > Deep subsurface > Rock core/Sediment | place: Rifle... | reverse complement strand
TTCCTTTTTCATAGGGTCTGAAGTTCAAGGCCGCGAATCAATCCAAAAGTGTCAACAACCCCAACGGTGACAACCCCCGTAAGCACGTTCACGCCGGCCTCTCTTGCGTTAGGGATTCTAGGAAATACCATTGGGCATAGGAAATGCACAGGTTGTCATTCGTGCAAGAGGAAATCAAGAATAATCTCAGAAACGGTTCCTGCTCCAAGTTCTTCATTGCGAGGCACAACGGTTTTAACCGTCGCTCGTCAAGGCGCCCCGACAAGGAGGGCTTTGGAAACATGATCATTGATATTCATTCCCACTTCCTCGCAGATCGCACATGGCCGGAGGAGTGGCGGACCCCAGAATTCCTGATCAAGGATATGGATAAATGGGGCATCGATAAGGCCGTGATAGTCTGTGGCGACCCCCTGATAGGTGGCGACTATCGAGAGGGAAACACCAAGGTGGCGAATGCGATCTCAAAATTCCCCGATCGGCTAATTGGATTTGCCTGGATTCACCCTACCCACGCTTCTGGTATCGATGCCGCGGTGAAGGAAGCAGAAAGATGTGTTCGCGAACTGAAGTTCAAGGGATTAAAGCTGCATCCGGCGACGGAGATGTACTCCTACACAAGTCAAAGATACTGCTATCCGATCATCGAAGCAGCAATCAGACTTCACGCTCCAGTTTTCTGTCATACGGGCGACCCCCCTTCCTGCCCCTACTCTCACCCCGTATTGTTGGCCGACTTGGCTGACCGATTTCCTGATGCCAAATTGATACTAGGACATTTAGGTAATAGACTCTGGGACGACGCAGTCTGGGCGATGTCGAAGCACGACAACCTCGTAGCCGAAACCTCCTTCGGCCAAACTTCTGGCATAACGTCGATGGTGAAGGCAGTAGGTGCCGAACGGGTGGTGATGGGAAGCGACTGGCCGACCAATAGCTTCGGGGCGAGCTTGGGCCATATCCGTGGAGCGTTCATCCCGGACCGTGATAAAGAACTGATAATGGGTGAGAATGCTGCGAAGCTACTGGGAATGGATTAACCGGTGGATAGGTTGGCACGACTAATTGACTTTAACGTCATGATGGACCATCCGGTGTACCCTGAGGAGTCTACGCCTGACACCATTCTGAGGGTGCTTGCTGAAGACCGAGTCGAACGAGCAGTAATTGGGAACGCCAGACCCTTGGCGTCACTGGATTTCGATACTGCAAACGGCGTGACTGCAGATCTGGTCTCTCGACACCGAGAAAAAGTAACTGGACTAGCACTTGTTAATCCGCAAAATGCTGAACAGGTTAACAGGGCGCTTAACCTTGGGCTGAAGGGAATCAAGCTCTACCCCAACTTCATATGGATCAGGTACGGCCCGCTAGTTGAACCAGCCGTTCAGAACGTCGTTAGGCGAAACGGCATCATCCATTTCTCCGTTAGCCCAGAGAGGGTCGGCAATATGAGATTCTGCGCGGAGGTCTGTGCCCATTTTCCGGAGGCACGCGTGATTATGGGTCAGATATGGAACCCATGGTCTTGGAATCCAGCGACAATCCTAGCGAAGAGGTACGATAACTTGCTCCTAGAGATCGGATGCGTAGTGCCCCGTCTACTTGAAGATGCCCTGAAGGTTCTGGGCCCGTCCAGATTCATAGTAGGCAGCGGGCTGCCTTATTCGCGACCTGCCGCCGTCATGGATCTTCTTAAACGGTTGCAACTCTCGGAGGACGAGATCGAGCAGATTGCGTTCGTGAACGCTGCCCGGATATTGAAGGAGTGAAGCTGCCTTGCGCCGAATCTCAAGCTCTTCAGAGCCGATCTACGGGGTTAGAAACCTCTGGCAAGACGGCTGCTTCTTAGAAATCGGATCGAACCCTCGATACGGGACCCTTGTACGGTAGCTCAGCTTTTTTAACTTGAGTATCTCACCAAACTGAGGCAGTGGAAAGGGAGACAGGTTGAAGCGAGTGATCGAACCGGACGGCGTGTCGAAGTCAACCCCATACTACTCGCAGCTAGTTGTAGCATCCCCGCATGAACTCATTTTTCTCTCTGCGCAGACAGCCCTGGATGAGGACAGGAATGTTGTTGGAGTTGGAGATTTTGCCGCTCAGATGAGGCGCGTCTTAGAGAATATTCGTTCGATTCTTTCATCAGCTGGTGCGACGATGGCGGATGTGCTTTCAATAACGGTATATGTCAAGGATATGACGGCATATATGCGCAATGCAAGACCAATCCTCACAGAGTATTTCCCCAAGGAACCTCCGGCTTCAACCTTGGTTGAAATCAAAGGGCTTGCAAGACCCGAAATGCTAGTTTCCGTCGCAGCCATCGCTGCCGTTCGGAAAGAGTAGCGCGAATCAATATGACACCACGTATTAGCGAATGAGGCAGGTTACAGTAATGACGAACGCTGTCAGTCACAGCTGTCCGGGGAGGGACCTAGGAGCATGAGCGTCCCAATTAACATCATCCTATCAGTCAGGATAAGGTCGCTACTGAGCGACGGGTACCGGTTGCGCTAGTCAACACGTTTTGATCGCCGTTCGATCCCTTCACTACACATGCTAGTGCAAACTTCCATCCCTTTCACCTTGTCTTATGGGGGTGGAAGTTGAGGAACCTCGTGGTTGGGCGTGTTCGGGTCTAATCGGCATCATGTGCAAGCTCGGTCCGGTGGAGCGTAAACATGATGTTCCAGCAGCAGGGCTGGCCCAACGATAACGCATAAGAGTCCCATTCTTGGCACCCCGTCCGGAGTTCACCGAAAATGTATGGTTATCGCGGAAAGCTTGGGCTAATAATAGCCTCATCGAATGGAGTTTTCGAGTCTGAGGCTCCCAGACTCGTTGCGAGCGGAGTCTCGTGTCATTTCGCCCGAGCTCCTTATCCCAGTCCCGGAACCGATGAGGGGGCACTAGCGGTACTACAGTCCATCGAAGACTGTGCAAAGCTTCTTGCTGGGGCTCCGGGAAGCCTTGGGGTCGATGCGATCTGCGTGAACCATGGCCCGGCGACATTAGCAAAGGGTCTGGAGACCGATCATTACGTAAGGGAGAAGATCGCCAAGGCGACGGGCGTCATGGCGACGACCTCCACTACGGCGATCTTCGAAGGCCTCAGGAAACTTGGAGTCAAACATGTATCTCTGAGTGTGACCTTCGATTCTCCACAAAACCAAAGAATGAAGGAGGCCTTCGTAGCCTCGGGTTTTGAGGTTGAAGCCATGGTTCCATCGGGTCTCGTCCAGCCTCCTCCTAGGCTGGACCACACGGTGGTTAGTTCCCAGCCTCCATCTACGGCCTACAAGCTTGGTAAAATGGCGGATCGTCCACAATCTGAGGCAATCGTGGTTAGCAACTCGAATCTTCGGACTATTGAAATCATCGACTCCTTGGAGAGAGACCTAGCGAAATACGTGGTAACAGCAAATCAGGCGTCAATTTGGCACTGCCTTAGGCTAATTGGCATCCACGAGCCTGTAAGAGGATTCGGAAGGCTGCTGGAGATCTGAGCCTCCATAACCATTCTATGTTTGTTTAGCTGAACCCGTACGGAGAGACGGATCTGCGCCGCCTCGGGAAGGAGCGTGGATTAGCAAAGAGAAAACGAAAGGCTGCATTCTAAGAAGTCGAAGGTCAAGTTTGGGCCTCGCCGGGGATGACGCCGGCGTACCTAAGGGTTACCCGATGAGCAGTGGGAAACCGAGTAAGACTTGCGAACCCGGAGCCTTCTGCATCGGTTGCCTATGGCCGCGGCGCTGGTCCCTTAGCCACAGTACTCCGCTCCTACAGGTTGTCGCGGGGCGCGAATTCTCCTCGGGAGTCTTCCCAGTCGACAAGATGTTTCAGGTCGATTCTTGTGAATGATGGATGTGAGAGCTGCGGGAGGGTATCTTGGGGTTATGTACCGCCCTCGGAGACCCCCGCAAGCTTGTCTTGGTGCACCTGCTTGTCGCTGTGCCTGACTGGCTCAAAGCACAATACCCTTGTCTGAGACATCGTCAGAGACATTGACTAGGATAACTTGTCGATCTACACTCTGTAGTTTCCGGTCAGACCCCGCCACGCTTAGACATGATCTGCGCTAGACTGTAGTCAAATCTGCAGCTTTTACATACGTATTACGCAGCGCAAGGAATATATGTGAGAGCTAAGGCCGCAAAGGTGGTATGGTGAACCGGGCGGACATAGGCGTCACGCTCTCCGTTATCGCGATCATCATCGCATCGATAGGCTTCTTCACGGTCGGATCGATGGGCCCTTCTTTGGGTAGCCGACTCGACCAGATGGCTTTGGAGACGAAGGCCACGCAAGAACAGTTGAGGCAGATATCAGCAAATGTAGATTCCTTGGCTAAGGCGACGGGCGTACCGCTGGGAAGCCCCGAGGAGCTGCGCAAGGTGATCGCCGAACAGGAGTTAATAGCCGCCGCTAGGAAGGAGGGCGTCCTTAGGATGCTGGGTCAGGATGACCCGCCTGACATGGAGGAACGTATACGGACCTTTGAGGGCAGATATGGGATAGATGTCGTTTACCAGCAGATGCAGCCGGACGACGCAGTAGCGAGGCTCATCGTGGAGTACGCCGCTGGTAGGCGCGATTGGGACTCAGTTAAGCTGGGGACAGATGATTTTCCCCCGTTGGTGGAACGGAATGTGTTGGGAAGAGTTGAGGATCCATTCTACGCCAAAGAAGTCTCGGAATTCCCACAACAGTTTCGGAAGCCTTTCTACATCGTCATGGCGGCTAGCCCCTACGGGTTTGTCTACAATGTGAATGCGCTATCCCAATCGGACCTCTCGGGTCTCACGTGGGAGAACTTGGTAAAGGATCCGAAATGGAGGGGCCGCCTTGGAGTTAGAGACCCTATTGCGTCCGGCTCCGCTGCAATATCTCTGGGTGGCGTCTACCTTATGTTCAACGAAGATCGAGCCAAATTCAAGCAGTGGCTCACCGATCTCATAGGGCAAAGGCCGCTCATAAACCCGGACGACGGCTTCCTAGAGTTGGCTGCTGAAGGGGGGCAGATCGATGCTATTGCTAACGGTGTAAGCCTAAACGTCATTGGGTTCAACAAGGAAACTAAAGGGGAGGAATACCCCCTTGACTGGAATGACGCAATACACAAGTTCATGTTCACAGGCTCGGTCGCAATTCCAAGCGATCCTCCTCACCCTAACGCCGCGAAGCTCTGGTTCCGTTTCCTCATATCGAAAGAAGGAGTAGAGCTTGAAGGGAAGACAGGCGCGGTCACAAGGGGCGACGTCGACTCGCCGATCTCCCAGAGACTTTTCACCGATCCGAACCTCGTCATTGTCGTACCCGAAGAAAGATTGGTCGAAATCCAGAACATAGTGAGGAGCGTCTGGAGCGAAGTCGTCACCTAGGCGACCTCGGCTCCCGGTGCTGAGAGCCGCATTGGGCAGAGCGCCCATTTAAGTGAAAGCTGTGTTAGTTTTCCGGACCCGGAGCTTTGCTGGACTCGCAACGTTACTACTAATAGTGGGCGTGATAACGGCTTTCCCATTAGTCTTCCTCGTTCAGTCGAGCTTCGACGAGCAACCGCTGCCTGGAGCGGGAGGACAGGGTTTCACTCTCAGAAAGTTTGGCGAGTTGTTTTCCGGGAAATTCGTAAAGCCAGCCATTAACACTATCGTCTATTCGGTTTCGAAGACTATTCTGATAGTGAGTGCTGGAGCCATTCTATCATGGATCACTGTAAGAACCAATGCGCCACTGAAGAAGCTCATAGACGGTCTTATCGTGCTTCCCCTCCTTCTTCCCGCGACTCTCTATTACGTTGGATGGGCTCTGCTCATGTCTCCCCGGGGTTGGGTGAATGGTTTCTTACAGGATTGGATGGGCCTGAGCGAGCCGATCTTTAGCGTCTTCTCCTTGGAAGGCGTGATCCTCGCGGGTTCGGCTCATACCCTACCGTTTGCCTACTTACTCTTGCGGCCTGCGATGATAATTGCGAACCCGGAATATGAAGATGCAGCAAGAATCGCCGGCTCAAACCTGATTCAGACCTTTGCTCGAGTGACTGTCCCGCTCTTACTGCCAGCCATCCTGATAGCGGCAATCATTAGTCTCGTCAGAGGCATAGAAACTTTCACTCCTTTCATCTTTCTTGGGACACCGGTTGGAGTAAATTCTCTGTCGACCCAAATTCTCGTGTCGGTCCAGAGGACCGTTCCGCCTGATTACGGTTTCGCCTCAGCTCTAGCAGTTTTCCTTGTCGCCGTAACCTCATTCTTGGTTTACTTCTACAGGAGAGCTACCTCCATGACCGCTAAGTACACGACGATTACCGGTAAGGCTGTCTCACCGAGACTGGTTGACTTGAGGAGGTTCAGGTATGCCCTTAGCCTAGTAGTGGTGGCCATTTTGATGCTACTTTACATTCCGCCGATTATCGTGACAGTGGTAAATTCTCTGCTTCCCTTTGGAATGCCATTGACCCTTGACATTTTCAGGCGCATGTCTCTCAATGCGTATGTGGATCTTCTCGGCGATGAGCTCTTCAGACAAGCGTTAGGCAACACGTCGATTCTATTGGTGGCATCAAGCACCATAGCGATGACGATAGCAATATTGACGGCTTACGTGTCCATCCGGACCAAGCTACCAGGCCGATCAATCCTCTATATTCTCGCTCTTCTTCCATTGACGATCCCCGGGGTTTCGCTCGGATTGGCTGTTCTCTGGACCTATGTTAGAACTCCGATCTACGGAACAGTCCTGATCCTAGTGTTGGCCGCAACGGCAAAGATGCTCCCCAATGCGGTGGCGATCTCCTCCCAAGTAATGCATCAAGTTGGCCACGAGCTGGAGGAGAGTTCTAGGATACTGGGTGCCTCCTGGGCATTCACCTTTAGACGAATAATGATACCACTAGTCATGGCGTCACTCCTACCTGGGCTGTCCTACCTGATGGTTGCTACGATCGGAGACCTAGACTACGTGTTGCTCCTAAGGAGCGCAGAGAACGAGGTGCTTGCCACCTTAGTTTGGTCCAACTGGATTGCAGGTTACCTCCCTACTACGGCGGCTCTGGGCGTTCTGTCTCTCGGCTTCGGATTAGGGGTCTTTTTCATACCCCGTTTTCTCGAGGAGAGGTTGTGGCTAAAAGCTGCGATAGGTAGAAGAACATAGCTCGGTTCGTATCACCGCGGCCGGATTCACTGAATCCCCCCAGATGCTGGCCCCAGACAAATCGCTCCAGATCGATCTGCCGCGATACACCTTCGCCTACCTGCAAAACCTTTATGTCATCGAAGCCCCCTCAAATCTGCGATGGCAGCCGAAGAATACTCACAGCAGCTGCATTTCCATGAGGAGAGAAGCGAAGAGCTTCGTAAGTCTAAGAAAATCACGCGATGGGCCGAGCTTCGATGGGGCAAATCAGAGCATAGCAGGGCTGCTGACCTAGTTCATCCAACCATCGGTTTCGCCAATAGAGTCATAGACGCCTTCGTTAGCGAGATACCTCCAAGCGGGAAAAACACGATCCATAGACATAATCCGGAAGCAATAGTTCACATCCTAGACGGAGCAGGATACTCCATAATAGATGGAGAGAGGATAGGCTGGAAGAAGGGCGACACCTTGTTCATTCCACCTATGTCTTGGCACCAACACTTTAACTCATCCAAAACCAAGTCGACAACCTATCTTGCCGTGACGTGCGAGCCCCTGTTTACCCGCATGGGTACATTCATCATGGAAGAACTGAAGAAAAAGAAAACGCGTTAGATGCAACTCGCCTCCTAGTACAGGTCGTCTTGTCGACGGCAAGGCTGACTGGGCCTTCCGGCTGCTTGAGAGTTCACACAATATTTTCCGATTCCGGAGCTTTCTATGAAGCTCCTATGGCTTTGGACCGTCCCGTGGACATTACACCTGATCCGTATCGCCGTTTGCCGTCTGGGTGCCAAGTGGTACCGCGCGAATTGAAGCTTCGACCGAACCAGGCATTCTCTGCGCAAGCCTATGCTTCCTTGAGAGTTAGATCCCTATTTCTCGGGAGAGCTCTAATGCCCCGAAGCCGAAACATTTCGAAGATCGCTCCCAGAGCAGCTATCATGCAACGGATAAATACCCGCAGAGACCTATTCATTTTGTGCAAATATTCGATCCGAGACCTGCAAACTTCATGGAAGCCTGGCTCGGGGAGTACTTCGACGATACTACTGCTAAGATTGTCGGAAAAAGAAGGTTAGGTTTCGGAGACAGACCGGCGCTGGTAGTGATAGACTTGCAGAGGAACGCATTCGAAGGGGCAGGCGAGGGGCTCCATGTAAGGGCCTTGCGGAATACGGCTTTGCTGATTCCGGAGGCACGAAATCGTCACATTCCGATCCTTTATACCGCGACGATCTACAGACCCGACTTCAGGGATATGCCACCGAACAAGTTGATGACCGTCAGGGGGAAGGGTAACATCCCTATGTCCGGTGGTGAAGACATAGTGGAGGATGTGCAACCAAGTCCAGACGATATGGTACTCCTGAAACAGACCGATTCGCCCTTTCTTTCGTCCAGCATCGCAATGTGTTTGAACCTCCTAAGAGTGGACTCTTTGATCCTCACGGGGTGTCATACTGGCGGATGCGTTCGGGCAACAGCGATCGACTCTTGGAATAGAGGCTTCAAGACGATCATCATTGAAGAATGTGTCGGCGATAGGAAAGGAATAAACCCTCATAAAGCGAATCTCTGCGACATGCACATCCGCGGTGCAGACGTCATATCAGTTGAGGAGTTGCTAGCCCACCTAAGCAGCTCCAAGTAGATCGCGAGGATTACTTAGGGTCCTCTTGACCACCTTCCCCACTCCGGGTTTGGCGACGACCTGTCCATCCTCCATTACCACCTCCCCTCTAACGATTGTCATTACGGGCCAGCCCTTGAGCTTCCAGCCGTCGAACAGGGTGAAATCACTGGCCGAGTTCAGAAGATCAGGGTTCACCTCGACTTCCTTCTCAAGGTCGACGATCGTCAGATCCGCATCTGACCCAACCCTGATGCACCCTTTTTTAGGATACATTCCAAAGACCTTGGCCGCATTACGTGAGGACACACTTACCACTTCATTCAAGGAGATTCTCGACTTGTGGAAACCTTCGCTTAAGAGAACCGGTAGGAGCGTGCCAGTGCCTGGAAATCCCCTTGTGTCGCCAAAAACATCCCGCTTGAACTTTTTCAGGTGGGGTGCATGGTCGGTGCCGATGCATTTTATCACCCCCTCCTTGATGCCATCCCATAGTCTTGCGATGTCCTGTTTTTCTCGAAGGGGTGGATCTACGGTTGCTAGCGATCCCTTGGAACAATCCTTTGTGTGGGTCAGATAGTGAGGGCATGTTTCACCCGTAACCATCACCCCCTCCTTCATACTCTCCCTAATCAGTTCAACTCCCTTCCCTATTGTCACATGAGGAATATACAGGTTAGATCCAACGTACTTTGCTAAGTTGATCATCTGGGCCATCGCATTGAACTCCGCGATTTCAGGTCTCGAGTCAGTGTAGGCAGCCAGCTCTTTCCGCCCTTGTTGTTCCACGCTTTCCTGTGCTATCGCGATTATGTCGGGATTCTCACAGTGAACCATGGCGATAGCCGGGTCCCCAAACCGTTGTACCAGCTTCATCCCCTCCAGAATCCTTCCGTCATCAACTGGATTGGGGCCGCTTTTCTTCCTCTGGTCTCCAAGCCAGACCATTCTAAACTTGAATGAGGTTATTCCGAAATTAGAGAGATAGGTTGGCATCTCAGAGAGGTGCCTGGATTCTTGGATGCCGATGTGAAACGCCATGTCGCATACGGCATTGGTTTCAACAGCAGATTCGACTCGTTTGTAATTTTCCAGATATGGGCCCCCGATCAGGTATTCCCTCAGCAGCGTCATGAATGTCGTCACGCCACCCGTCACGGCGGACCGGGTTTCCGTTCTGACTTCGCTCTCAATCCCGAAGTTCTGTCCAAGATGCGAATGAGGGTCGATGACCCCCGGTATGACGAGCTTTCCACCCGCGTTGATAACTCTGTCACCGACCTTGGCCATCGGACTGATGGATATGGTTTCGATGACCCCGTTGCTTATAGCGATGTCAGCCTCAAAGATGGTCTCGTGGTCGACCATTCGCGCGTTCCGAATCAGGATATCTGGCATCCTCAGTAGGGTAGACACTCTCTCCCAAAAGACTTTCTACAGGCACTTCACGATTTGCTATGCAAGTACTCACATTTTCAGCCTTTCAGAAACGCGTGGGTTAGTCGCTCTATAATCTGCTGCCATCGTAACCCGGCATTATTTAGACCAATGTCAAGATGCTTCGCTTTCAATGGAGGCAGGCTTCGCAAGCCTTATAGCGCCAGCGAGAGGTCGACCTCTATTCGTGGAGAAAGCGACGGCATTGACCCAAACCCAGAACGTTTCGAAGCCCAGGAAGTTCATCGTGGGTGTCGACATAGGCGGCACTTTCACTGATGCGCTTGCGGTGAATGAGGAAGGCGATATTTTCTACAGCAAGGTACCTACAACCCCGAGCAACCGGCGAATCGGCGTCATGAGTTCGCTAGAACGTCTAGCCTCTTCCTTAGGTACGAATGTTGAGGAATTACTAAGGAACACGATCAAGTTTGCTCATGGGACTACTGCTACAGTAAATGCCATGGTTCAGCGCCTCGGCGCCCGCACGGGGTTGATCACGACCCGCGGCTTCAGGGACACTCTGAATATCATGAAGGTCAGCCGGGGTGTTGGGCTCCCCGATATAGAAGCCACTGAAGCCTCAGAAGTCCGTAAACCGGATCCTCTGGTGCCCTACGATCTCATAGAAGAAGTGACTGAGCGCATCGACTATTCAGGGAACATAGTCATACCCTTAGATGAGGCGGACGCGGTAGAGGCGGTTAGGCGTCTGCTTGACAAGAAGGTTGGGGCTATCGCGGTCTCCCTCTTGTGGTCTTTCATGAATCCTGTGCACGAAAAGAGAATCAGAGAAATCGTACAAGGAGTTGAACCTAGCATTTTCGTGTCTCTGGGGAGCGACGTTGCGCCCGTAATCGGGGAGTATGAGCGGGCGTTCACAACCGTCTGTAATTCGTTTGTAGGGCCTTTCTTATCGTCTTATGTAAACGATCTCCAGCAACATCTGACTTCAAATGGTTTCCCGTATCAGTGTCTCTTGATGCAGTCGACAGGGGGTCTGATGCCTGCGCAGGAAGCGCCCCAAGTGGCAGCTACTACCATCGTGTCGGGCTTGGCGGGTGGGGTGGTGGGTTCGAAGTATCTGGGAGAAACATACGGCTATCGTAACATTATCACCGCCGACATGGGTGGGACAAGTTTTGAGGTCGGACTTGTCGTCGATGGAACCCCACAGGTCGCGAAGTATCCCCTTGCTCCTAGGCTCGGCCCGTACATCAATAGGTGGAGGATGGCAGTCCCCACAATCGACATAACTGCTATAGGGTCTGGCGGCGGGAGCATAGCTTGGCTTGACGCAGGGCGACTAAGGGTCGGCCCAATAAGCGCCGGTGCAGAGCCTGGACCAGCCTGCTACGGAAGAGGGGGGGAAGAACCTACGGTGACCGATGCCGATTTGGTGCTAGGATACCTGGGGGCCGACAACTTCCTAGGCGGTACAATGAAGGTCTTTCCCGAGAACTCGGTCAAAGCTCTAGGGAAGATAGCTAGCCCCCTGGGACTAGATGTCATCGACGCGGCAAGAGGCGTGTATGACGTTGTGAACAACCAGATGGCGGATCTGATGAGGAAGCTCACAGTGCAAAGAGGCCTGGACCCCCGGGATTTCATACTCATAACCTTCGGGGGGGCTGGTCCGATGCACGTAGGATCTTTCGGGGCGGAGCTCAGGGTTAAGGAAATGCTGATACCGGGCAAGGGTTTGGCCACGGCGCACTCGGCTCTCGGCGTCGCAGTTTCCGACCTGCAGGCCTCCTCCATCCTCCCTGTGCACATGAAGATGCCGTTTGACGCCGAGAGCATGAACTCCCGTTACGCCTCCCTTGAAGCAGAGGTTTTGGATCGACTTAGGCAGTGGGGAGTGGATCGCGAGAAGATAACTCTCTTGCGCTCGGCAGATATGAGGTACGGGCGTCAGGTCTATACTATCGAAGTCCCCGTTCCTTCCGGGCCCCTAAATGGTGGACTCGTGACTCAGGTTTACAACAGCTTCGAGCAGTCATACGAAACACTGTATGGCAAAGGGACATCATTCAGGGAAGCCGGGATTGAAGCAACGGCGTTGAAGGTCACCGGTGTCGGTTGGGTACCAAAACCCGCGCTACGGGAGCACCCGAAGGCTGACTCCGACTCAAGACACGCTTTGAGAGTGCATCGACAGGTTTTCTTCAAGGACGATTTCGTAGAGACGCCTATCTACACGGGGGAAAGGCTTGCCGCCGGAAACACGGTACAGGGACCGGCGGTCATAGAGTACTACGGAACCACCCTTGTAGTGCACCCCGGACAGTCAGCTCTTGTGGATAAGTATCTGAACGTCGGCGTAAGGAGGGAGTAACTGTGAGCGTGGATCCTATCCTTCTTGAGGTGCTAACTCATCGGCTTGACCAGCTCGCTACGGAAGCGGGCGACGCTCAGCTTCATGTGTCGGCCTCACCGATCGCCGTTGAGGCTCTTGATATTGCGACTGGGATCCTATTAGCTGACGGGGCTGGTGTAACTTCAGGGCAATACGGCCAAAGCGTACATATCTTCACCGGAGGGGTTGAGAGCATATTCAAGCTGTGCTCGGATAACCCCGGCATAGAAGAGGATGACATGTTCATTCTAAATGACCCCTGGCTCGGACCTAGGCATCAGCCGGACTTCATGTTACTAGCGCCGGTACATCACGAGGGTAAGCTTGTTGCGTGGGCGGGCTCCTTAGCTCATCACCTCGACACAGGTGCCATGACTCCGGGAGGATATGTGCCCGGTGCGAGAGACGCATATCAGGAAGGCCTTAGGATTCCGCCTGTTAAGCTCGTCGAGGGCGGACGACTGAGAAACGACATTCTGAATATGCTGCTCAATATGGTTAGAGCGAGAGAGAAGTGCGCTCTTGACTACAAGGGTCAGATAGCCGGTTGCAACGTTCTCAAAGCCCGACTCAAGGAGTTGTTTTCCAAATACGGCCTCGAAACTGTGCTGTCAATCATGCGGGTTAACATCGAGAGGACCGAGCAGCTTCTGCGAGATAGGCTACGCGAGCTTCCAAATGGAGTTTTCAAGGAGATCATGTACCTTGATACCGACTGTCACGACACGCGGCTGTATCGCTATGCCGTTACGATGACCAAACACGATGACGAGCTGACCATAGATTTCACGGGTACCGGCGAACAAGCTCCGGGACCAGTAAACGCAACTCTGTCTAACACGATACTCTACCTTAGCCGTATGATTAGGACAGCTTTCTGTCCCGAGCTTCAACAGAACCAGGGTATTCTCAACCCGATCAAGATTATTGCGCCGGAGGGGACACTGGTGAATCCAAAGCCCCCCGCTGCCATCAGCATGGCGGCCCAAGTACACAGATGCGCAATCGCCTCATGCCTCTCAAAGTTGCTGAGCTGCGATGAAAGGTACAGGAGACGGGTGATGTCTATATGGCATGACATAGCTACCTCCAAAGTCATGTTCTCAGGCAAGAACCAGTTCGGGGAAAATTTCTCGTATACCGTCATGGATAACATGGCCGCCGGCAGCGGGGCGACAGCCTTTAGGGACGGTGTTGACTCTGGAGGTACCTACACTCCACTCCTCAGTATTCCGAATGTAGAATTCCATGAGAAAGATAATCCCATGCTTTTCATCTTCCGGAGGGAGGCCGCAGATTCGGGAGGTGGCGGTCTTTACAGAGGGGGGGTTACCATTGAAGAAATGTGGGTGCCATACGGCGCGAGCGAAGTGAACCTATTCATCGCTTCAAGGGGGAACGAGATCCCCACGCACATTGGAATATTCGGGGGTCTGCCAGGCTCGTGTAACCTCAACATACTTGTCAGCGGGGTCACTATCGCGGAAGCGGTCGTAGGCCATAACCGAACTAGGCTTATGGACGAATACAAAGACAAAGCGAGGGCTCTGCCTTCAGGCGTACCCGGACTCAAATTGAGGCCCGGAGACGCACTATACAGCCGATATATGGGAGGAGGCGGATACGCCGACCCGCTTGACAGAGAGCCTGAATCAGTTCTTCACGATATTGTTCAAGGCAAGGTAACTGTCGAAGCCGCATCACAGGTCTACGGAGTTGTGCCCGTTCCTAGCCTCGAAGAGGTCGACAAGCCCGCCACAGACGCGCTGCGATGGCGCAAGAGACAGGAGCGGCTGAGCGTAGCCAAGGCTAAGACGAGTTCGTCTGTCAAGGGAACGCAATCGCAGGGCGAACTCATGTTTAGACTTGGCGAGTATCTAGAGGTTGCAAAAGGTGACGCCAACCGCATCAGATGCCGTAGGTGCAAACATGTATTCTGTCACGCGGAAGAGAATCCCAAGGAGTTTGCCATCATCGCCGAGAAAGGCCTCTCCGCCTGTGGTCCACTCTTCGAAGATACGTCTTTGTGTATATTTAGAGAATTTTACTGCCCAAGCTGTGCGACTATGTTTGCAACTGAGATCATCGAAAGCGGTTTACCTCCCATTGACGATGTACGAATCGAAGTCCGGTGAGCGATAAAGGTGCAAGTAGGCATCCAGTTTTGGCCATGGTACAGGGTCGGAGATGTGGCTGAGTATGCCGCAATGGCCACGAAGAAGTACGACTTCGATACTGTATGGCTATGCGACGACTTACAATACGAAAACACCGCGGTCATTCTGACGAAGCTCGCGCTGACTTTGAACAACTCCGTGGGAACGGCGGTCACACATCCCTACGGTCGGAACCCAATCGATCTAGCAAGCTCCATGTCATCAATATCGGATTGTCTGGAGGGGAACAGAAATGTGATAATGGGTATTGGAACAGGAGGCACGGTTCAGGATCACATCTTGCACCGCATGAAACCCGTACGCATGGTCAGAGAGACGACGGTTTTCCTGAAAAGGCTGTTCTCTGGAGAGATGGTGGAGATCGATGAGTTTCCCTTGCTCCGAGACTACTGGCATTTCAAAGGGGATAGGAGAGCGAACTTCGCCTTCCGCCTGAGAAGGACATTCCAATCGTTGTTGCGGCCTCGGGTCCAGCTATGCTCAGAACCGCGGGAGAAGTAGGCGACGGATGGATGATCAACCAGTTCTGTCCGGCTGCCTGCCTGCCCGGCCTCCGGAGGGGCATTATCGAAGAAGCAGTTCGCTTGGTCGAACAGGGAAGGGAGAGGGGACGCACTGAGACCCCGTTCAAAAAGATATTCGTATCGCACATATCTGTTTCACGGGACGAGCGGAAGGCCAAGGATTTTGCGAAGCGAAACCTCTCGTACGCCCTCTCACGGGTTCTCACAGCCAAATACCTAGGAACAATCCCTGTGGCTCCCCTACTTGGATTCACTCAAGCTCAGATTGAGCCCATTCTCGACGCATATAATGCGGGGCTGGGAGTGGAAGGAGCCGCTCGGAGAGTAACAGATGACATGGTGCACCAATCGGGATTTCTGGTGGCCGGGACACCGCAGCAATGTGTAGATCCCTACGGCGAACTGGTTAACCATGTTAGGAAGCAGGGTTTCGACCATCTGATAGTCGGCGTACCTCTAGGGCCGGATGTCCCGGAAGCCGTTCAAATCATCACCGAGGAAATTCTTCCCTCTGCAATATGAGCTATCAGCTCTCGCGGTCGGTGATGGCATCATGTGGACCCGCCTTTCTGAGCCACTCCATTGCGGATGACCCCTACGTTCCCGACCTCGGCTTCTACCGTATCACCCGGTCTAAGAAACCACGAGAAGTCATTTTCGAGGTTCCTTTTTTCCAACCCCGTGCCAGCACACGTACCGCCTGAGATAATGTCGCCGGGGTAAAGCGTGAGATCCCTAGAGTACCACGCGATAAGCTCCGGGAACCGTCTGATCATTTCACGCGTGTTACCTTCCTGTCTCAATTGACCGTTGACCCAAAGTCTCATTCTCAGTTCGTACGGGTCGATAACTTCATCCTTCAATACTAGAACGGGACCCATACTGGCTGCCGTATCAAAGTTCTTAGCAAGCGGCACACTAAAGGGAGCTTGTGGTTCTTGAACATCCCTGAGACTGTAGTCGATCAGTATTGTGTAGCCAAAAATGCTCTTCTCGGCTTCCTCAGGGGAGGCATCTTTTGCCTTGCATCCTAGGACAGCCGCTACTTCCACCTCATAGTCCAGCTGCCGTGTGCGGTCAGGATAGACAATGTTGTCCGTGGGACCAATGACGCAGTGGGGGAGCTTGCAGCATCCCCAAGGCGACATCTGTCTGAGCTGGTTCTCCGCCTCTGTGACGGTTATCCCTCGGACTCGCGCATGATGCGAAGCGAAGTTCCCTCCGGCGCAGATTATTCGGGACTGGAGACTCGGAAGGGGAGCCCGCAATTTCACCCTATGGATGGAGAGGAGCCGGGCGCTAGTTCTCTCCGGATCGCCAAGAGTCCGATTGACGATTGAGTTGGCGAGCTCTAGGGATTTCTTGCCGCCGCTGAGTAACCCGAGAAGAGAGGAGAGGCGAGTTTCATCGTCAACGATCCTTGGTTCAACCGTCTCCTTCCTACTATACGCCGCATAGCTGGCGCGCAGGTCAACCAAAGTCTCGCCGTGGACCATGACCCCGACACAGTCTTCGTTGAAAACAACCAGCCTCATCTTGGGTGGAGGATCCAGAAAGTTGTTATAGGGTTTTCGGAAGAAGCCAGTTTGTTTGCGAGCTTAGTTCTGTGGCGTTGATTCGGGATGGGGTTAATGGAACGAGCGTAGGTGCATGATCACACCGGAACTATTGGAACAGAACTTGAACTCGAAAGCCTTATTATCATTGGTCCGTGACAAATTCCCATGGCACTGAAGTCCCTTAGGGACTTCATCGAAAAAGTTGAGGAGACTGAGGGAATCTGTAGGATTCAGGGTGCAGACCCGTTAATCGAAATAGGGGCTATCACGGAAGTTTCCGCCGGGCTCGCCGACCCTCGGCTCCTTCTCTTCGACAAGATTAAGGGTCATCCCGAAGGATACCGAGTTGCCAGTAACGTTGTCACAAGCCCGAAGAGGGCGGCTATCGCCCTAGGCCTCCCGTCAGATTCGGGTACGGTAGAACTCGTTCGTTTATGGAAAGCGAAAAGCAGGACTCTCACTCCAGTCCCGCCCAAGGAGATTCCTGACGGACCTGTTATGGAGAATTCTATGAGGGAGGATAAAGTTGATCTTAGCAGATTTCCCGCACCAAAGTGGCATGAGCTAGACGGTGGCAGGTACTTAGGAACAGGATGTATGTTAATCACAAAGGATCCAGAGGAGGCTTGGGTAAACCTCGGGTGTTATAGGATGCAGTTGCATGACAAAGACCTGATAGGCGTCTATATTTCACCCGCGAAGCACGGATTGTTGATACGGAACAAATATTGGGAGAAGGGCGAAAGTTGCCCGTGTGTAGCGACTTTCGGGCAAGATCCCGCCCTCTGGATAGCTGCGGCTTCGAACGTCCCCTATGGAATGTCAGAATACGAGTGGGCGGGTTGGGTGAAGGGAGAGCCGATAGAGATCGTACTGGGTCCTTCGACGGGTCTGCCTATTCCAAGCACCGCGGAAATAGCCATTGAGGGCGAGATTCCGCCGATCCAAACAATGAGTCACACGGAGGGACCTTTTGGAGAGTGGCCTGGCTACTACGCTCACGGGGCGGCCCTAGAGCCGGTAATCAAGGTAAAGGCTGTCTACTATCGAACTGACCCCATAATCCATGGGGCCCCGCCGATGAAACCACCTAACCAGACGATAGGTATCCCCTTCGGGGCCGCTGCGATCTGGGAGAATCTTGAGAGGATGGGTGTCCCAGACGTTCGAGGCGTGTGGTGCCATTCCAGCAGTCCTTCAAGTGGGGGTGGCCAGCTCTTCATAGTTATCTCTCTCAAGCAAAGGTACATTGGTCACGCCAAGCAAGCGGCTATGGTGACGCAAGCGTCTAGGACCGGCGCCTACTTCGGAAGGTGGGTAATCGTAGTGGACGAAGATATCGATCCTACCGACCTGAGCCAAGTCATCTGGGCCATGGCAACAAGATGCGATCCCGATACAGACGTAGATATCCTAAAGGGCGGAACCAGTACACCTCTCGATCCCAGACTTCCCCCAGACAAACGAAAGGCCGGCGACTTTTCAAGCAGCCGCATCATCGTCAACGCGTGCAAACCGTACCAGTGGCTCAAAGAGTTTCCGCCAGTTAACACAATTAGCACGGAACTTAGGGATGAGACGATGAAGAAGTGGTGGAAGGTGTTAGGCATGGGATTGGAACCACAGTAAACGTGCTTCCTCATTTGTAAGCAAAGCCTCGGCGTCTTTCTCCCACCTTCCAGAGCTCAGATCATTCTACTTTTGCTTCAAAGGCACAAGAATGGGGGGTGTAGGTTGACCAACGTGAGGAACACGATTTTCGGAGCACTCTCGGTGGTCATGCTGACGCAAGCTGAATTAACCTCGATCAAACGTTAACTACTTCCAATCCGACGGATCCGAGGCCAAAACCTTGGAATATGGTGTTCAGCTGTGGGCTGGGCAATCCGCGAAGGCCGTCATTAACAGTGCTACCCTTGCGCTACGGTACTTTGACTACCACCAGCTCTGGGTAACCGACAACTTTCTCCAGACAGATCCGTTCACGGTACTCTCGGTCTTAGCTATCAAATGCGACAGGAAACTCGGCACCGACGTGACATCGGTCCTTCGAAATCCTCTCGATCTCGCCTCTCGCTTCGGCGCGATCCAAGAGCTGAGCGAAGACAAAGAGGTCGCAATGGGGCTGGGAATCGGTGGGACACTGCAGGAGCGTATTTTCGGCCGGCCACGCCTTTCCTTGTTGCAAGAGAGCGTAAGGTTCTTGCGGGAATTGTTAGCCGGCCACACCGCATATCTCTCCGATTATCCAGAGGTTTGCTCCTTCCACCACATGAAACCTTCCACCCCGATAGCCATGAAGTGGGTAGAGCAATCTCATACCCCGATCTATATTGCGGCCGGGGGTCCAAGGACCCTAGCGTTGGCAGCGCAGTACGGTGACGGAGTCATAATAAACCAGCCGCAGGCAATGGGCTCGATACCTGGACTCAGAAATCGGGTTTTTCAGTCGGCCTATGAGTCCGTCGGCAAGGAGGCGTTTTCTCAACGGAAGAAGATTTTTAGCTCTTCAATTTCGGTATCCCGAAACTCCGATTCTGCAAGAGCCCGAGCGAAGCGACACGTGTCCTATGGGTTAGTTGGGACGTTACGTCGATATCCCCACTTGCTTCCGATCATCGACGTGCGATCGGACGAGATCCGTCAAATCGATGATGCGTTGGCGAGGGGTATCGACATCGAGGAGGCATGCAAACTGCTGTCGGACGAGACGCTGACCAAGTCGGGATTCTGTATCACTGGTAACCCCAACGAATGTCTCAAGCAGCTCAGCGAGCTCCACGACCTGCTAGAGGGGTTAGGATTCGAACAGATAATCTTGGGTGCCCCAATAGGACCTGATGAGAGAGAAGCATTCGAACTAATAGGCAAGGAGATTCTCCCTTCACTTTAGGCAACCAAGTCTGGATCTGAGGCTGGATTTGCCGAGGCTCCAATGTTGAAGGCGGTAACATCGACAACAGATCCGATGAATCGTTTCGCTCACCCATCATTTATCTTGGCTAACTGTAGGTGTTGAGAAGCTGAAAACAGTTAGAGGCCTCAAAGCGCTCATGCTGAGGTCCCCGAAAGAAGAAAGGATAACGCTCTGTCCCCTCCAC
>Ga0209751_10002145_pt1 | contig 19935 bp, 18 predicted proteins | sample RifCSP13_1_FD_184019 | JGI IMG/M metagenome (GOLD analysis project Ga0209751, IMG submission 184019) | Soil microbial communities from Rifle, Colorado - Rifle CSP2_sed 13_1 (SPAdes) (version 2) | ecosystem: Environmental > Terrestrial > Deep subsurface > Rock core/Sediment | place: Rifle... | reverse complement strand
GCCCGTTTGCGGGTTCGATGTTTCTCTTGGCAGGGCAAGCGACTTACCAGTACGTCCTGCCCCTGTTCAAAAGTTTGAGTTTCGAGCCTCACAGAACGATGTGAGGCCCGGTTGCGCAAAAGCTACGCTAACTGAAGATGGAGCAAGGAAGAAAGCAAAGAAATACACATATGCCGCAGTTCAAGCTATGACGTACTCCTTGGCAACTGTGCGCGCGGCTAGCAGATCACCTCCTTTCCCCAGACTGGCCTGACGAATGTCAAACTGGTGTTGTGTGCAGCGGCTCTTCAGGAATGAGGAAGAAAAATGCGTGGATGACACATGCTCCACGCTTTCATGACAGGCTGTTTGACTAAACCGTGATCCCTGGCTGGGTCATGCTCCCTCCAAGCGTTTATTAGTATAGGAGGAATCGCCTCATGAGTCAAACACTTTTCTAACCAATGTGGAATCACATCCTCTAATTTCCATAACGGGGCGGGGAACTACTGGCAATTATCCACCTCACCCCCTGTTCTGTGTCCTCACGCACGCCCACGTCTCCGCGGGCGTGCGCGGCGTGTGTGGTCGCCAGAAGCTCACGCGGGCGGCGTCTGCCACAGTTTGAAGTTTTCCAGGATCGAGCCGCCGATGAACTCCCGAAGTTGGGAATTGACTTGACTTCCCCCGTCAGCGGGCGAGGCCGACAGGTCAAACTCGAAATAGACTTTCGGCGTCTTGTCCGGCAGAATGTCAATTCGGGCGACTATCGCCTCTACAATCTCGCGTCGCCATTCAAACTGTTTTTGGGCGTCCTCGGTGGTTTGCGGCTCACGGTTCAAAAACTCTGCCCCGGCTCGCAGTTTGGCCCGGTAGTGGTTGGCAAAACCCATCAACTTTTGCGCCCGGTTGCCGATCAGCAGGGACTTCTCGCGAAACTCTTTCTCGTACCCGGCTCGTTCAATGTCCAGCGCCAGCAGGTTAGACTCCATGTCCTCCTCGCTGATACTGCCCTTGCGCGCCCAGGTGATAATCTTCTGACGCTCTATCGCCAGATCGTCAAGCAAGGTCTGTAAGCGTTCCACTGCGCCCTCGGCGTCGGCTTCCTGGGCCAGCAGTTCGGCTATCTTGGCCTGTACCCGCTGTTCAAAATACTCATCGTCGGCAATCACCGCCCAAACTTTCTCCCACACCAGACGGTCAAACTTCCGCGCGCTTGTCGTTCGGGCGCATCCCGACTCCGCGCCTTTGACGTAGCCCGCGTCATGGTAAGTGCAGTAATAGAACGTGCTCACCTTTCCATTTCGTACCCGCGATTTTGCAGTGACTTTGATCTTGCACTTTGAACAATACGCCAGCCCGTGCGCCAGGTAATTGTGTTTGACGTTGTGCGCCGGATGACTCTTGTTCTTCTGCCTTCGCTCCTTTGCTTGCTGGATTAGATTGGCGTCAATGAGGATCGGCGCTGGTATCTCGTATCGCTGCCCGTCGTTGTGGATAACAGCCCGCCCGGTGTGGTAGGTGTCGTTGGTGAGTATCTTTTGGATGACGCCCGCTGCCCACTGGACTTTTAGCGCCCCGTGGTTGTAGGTCGTGGCCTTCCGCTGGGGCGCATCTTCCGCAATCAGCCGCCGCCGTATCTCCCGCACGGGTACACCCTCTGTATACCAGCGATAAATCTTCTGTACCCAACCCGCCTCGACGGGTTCGACTTCCAGACGTTTTTCGATCATCTTATAACCGTAAGCCACGTAACCCGGATGACCCTTGCCCGCCGACAGACGCCCCGCCCGCCCCATCGCGTTTCTCTCTCTGATCGCTTCCAATTCCATTTTGGCGATGCTTGCCTTGAGAGGGGCCATGCGCTTGTCGAACGTCTCTTTGACTAATTCAATGTCCAACTTGTTGCGCTCAATACATTCGATGACCTGTAGCATCGGCCTGAGGCCGCGATAGAGTCTGTCCTCGCGCCAGGCAATGATTAGATCAAACTCGCCAGCGTCGGCGTCGGCCAGCATCCGCCGTAATTGTGGCCTGTCCGCCCGCGTGCCACTCGGTTCTACCATCCGCCGCCCGGATCGGTAACGCTCAATGTCTTTGTAAACTTCCGTGACGGCGTAGCCCTTCGCCTCGCAGTGCGCCCGACAGTCTTTCTCCTGCTGTTGGGGCGATACCTTCTCGGCTTGCTTCTCTGTGGATACCCGGATATAGATGGCCGCTCGTTTGTTCATTGACTGACTCTCCTTTGCTCTGTGCTAATCCGCTCACCTCTGCCCGTGAATGACCATCACTCGCGGGCAGTTCGCGGGCAGACTAACGCCCGCTCTTGATCCGCGTCCACATGTAATTGTCGTCTTCATAGTCCAGCGTGTCGCGGATCGTGCGATGCCCCTTCACGAGTGAGGTTAGCCCGTACAGTTCGACGAATGTCACATTTTCCAATGTGAGGGCGCATACGCGGTCGGGTTGTGCTTCACCGCGCACTCCAACGGGCGCGATATGCACCGCGATAACACGCGGGCGCTGTTCGGCTGGCACGCCCTCATGTTGCGAGGCGGCTTTCAACGCATTCAGCAGCGTGCAAATGTCCTCGATGCTATCGGCGCGAAACCTGAATGTTTGTGTAGTGTTCATTTTTGCTCCTCGCTGATTGTTATTTATTCTGGCACAATGCCAGAAACGCACAGTTCAGCCCGTGGCGGTCGTGACTGGCGCGGGTGACGTGACATCGGCGGGTGTGCTGGCAACGTCGGGCGCGGATGACGTGACCGGGGAGGCGAATGACGTGACGCGCTCCGCGTGTACTGCGCCCGGCGAGGGTGACGTGACCTCTGGCGTCCCGGATGCCGTGACCCGCTTTGACGTGACGCGCTCTGCCTCCGCGACTGGCGAGGGTGGCGTGACCTCGGCGGTCTGCGTCACGTCAAAGCGGGCTGTTCCGTCGCCATAGATGACTTGCGCGCCCGTGACGGTCAAAACGAGTTTCCCGTCAACGTTGCCCGCGTGGACTCTCAGCCCGGCTTGCATCACGTAGCACACCGCCGAATAGAGAATCTGCAAGGCGTCCTGAGCCGTCAGTAGATTGGGCCGCGCCTTCCCGTTTCGTTTGGGTGTAGCGGTCATACTGTGCCTGCCTTTCCTGTGAGAGAGTTTCAAATTTGCCGCCATACCGTGACGGCCCGCCTCGCCCGCGCTTGCGCCACTGCCAATACAGCCCACGTCGCAGGACTTCTATCCGCCAGCCGTCGAATGACGTGACATCGGCTGAGCGTGCTGTGAGTTCCGGCAATGACGTGACCGCGCGGGTGGTGCGTTCTAGCGATGACGTGACTTCCAGCGGGCACAGTCCAGGCGATACCGTGACTGCGCCCGCTGTCACGTCATGGGTCACGTCATCGGCTATTTTGGGTCTGTTATGGCCTCCGCTCGTTTCCCGTTCCGGCTCGGCTTCTGTGCTGGCCGCTCCGCGTGGCCCGCCTCTTTCTCGGCCAGTGCTGGTACAGCATCGGCCTCGGCGTTGTAGTGCATAGTTGCGGGCACGCCCGGCAGTGCTGGCAACGTCGCCCGGCGAGGGGCACGTCCCAACGTCTCACCGACCAAAGCCCGCGCCGCTTCATTGGCGGTTTCTTCAACGGCCCGCGTAATGTCAACCGACTCGGCGGCCCGTTGTATCTGACTCATAAGCGCCTCGTGGGTTGCGGCCCTCACGCTCTCTGCCATATCATGCTCACGGCTGGCCGGGTCAAGCGCCCAAATCAGCGCCCATCCGACCATACAGGCAACGGGCAGGGCAGGCACAGCATAGACGCCATAAGCATTTAGGAATTCCGGCAACAGCGTGCCCGACTGATGCGCCGCGTCCAAGATGCTATTAGAAACAACCAGCGCCAAGTCCAACACATAGAACCCCATCGCCGCCATGCGCTGAGGGCCGGGGGCAGTCCAAAAGTGAATCGCCAGCGGCAGGCCAATGGCCGATAGTTCGAGGGCGATAATGCCCAGCACGGCCAGGGGCAGTAGGTCAGCGCGAATAGTCGCCGCGAACAGCGAGTAAGACCGCACGCCCGCATAGACCAGCCCGGCGAGATAGATCATCAGTGAGAGAGTCACTGCGAGGCCTTTTAGCCCCTTGCGGCTGTTTTCTTTCATCATGCTTGATACTGTTGTGGTCATGTCAAAATCCTTTCTCTATGTTGAATGGGTGATAAAGAGTCGGTTGGTGTCATGCTCCACAATAGCGAATAGCGTTGCTCCTTTCACGTGGGCGAGGGCGCATCCGGTGATAAGCCCGAACGCGCCCCAGGCCCGCTAAAGTGACTTGCGCCGGGTACGTATCGCCGCCCACTTGGCGCGGTCACAAATTCGACAATGCCGCCCCCCGCGTGGATCGGTGTAGGTATTTTCGGCGTTGTACTCATGCCCACGCGGGCAGTGAGTCTTTCGCGCGTTTGTTGCCGTCGGACTGTTACCACGCCGGTTATTCTCTGCTGCTGTCACGGGTTCTAAGTGCGTCGGATTTACACAGGACGGGTTACGGCAAAGATGGTCAAGCACCGTCCCAGCAGGGATAGGGCCGACAAAGACGCGATACGCGAATCGGTGGGCTTGCACGAGTCGCCGTGTGCCCGCCTTACGGATACCCAAACGGAATAACCCATAGCCTTTCCGGTCACGGGAAGCAGTCCACTCCCAACAGCCGGTAATCGTCTCTTGTACTTTCGTTAAAAAGCGTTCAATTGGGGTCATGCTCTTACGCTCCAAAGGTGGGCCGGGGTGAAAGGTGGGTGTAGCACCTTTCACCCCCAACCCACGAGAAACAAAAAACGGCCAACCGGTTTACGGTTAGCCGTCTGTGATAGAATTCGCACAGACTAGCGCCGCTACACCCGGCGTTTGGTTTAGGGCCTCGTGAGTGTTTCCAGCACTTGCGCGGCCCGTCTTAGGGATAAAATATCCCTTATTGCTATGGGATATTATATACCCGGTGTCAAGTCTTGACTACTCCCTTTGGCCCTCGCCTCTTGTCCTCTGACTTCTGCGCCGCTTTCAAATAAGTGAGTAGTGACTTACTGTCTACCCACCACGCATTACCCTTTTTCACTGCGGCTATCTGTCCATCGCGTATCAGTTCCCGCAAATGGTCAGGATGATACCCGCTCAATTCGGCGGCCTCCGCCGTTGTAATCCAGTCTGCCATAGATGATTCTCCTGTGAGAATTGTAGCCCGCGCCGCGCTCAGCGCAACCCCTCGCGCCTGGGCCGGTCAAACCCTGCGGAATTTTTTCCGTAGGGTTTCTCATTGCCTCCGCGTGCGCCTGGGCCAGTCCCCAAACTTGGCGGAATTTTTTCCGCCAAGTTTATTGCCTCCGCGTGCGCCTGGGCCAGTCACTACGCGAAGCGTGCCGCTCAGCGCAAACACTCGCGCGCCCTATGCAGTTGTAAAAGTGCTTATCTCAGCCCGGCCAACCTCTCAAGTTCCTCTAGCGCGCCGAACGGTGTCCGCCCGGCCAGTGCCCGCAGTGCGTTTCTCTCCAACCCGCGCGCCTCGACCTCGCGCCGACGACGACATTCAACCAAATCCTCCCCGTCATCGGCTGGCCGCCAGTGGCGCAAAATACAATGCGCCGAATTCGGCACGAACGCCCGCAAAAATAGATCGTCGTCAAATATGAGGTCGTTCGCCAGCCGAATTTGTACACTGCCAGCCTCGTACATCGTGACTGCCGGATGCCCATCGCAACTCTCCCTCGATGCACCGAGGACGACGCGAACGGGATACCCCGCGTAGGCGCTGGCGAGGGCAGACAACCGCTCAGCGAGGCGCAAGGCCCGCCGCCTTCCGCAAATCCATTACCAACAGAGAAATTTTCGTCAGAGCCTTTGAGACTTCTTCCAACTCACGCGACAGAACAATTGACTTATCCAACGCCGCCTTTTCAGTCTTGCGCGCCTCGGTCAGCGTCACGTTCATCGCGTCGGCCTCCCGACTTTGCCGGGTCTGGTATTTGTTGTAAGCCGCCACGCGCAAATCCTCGTTGCGCTTACAGATCGTGCGATAAACGGCGCGCGCATGATTCATTCGCTTTTTACACGAATCTTCTCGGCCTCGGCCTCGGCCAGGATCGGTTCGAGCGTCTCCAGTTCGGCCAGCGCCGCCGCCTTGCGCGCCTCCGCTCCGGCTTGGCCCTCCGCCGTTCGGCCAGCACGGATCACGCGATGAGTCGGGTTCGCGCCCACAGTAGAAACCCTATCGAGAAATTCTCCGGTACTCATTGGTTTTTCCCTTTCAATGGATAACTAAACGTGCGTTGTTGTTTAATACGCTCACTCTGCCCCGTCCGACGCCCGACAGTGCCCGACAGGATGCACAGTCTTCGCCTAGCAGGTCAGCGCGCCAGCAATCGGGACAGGATACGCAGTCTTCATCACCGCGCACCCTGATAGCATCGTGTCGCGCCATAAAACTACATTCCCTCAAAGTGGGGGGACTGTAAGTCTCAGAATTTTTAGTCATTAGCCGGTTTCCTCTTCCCTCTTCCAGTGGCGCCGCTCTAGCTATAGCGAACTGTTTTTGTAGCGGGCGCTTTCCCTTAAACGATGGATAGACGCGCTCTCTAAAATCTGTGCGCCATATATGTATTGCCTCAGCCATTACAGACTCTTCCTCTCCATTCTGTGAGGGCTTTTCCCGTTGGCTTTTCCAACACACGGGGACAGCAAATACCCCTGTTCAATCCCTCCCAGTGTCCCGTCCCTGCTGTCCCCCCCTTAAGGGGGGGGGACAGCGGGACAGGTCGGGGGCCAGTTGTCCGGGACAGGTCGGGGACAGGTCGGGATTTTGGGACAACTCACCCGTTTGGCGCATAAAACGTTGCATTTCTATCACCGTGAATGGGCTTTAGCACTCCCTCTAATCGCATCTTATCAATCACTGCATAAACAATATCGCGCCGTCCCCCGGTAGCAGTGCGGATTGCGCTTTTCGTAAGTGGCTTGTCGGCTACTGTGTCTAAGATGCGCGCCTGTAGTTCGGCCTCGGCTTGTGCTTTCATGTCGCAGACTGGCACGCGATAAAACCGCGCCTCGCGCAACGTCTCGCCGTCTGCTTGGTGGTCATACGTCCACAATGCAGAGAATGTCTCTATTGGCTTGCGCCGCGCTTTGGTGCAAGTGACTGTCACAGTATCCCCAGAACGTTTGACTAAAAACGCGGCGTCTAACGCGGCCTCAATTGAACTGTGCCCGCGAATGGAATCACCCTCACGCCCGTTGGTATCCTTGCGCCGATGATGAATAACGCAAACTGCCGCCCCGGTATCCTCGGCCAGTTTCCGCAGGTTGCTCATGGCCGTGTCAATCTCGCTGGCGTTCTCGTCCCTCACGCCTGTGACGCGCAATAAATTATCAATCATGATCAGGCCCACACCGAGGCTGAGGGCATGGTTGGTGAGATATTTGAGACTCTTGCTTGCCACGATGGGCGGGACGGGGAATGTTAGCCAGTACAGCGGTGCATCGGGCGGGGCGCTGTAGGCGCTTGCGAATGCGGCCAGTCGTTCGGATAGAATGTCCTCACCGTTATCAACGTCAATTGCCAATGTCGGGCATTGAGTAACCGCCAGGCCCGCGCCGTTCCCGCCAGAGGGCAAGTCGGGCAGCCAGCGAGAACCAGTCGCTACAGCAAGGCCCATGTCCAACAAGAGATTGCTTTTGAGACTGCCGGGACTGCCGAACCACAAAGACAATGATCGGCGGGGCAGTATGCCGCCTACGATATATGTCTGCTGAGGCCTCGGTTTCAGCGCGTGGGCAAGTGTTCGGGTTTGCCCCTCATAAACATCATGTCCGTCCATTGCATCAAAATTGTTCATTGTTCACCCCATTCCAGGGTAGCCAATCCATGAAAGATAGTTGCGTGCCCGTCAGAAGCGCCCACGCCCGCAAACTACTCGCGGCGACGAAGTCTTCTCCGTTGAACTGGCTACACCAATACCTCTCTCCCCCGTACGGGTTTTGAATGGCGATTATCCCTGACGCCCCCGCCCCGATTGTCTCAACCTTAGTCAGTAGTGGCACTTTTGCCTCCCTCGTTTGACAATGACTATTGACACGGAATACCCCGTGTGATACCCTTAAAATACAATTTAGTTTGGCGAAGCAAAGCATCCCATCCCGCCGCGCCTAGCCCAAAGCCCCGGCCTAACCCACCGGGGCTGCCCATTTAAATCAGAACCACATACGCATTAGACTCTCCGCCAAATCGCCCACTGCGCGGTTGGGTTGTTGGTAATTTCCGAGGCAATTTCCGGGCAGAACGTCATTTGACTCGCCTCTGTTCTAATCATCGGCGGCAGGTCAATCAGCGAGGCTGCTATGCCAATGAACATTCCAAGATTGTTCGTTGCACCAATGGCCGGATTGCCCGATACTCTCAGGTCGCCCCCGCTGGCAAGCAATTGGACAATAACCACCTCACTCGCCCCCAAGAGACTCAAACCGCTATATGCGCCGAATAGTCCGTTCACACCAGATGAGGTCGTGACGGTAGAGCCAGTTGCTATTTGCCGATAATATGTGTCGCCTGCTGCCATTGTTCCCCCTCATGATCGGGCTGGTCGGGCAGAGAATCGGACTGTTCCAACTCGCGCTGTAAGACGTACTCCCCGGCCAACTCAAGCACGGCGAACACCGCGTCAAGGCCGTGCTTGCTGACTGACTGTGCCTCAGCGTTGGGATCAAGATCAATTTGCATTGCTGGCGACATGGCGTTTGCCCCCTGCCTGGGGTTTGCCCTCCTCGCTGAGGGCCTTTATTTGCTGCTCGCGTTCCGCCACATACTGCGCAATCAGACGCCGCATCAGCGCGGATCGGGAGGTTCCCTCCATCGCGGCAATGATCCTCGCACGCTGCGCGAGGTCGCGCTCCAAGACTGTTCCATACACGCCTTTCTCCATCAATGCCTCCGATCAATCTTAAAGAAATCGCGGTGTCAGGATGACGAAAGACCGGGAGCTCCTCGTCTACCTGACACCGCGACTTCCCATCGCCGTTGGTGTCAAATGGCAGTATAGCATAAAGTTATGTCACGTCAATATGTAAAGTGTACGTCAGGATAGGTGCTTTTTTGTGCAGATTGTTGACATAAAACACAATGGGTTTTGACTGTGTGTACGGCATAGGCGAACACGGCGCGTATCCGCCCAGGTTTGTTTCGGGGGTGGGTCGGGGCGGGCGGAGGCAGGCCGTGGTCATTTTAGCGCCGTGGGCCGCGGGAAACAAAAAAGGCCCGGTGATGCACCGGGCCTCTGCCATGCTGTATATGGGCGATACTATTTCAGGCGCAGTCCCAACCGATCACATGGCGCGTCGGTTAAATCTTGCTCGACGCCCAAATACCCCTCAGTCGTTTTGATACTCGCATGACCTAGCGACAATTGTATCTGGTCGAGGCCGCTGCCGCCTTTGTACGCTAGTTTGGCGTAACTGCGCCTCAGGTCGTGGGCCGCAACCGTCAGGCCCAGCGCCTTGCTATAGTGGGCAACCAAATCGTGTACACCCTGCGGTGTCATGGTCTCGCCGTCCAAATACCCGCCCTTGTGCATCGCCCGGAATATGCACCCGGTTCGGATGCTCGCCGCCTTAGCCCACTCGTCAATTGCCGCCTTCGTCCATGACGGGATAGGAACGCTACGAACCCGTTTGCCTTTGCCCACGAGGTCAACGATCACCCATCGCCCATCGCGCTCCTGGATATGGTCAAACGTCAATGCTGCTATTTCCGAACGGCGCAAACCCGCGCCCAGCAAAACGCCTAATATGGCCCTATCACGCAACCCCTTCAGCGTTGTCACGTCCGGGGCCTCGATCATTTTCTGCGCCTGTGCCTTCGTCAGCCAATTCCCCGCCCGCACGCCAGCCGACTTCACACCTTTTACTCTCGCTACTCCGTTGGCTATGGTCTGGTCTACCATGCCATTATCGGCGGCCTCTTGCACCAGTTTACGAATGGCCGACATACGCTGATTGATTGTCGAGGGAGACAAGCCCGACTCTTGTAGGACGGTCTTATAGCGTTGGACAGTCGCCTTGCTGAGGCCCGGCTTACCTTCTGCGGTGTACCACGCGAGAAAATTTGTCAGCGCCTTCTCGTAGGCGCGGCGGGAGTGGTCACTGGTCAGCCCGTCGAGGGCAAGACTGATAACTGTCTGGAAGTTGGTTATTTGGGTCGTGAGTGCTGTGTCCATTTTGATCCTCTCCGATGCTTTCTATAAGCGTCATTATCGTAAGTCATTTTACGCTTGTTCGGGGGCAATGTCAAGAGGCAATTTCGCCGTTATTGTAAAGTTGGCCGATGTCAGTCAGGGGCAGTCAGCACGGCCCGAGGTCGGGGGAAAAAGAAACCCTTGTCCAAAGAATTGGCTAAGGGTTTACGGGATCGGGGCAATCAGCACAGCAGACAATCACAGTCCAACACAGAAGGCTGAACAACGCAAGCGCATGAAGATTATCGCCCTTGCATTGAAAGAGGAGAATAAGCGCAATACACAAGCTAAAATAGCGGGACTATTGGGGATCGCGCGAACAACAGTTGGGAGATGGCCGCCTCAAATGTTTCTTCTGGTATTTGTGCAATATTTTGCCAGCGCGAGGATTGAGTCTTGGTAAGTCCGAGGTCTGAGAGGGTGGGAGATAAACCAGTAGCATCATGCGACTGGTTTTTTGGTGGCCTGCCTCCAGGGGCCTTCTCCATCTCGGCCAGAGTTCCCCGGCGCGTGTCGCGTCTATCGGTGGAGCTATGTAGCCCACAGCGCCCTCGGCATTGCCCACCGCCCGCCGATCACCAGGCGGTCTGCACTTTAGATTGTTATGTTTTTCACAATCACTGAGGGTCGTAAAAAGGGCGGAAGGGGGAAAAAAAACCCTGTGGAAAGAATTCCGCAGGGTTTAGGCGAGGCAAGAAAAAACCCTTAGACAATCCTTTGTCTAAGGGTTCCCATGCTGGTGATGCGAACAAGCGCCGTGATAAAAAATCGCTTGTAATGGCGCTGTGCTCGTTCCAGGGCATGCCTGGGCGCACCTCGCTAAAAACTGGCGCAATTCTCAGCAGAGACGGCGTGTAGTGCGTTCACCCGTTATCACTAGCCAGCGTCAGGCAGACAGGTACAATTTCTGTAGGTCGAGATTTTCAAAGATGCTATGTCCGATAAACTCCCTCAGGATCGAGTTGTCGGGGACGTGATTGGCGGGGGCGGGCTGGAACCATTGCAGGAACGAGAGCAGTCGGTTGGCCTCGACGTACTCCGGCGTATCGGGGCGCACCTGCAAGAGCAGCGGCTCGGCCAGCGGGCGCAGGACGGCCAGCTCATGCACAAGCGCCGAATTGAAAATAGCGTCGCTGTTATCCTGGAAGGTAAAGATGTGCAGTTTCTCGCCGCGCTTCACCGATTCCCAGCGGCGCAGGGTATCGGTCGCGGTGTAGCCGCGCGTGGCGGCGTCGCGCACGATGCGGCGGATGAGGCGTGAATCCGTCGTGCTCACCCGGTTGTGCCGGTCGAGGTTCAGCTGGGTGAGGGCCGAGACGTAGACCCGGTACACGCACTCCGGGGGCAACCCCGGGACGAGCGCGGGGTTCAGACCGTGAATGCCTTCCACGACGACGAGGCCCTCCGGGCCGAGCGTGACGGCGGGGCCTGGCTCGCGTCGGCCAGAGTAGAAATTGTAATGCGGCAGTTGAACGGTGCGGCCGGCGATTAAGTCTATCAGATGTTCGTTGAACAGCGGCACGTCGAGGGCGTGGATCGTCTCGTAATCCAACTGCCCGTCCGGGCCGCGCGGCGTGCGGTCGCGGTCCAGGAAGTAGTCGTCCAGCCCGAGGGGGAAGGGGCGCAGGCCGTGCGCCAGCAGTTGGACGGCGAGGCGCTTGGAGAACGTCGTCTTGCCCGACGACGACGGCCCGGCGATGAGCACCACCCGGATACGTTCACGCCCGGCGGCGATGTTCGTCGCGATCCGGGCGAGGCGGGATTCGTGCAGGGCCTCGGCCACCAGCGAGATTTCCGGCAAGCGCCCGGCGGCAATCGCGTCGTTCAACGTCCCGGCGCTGCGGATGCCCAGGCGGTCGAGCCAGTGGCCCGCCTCTTCAAAGACCTCGAATAATTGGGGGTAGGGGGTGATAGGCGGGAGTTCGGTCGGGCGATCTTGATGTGGAAACTGGAGCATGAAGCCCGGTGGGAAGGCGTGCAAGGCGAAATGGCGCAGGTATCCAGCGGAGGGCACCATGTAGCCTTGCAGGTAATCCCGGTGGCCGCACAGGGAGTACAGCACCAGCTTGTCTTTCTTGCGGTGGGCAAGCAATCGGACCTTGTCGTCCTCGCCCCGGCTGCGAAAAAGCTCGGCGGCTTCATGCAGCGGCACTTCCGACTTGACGAAACGCGCGTCCTCCGCCGTGATCTCGCGCATCCGCGTTTCGATCTTTTGCAGTTCGGCCTGCGTAAAGGGCTCGCGCCCGCGCACCTCACAATAGTAGCCGCCGGTCGAGCCGGAATGTTCGACAAACACTTCGGCCTCTGGAAACGCCTCGGCGGCGGCGGCGACGAGCAGAAAGACGAGCGAGCGACGGTAGATGCGCATGCCGTCGGTGCCGGCGATGCTGATGGGCGCGACGTCGGCGTCGGCGTTGAGCGGGATCGTCAACTCGCGCAGTTTGCCGTTGACGACGGCGGCGACGATGAGCGGCGCCCCGGCCGAGCTCGCCGCGCACATGATTTCTTCGAGCGGCGTGCCGGGCGGGGCCTCGAAGATGCGCCCGTCGGGCAGACGGGCCTGCACGCGGGCGCGAGGTTGGCCGGGGGTGATATGATGAGACATGGGCGGGAGGCAGTAATCGGTGATCAGTAAACAGGGATCAGTGAAGAGCAGGCAAGCGGCCCGGGGGCTTATGCCAGACGCCAGTTCGGGAGGGCGTCCATGTCCAGCGCGTCGCGCTGGCCGGCCAGGTAGCGAAAATTGGCGGCGGCAGCGATCATCGCCGCGTTGTCGGTACAGAGGACGAGCGGCGGGGTGCGCACGGGGATTTCGGCGCGGCGCGCAAACTCGGCCTTGAGCGTTTTGTTCGCACTCACCCCGCCGGCCACAAAAATTTCGGTCGCTTCGAACTGCCTGGCGGCGGCGACCGTCTTGCCCACCAGCACGTCGGCCACGGCGGCTTGAAAGCTGGCAGCGAGGCTCGGGACCTGCGCGAGGTCGAGCGGCGTTTCATCCGGCCCGAAGGGGACGCCCGGTTTCTGTTTTTTCACCTCGTAGAGCACCGCCGTCTTCAGCCCGCTGAACGAAAAATCCCACGTCCCTTCAAGCCACGCGCGCGGGAACTTGAACGCAGCCGGGTCGCCGTCCTGCGCCGCCTGTTCAAGGTTCGGCCCGCCGGGGTAAGGCAGGCCGAGCAGCCGCGCCACTTTGTCGAAAGCCTCGCCCGCCGCGTCGTCGAGTGTGCCGCCCAGGCGTTGATACTGGCCGTGGCCGATCATCAAAATCAGCTCCGTGTGCCCGCCGGAGACGATGAGGACGAGCACCGGGAATTTAACCGCAGGCACGGGCGGGGCGTCCACGAGCCACAGGGAATAAACATGGCCCTCCAGATGATTGACCCCAATGAGCGGGAGGCCGCGCCCGAAGGCCAATCCCTTCGCCATGTTCAGGCCGACGACGAGCGATCCCGGCAGGCCCGGCCCGCGCGTCACCGCGATCGCGTCAATATCGCCCAGTCCCAGATGCGCTTCGTTTAACGCCTGCTGGACGACCGGGTAAATCACTTCGATGTGCATGCGCGAGGCGACCTCGGGGAACACGCCGCCATAGGGGGCGTGTCTGGCCGCCTGCGAGGCAATGATGTTCGAGAGGATGGTCGTCCCGTCGGCCACGACAGCGGCGGCGGTCTCGTCGCAGGAGGTTTCGATGGCGAGGACTCTGGGCATAATGAAAATCCCAAAGACTATGCTGTGCGTTTGGTTCTTGGCTTCCGGCTGGGTCCGCCCGTTTGGAGCTTGGTCCTTGGGGCCTGGGATTTCGCTGGTTTCACCGGCAGCACTAAGTCCTTCGGATACTGCGCTAGCGTTTCAAACTTGAGCGTCTTCGGGTTTAGCCACACCGAGTCCTCAATGCGCACGCCAAAGCCGCCTTTGGGGTGGTCGGGATAATATAATCCCGGCTCAATGGTGACGACGACGCCAGGGTCGAGGCGGTCGGCGTTGCCTTCAAAGTCCGAGAGCATGGGTGACTCGTGGATGAACAGGCCGATGCCGTGGCCGAGGGGATGCACGTAGCCCTCCGTCGTCTGCGGGTTCGATTGGATGGTCGGATGGCCGCGCCTCTCGAACAGGTCACACGTCATCTTTTGATATAGGCTGCATAACTCGCCCGGCTTGAGCGATTGCATCACTAATTTATAGGCATCCAGCACATCTTCGTACGCCCGCTCCACCTCGGGCGGGGCGTAACCCACACACCAGGTGCGCGTGAAGTCAAAAAAGTAGCCGCCCCCGGGTTCCTGCGGGAAGATATCGTATACGATGGCCTGGCCAAGCGCGATCGGGTCACGGCCGTTCCCGCGCGAGTGGGGCACGCCCGCGTCGCGCCCAATGGCGAAGATTGTGCCATCCTCGGCGTCCACGATGTTTTCAGCGGACAGCAGCGCGCGAATGTGTCTCTTCACATCGCCGATGGTCAGGCGCGCGCCATCTTTCTTGACGAGATAGCCGTTCCTGGCGCGGTGCGAGGTGAGGAATGCTTCCGTCCCGGCGACGACGTTCATCGTCTTCCGGCCCACAGCGCGGATGCGCTTCACTTCCTCGGCGTCTTTGGTCGCCGTGGCCAGGCTGAAGATGGTTTGCCCGAATTCGCCGACGATATTGACGCCGGGGTTGAGTTCGCCGATGGCGGAGAGCAGTTGATAAGCTGCACCCTGATCGCGCTGGCCAAAGGCGGCCACGTCCCCCTGCACCTCCAATTCTTCGAAGATCATGCCATAGAGCCGGGCGGCAGCGCGCAGGCGGTTGCCCTGTTCTTCCTTGAGAATTTCGAGGTAGTTATACTTCGCGAGATCAAGAAATTTCAGCCCGGCCCGGGCCGCCTCGTCGCGCTCCATCGCGTCGACGATGAGCACCGGGTCTTCGCCGCGCTTCTTGACGAGGAGGGTGGCCTCGCCCAGCTTGGCGCCGTTGGCGAGGTAATGCATGGGCGGGTTGTGCGCCGCGCGGCCGGCGATGAGCAGGGCGGCGTAGTTGCGTTCCGCCATGAGGCGGTCGAGGTCGGATTTCACGGCATTCTCCCATCATTCGTGCAGAATTTTCCTCACCGCTTCTATCAAAGCCGCCTCTTCTTCCACCGCCACCGTGCGCGGATCGAACAGGACTTTCCCCTCGGCGACGCGGGCGACGATGGGCGGAGGCTGCGCGCGGAGCCTGGCGGCGAAGGCGTTGGGCGATTTGACGGCGAGCGCGACGAGCCGGGTGGGGAGCGTCTCGCCGGGGAGGCTGCCTCCGCCCACCGTGGACTCGCCAGCCAGGACTTCGCCCGCGCCGAGTTGCGCGATCCACTGGCGCGCGCGGTTTTCAATTTCCGCGAGGGGCATGGCGATCATGCGCCACACGGGAATCTCGCGCGTCGCTTCGTCCCGCAGGTAATGGAGCAGGGTCGCGGTAAGCGCGGCGAGGCAGAGCTTGTCGGCGCGGACGGCGCGGGCCAGCGGATGCTTTTTGAGTTTGGCGACCAGGGCCCCTTGGCCGGCGATGATCCCGGCTTGCGGCCCGCCGAGGAGCTTGTCGCCGGAGAAAGCGACGAGCGCGGCCCCGGCTTGCAAGGACTCTTGCGCCATCGGTTCGTGCGCCAGCCCGAACTGAGCCGTGTCGAGCAGCGCGCCGGAGCCGAGGTCGTCCACGACGGGCAGGCCGAGGGAGCAGAGTTCTGCAAGCGGCGGTTCGGTGGTGAAGCCGACGATTTTGAAGTTGGAGTGGTGCGCGCGCAGGATGAGCGCGGTTTTGCTATCTATCGCATCTTCGAAGTCGCGGAGGTGCGTGCGGTTGGTCGTGCCGACCTCGACGAGCTTCGCGCCGGATTGTTTCATCACGTCCGGCACGCGGAAGCCGCCGCCGATCTCGACCAACTGACCGCGCGAGATGAGCACGCCTTTGCCTTTGGCGAGCGCGGTCAGGATGAGCAGGATGGCGGCCGCGTTGTTGTTGACGACGAGCGCGGCTTCGGCCCCGGTGAGGCGCGTGAGGAGACTCTCGGCGTGTACGGCGCGTGAGCCGCGCTCGCCCTTGGCGAGGTCGTATTCCAGGGTGGAATATCCTCGAGCGACGGCTTCCACGTGGGCCAGCGCCGCTTTGGCGAGCGGGGCGCGCCCGAGGTTGGTGTGCAGGATCACGCCCGAGGCGTTGATGACGGGTCGGAGGGAGGCAGCGGTGAGGGCCGCGAGCCGGGCGCGCGCCTGGGTCAGGATGCCGGTCGGAGATGGGATGACTGCGTCCTCGCCGCTTCGCCCCGAGGAGCTTCGACGGCCGTCGCCCTCTCCGCTTCGCTGCGAGGGTCTGCGATAGTTCGCGCGGGCGTCGTCCAACACTTCCCTGAAAATTTCTGTGGTGAGCGGACGGCCATAGGCGGCGATGAGGTCGTCGGCTTGCGCCAGCAGTTTGTCCACGGAGGGAAGATCACGCAGGCTCATCGGGTTCACGTGCGGGCTCAGGCGTCCAGCGGGAGGCCTCGCGCCAGCGGAGGAACCACTCGACGCCGCCAAGGCCCGCGGCGAGCAGGGCGGCGATGGCCGGGTTGAGGAGCCCTCCTTTTTGCAGCCACGCGCATGTCGCGCCGAAGAGGCCGACCCAAATGGATTGGCGGAGCAGAACGCTCGGAGGGGCGAGGGCTGGCGCGAAGCGGCGATTGAGGTAGGCCACAAAGGGAACGGCCGTGCCGGTGAGCGCCATGAGCCAAAGGACAAAAAAGATCCAGACCGGCAGCACGCCGAGGCGCGGGTCAACGTTGAAGATGAGGCCCAGGAGGCCCAGCCAGCCGATGAGGGCAAGCATCCACGCGGCGAGGGTGAGGCTGAGGGGGTTTTCAGAATTGTCGGTCACGAGGGGAATTATAGTATGAAGTGAGTAAGTGCGTGGATGCTGGTATGGACGGATAGAAGCGCGGGGGTGATTGTGTTGGCTGGATAAACAGGTGTATCCTATGTTTGTTCGCGCATAGGTTCTCAGCATGGCTAACCGAATTCTTGCTGCACTGAGGCACGGCGTATGGATTGGCCTGTTGCTGGCGCTACTTGCCCCAAGTCACGCGGCATCCAGCCAGGGCGACGCTCCCAGCCAACCGGGAGTAACGCCGCAGCCGCCGGGCGACCTTGTCCCGGTGGTTCGACCGTCGCTCCGGAACGACGTCTCGCCGGCCTTGCGTGAAATTCCCCCTCGTCCGGCCCGCGTGGAAAAAGCCCGGGAGATTCCACTGTTTCCGTTGCCACGCCCTGACCGGCCAGGGGGCGATGACCTGGACCAGGCCGGTTTTGATCCTGTTTTGCAGGATGGGGCTGGCAGCGCGCAGATGCCTGCCGCCGCTTTCAATTTTGAGGGCATTGACAACCGGAACGGCGTCTATCCCCCCGACACCAACGGCGATGTCGGCCCCAACCATTACATGCAGTGGGTCAACCTGTCGCTGGCGGTCTGGCAACTTAACCGCAGCACCCGCACCGCCACATTGGTCTATGGCCCAGTGGACGGCAACACGTTGTGGACGGGTTTCGGCGGAGTATGCGAGAACAGCAATGACGGCGACCCCATCGTGCTTTACGACCATCTGGCCGACCGCTGGATGGCGGGCCAGTTCGCGCTCCCCAACTTTCCTGATGGACCGTTTTACCAGTGCATGGCCGTCTCCCAGACGGGCGATCCGACCGGCGCCTGGCATCGCTACGAGTTTTTGATCAGCAACAACAAGATGAACGATTATCCCCATCTGGGCGTCTGGCCGGATGGCTATTACATGTCCATCAACCAATTCTGGGCCGGAAGCCTCAGCTGGGCCGGGGGAGGCGCAGTGGTTTTTGAGCGCAGCCAGATGCTGCTCGGCCAGCCGACCCGCATGGTGTATTTTGATCTGGGGAACGTCAACCTGAGCTATGGCGGCCAGTTGCCGGCCGATCTGGACGGCCCCGCGCCGCCGGCCGGGACGCCCAACTACTTCGCTCAAGTGGACGACATCGCCTCCGGGTCGTCGCCCGATCAGTTATCCATCTGGGAATTTCACGTGGACTGGGACACCCCGGCGAACTCCACCTTTGGGTTATCAGGCGATCCCAACGTGACGCTCGCGACCGCGCCGTTCGACTCCAGCATGTGCTTCGGTTCGCGGAATTGCATCCCTCAGCCGGGCGGGACGGCGCTGGACGCCATTTCTGACCGGCTGATGCACCGCTTACAGTACCGCAACTACGGCGGCCACCAAGCGCTGGCAACGAATCACACGGTAGATGTGGACGGCGCGGACCACGCGGGCGTGCGCTGGTACGAACTGCGCCGGGTGGGCGGCGCTTGGAGCATCTATCAGCAAGGGACTTACGCTCCCGACGCCGATCATCGTTGGATGGGCAGCGCCGCGCTGGACGCCAACGGCAACCTGGCGGTAGGCTACAGCGTCTCCAGCGCCACGGTCTATCCGTCCATCCGCTACGCGGGCCGACTGGCCGGCGATCCGTTAGGGACGCTGCCGCAGGGCGAAGGCACGCTCATCAACGGCGCGGGGTATCAGACCGGCTCCGCCGGGCGCTGGGGCGATTACAGCATGTTGGGGGTGGACCCTACTGACGGCTGCACCTTCTGGTTCACGAGTGAATATTATGCGGTGATCGGCGCGGTGAGCTGGCAGACCCGCGTCGGTTCGTTCAGGTTCCCATCGTGCTCACTGGGGCCGCAGGGCACGCTCAAGGGAGTGGTTTCGAATGCGGCGAACGCCGCGCCGCTGGTCGGCGCGGTGGTGCAGGCCGCCTCCAGCCCCACGCAAACCACTGCCACGCAGAGCGCCGCGACCGGCGCTTACACGATGACCCTGCCGGTCGGCATATACACCGTGACAACCTCTCTCTATGGCTATCTGCCGAGCACGATCTCGGGCGTGAGCGTCATGTCCGGAACGACGACCACGCAGAATATCCAACTCACCGCCGCGCCGGGTTACGTGGTCTCCGGGACGATCCGCGACGCGACCACGGGGTGGCCGCTCTACGCCAGCCTCGCGATCGGCGGATATCCGGGCGGGACCATCTGGAATAACCCGGTGACCGGTTTTTACAGCGTGACGCTGGCAGGAGGCGGTTCCTATACTTTCAACGCCAGCGCCTGGGCGCCAGGGTATCTGTCCCGAAGCCAGATGATCAATCCGCTCTCTTCCAACCGAACTTTGAACTTCGGGCTGAGCGCCGATGTGAACGCCTGCGCTGCGCCCGGCTACAAGTATGCCGGCAATGGCTTATTCGAGCGATTTGAAACGCAGGCTTTGCCTTCCGGCTGGAGCAACATTGACAACCTGAACAATGGCCAGGTCTGGCTGTTCAATGATCCTAAGGGTAGAGGCAATTTGACGGGCGGCAGCGGCGGTTTCGCTATCCTGGACAGCGACTATTACGGCGCGGGCAGTTCTCAGGACGCCGAACTGCGGACGCCGGTGCTGAACTTTTCTACGGCGGTCACCGTGCCATTAGAGTTTGACACTGATTTCAACGCCTACGACGGCGGCCTGATCGAGGTCGCCAGCGTGGATGTGAGCAACACCGGCGGCGCGAGTTGGACGACGGTGTACTCGCGCACCCAGAACACCGGGGACTTTCGCGAGCACGTGGCGCTGAACATCACCGCGCTCGCGGCCGGCCAGCCGGACGTCGTCGTCCGCTTCCATTACTACAACGCCAGT
>Ga0209751_10002144_pt1 | contig 19945 bp, 21 predicted proteins | sample RifCSP13_1_FD_184019 | JGI IMG/M metagenome (GOLD analysis project Ga0209751, IMG submission 184019) | Soil microbial communities from Rifle, Colorado - Rifle CSP2_sed 13_1 (SPAdes) (version 2) | ecosystem: Environmental > Terrestrial > Deep subsurface > Rock core/Sediment | place: Rifle... | reverse complement strand
AGCGAAATTCCTTGTCGGGTAAGTTCCGACCTGCACGAATGGCGTAACGACTTGGCCGCTGTCTCCGCGAGAGACCCGGTGAAACTGTAGCGCCAGTGAAGATGCTGGCTACCCGCGACTAGACGGAAAGACCCCGTGAACCTTTACTGTACCTTGGCATGGAACTTTGGCGGAGTCTGCGCAGGATAGGTGGGAGGCTTTGAAGCCGGCACTCTGGTGTCGGTGGAGCCGTCGTTGAGATACCACCCTGACTGTGCTGGAGTTCTAACCTGGGCCCGTGATCCGGGTCGGGGACAGTGCCAGGTGGGCAGTTTGACTGGGGCGGTCGCCTCCCAAAGAGTAACGGAGGCGCTCGAAGGTCGGCTCAGCACGGTTGGAAATCGTGCGACGAGTGTAAGGGCAGAAGCCGGCTTGACTGCGAGACCAACAAGTCGAGCAGGTGCGAAAGCAGGACCTAGTGATCCGGTGGTTCCGAGTGGAAGGGCCATCGCTCAACGGATAAAAGGTACTCCGGGGATAACAGGCTGATCTTGCCCAAGAGTTCACATCGACGGCAAGGTTTGGCACCTCGATGTCGGCTCATCGCATCCTGGGGCTGGAGCAGGTCCCAAGGGTTGGGCTGTTCGCCCATTAAAGCGGTACGTGAGCTGGGTTTAGAACGTCGTGAGACAGTTCGGTCCCTATCTGTCGCGGGCGGAGGAGGTTTGACGGGAGCTGCCCCTAGTACGAGAGGACCGGGGTGGACGGACCTCTGGTGTGCGAGCTGTTCCGCCAGGAGCATCGCTCGGTAGCTATGTCCGGCAGGGATAAGCGCTGAAGGCATCTAAGCGCGAAACCCGCCTGAAGATGAGACCTCCCGGGGCGCAAGCCCCCTGAAGGGCCCTCGTAGATTACGAGGTTGATAGGCCGGAGGTGTAAGCGCGGCAACGCGTTGAGCTGACCGGTACTAATCGCCCGTGCGGCTTGACCACGTTTTTTGTTCTCGACGATCCCTGAATCGTGGAGACGCAGCGTCTGGCTGCACTCGAGGATCTCCGTGTTCGGATTCCTTTCCCGGTGGCATTGCCGGAGGGGCCACACCCGTTCCCATCCCGAACACGGAAGTTAAGCCCTCCTGGGCCGATGGTACTGCGCTGGTAACGGCGTGGGAGAGTAGGTCGCTGCCGGGGTAATTCTCAGGCGCGGGGGTCCACGCCCCCGTCCCGAGCGCCCGGGTCACTCGACCCGGGCGCTCGTGCGTCCGGCGCCGCCGCACGATTCGTCGATGGCCGGCTGCCCCGGCGTCGTCTCTCACGGCGAGGCCGCGCCCCGCGCGGTCGGAGGAGGAGACGCCATGCGCCGAGGCCCGGTCGGACCCGTGCTCGTGCTCGCCCTGCTCGCGCTCATCCCGGAAGCGGGCGCAACGGACATCGGCAAGACCCCCGAGGGCAACGTGATCGCGCTGATCGACTGTCCCTTCCACATCGAGGCCAAGGGATCCCTGCACTGGCCGGAGAAGATCGCGTCGAGTCCCGCCTTCTCGTTCGCCGGCGGCGCCGGGTTACCGAAGCCCACCGGCGCACTCACGTCCATCGGTCGTGCCGGCCAGCTCGTCAGGTGCACGTACCGGAAGGAGCCCGGCCAGGGCGCGAGCATCCACTACCAGTACAAGGTCAAGCGGACCATCGTGAATTGCACGCACCCGAACCCCAACACGCTCCGGTGCGAGCTGAAGCCCTGATCAGACGAACGCGGTCCAGAGCGCGAGCGCGAAGCCGAGGACGGTGAGCGCGATCGACGCGGCGGCCAGAAGCCAGTCGAGCGCCGTCTCGGCGCGCCGCTCGGCCAGCGAGAGGACGAGCCCCGCGAGGAAGCCCCCCACGAAGCCGCCGGCGTGGGCCCAGTTGTTGACGCCCGCCATGAAGAACCCGAGCACGAACAGGAGCACCGCCCACTGGCCGTACTGCCTGAGGACCATCCGGCCGTACACACCGCCGCGCTTGCGGCCGTAGGCGACGATCGCGCCGAGCAGGCCGAAGATCGAGCCCGAGGCGCCGATCGTGAACGGCACGCCGAGCGTGTTGGAGGCGACGAACCCCGCGGCGCCGGCGACCGTGAAGATGACGACGAGGCGCGCCGGGCCATAGACCTCCTGGACGGCGGGGCCGAGCTGGCGGATCCAGAGCACGTTGAAGAGGATATGCAGGAGCCCGCCGTGCAGGTAGATCGCCGTGAGCAGCGTCCACCAGTACCCGAGACGCCACGGGACCGCGCCGGCCGCGCCGAGCGTGAACAGCGCCTCCAGGCTCGGCGAGAACACGCCGAGCATCCCGCGCGGCCTGAGCGCGGCGCGCGGCTCGAAGACGAGGCTCACGATGTAGAGCGCGACGCACACGACGGTGACCACGTTCGTGAAGTCGAGCGTGCGGAACACCCGGCGCAGCGGCCCGGCGAAGCCCCACATGCCCGGGTTCCGCCGGCCGCACACGAGACAGACGGGCGCGTCGGCGTTCGTCAGCCGCCCGCAGGACGGACAGAGGATCGCGCCACGCGTCTTACGGAACATCGCCCGGATCCGCCTCCTTGCCCGGGATGCGGTAGCACTCGTCGAGCCACACGCCGAGGTCGATCAGCCGGCAGGTGAGCGAGCAGAACGGCCGGTGCGAGCTGGCGTGCCACGCCGCGCGTGTCCCGCAGGTCGGGCAGCGCACCGTGCCGCGCCCCCGCGGCGCGCGCTCAGCTTCACCCGCAGCCGAGGTTCCAGACTCGCTGGCCATAGCTCCAGGCGAACACGTCGTCCCAGTCGGGCTCGAGCGCGCGGGCGACGTCACGCGGCTCGAGACCGGAGTCGGGCGGCGTGAGGGAGGTGCGGGGTCGGTCGTCGCGCTCGGCGTGCATGCGACCGCATGGTACCGGCCGCCGACAAAGCGTGTCAACTCAATGGCTTTCGCGTCACTCGGGACACAATTGCCGTTGACACGCCGCGACGCGTCGCATAGAGTTGCTGCGGTTCCGCGCCCGGAGTCGCGACGCGACCCGCGCGGACGATCACAGCGGGCTCGCCCCGACCCAAGGAGTTCGAGGAATGAACCGAGGCACCACGTCCACGATCCTCGCCGCCCTGCTCGTCGCCGTCCTGCTGCTGGCGGCCGCCGCTCCCGTCGCCCTCGCCGCCGAGCCGCCGGGCGCGGCTCCCGCGCGCGCCGGCGGCGGTGAGGCGAGCCTCGTCGTCCCCGACCTCGGCCAGGTGTCCTTCGGCGCGCTGAGCGGCCGCGCCCTCCTCATGTGGGGGCTGCTGGTCTGCGTGGCGGGCCTGGTGTTCGGGATGGTCATCTTCTCGCAGCTCCGGGGCCTGCCCGTCCACGCCTCGATGCGTGAGATCTCGGAGCTGATCTACGAGACGTGCAAGACCTACCTGATCACGCAGGGCAAGCTCCTGCTCGTCCTCGAGGCGTTCATCGGCGTCATCATCGTCCTCTACTTCGGCATCCTGCTGCGATTCGAGGCGGTGAAGGTGCTGATCATCCTGCTGTTCAGCCTGATCGGGATCGGCGGCAGCTACGGGGTCGCCTGGTTCGGGATGCGGATCAACACGTTCGCCAACTCACGCACCGCGTTCGCGAGCCTCGGGGGCAAGCCCTTCCCGGTGTACGCGATCCCGCTCAAGGCGGGCATGAGCGTCGGGATGCTGCTGATCAGCGTCGAGCTGTTCCTGATGCTGTGCATCCTCCTGTTCATCCCGGGCGACTACGCGGGGCCGTGCTTCATCGGCTTCGCCATCGGGGAGTCGCTCGGCGCCGCCGCGCTCCGGATCGCCGGCGGCATCTTCACGAAGATCGCCGACATCGGCTCGGACCTGATGAAGATCGTCTTCAACATCAAGGAGGACGATGCGCGCAACCCGGGCGTCATCGCCGACTGCACGGGCGACAACGCGGGCGACTCGGTGGGCCCGAGCGCCGACGGCTTCGAGACCTACGGCGTCACCGGCGTCGCGCTGATCTCGTTCATCCTGCTCGCGGTCAAGTCGCCCGCGGTCCAGGGGCAGCTGCTGGTCTGGATCTTCGTCATGCGCGTGCTGATGATCGTCGCCAGCGGCGTCTCCTACCTGATCAACGACGCGATCGCCCGCGGCCGGTACGCCGGCGCGGCGCGGATGAACTTCGAGGCGCCGCTGACCTCGCTGGTGTGGATCACCTCCGTCGTGTCCGTGATCGTCACCTACGTCGCCTCCTGGATGCTCGTCGGCGGCCTCGGCGACGGCAGCCTCTGGTGGAAGCTCTCGACCGTGATCACGTGCGGCACGCTCGCGGGCGCGATCATCCCCGAGCTGGTCAAGATCTTCACGTCGACCGAGTCGGCCCACGTGCGCGAGGTCATGACCTCCGCGCGCGAGGGCGGCGCCTCGCTCGGCATCCTCTCGGGCCTCGTGGCCGGCAACTTCTCGGCGTACTGGCTCGGCATGGTGATCGTCGTCCTCATGGGCGTCGCCTATTCGGTCAGCACCCTGGGGCTCGGCGCCCTCATGGTGGCTCCGGCCGTGTTCGCCTTCGGGCTCGTGGCCTTCGGCTTCCTCGGCATGGGGCCGGTGACGATCGCGGTGGACTCGTATGGCCCCGTCACGGACAACGCCCAGTCGGTCTTCGAGCTGTCGCTCATCGAGCAGGTCCCGGGCGTGAAGCAGGCGATCAAGGCGGCGCACGGATTCGACGTGAACTTCGAGTCGGCCAAGCACATGCTCGAGGAGAACGACGGCGCCGGCAACACCTTCAAGGCGACGGCCAAGCCGGTGCTGATCGGCACCGCGGTGGTCGGCGCGACCACGATGATCTTCTCGATCATCGTCCTCCTCACGCACGGCCTGACGCAGAACCTGGACAAGCTCTCGCTCCTGCACCCGCCGTTCCTGCTCGGCCTCATCACCGGCGGCGCGGTGATCTACTGGTTCACGGGCGCCTCCATCCAGGCGGTGACGACGGGCGCCTACCGGGCGGTCGAGTTCATCAAGGCCAACATCCGGCTGGAGGGCGTCACGAAGGCGTCGGTCACCGACAGCAAGCGGGTCGTCGAGATCTGCACCCAGTACGCGCAGAAGGGGATGTTCAACATCTTCCTGACGGTCTTCTTCTCGACGCTCGCGTTCGCGTTCCTCGAGCCGTACTTCTTCATCGGCTACCTGATCTCGATCGCGCTGTTCGGCCTCTACCAGGCGATCTTCATGGCCAACGCGGGCGGCGCCTGGGACAACGCCAAGAAGATCGTCGAGGTGGACCTGAAGGAGAAGGGGACGCCGCTCCACGCGGCCACCGTCGTGGGCGACACGGTCGGCGACCCGTTCAAGGACACCTCGTCGGTCGCGATGAACCCGGTGATCAAGTTCACGACCCTCTTCGGGCTCCTGGCCGTCGAGCTCGCGGTCACCCTCACGGCCGAGCGGGGGCAGGGGCTCAGCCTCGTCCTGGCCGCCGTGTTCTTCGCGGTCGCGGTCGTCTTCGTGTGGCGGTCGTTCTACGGGATGCGCATCCGGGGTGGCGCAGCCTAGGCAGCGCCCGGTGCCCTGATTCTCGACGCCATCGTCACCGGCGTCGGGCGGCTGCCCCGGCGCCCGGCCGCGTGGCTCGGGCGGCGGCTCGGCGACGCGGCGTACCTGCTGCTGGGCGCCCGGCGGCGCACCGCGCTCGCGAACCTCGCCCTGGCGTTCCCCGAACTTCCCGCGGCCGCGCGGCGCCGCGTCTGCCGGCGCTCCTTCCAGCACGTCGGCCTGATGGCGGTCGAGCTCTGCTTCGCGCTGGCCCGCCCGCTCGAGCGCGTCCTCGAGCGGATCCGCCTGGAGGGGCTCGAGCACCTCCGGGCGGCGATGCAGCGCCACGGCCGCGTGCTCGTCCTCACCGCGCACCTCGGCAACTGGGAGCTCCTGGCCGTCGCCCACCGGCTCACGGGCTTCCCGCTGACGGTCGTCGTGCGTCCGCTCGACGCGCCGGCGCTGAACGCGCTGGCCGAGCGGCTCCGGCGCAAGGCCGGCGTCGAACTGGTGGACAAGCGGGGCGCGCTGCGCGGCGTGCTCGCCGCGCTCGGCCGGGGGCCGCGCATGGTCGGCGTGCTGCTCGACCAGAACGCCTCGCGGCGCGAGGGCGTCTTCGTGCCGCTCTTCGGCCGCCCGGCGTCGACCTCGAAGAGTCTCGCGCTGCTCGCCGCGCGGACGCGGACGCCGGTCGTGCCGATCTTTGCGCACCGCGAGGCGGACGGCCGCCACCTCGTCGCGATCCACCCGGCGCTGCCACTCCCCGAGCCCCCCGGCGCCGAGCGTGCGATCATCGAGCTGACGATGCGCTGCAACGAGGCGATCGAGGCCGCGGTCCGGCGCACGCCGGAGCAGTGGCTCTGGGTGCACCGCCGCTGGCGCACGCGGCCGGCGGCCGAGCGCGGCGCCGCGCCGTGAGGCTCACCGGCGCGGCGCTGGCGCTGGTTCTCGCGACCGCGGCGGCCGCCGCGGAGCCGCTCGACGTCCTCCCGGAGCCATACCGGCGCGCGGCGCTGGCGGGGGACGTCGGCCGCGTCGTCGGCAGCGCGCGCGAGGAGCCGCGCCGGCCGACGGAGGCCGGGCGGCCGCTGGTGGGCACCGCCGTGACGGCGGTGCCCCGCTCGGCCGCGTTCCTCGGCCGGCTGGAGGAGATCCGCCGCACGGCTCGCTCGAGCCCCGCCGCGTATCGCGTCTCCGCCCTGGCCCTCCGCCGGGCGCGCGAGGCCTACGAGCAGGCGCTCTGGGAGGCGGGCTATCCCGAGCTTGCCCGCGTGACCTCCGTGGACGCCACCGGCGCCTTCACGCTCGACGACGTGCCCGCGGGGCAGTGGGTGCTCGTGGCCTCACGCACGGTCTTCGTCGACAAGCCGTCGCCGCGCGAGCCCCGCCGTCGGCTCCGGGCCTTCTCGCGGGACACGCGGATGATCGGCTACCACGCGGTGTCGGTGTGGCTCTCCGAGCTGACCGTCGGGCGCGGACGCACCGAGGCCGTCGAGCTGACGGACCGGAGCGTGTGGTTCACCGGGATCGAGGAGGAGCGCGTGCCGGACGCCGGCCGCTAGGCCGGCGTCCGGCACGGAAGCGTCGCTACTTCTTGGCGGCGCAGGGGTTCCTGGCGGCGCAGGGGTTCTTCGCCCTGGCCTTGCCCCCGGCCTTCACGGTGATCGCCGTGGCGGTCGCCTTGCCCTCGTCCTCCGTGTAGCGGACGTGCACGGCGTCGCCCGGCATGAGATCGGCGGCCGTCACCGCCTTGCCGCCCTTCTTGATGGCCGTCTTGGCGCCGACCGCGAAGGTCCACTCGACGTCCTTCATCTCCTTGGAGCCCTTGACCTTCTCCTTGCCGGCCACGACGAGGCTGTCGGCCGTCGCCGACTTGACGGTGCCGTTGGCGTTCTTGGCCGGCATCTTCTTGGCCTTCTTCTCCGTCTTTGCCTCCGCCGCCTTCTTCTCGACAGGTGCCGAGGACTGCGCGGCGGCGAACCCGGCCGAGCCCAGCGCGAACGCCAGCGCCACAACTAGAGTTACAAGTCTCTTCACGTGAGTCGCTCCTCCATTGAACGGGGATAGGGGTGGGACTGCCTCGTGCTCCCGGCCATACGACGGCCGGCCGGGACGACCTATTCTAACCATTCAGAAATCCTGACGGAAATACACGCGGCACGGGGTCGCCGATGGGGCGGGCCGCTGAGGGGTCGGGAGACCCCGTTGACCCTCGTGGGGTCGCCGTGCTAGAAATACCGGAGCTTTCTACCTAACTATGGCGATTCGAGCCGGTTTCCTCGCGGCCCTGACCGCTTTCCTCCTGCTTTTCTCGCCGGGCGCTTCCACGCCCTGCGCAGCCGAGCCGGACTTCTCCGGACCCTCGGAGCTGCTCCCGCTCGAGCCGGCGGCGCTTCCCCCGCCGATCGACGATTTCGAGCGGCCCACCCTGACGGGCGAGCCGAGGAGCGCGGGGTCCGAGCGCGAGGCAAGGGAGATTCCGGGAGCCGTGCGGCGCACGCCGGAGGTCGATCCCTGGGCGGAGGCGTTCGCCGAGTCGGCGCGCCTCGAGGCGCGCGCGCCCCGGCCGCCCGAGCCGGCGCCCTACGTCGTCGCGACGAACCGGCGGGTGGGCCACTTCCTCGAGCGCTTCACGGGCAGCCGCCGCGCCGTGGTGGCGCAGTGGTTCCGGCGCTCGGGCCGCTACCTGGACATGATCCGGGAGGTGCTGCGGGGGCGCGGGCTCCCCGAGGACCTCGCGTACACGGCGATGATCGAGAGCGGATTCGACCCGCTGGCCGTCTCGCGCGCGGGCGCGAAGGGGCTCTGGCAGTTCATGCCGTCGACCGCGCGGCGCTACGGGCTCCGCGTGGACCGCTGGGTGGACGAGCGCCTCGACCCCGAGCGCGCGACCGTGGCGGCGGCCGCGTACCTGCGCGACCTCCACGCACAGTTCGGCTCCTGGCTCCTCGCGCAGGCGGCGTACAACGCGGGCGAGACGGTCGTGGCCCGGGCGGTGCGGCGCACCGGCTCCACGGACTTCTGGGCGCTCGCCCGCACCGGCCTGCTGCGCCGCGAGACGGACGACTTCGTGCCCGCGATCCAGGCGGCGACGCTGCTCGCCCGCGACCCGGCGCGGTACGGGTTCGAGGTCGGCGACGCCGAGGATCCCGAGGTGGAGCGCGTCGTGGTCCCGGCCGCCACGAGCCTCGGCCGGCTCGCCGCCGGGGCCGGCGTCTCGGCGGAGATGCTCCGCGCGCTGAACCCGGTCCTGGTGCGAGGTGTCACGCCGCCGGGCGCGACGTGGGAGCTCCGGATCCCGGGTGGGACCCGCGCCGGCGTGCTGGCGGCCCTGGCGCCGCCGCCGCCGGCGCGCCTCGCCGACCGTGGCGCGCGCTCGGGGAAGCCGGCCGGCGCGGTGTCGCGGGTGTCGGGCGGCGCCGGGGTGCACGTCGTCCGCCCGCGGGACACGCTCGCCGCGATCGCCAGGCACTACGGCGTCTCGGTCGGCGACGTCGTCCGCTGGAACGAGCTCGAGACGCCGGACCGGATCCACCCCGGGGACCGGCTGCAGGTCGCCGAACGCCGCTGACGGTCGAGGTCCAGCTCTTCGCCGCCTTTGCCGCGTATCTCCCCGCGGGCAGCCGCGCGGGCGCCGCCGTGCTCGAGGTGCCCGACGGCGCCACCGTCGCCGATGTCGCGCGGCGGCTCGGCCTCCCGGCCGACCTGGCGCAGGTCGTCCTCGTGAACGGCCGCGACGCCGCGCCCGAGCAGCCCCTGGCGCCCGGCGACGTGGTCGCCATCTTCCCGCCCCTCGCGGGCGGCCGCACCCGGCGCCAGGACCCGTCCGCCTCGCGCGACGGTCGTGCGTGAATAATCCGCGCTAGGTGCCGGGCGGCGCCTCCGCCCCGGCCGTCGCCTTGGCCTCGGGCCTCGCCGGGGCGCCGGCGCGCTCGAGCTCGGAGTCGATCGCGGCGCCGAGCAGGAGCACGACGCCGCTCAGGTAGAGCCAGAGCATCAACAGGATCACGCCGCCGATCGAGCCGTACGTCGCGTTGTAGTTGCCGAGGTACCGCACGTAGAGCCGCAGACCGTACGACATCGCGAGCCACGCGAGCACGGCGAACGCGGATCCGGGCGTCACCCAGTGCCACGGGCGCGCGCGCGCCGGGGCCAGGTGGTAGACGAGCGTGATGCCGCCGAGGACGAGCAGGACCAGCACCGGCCACTGCAGGACGTTCCACGCGAGCGTGAACAGCGGGCCCTTCCCGATCGAGGCGGCGACGATCTCCCCGATGCGAATGCCGAAGAACAGCAGGAGCAGTGCCGTGAGGGTGAACAGCGCGAACGCGAGTGTGAGCCCGACGGCCGTGAGCCGCCGGCGCCACCAGGAGCGCTGGTCGGCGATGCCGCCGACCGCGTCGAGCGCCGCCATGATCGACGCCATCCCGCTCGACGCCGCCCAGAGCGCGGCCACGCCGCCGATCGACAGCAGGCCGCCGCTCGCGCCCTGCACGACCTCCTCGAGGGTGCGGATCACCAGCGCCGCCGCCGAGCGCGGCATCACGCGCGCCGCATAGCCCATGAGCTGGGGCATCAGGTTGGGCGTGGGCAGGAGGCCCAGGAGCGCGGTCAGGAAGAGCAGGGCGGGGAAGAGCGCGAACAGGAAGTAGTAGGAGAGGATCGCGGCCCGGTCGAGGATCGCGTGCTCCCAGGCGCGGTCGTAGACCCGCCCGGCGAGGCGCCGCAGGGTGAGCCCCCCGGGCCTCCAGAGGGACGCCGTCGCGGGGGCCGGCCGGGAACCCGGTTGCTCCACGGGAGCCACGTCGCGGGTATCCTAGCAGGGCCGGCCGGGCGCCGTGACCCGGATCTCCTGGCGTCGGGGGCCGGCCGGGCAGCGGTCCGCCGCGCCCCGTGTGCTAGGCTGAGCCGAGGAAGGCGCGTGAGACATCCGACACTTCGGCGCCGGCTCTACACGGTGCTGCTCCAGTGGTTCCTCCTGCTCGTGCTCGCGGCCGGCGCCGTCGTCGTCGTGTCGTTCTCGGGCGTCCGGCAGAGCCTCGTGGACGATCGCCTCGTGCTGGCCCGGACGATCGCCCACTACCTCGACGCCACGATCTCCGTGGCGATCCAGGATCTGGGCCGGCTGGCCGCGGACCTCCCCTCGCTGAACGCCGACGCCGCGGGCCGCCTGCGCGTCTTCCGGTTCCATTCGCCGTTCCGGGAGGCGACGTACCTGCTCGACGCGCAGGCGCGGACGCTCGCTGCCGATCCGGCCGACGCCCGGCCCCTGCCCTCGCTGGGCCGCGCGACCCACGAGGCCGTGACACCGCTCGTGCACAAGCCCGGGGGCGAGCGCCCCGTCCTCGCGATCGTCCAGCCGTTCCAGCGGGCCGGCGCGAGCTACTACCTCGTGTCGGAGATGAACCCCGTGGGCTCGATCGTCAGCACGTTCCTGCACGACCTCGGGCTCGATCCCGAGACGCGCGTCGCCGTGATCGACGAGCGCGGCACCGTGATCGCCGCGGCCGATCCCCGGCAGCTCCTGCGCACGCTGCCGCACGCCGCGGCCTACGCGGAGCGGATCCGCGCGCATCGTCCGCTCGTGACGGAGGCGCTCGGCTACGACGACGGCTCCGGGCGGGGCGCCGCGCCCGACGCGCTGACCGTGATGGTCCCGCTGCGCTTCGCGCCCTGGGGCGTCGTGATCCAGCAGCCCAAGGCGCGGGCCTTCACCGGTTTCTACACGACGCGCCGGGGGCTGGTCGCCGCCGGGCTGCTGCTGGCGCTGATGGGCCTCCTGCTGGCCCGCGCGCTGTCGCGCTCGATCGTCGCGCCGATCCGCCAGCTCTCCCGCGAGGCCGCCGCGATGCGGACCGGCGACCTGTCACGCCCGATCGGCGTGTCGGGGGACTACGAGGTCGAGGTGCTGGCCGAGACGCTCGAGGAGGCGCGGCGCAAGCTGGCGTCCACGCTGACCGAGCTCACACGGCTCAACGAGGATCTCGAGGGCCAGGTGGCGAACCGGACGCGGGCGATCGAGGCGCGGTATCGCGACCTGAAGCTGCTGCAGGCCGTCGCGCAGGTCTCGACCCAGGAGCGGGATCCCGACCGGGTGATTCCGGCGATCCTCGAGCTGATCGCCGCGCACTGGTCGTTCCCCGCCGTCGCGATGGTCACGCGCCCGCCCGCGGGGCCGGCGGCCACCTACGTCGTCCCCGCCGGCGCGGCCGTCCCCTGGCTCGCCGCGAGCGGCGCGCCGCCGCCGGACTGGCAGCGGCACGAGATCGCGCAGCAGGCCGGCGCGCGAGCCGAGCTGTTCCACCCGCGGCGGCCGGACCTCGATCGCGAGGTGCTGGGCGCGCTCGAGCACCAGCTGGCGATCTCGCTGGACGGCGCCCACCTGTGGCGGCGGACGCTCGCCCAGGACGAGCAGCGCCAGGTCCTCGTGCGCCGCCTCCTGAACGCCACGGAGGAGGAGCGGCGGCGGCTGGCCCGGGAGCTCCACGACGAGATCTCGCAGCTCCTGACCGTGATCCAGCTCTCGCTGGAGCGCATGGACGTGGACACGACCGAGATGCGGCGGGCGAAGAGCCTGCTCGGGGCGACGCAGGAGGAGATCCACCGGATCATCCACGACCTGCGGCCCTCCCTGCTCGACGACCTGGGGCTCGCCGCCGCGATCAAGGCCTACGCCCAGGACCACCTGGTGGGCCACGGCCTGACGGTGAGCCTCGAGATCGAGGAGGGGCTGCCGTCGCGGCCGGAGATCGAGATCACGACGTTCCGGATCTACCAGGAGCTCGTGACGAACATCCTGCGGCACGCGCAGGCCGAGCACGTGTCCGTCGAGCTCTACGAGCGCGACGGGGCGCTCGTGCTCGCGGTGGAGGACGACGGTAAGGGGTTCGAGCCGAGCGAGCAGTTCGCGGGCGCGGGCATCACGGGCATGCGGGAGCGCGCGGCGCTGGTCAACGGGACGATCCGCTTCGACAGCGAGGCGGGCCTGGGCACCCACGCGGTGCTGGAGATTCCGGTGCGATGATCCAGATCCTCATCGTCGACGACCACGACCTGGTGCGCGAGGGCATCCGCGCCCTCCTGGAGCAGGACCCGTCCTTCCAGGTCGTCGGCGAGACCGGGGACGGCCAGGAAGCCGTCCGCCTGGCCACCCGGCTCAAGCCGAACGTGGTCTTGATGGACGTGAACCTGCCCGGCGGCATGGGGGGGCTCGAGGCCACGGAGACGATCGTGGCCGACTGCCCCGAGGTCAAGGTCATCATCCTGACCCAGTACGAGAACCGGGAGTACATCAAGCGGGCGATCCGGATCGGCGCGCGGGGCTACCTGCTCAAGCGCAGCGTGTCGGCCCAGCTGAAGGAGGCCATCCGGGCCGTGGCGCGGGGGGAGCGGTACCTCCACCCGCTGGCCGCCGGGGAGCTCGTGGACCTCGTCACGAGCGGCAGGTCGCTGGACGAGGACGACTACGAGCGGCTGACGCTGCGCGAGAAGCAGGTCTTCAAGCTCCTCGCCGAGGGCAAGACGAGCCGCGAGATCTCCAAGTACCTGACCATCAGCCTGAAGACGGCCATGACCCACCGGACCAACATCATGGCGAAGCTCAACGTGCACTCGCGGACCGAGCTGGTCCGCTACGCCATCCGCAAGGCGATCATCCCGATGGAGGGGCCCTGAGCCCGGCGCGCGCCGGCCCGGGGCCGGCCGCCGAGTACGGACCGAGCGTGTCGGCGATGCGCCGCAGGTCGCGCGCCGGCAGGTCCGTGACGACCGTGACCCAGAACTCGCCGCGCCGGAGGACGAGGTGGTTCGCCGGGCCCTCACGCCACCAGCGCGAGTCGGCGACGCCGCCGAGCGCCTGGCTCGTGGGCGGGTGGGACGGCGCCGGCCCGCCGCGCCGCTGCGTGAGCGACAGGGAGTGCGCGCCCCGCCAGACGGCCAGGAACGTCGGGTGCGGACCGAGCGTCACGGTCAGGCTCGGCGGGCCCGCGCCGAGCGTCGCGGGGCGATAGGCCGGGACGAGCGGCGCGAAGCCGAGACGACCTCGCGCCTCCTCCAGGCTCGCCACGCTGAACGGTCCCGGCCGCGTGCCCGGGAAGATGAGCGGGACGCCGACATGGAGGACCCGGAGCGCGACGAGCACGCCCCCCGCGACCAGCAGGAAGCCCGCGAGCCCCCTCAGCGGGCGTGAAGGGCTCACCGCGGCCTCACACGAGCCACGGCAGGATCGCCACCAGCGTCGTCGCCGCCGCCGCGATCGTGGCGACGGGCAGCGCGTCGTCGTCGAGCCGGTCGTCGCCGAGCAGCACGTCCGCCCGCCGGCGCAGCGCGGCCCGGGCGGCCACGTCGCGGCGGTCCGTGGACTCGTAGACGGCCAGCAGGGCCCGGGTCAGGGGCCGGGCGTCCCGCCCGGCCACGGCGGCCGCGTCGCACTCGATCTCCACCTCGAGGCAGTACTCGCGGAAGGTCCAGAGGGCGACGGGGCTGTAGCACTGGAGCAGCCGGACGGCGAACAGCGCGTGGGAGCGCGCCCAGCGGCCCTGCTGCCAGTGGGCGTGCTCGTGCCGGAGGGCCATCGCCAGCTCGTCATCGCTCAGGCGGGCGAGCGCGCCGCGGGACACGATCACCCGCGGTCGCCAGGGCCAGCCGCCCGTGGCGAGCAGGAGGGCGTCCGCGCGGCTCAGCGTGACCGCGCACCGCTCCCAGCCCGGCAGCCCGCGCGCGAGGCGCGCGAGCGGCTCCGGCGCGTTGTCGCCGCGCGCGCCGGACCGTCGCAGCGCGGGCAGCACCTCCTGCCAGAGCGTGAGCGCGACCATCGTCAGCCCCACCAGCAGGACGACGTGGGAGACGCGGACGCCGGCGACGAGCGGGATCGCCAGGAGCCGCCCGCTGTCGAGCCACGCCCGGCGCTCACGGAACTCCAGGCTCGTGCGGCCGGGGATCGCGGCCGTGAGCAGGGGCAGGACGAGCAGCAGGGCGAGCAGGTGGCGCTTGGAGCGACCGGAGCGGAGCCGGAGCCGCCGGGCCCAGCCGTAGAGGACGACGCCGGCGATCGCCGAGTGGAGCGCCACCTGCCAGAGGAACGACGGCAGGGGGGCGTACCAGGCGGCCGGGATCATTCCCTCCCGGAGAGCTCGTCGTACTCGAGGGGATGCTCGTGCCGGAGCCGGTCCTTGCGGATCTTGCCGGTGAAGATGCTCGTGTCCAGCGGGAACACCTCGGGGCTCAGCAGCACCGCGAACAGGTGCCAGACGAGGATGATGAGGAACGCGAGCAGGGCCTCGTAGCTGTGCATGACCTTCGCGGCGGGGATCAGCTCCGCGGGCAGCAGGCGGGAGACGGTGATCGGGAAGAACAGCACGAACCCGGTCAGCGCCATGACGACGCCGCCGAACACGAGCCCCCAGTACTCGAACTTCTGCCGGTAGTCGTAGCGTCCGAAGCGGGGGGGCGCCTCCGCCCAGCCCAGGCAGTACCGCAGGAAGTCCACGGCGTCGCGGAAGTCCTTCACGCTCAGCAGCATCGACGGCTTCGTGCGGCCCGCGAGCGCGCCGCCGATCGCCACCGCCAGGTGCGCGACCAGGAGCAGGGAGAAGGCGATGCCGGCGGCGCGGTGGAGCCAGCGGACCGCGACGACCCCGCCGAGGTGCTCGATGACCCACCGGCTCGCCTCGACGTACGGCCACTTCTGGGGCATGCCCGTCAGGAGGAGCACCCCGAACAGCAGGATCACCGAGGCGTGCTGGAAGCGCGCCCAGAACGAGAAGCGGACCACGTACTCGCCGGCGTCGGGACCGCGCATCGGCGGGGCCTCTCCTTAGCGTCCCAGCGAGACGCGGTACAGGTGGAGCAGCACCTGCAGCACCAGGCCGATGACGACGAACGGGATGAAGATCTTGTAGAACAGCTGCACCAGGAACACCAGGGGGGCGTGGCGCAGCGACGGCTCCCAGTGGGAGAGCCAGGCGGCGGGAAAGGCCGGGGAGGCACCGGCGTGGCACCTGGCGCACGCGGCGGCGACCGACGCCTTCATCGCCTCCGCCCCCCGCAGCCGCGGCGAGGTGATGTCGTGGACGCCGTGGCAGTCGATGCAGGTCACGACGACCTGCTGCGGCGCCACGGAGGCGCCGCGCGTGAGCGAGGCGGTGACGCCGTGGAAGTCCGCGAGGTACGTCTGGGCGACCGTCGCGGAGATGCCGTACTTCGCCATGAGCCGCGCGTCCCCGTGACAGCGGATGCAGATCTGGGGCGAGCCGAGGCGGAACTGCGTGCTGCCCGGCGGCTGGATCTGGTGGTGGGTGTGGCAGTCGGCGCACGCCGGGACGTCCTGGTTGCCGCCCTCCTCGAGCGCCTTGCCGTGGACGCTCGCCGCGTAGCGGCGGTAGACGTCGCCGTGGCAGGTCGCGCAGCTGCGGGACACCATCGCGCGCTTCTCGTGGGGGTTCTGGATGGCGTGCGCGCCGTGGCAGTCCGTGCAGACCGGCGCGGCGTCGAGGCCGCTCTTGAGCAGCTCGTAGTGGACGCTCTCGAGGGTGCGCGTGTACGTATCGAAGTGGCACTTCTTGCAGGTCTCGTAGGAGGCGATCGCGTAGGCGCGCCGGCTGGCGAAGGTGGCGCCGCTCGGATGGTTCTGCTCGTACCGCGCGTGACAGTCCGTGCAGACGAGCTGGGCGCCGTGCACCGACCGGACGAACTCCTGCGGGTCCACGTGCAGGCGCATCGTCGAGCCGTCCTTGAGCTTCACGGACAGCTGCGTGTCGTCGTGGCAGGCCAGGCAGGCGGCGACGCTCTCCGGGAGCTTCTCGGGTCCCTTGTCCGGCGGCTTCTGGGCGGGGGCGACGCCGGCGAGCAGGCCGACGAGCAGCACCTGCGCGAGGGCGGCCCAGCCCTTCATCCACGCTCCTTCGCGGGCGCGCGGTGGATCAGCGCGCCGGGTTCGCGTTCGCCGGCGGGAGGCCGGGCGGCGCGTCTGCCCGGACCCGCCTCCGACGTGGGGGCGAGCCCGGCGCGCCGCGTGGCCTATTTTGCCGCGTCATGATCGGTGTGGTCCAGCTTCTTGCGGGCGGCCTCGGCCCAGGCATCGGTGTCGGCCGTGGTCGTCGCCGGCTTCGATCGGCTGAGGAACGCGAGCGACGGCTCCCAGCCCGGCCGGAGCACGCGCACCGCCGCGCGGGTGGCCTCGGCCGCCAGGCGCGTCGCCTTCTCGGCGAGCAGCCAGCCGACCATCGCGAAGCCGATGAGCGGCAGGAACACGACGAAGGCCAGGCCCAGGATCGGCCCGACGACCAGCAGCGCCAGCGTCGGCACCCGGTACCAGGTCTCCTCCTCCCTGCCCGGCAGCCGGCCCCGCTCCTGCACGGAGCGGAAGGACAGCTGCCGCACGTTGAAGTACAGCGCCGGTTCGACCGTCTCCGTTCCCCTGTAGCGCCTCATGGCTGACCCTCCTTCTACCGTGAGGATAGGCGACGGGCCCGGGGCCGGCCATCGGGCAGATGCCCGATCTTTCGCCGGAACGCGCCCGATTTACGTCCGGCGGACCCCGCAGGGAGCGGTGATGGTACACTCAGAGAGCTTTTCCGGAGCGTAGTTAGAGCCACGGAAGCGTCTAGGAACCCGGTGGGCCTCCCGGACTTCAAATCCTCCCGCGCACGTCAGCCGTTCACCAAGCCTGTCGGTCACTTCGACCCTCTCGGCGTTGCCGTACCTGTGCGCTATGTGGCGGTCACTTGCGGCCGGTTGCAGACGATTGGTGACAGGGACGGTGACAGTCGCGGTCACGAGGAAGGAGCGAACGATGATCGTCGTGGATAGGGCCAGAGGCCACCGGCACGTCGGGGGTGCGCTGCATACGGGCGAGAGGGGGCGCCACTACTACGCCGCCGCCGCCGTCGCCGCCGTCGGCGTCGGCCTGCAAGCCTACGGCGTGGCCTCGGCGCCGAGCGGCAAGCTCACGACCCTCCAGCGCCGCGAGATGGAGATTCAGACGAGCCGCGCCGACGAGCAGTTCGCGCTCCAGAAGATGCTCCAGCCGTTCCTGCTCGAGCAGATGGGGCTCGAGGCGGACTACAGCCCGTCCGGGTCGATCCGCGGGCTCAAGAAGCGGGCGCCGACGACCGCCGAGGCTCGCGCGGAGAAGATCAAGGCGGCGGCCGAGGAGAAGGTGCTCGCCGGGCTCGAGGGCCGGCTTGACCTGGACCCGGCCGCCACGCGCGCGCTCAACGAGGACGAGGCGCGCCGGGAGGAGTACCTCGCGCGGGCGCTCGGCCCCGACTTCCGCATGGCGTCTGGCGGCGCCACGGCACTGGAGAAGGGCCGCGAGGGGCGCCGGATCACCGAGAGCGCCATCCGCCGCGGCGAGATGACCGCGGCCGAGGCCATCGCCCAGGGTCGGATCTCGAACGAGGAGCGGAACCGGGCCCTCACCATAGGGATCCTGCGCGGGATGCCGCAGGACCTCGCCACGATGACCGCGGCCTCGGCGAGCCTCTACCCGAGCGAGCTGTCGAACCTCGAGTACCAGCGACAGGCCAGCCTCGCCGGCGGCTACGCGGGACTCGGGGGCGGCATCCTGAAGGGCGCCGCCCTGCTGTTCGGCGCGAACCAGGGGCGCGCCCCGAAGCCGGGCACGCCGGGCGCCACCACGCCCCTCTACGACCGCGCGGCGTTCGAGGAGCAGCGCGCGGGCGAGCGCGCGGCCTTCACGCGGCCCGAAGAGACCTACTGGGAGAGGTAGCGGCCATCACGCAGCCTGCCGGCGCCAAGACCGAGGCCGCAGCCGCAGCCGACCGTGCCGAGCAGGCGCGCGGCAAGATGCACAACCTCGTCGGGAAGGCCGAGAAGCTCTCGCCGGAGGACTTCCAGCTCGGGATGGTGGACGTCGCCGTCACACTGGGCAACCCCGAGCACGTCCGCCAGGCGTTCTCCGACTGGCGCGCCGTCACCGAGCAGTCCCGCGTCGGCGAGGACACGCGGAAGATGCTGGAGGCGGTGAAGTCGCCGTTCCTGAAGGCCCTCGAGTCCGGGAAGCCCGCAGACTGGCTCGCGGTGCAGGGCGAGATGGCGAAGTACCCGAGGGCGGGCGCGCACTCGATGTTCAAGGCGGTGCCGCAGCTCCTCGACAGAGCGATCGTCGCCCAGCTCCCGCCCGAGCCTGGCGCCGCGCTCCGCGACTACGCGGCGCTGCGGGCCGCGCGTCCGGACCTCCCGGCCGCCCAGGTCTGGGCCCGCACCGTCGGCATGAAGCCGGGGGCGTCCGCGTTCTTCGAGCAGCACCAGGAACACGTGCCGTTCGAGGTGAAGGCCGAGCAGTCGTCGCCCGACGTGCCGTACACGTAGGAGGGGGACTCCAAGGCCGTGAGTGGCGCCAATGCCAAGCCGCGCTCCGGTGGACAGCCCGCGCGCCGCGAGCCTCCGCCACCTCGGAATGAACAGGAGGCGCTCACGATCCCCGGGGCGTGGCTCGATGCCCTCGCCTACAAGGTCCGTCTCTCGGGCCTCGAGTGGCGCGTCATCGCCCTGGTGCTCGCGCGGCAGCCGATCAGCGCCCGCCGCGTCGCCGGCGTGCTCCGCGTTCACTACGCGAACGCGAAGCGGACGGCGAGAGAGCTGGTCCGGTGGGACATCCTCCGGCCGTCGCCCGAGGGACTCAGGTTCCAGCCCGACGCGAGCCGATGGGATGCGGCCGTGACTCCGCCCAGGCCCGGCGAGGGCAAGGCCAGGCCCTCTAAGGCTCCCCCGCGGGCTCCTGCCCACGATCCTGACGACGAGGTCGTGTTCAACGGCCGGGATCCTGACGACGAGGTCGCGTTCCGCGGGTGAGCGCGCCCGTCCGTCCGCCTCTCCGGCAGAGGGTCGCGTGGCTGGCTGATGGCGAGCTCGACGTCGCGGTGGCGGTACACCTGGAGCGACGGCGCGTCCGGTGCGGCAAGAGCCGGTGTCGCTGCGCGAAGGGCGACCGCCACGGCCCGTACCTCTACCTCCGCTTCCGCGAGAGCGCGACCGGGCGCCGTCGGCGCGTCTACGTGCCGGAGAGGCTGCTGAGGACCGTGACAGGGTGGATCGGGGCCTTCCGAGCCCAGCGCGACGCCATGAGGTACGCCATGAGCCTCGTCTACCGTCTCTACGGTCGCTGACCCGTCGCACTCTGCGTGACGAGGCTCGCGCGGTGTCTCTACTCCCGCCGCGGCGGCTGCAACCCCCTGAGCACGACGATCGTGACGAGTCACCGCCAGGACCACCGGCGTGCGGCTGGATCTCGCCCTGGGGCCGATCCCCACGTACGCGCCGGCCGGCCGCCCCTCCTCCGGAGAGACCTTCGAGCGCGTCGCCCTCATCCCTGCGAAGTGGCCGCGATCGTCGAGGCCGCCCTCGTCCGCGTCGAGGTGGACGTCGCCGCGCCCACGCCCGCGCCTCCCCCCCCCGAGTCGCATGACGTCGGCGAGGCGCCAC
>Ga0209751_10002142_pt1 | contig 19954 bp, 17 predicted proteins | sample RifCSP13_1_FD_184019 | JGI IMG/M metagenome (GOLD analysis project Ga0209751, IMG submission 184019) | Soil microbial communities from Rifle, Colorado - Rifle CSP2_sed 13_1 (SPAdes) (version 2) | ecosystem: Environmental > Terrestrial > Deep subsurface > Rock core/Sediment | place: Rifle... | reverse complement strand
CGGGTTTGTTGCACAGACCCGGCCCGCCGCCATCGCGACGGCCGGCGGCGGCCCAATGCCGGCAATCTCCCGTCCCGGGTATTGCAGGACGTAGGCAATCCACCCCTGCATCAAGGGATAGGGAGGCGCAGGTAGGCTCGGCGCGGTGGCTCGCCCCATTGCATACGTGCGCTCGGTTCCCGATTCTTTCGCCCAAGCTCTGACCGCGGTCGCGCCCGTTCCGCTCATCGATGTGGCGGTCGCCCGGAGACAACACGACGAGTACCTCGCCCGTCTCGGCGGGGGCGGTTTCGTAATCGAGCGGCTCGACACGCCCGATGGTTTCCCCGACGGGCCGTTCATCGAGGACGTTGCGGTGCTCTTGAGTGGGACGCTGGTGCTCACTCGTCCGGGGGTTCTGTCGCGACGGGGGGAGGTGGCCGGGGTAGGCGCGGCTCTGAGCGACCGGTTCGAGCTTCGCTCCATCGAGCCGCTGGGAACCCTCGAGGGCGGTGACGTCCTGCGGATCGGGCGCCGCATCTACGTCGGGCGCTCTTCTCGCACCAACGACGATGGCATCCAGCAACTGGCGGTGATCGCCGCCGAGCACGGGATCGAGACGGTCGCTGTGCAGGTCCGGAACGCGTTGCACCTCAAATCGGTGGTAACCGCAGTCGACGAAGAAACGCTGGTGGCGACGTCCGGCCATTTCGACCCGGCGGTCTTCAGCGGGTTGCGTACCCTCTGGGTGCAAGGGGAGCCGGAGGTCAACGTTCTTACCCTGCCGGACGGCAGCATTCTGACCCCCGCCTCCAAGGTGGCGCTACAGAATGCCGTGGCGGCGGGAGGCTACCGGGTGGTAACCGTTGATGTCTCCGAATTCGAGAAAGCGAACGGCGGATTGACGTGTCTTTCTCTTCGCACCAACGATGGCTAACTGTCGAGTGCTTGGTCCAGGTCTTCGAGTAGGTCGTCGATGTGTTCGATACCTACGGAGAGCCGCACCAGATCGCCCGGCACTTCGAGCGCCGTGCCCTGCACGGAGGCATGGGTCATGAGCGCCGGAACCTCGATCAACGACTCTACCCCGCCCAGGCTTTCGGCCAGGAAGAACAGCCGGGTAGATGAGGCAATGCGCCCGGCGGCGGCAGGTCCGCCCGCCGGGCGGAAGGAGACCATTCCGCCAAACCCCTCCATTTGCCGGCCGGCCAGCTCATGCTGGGGATGGCCGGGCAAACCCGGGTAGTTGACCTCGCTCACCCCAGGGTGATCGCTGAGGAAAACGGCTATCCGGTCGGCGTTGGCGCAGTGCCGATCCATACGGACGGCCAAGGTCTTGATTCCTCGCAACACCAGCCAGGCGTCGAACGGTCCGGGTACCGGCCCGGCGGCGTTGAGGAGAAAGCGGAAACGCTCATTCAGGTCGGGATCACCGGTGATCAACGCCCCGCCGACCGTGTCCGAGTGTCCCCCCAGGTATTTGGTGGTCGAGTGGAGGACGACGTCTGCGCCGGCGGTCAGAGGGTGCTGCAGGTACGGTGTAGCGAAGGTGTTGTCGACCACCAGACGGGCGCCCCGGGCATGGGCCAAGGAGGCGGCATGCTCGATATCGACTAATCGCAGGAGCGGATTGGTGGGCGTTTCGACCCACACCATCCGGGTATCCGGGCGGATGGCCGTTTCCAGGAGCCGCCGGTCGGTCATGTCGACGGTCGACCAGGCGACCCCCTGCCCGGCCAGGACCCGGGCGAAGAAGCGAAACGTGCCCCCATAGGCGTCGTTGGGGAGCAGGACGTGGTCGCCGGGCTTCAACAGGTATCCGATGAGGGCGGTGGCGGCCATGCCCGAGGCAGTGGCAACCGCACCGCCGTCCGCATCCGGGGCGACCCCTTCCAATGCCGCGAGGGTCACTTCCAGGGCATGGCGGGTGGGATTGTCGGTGCGGGAGTATTCGTAACCGCGATGCCGGCCGGGGGCATCCTGAGCAAAGGTGCTGGTGGCGTAGATGGGTACGGTCACCGCTCCGGTGGCAGGATCGGGTTCCTGCCCGGCGTGAATGGCGTCGGTTTCGAACCGCATCAGTCCTCCGTGAATTCGTGTCTACGCAGCCAGTCGTCATTGAATGCCTTGGAGAGGTAGCCCCGGCCGGAATCGGGGAGGATCACGACCACTATCTGGTCGGGATGCCGAACGGTGAACTGAAGGGCGGCGTGGGCGGCCAAGCCGGACGACCCGCCGACCAGGAGGCCCTCCCGGCGGGCGAGCCGCCGGGTCATGGCGAACGACTCAGCGTCCGTGACCTTGATGAATTCGTCGACCACCGATCCGTCGTAGGTCTCCGGCCAGAAGTCCTCGCCGACTCCCTCGACCAGGTACTGGTGAATGTCGGCCGGCGAAGGTGCGGTGTAGATCGAGCCTTCCGGGTCGGCACCGACGACCAGCACCTCCGGGTTCTGTTCCTTGAGGTAGCTCCCCACCCCCGTGATCGTGCCGCCGGTACCGACACCGATCACCACCGCCCCTACCCGTCCTTCTGTTTGTTCCCAGATCTCCGGCCCGGTGGTCAGGTAGTGCGTCTCCGGGTTGGCCGGATTCGAGTACTGGTCGGGGTGATGGGCGCCCGGGATTTCCGAGGCGAGACGCCGGGCCACCCCGTAGTATGAGTCGGGGTGATCGGGAGCAAGCTCGGTGGGCGTGACGATGACCTGGACGCCGTAGGCCTCGAGGAGGTCCCGTTTCTCCTGGGAGACCTTGTCGGGGACGGTGCAGATGACCCGATAACCTCGCACCGCACCGACGATCGCCAAACCGACCCCCGTGTTGCCGCTGGTCGGTTCGATGATGGTGCCTCCCGGCTGCAACAAACCGAGTTCTTCCGCCCGGTCGATCATGGTCACGGCGATACGGTCTTTGATCGAGCCGCCGACGCTCACGTGCTCGGCCTTGGCAATTAGATTGCCGGGAGGATGGATACGGGCGAGTCGGATGAGCGGGGTGTGTCCGATCGCCTCGCCGGCGTTCTCGTAGATAGCCACGAACCACCAATCTAGTTCCGGCTCTCGAGTCACGGGTCTCGAGGGTGGTGCCGGTGTCTGCCTCCTGGCATGCAGAGCGAGCCGGTTGGGGCAGGAGTACACGGGACCCTCGAGGGTCCGGGGGGAGGGGTACTATCCCCGCATGCGCTCGCTCGCCAAGTTCGCCTGGGCCACCCTGGTCGTCAACATCGGCGTGATCGTGTTCGGCGCGTTTGTGCGGGCGACCGGCTCAGGGGCCGGTTGTGGTGCCCATTGGCCCAGCTGCAACGGTGAACTGGTTCCCTCGGCGCTCCAAGGAGAGAGGGCGATCGAGTTCACCCATCGGGTCACCAGCGGTCTGGCACTCATCATGGTGGCGGTATTGGTGTGGGGCATATGGCGTAGCCATCCAAGCGGTCACCCGGCGCGGCGAGGGGCGGGGTTCTCGGGCGCGTTCATCATTGGTGAAGCGTTGATCGGGGCGATGATCGTGCTCTACGAGTGGGTCGCAGATGATGCCTCGGTGGCCCGGACGGCGGCGGTGCCCCTGCACCTGGTCAACACCCTGTTGTTGCTCGGCGCTCTGACCTTGACGGCGTGGTGGGTGTCCGGAGGTGGTCCCGTCCGTCTCGACCGCCACCGGGCGTTTGCTCGCTGGTGGGTTGTGGGGGCCGTCGGGGTGGCCCTCATCGCAGCCACCGGCGCCGTCACTGCGCTGGCCGATACCTTGTTCCCCTCCGAGTCGGCGGCCACTTGGTTCAGGGAAGACTTGGCTGTCGGCGAGCACTTCCTCACCGGTCTGCGGGTCGCCCACCCGATCGTGGCCGTCACCGTCGGGGTCTACGTTTTCTCCCTTGCCCGCCGGTTCGGGATGACTGGAAAGGGTCGGCGGCCCTCGTCGCTGGCCATCATGATCCTGGTCGGTGGGCAGTTGGCGGCCGGAGCGCTCAACGTTGCGCTGCTAACACCGGTCTGGCTGCAACTGGTGCACCTGCTGCTGGCGGATCTCCTCTGGGTTGGTCTGGTGTTGTTCGGAGCTGAAATGCTCAGCGAACGGGAAGTGGGCCAACCGGTAGCCGCCTGATCAGTTCAGTGCTCGGCGCCGGGCGGCCGGGCATCGGTCTTCCTGGCGGACTTGGCCAGCTCTTTGGTGAGCTTGGCCATCAGAGCGGCGCTCTCGTCATTGATCGACCGGCGGCCGCAGGCCGGGCAGGTCAGAATGGCCTCCGGATGAGGGCACACCCAGTCGGCCTGCAAAGCCCGGATCTGGTGGTGGCAGCGGTCGTGGACCTTCTGCCCGCAGGCCCGGCAATGCAGCCACTCGTCGGCTTCCGCCTCGTGGTCGGCGAGTTCCTTTTTGTATTCGGTCCCGCACCAAAAACACAGGTTGCGACGCATCGAAGTGGTGCGTCGGCGGGCGGTCAGGCGGCCGATGAGGACATGGATACCAATCGCGAGGGCAACGGCGGCGGCGAGGGCGCCCAGGATCGCCACGAGCATGAGCAGCACGTCACGATCCACCGACACCGCCCTTTGTTAGGCTGCCTCTACCGTGCGAGCGAGCATGATCAGGCGCAAGGGTCGAAAGACCTGTTTTCAGGGCCGGCACTACGGGTCCAGTTGCCGGCGGAGCGAATCCGGGTCGGCGACCGGAAGCTTGCACAAAAAGTTGCGGCACACATAGGCGCGGGTAGCTCCGGAGCCGTCCCGCCCGGCCAGGAGCGGGACGGTGGCGGATCCTCGGCCGGACCGGTCGATGGCGAGGGCCACGTCCGGACGGAACCGTTCCCACACCACCCGGGCCAGCCGATCGGCCTCCGGCCCTACGATCGCTACCTCGCGGGGCGGGAGCAGCAACGACGACAGGACCGCCAGTAGGTGCCCCACTCCGGTCGGGGCTCCCTGGATCAACCTGCCCCCGGCTCGAATCGTCCCCTCGGCAATGTCCCGATAATGAGTATCGCCGGTGTAGAGCGAGGCCATCATCGACGCTTCGGCGGCCATTGAGTTGGCGGAAGGGTGGGGGCTGTCGTATTGGTCTTTCGGGCGGGCGATGAGGGTCTCGCCGTCGCTTCCCGTGGTGAAGAACCCCCCGTCCGGGTCGGCAAACAGGTCGACCAACTGGTCGACCAACAGCATGGCTGCCCGATACCAGTTCTGGTCGCCGGTGGCCTGATAGAGGGTGAAGAGGCCAACGGCCAGCGTGGCGTGGTCTTCGCTGAAGCCGGGCCGGCCCGCCTTTCCCCTTCCCCAGCTTCGCAGCAACCGTCCGGCGTCATCGCGGTTGTGGTCGAGGACGAAGCGCGCCGTTTCCTCGGCCAGATCTAGGTAGCGACGCTCGGCGAGGATGGCCCCCGCTTCTGCCAGGGCCCGGATGGCCAGTCCGTTCCACGACGTGACCACCTTGTCGTCCAGCCCGGGCCGGACGCGTTGGTTCCGGGCCTCTAGGAGCCTGGCCCGGGCGGTGGCGATGGCGACCTCGACCTGGTCACTAGTGGTTCCGTGTGCGGCGGCCACCTCGCCGGTCGACAGGGCTTCGTGCAGGTGGTTCGCTCCCCCGAAGTTACCGCCGGGGGTCACGCCGAAGTAGGCGCCGGCCAGCTCGGCCGCATCGTCGCCCACGATCGAGCGGAACTCCGTCTCGGCCCACACGTAGAACTTCCCTTCGACGCCTTCGGAGTCGGCGTCCTCGGCGGCGGCGAATCCACCGCCCGGCAGCCGCAGGTCCCGCTCCATATAGTCGAGGGTGGCAACGGCAACCGTGTGGAACCGGGACTCACCGGTCATCTGCCAAGCCCGCAGGTACAGGCGAGCGAGTTGGGCGTTGGTGTACAGCATCTTCTCGAAATGGGGGATCGCCCAGCGCCGGTCCACTGCATAACGGGAAAAGCCTCCGCCGACGTGGTCGAAGAGGCCCCCCCGGGCCATTGCCGTCAGAGATGCTTGTGCCATGTCGAGCGCCCCACTCGCCCACGGAGCGTCGCCGACACGAAGGAGAAACTCCAGCCCCGGCTCCTGGGGAAACTTCGGAGCGCCGCCGAATCCTCCGTGCTCATGGTCGAAGAGGCCACGAAACACTTCCAGTGCTTCCGTCAGGGCGGTGCGATCCGGCAGCTCCTCGGAAGGCGGCAGCACCCGGTCGATGGTTTGCACCAGCCGGCCGGCCTGGCTCTTCAGGTCGGCGCGCCGGTTCTGCCAGGCGTCGGCGACGGCCACCATCACCCGCCCGAAGGACGGCATTCCGGGACGGTCGTCTTTGGGGAAGTATGTGCCGGCATAGAAGGGCTCCCCGTCCGGGGTCAACCACACGGTCATGGGCCATCCTCCGCGACCGGTCAACCGTTGCACCGCCTCCATATAGATCGCGTCCACGTCGGGTCGTTCCTCGCGATCGACCTTGACGTTGACGAAGAGTCGATTCATCAACGCAGCCGTTTCCGCATCCTCGAATGACTCGTGGGCCATCACATGACACCAATGACAGGCCGAGTAGCCGACCGAGAGCAGGATCGGCTTGTCCTGGAGGCGAGCCTGGTCCCGGGCTTCCTGACCCCAGGGGTACCAGTCGACGGGGTTGTCCTGATGCTGGACGAGATACGGGGACGTCTCGTCTGCGAGGCGGTTGGGCATCGGGCAACGGTAATGAGCCCGAACGGTTAACGGCGGGTAAAGCTATTCCGCCCTGTGCCGATGGTTGGTCGCGTGCGATGTGCCGGCTATTCCCGCCCCTGTGGGGAACTTCGTGAACAACCCCATCCCGGCTGTGGAAGACACCGATGAACGGCTGGATAACGGGGTGGAAAAAAAGGGGGTTCACAAACCGGCATATGTATGTCATATTGCATCCGTGCCCCGGCTGGAAACGTTTCCACCGAGGCCAACCCCTTGACCGGAGGACACCCCAACATGCCAGGAGCTGAGAAGACGCGTCGCGTCCGCTCGGAGGGAAACGGAAACGGCGCCGACCCGAAGTCAGAAGCACGGGCCCGGCGCCAGCGCGAGCGCGACCGTCAGCGGAACAAGCTGACCGACGAACGAGGCCGTCTCACCACCGACCTCGTCAGCCAGTACCTGACCGCCATCGGCGAGTACGACCTGCTCACCGCCGAACAGGAAGTGGAGCTCGCTCAAAAGATCGAGAGCGGCGAAGATGCTGCCGCTCGCTTGGAGGCGGGGGAGTTCAAGGACAAGAAGCAGGAGATCGAGCTCCGGCGTAAGGAGCGGCACGGGAAGGAAGCCAAGGACGCCTTCCTGACGGCCAACCTGCGGCTGGTGGTCGCCAACGCCCGCCGCTACGCAAATACGTCGGGCATCGATTTCCTCGATCTCATCCAGGAAGGCAACCTCGGCCTCATCCGCGCCGTCGAGAAGTTCGACTGGCGCAAGGGATTCAAGTTCTCCACCTATGCCACCTGGTGGATTCGTCAGGCCATTACCCGGGCTATCGCCGACAAGTCCCGCACCGTGCGGATCCCGGTCCATCTGCACGACACGCTGGCGGCGGTTCGCGCCGCCCAGGCCAGTTTGAAAGCCGAGCTGGGCCGCGACCCGAAGCCGGAAGAGATTGCGGAAGAGGCGGGCGTTACCGTCGACAAAGTCGAACTGGCGCTCGGCGTTGCCGACACGGTATCGCTGGAGCAGCCGGTCGGTGAGGACGGTGCACAGCTGGGCGATTTCATCGAAGACGAGGACGCCACCGACCCGGTGCAGATCACCGAGGAGCTCGACGTGGCGCAGAGCCTGCGCGTCTCGATCGAGCGGCTTCCCGATCGAGAGGGGCGCATCCTGGCCCTGCGGTACGGCTTCTATGACGGGGTCCCCCGAACCCTCGAGGAGATCGGTGACGAGTTCAGCTTGACCCGGGAGCGTATCCGCCAGCTCGAGAAGCTGGCGCTGTGCAGGCTCCGCCATCCCTCCTTCGGGATCCGCGAGCAAGACCTGGTCTAAGAAGGATCTCGCTGAAATGAGGGCCGAGCCGGGCGGCTTGGCCCGCGCCGCCCGGGTCTACCATGACCGCCATGAGTGATCACTACGACGTGGCCATTGTCGGCGGAGGCATCGTCGGGCTCGCCACCGCTCTCGGCCTGCTCGAGGCGAAACCGGGACTCCGGCTGATCGTGCTCGAGAAAGAAGCCCGGGTCGGCCGGCACCAGACGGGACACAACAGCGGTGTGGTCCACACCGGTGTGTACTACAAGCCGGGTACGTTGAAGGCGAAACTCTGTGTGGAAGGCGTCCGCAAACTCCGCACCTTCTGTGAGACCGAAGGTCTTGCCTACGAAGCATTCGGCAAGATCCTGGTGGCGGTCGACCGGTCCGAGGTCCCGGCGCTTGCCGAGATCCATCGCCGCGGCATCGCCAACGGCGTGGAAGGACTTCGTGAGCTGGACCCCCATGGCATCCGGGAGATCGAGCCCAACGCGGCCGGGGTGGGCGGTCTGCACGTACCCGGGACCGCCTCGGTCGACTACCAGCAGATCGCCCGGGCCATGGCTCTTCGCCTCGAGGCACGTGGTGGAGCGGTCAGACTCCATGCGGAGGTTCTTTCGATTGTCAACGACGCCTCCCAGATCGGTATCGATACCTCGATCGGCGACTTCACCGCCCGGTACCTAGTCAACTGCGCCGGGCTGCAATGCGACCGGGTGGCGCGGATGGCCGGAGCTGATCCGCAGGTTCAGATCGTCCCGTTCCGTGGCGAGTACTACCAGATCAAGAAAGAGCGATCACATTTGGTCAACGGCATGATCTACCCCGTGCCCGATCCCCGCTTCCCGTTCCTCGGGGTGCACTTCACCAAAACCGTAACCGGTGGTATCGAAGCAGGACCCAACGCAGTCTTGGCCCTGTCGAGAGAGGGCTACCGATGGGGGTCGATAGACGGCGGTGATCTATGGGAAACGCTGCGGCATCCCGGTTTTTGGGTGGTCGCCCGCAAGTACTGGAAGACCGGCATTGGTGAGATGGTCCGCTCGGCCAGCAAACGCGCCTTCGTCGGTGCGCTGCAAAGGCTGGTTCCGGCTATCGAGGTGGACGACGTCGTCCGGGCCGGCGCGGGAGTGCGGGCCCAGGCGATGGACGGGCAGGGCAATTTGCTCGACGACTTCGCCATCGAAGAATCACCCCGCGCGCTCCACGTGCTCAATGCTCCGTCGCCGGCCGCCACCGCCTCACTGGCCATCGGGGAGCACCTGGCCGGTGTGGTCTTGGAGCGATCGGCATAGCCGTCGGGCAGGGTCGGGCGACAGTGTGGGAGAATGATCTTGCCTGGGAGGTCGGGTCGTCGATCCCGACCAGGAAGGCTTGGATAGATAGGGGCGCGGAAGTCGCTGCTGCCTGGTGCCTTGTGGATTTTGTCTCCGGCTCATAGATTGAAGAGCCATCTGCGGCAAGGAATGACCACTTTGAGTGAGGGAAGTAGCGGCGCCAGGCGGGTACGGGCGGTCCGCGCCCGTCGTCGGCTGCGGGCTATCCGGACGGGGGGGCTCTTGCTGGTGATCGCGGCCGTCCCCATACTGGTAGCCGTCCTTTTGACAGGCGGCGATGACACCGCCGGGACGCCGACTGTTCCCGAACCGGCTGAGATTCTTGTGAGAAGTTTCGATGGGAGCGGTTCTACTTCGACCGGAGTCTTCGTTGTCAGTGCGAACTGGATCCTCAAGTGGCAACTCGACGGGCTGGGTTCCGATTCAATCCAGATCGCCGTCCGTGAGGCCGGGGGTGGCGATCTCGAAACCATCCTGCAAGAAGGATTGGGTCCAGGAGAGCGGGCCTTCTCCGAGGGTGGTGCCTATCGCTTAGTGGTTACCTCCACAGGGGATTGGAATATCCGGGTTCTGCAACTTTCGAATCCTATTGGCGATTGAGCCGCTAATGTGCACCGAACTGGGACACCTGGCTACTCTCCGTGGCGATGGACGAAGGGGCTTCAATGAATGACAACGTCAGCACTGAGCCGTCGCTGTTCAGCGCGGCCTGGCGTTACAAGTGGTTGGTGGCCGGGATCACCGCTCTGGCCGTTGCCCTCGGTATCGTTTTCCTCGAGCTGTTCCCCCCGCAGACGTTATACACCGCTCAGACCACCATGGTGGTCCAGCCTACGGGCGTTGGCCTGGACGTGGGAGCTGCGGTGACTCCGCAGCGCTTTGTCGCCAACCAGATTGCGATTCTGAGGTCGGGTGCAGTCTCACAACTTGCGATCGAACTCGCTGCCAAGAGCGACCCTCCGGTTGTCATCACTTCCGAAGAGCTCGTCGAGAACTCGTTCATCGGCGGTACCAACGACAGTGACCTGGTTGCCGTGATGTTCACCTCGCCCGACCCAGTGGCGGCAATCACCGGCGCAAACGCCCTGGCCTCGGCCTATCAGCAGCTGGCGTCCCTCGAAACCACCGCTGCGACGGTTGCCGCCATCGAGCGGCTCGACGCCCAGGTCGACACGCTCGACAGTCGCTTCGATTCCCTCGATGCGCAGGTCAACGAGATGCTGGCGGCCGACACGGTGCGGGCCGAGTTACGGAAACAGTATGAGGAGGCCCTGGCGGAGATTGCCGTCTTGCAGGTGGAGGCGCGGACGGCCGGCGACCTTGCACTTGTCGACATCCGCAACCGGCTGGCCGATCTCCGAGTGCTGATAGCCACCTTTCAGGATGTGTTGCAGGTGGGACAGGACGACGACGAGCTCAATGCCTTGCTGCTGGAAGAAGACCAGCTGGTTGCCCGACGATCGACTTTGCTGGCGGGTCGTGATCAGCTTGCCATCGATCTCGATCTGGCGCCGGACATCGTGGCCTACCTTTCCCCCGCGCAGACCGCAGAAGCCACCAGCAGCGCAGGGCCCGGCCGGGTACTCGCAGTTGCCCTCCTCGGTGGTCTTTTGGCCGGAGTGGGTTTCGCTTACTTGCTTGCCTCACGTCGTCGGATCTTCCACGACCGAATGGAGCCGCAGGCCATCCTGGGGGCGCCGCTGCTGGCCGATATCCCTGATTTTGCCGAAGAAGGGCTCAAGACACGTCTACCGGTGCGGGAGAGCCCTCGCTCCGCCGCCGCTGAGGCCTTCCGCTTCGCTACCGCGTCACTCGAGCTCAAGCTGGCCAGCCAGCAAGCCAAGTCCCTGGTCGTGATCTCGGCCACGTTGGGTACCGGCAAGAGCACCGTGCTCGCCAACTTGGCCTTGGCGGCGGCCCGGGAAGGCAACCGGGTGCTGCTCGTCGACGCCGACTTCGGCAATCAAGACCTGACGGGCCTCCTGACCGGCAACCCCGGTGCAGTGATTGACGGGCTCACCGACGTCATCAGCGCCGGGCTACCCATTACTCAAGCGATTCGGTCGATCGACGTCGGTGCCGGTTTGAGCGTTTCGCTGCTGAGTCGCGGGCGCCAACCCGTGGTGGCCGCCGACCTGCTGCGCTCGCCCAGGGTCAAACAGCTCTTCGACACCGTCCGGGAGGAATTCGACCTGGTCATGGTCGATGCCCCGCCGCTGCTTCAGGTTGCTTATGCCAGCACTCTCGCCGCGTACGTCGACGGGGCGATGGTGATTGTCGGACATCGTGATCCCACCGCGATGATCGAGGAGACGAGAAGACGGTGTTCGGCTACCTCTACAACCGCTCGCCCTTGCGCAGGGAGATGACCGTCTCCGAAGGGTCCATGACAGACATTCTCGGTGACCTAGGAGCCATCCCGGATGAACTGCCGCGCTCCGGTTGGGGGTCCCGGAAACGCCGGTGAGACACCACCCGGAGACTGGTGGCACGTTGCCGGGCGGGAGGGGTAGAGCCGGAGCAATGCAGTGTCGGCATTGAAGATTCTCCAGATCCACAACCACTACCGTGAAGGTGGCGGCGAGGACACCGTCGTTGGCAAGGAAGCGGCCGTTTTGCGATCCGCCGGCCATACGGTCATCGAGTATCACGTGGACAATCCGACCGAACTCTTCGGTGCGGCAACCTCACTGCTCGTCTCACCCTGGAACCCGGCCGCGGCGCGAAGAATCAGGGCGATCGTCGCCGAGAACCTTCCGGATGTGGCTCATGTTCACAATACCTGGTGGGCGCTGACGCCCTCGATCCTGCGTGCCCTCGATGGTCTTGGTGTGCCGGTGGTGGTCACGTTGCACAACTACCGCCTGTTGTGTGTGAATGCTCAGCTATTTCGTGACGGAGGGCCTTGTGAAGACTGTGTTGGCACGCATCCATGGAGGGGGGTTCGCCATCGCTGCTATCGCGATTCCTATGTTGCATCGGCTGTCTCGGCCGCGGCAATACAGTCGAACCGTTGGTTGAACAGCTGGCATGTGGTCGATCGTCTTTTGGTGTTGACGGATTTCGCACGATCCCGGTTCTTATCCGCGGGTCTTCCACCCGAGCGACTCCATATCAAGTCGAACTTCGTCAGCGACCCGGGTCCTCGTGATGGCTCGCCTTCGTCCAGTCGGACCGTGCTGTTTGTCGGGAGGTTGAGTATCGAGAAGGGGATACGGCAGCTGCTGGACGCCTGGGGTGCAGCCAAGATGGGGGATCTGACCCTCGTGGTAGTGGGGGATGGTCCGCTGCGTCCCTCCCTCGAAGCCCGCTCGCCCGCCAATGTTCGCTTTATTGGGCGACTGCCGGGAAACGAGGTCGAACAGTTGATGCTTTCGTCGAGAGCGATGATCTTTCCATCTGTTTGGTACGAGGGACAGCCGATGGTGCTGCTTGAAGCGTTGGCAGCCGGCTTGCCGCTGATTGCATCAGACATTGGGGGAGTTCCCGAAACAATCGCCGACACCAGGGCTGCCATGCTGGCGACACCGGGCGATCCCGCCTCCTGGGTATCGGCGCTCGAGCACCTGGAGAATGCAGCCTGGGTAGATGGGGCAAGCTCCGCCGCCCGGGCAGTTTTCGAAGATCGCTATACGCCTGAGATCGGCTTGCGTAGGCTCATCGACGAATACCACCAAGCCATGGCCAACCGATCTATCTGAGCCTCACGTTTGGCCTCGACCCAGTCGAGCCCGCAACAATTGCCGTCCGAGCAGCCACAAGTAGGTCGGGTTGTTGATCAGGTAGCGTCGCCACAACCGCCCGGGGTGTTGGCCGAACCGGTGCAGCCACTCCAAGCCGGTTCTCTGCATCCACATGGGGGCGCGTACCAAGGTGCCCGCCAGGAAATCAAACGCCGCACCGACACCGAGCAGGCCAACCCCGGGGAGGTGATCGCGCACACGGGCCATCCACAGCTCTTGTTTGGGCATTCCCAGGCCGACCCAGACCAGGTCGGCTCCGGAACCCAAAATCTGTTCTGCGGCCGACTGGATGTCCTCGTCGGTTGGCGGACGGAAGGGCGGCGAGAAGGTTCCTGCGATCTGAATGCCGGGAGCCAGTCGCTCAACGTTGTCAACCAGTCGTGCCAGGGTCTCGGGGGTGCTGCCGTAGAAGTAGTGCTTCCAGCCGACTTTGATTCCGCGGCGAAGCGCCGATTCTGTGAACGTGGGTCCGGCAACCCTTTGCTGGTCCGGGAAACCGGCTGCCTTGAGACCCCAAACGACGGGCATGCCATCCGGGGCGGCCACATTGGCCTCGTTGAGCGCCCTGGCAACCTCCTGGTTCTTGCGGGCGGTCATCACGGAGTGAACGTTGCAGAACGCCACGACCGTCGCCCGGTCGCCCGGTCGAGCCTCGAGCAACTGCAGGAGCTGTTCGGGTGAGATAACCGAGATGGGCGTCCCAACCACGGGTACCCGGATCTGCCAATCAACGGAGTCGGTCACCGAGCCTCGTGCTCCCTCCACCAGGAGATGGTCCTAGTCAAGCCCTCTTCGAGATCGACGGCGGCCTCAAAACCGAAATACTCCTGGGCTCTCGTCGTGTCCAGCTTACGGCGCGGTTGACCATCCGGTTTGGTGGTATCCCACCGGATCTCGCCTTCGAAGCCGGTCAGCTTGCCGATCAGGGTAACGAGATCACGGATGGTGATCTCCCGACTCGTCCCGATATTCACCGGCTCCGACCCCTCGTACTCTTTCGTGGCGAGGACGATGGCCCGGGCTGCATCTTCCACGAACAGGAACTCGCGACTCGCCGATCCCGTGCCCCATACTTCCACGTAGGCGGCGCCCGTTTCCTGGGCGGTGATGAACTTTCGTATCAAAGCGGGAATGACGTGGCTGCTTTGGAGGTCAAAATTGTCCCTTGGTCCGTAGAGGTTGACCGGCAGCAGGTAGATACCGTTGAATCCGTACTGCCGGCGGTAGGCCTGGAGCATGACGAGCAGAGATTTCTTGGCGATCCCGTAGGGCGCATTGGTCTCCTCGGGATAGCCATTCCAGAGATCGTCCTCCTTGAATGGCACCGGAGTGAACTTGGGATAGGCGCAGACTGTTCCTACTTGCACCAGTTTCTCGATGCCGACGCGGCGACTTTCTTCAATCACGTTGATGCCCATGGCGGCATTGGCATAGAAATACCGGCCCGGGTTCTCGAGGTTGGCGCCGATACCGCCAACCTCGGCGGCGAGATGGAGGACGACCTCGGGGTGTAGGTCGGTCATCAGATCGCGCACCGCCTGCTGTTCCGTCAGATCGAAGTCCCTGCGCCGCACCACCAACGGCTGGGCGGATTCGGCGGTCAAGAGCTCACAGAGGTGGGATCCCAGGAAACCGGCCCCGCCGGTCACCAAGACTCGTTTGCCGGCCAGGTCCATCATTCAGGCCGCCCGTTGGGCCATTCGATTTCCTTGAGTCCGGCCTCGACCAGGGTTCGTTCCTGGGTAGCAAGCTGCAGATCTGATGCCACCATCATCTTTACGAGTTCGTCGAAGGTCACCTGCGGTTCCCACCCGAGCAGCTGGCGGGCCTTCGAGGAATCGCCCTGGAGGATATCGACCTCGGCGGGCCGGAAATAGCGCTCGTCGATCTCGACACATTCCCGGTAGTCGAGATCCAACAGTCCGAAAGCCCGCTCGAGGAATTCACGCACCGAGTACCGTTCGCCGGTGGCAATGACGAAATCCTCCGGTTGGTCTTGTTGGAGTATCAGCCACATCGCCCGCACGTAATCACCGGCGAAACCCCAGTCCCTTTCTGCATCGAGGTTGCCAAGAAACAGTCTTTCCTGCAGACCCAGCTTGATCCTGGTAGCGGCCCTGGTGATCTTGCGGGTCACGAACGTTTCCCCCCGGCGGGGGGACTCGTGGTTGAAGAGGATCCCGTTGCAGGCGAAGGTTCCGTAGGCCTCCCGGTGGTTGACCGTCTGCCAGAACGAGTACACCTTGGCGACCCCGTAGGGACTGCGGGGATGGAACGGCGTGCTCTCGCTCTGCGGGACCTCGGCTACCTGTCCGTACATCTCGGAGGAAGACGCCTGGTAGAAACGCACGGGATAGTCCAGTTGCCGCACGGCCTCGAGCAGGCGGAGGGTACCGAGCGCAACTACATCTGCTGTGTAGATGGGGGTCTTGAAGGAGACCCCAACATGCGACTGAGCCCCCAGGTTGTAGATCTCAGAAGGCCGGATGTCCTGGAGCAACCGGCTGAGGATGTTCCCGTCGGCGAGGTCCCCATAGTGAAGGAACAGACGTGCCGATTCGACGTGGGGGTCGAGGTAGAGGTGCTCGATACGTTCGGTACCGAAAGTACTCGACCGCCGGATCAAGCCGTGCACTTCGTAGCCCTGTTCCAACAGGAGCTCGGTGAGGTACGAGCCGTCCTGACCCGTGATCCCGGTGATAAACGCTCGCCCCGACATGTGTTTCTCCCAGCGACACCCGGTGACCACTTAGAGTAGTGGCAACTTCATGGTCGATCAATAGCGTTTGAAGGGTAGTCGGCACTTGAGATTCGCCTGCGAAGACTCAGACGAATCAGCTACTTCGGGACGGTGTGATGGGGAATCGATATCTGAAGTGGCGACGGACCGGCCAGGTGAGCAGCCCGGCGGTCGTTGCGGCGGATCGAGACAGTTGGGTTCGCCATCGCTCGTCGGCTCTCAATTCGATGGTTCCGGTGTCGAAGCGGATAGGGTTCCCGGAGACGGTGTGGTTAGTTCCCAAACGGACCTTGCGCGGACCCGCGAAGGGGAGCACGGTAGCGGGTGTTCCGGCGAACTCGAGTACCTCCCCAACTCGATCCTCGGGGTTTTCCATCAGGTCCTCATATCTCAGCTGGCGATAAGCCCCCTTTCTCCGCTTGCCGAGTGCTTCGATGGTGACATTCCACACATTCCAAAAGATTGCGTTCAACCATGCCGGCTGTTGTGGCATGAGAACGGGAATATCCTGATCAGGGTCGTACTTGTCGTGCAACCATGAATTCGCCACTGCACGAGGATCGCGAGTGACATGGAGCACGCGCACGTCGAGATCATTGACAAGCCTAAGCAGGTAGGCGTGGGACGGGTATTTGGATGAATCCACGATCACGTCGCTCCCCGACTCGTCGGCGATGGCTCGATAGAGCGATCCGAGCTTCTCCAAATACGCAGCCTGGCGGCGCCGGTAGATCCGTTCACTGCCCGGGAGCAGCATGAGCGGGAAATGACGGGTTCGTGTCTGGTTCATGGCCGAGATCATCTCGGGAACGTTCACAGCATCGAAGCCGCCGAATGCTCGATCGAAGACGCGAGTCCAGAACGGACATGAAGAGAAGCGCTCACCGCATCCGCATTGGCGGTTTTCTAGGAGGCTTCGTTCCCAAATGAACTTGATTTCCCCTACGGAGATGTAGCCATCAATTTGGCCCAGGATGGTGTCGAGAATGGTGCTGCCGCTGCGGCCCATGCTAGCGATAAACAGTACAGTAACGATGGTCGGGCAGCTCCTTTGCGAAGGCGCTGGAGTTTAGCTGGCCCTGTAAGCGCTCCGTGGTTCAGCGGCTGGTTGAGAGATTGGCAGATAGAGTCATATCCTCCGCAAGGGGTGTTGTCGGATGAGAGGTCTCCTATGGACTGCCGGCGTGTGGTCGGCGACGATCGTTCTCATTGCGCCCAGGGGAGCGCGCGGTTTCTTTCGTCGAGTCCGGGCGTTTCTTGATCGAGACAAGGTTGCCGTCCTGCTTGTGCTCCTTGGGACACACACCAACGCCGCGGTTACCACTGCAGAAGAGGTTGCCGCGGATCCCGTCGTCCTCGAACGGGTACTCCGGGGGGGCCTTGCCGGCTTGGCCTTGCTGGTGATCGTTCCGGTCTTGTTTCGGAGGGCCAAAGCGGCCAGCGCTGCCACGTTCCCAGGAATGACGGCAATAACGCTTTATGGAGTGGTAGCTCTTTTTTCCACGCTCTACTCCGTGTTTGCAACAGGTACCGTCGGCAAAGTGGTTGAACTCAGTGCAGGTATTGCCATTGTGTGGGCAGTTGCCCTCCGTCCCGATGCTCGAAAAGGCCTTCGGGACATGATCTATTTCGTTGTGATGTTGGAAGCGGCTCTCGTGGTGGGAGCCGCAATAGGTTTCTTTGCCCTTCCTGACGTTTTCGCGATACCGACTCGCCGGGAGGGGTTCCTTTTTGCCGAGACCATGCTTTCTCCCTGGTCGCACTCGAATGCACTCTCCGCCAGTGGCGGGCTCGTGGCTGCCTACTCGCTTGCGATGGTTCTGACTCTCGACGACCGAAAGACGCGCTGGAGGTGGTTTGCCCTCCTCATAGGCTCATCTTTCGGGATTCTGCTCGCGTCGGGTCGACAGGGAGTGTTGATTTGGCTCGCTGGCGTCAGCATCTTGTTGTGGCTGATGCGGCGACGCCTCTTTGTTATGTTCCTTTTCCCCGCCGCTGCCGGTCTCGTAGTGGTGTACTGGGACGTTTTGTGGCCGATCATCACGCGAGGAGATGGCCCGCGAAATATCGCGACCCTCACCGGACGCACGGGGTTCTGGGAGGCAGCCTACATTGCCTGGCTCGACCATCCTCTCACGGGATTTGGATTTGGATCTGGGGGGCGTTTTGTTGCTCTCCGGAGCATCGGCCGAGATACGATCTCTTCCCTGCATAGCGGCTATATGGAGGCGCTTATCGGCGTCGGGCTTCTCGGCATCATCCCGCTCGCCTATGCGATGTGGCGGGTCGCCAGGTGGTCCTATGTTCGTTTGTTGGAACGAAGCGAGGTTCATTTCGCCATCCTTGTGGTCCCGTTGTTCCTTCACGCAACGGTAGCTAATGGGTTCGCCGCGTGGCTGAAGGCAGACACGGTCATCTTCATGGCCCTGGTTGCACTGGCAGACGTGTGGAACAGACGGGCACCGTCGGAGGGGACAACGGAAGCTGTGTCTGAATACGGGTAAGTACGCTGCCAACACGCCAATTGGGCTGCATTATCCCCCCGTTGACCCCAGAGCCTTCAACACACCCCCGGCAAATCGATCGGCCATCTCGTGGATGGTTATCGACTCGGAGGCGAACCTGCTGCCCTCTTCCAGTCGCCTGTGAAGCTCATCGTCTACCACGAGTCGTCTGATGGCTTCGGCGAATTCCGTTGCGTTGTCTCCAGCCACGAGGCCATTGATCCCATCCTGAAGGTATGCGAATTCCGGGCTGTGAAATGGGTAGGTCGTGGCCACCGGAGGGACGCCATGCTGGAAGGCATCTACGACGCCCAGCCCAACGAGCCCGGGCATGGCAACGAGCCGGGCGATCTGGAAGAGTTCTGCCTTGTCCTCACCGAAAAGCGGACCTAGGTACTTGATGTAGTCGTGGCTGGCTGTCGCTTGCCGAGCGACGTGTTCACTGGGCCCGCCACCTACAAGCAACAAGACGATCTCGGGAACCGTGGCTCTGACTATCTCGATCGCTTGCACCAAGAGATCGAGACGCTTGTTCGGGTACATCCTTCCGCAGTAGAGGACGACCGGCGCCGCTTCGTGGATGCCTAGGGCCTTGCGAATCGCGGCCGGGTCGCGCCGTACTTTGGACACCGCAGGTTTGGGGACCGCATTCTGAACATCGGTGATGCGCTCCGGGTCGTAGCCTCGCTCAACGAGACCCTGGCGGACCGACCACGTGTAGGCGAAGTACCAATCCGCTTGCTTTCCTAGCCACACCTTCACTCTCTCCGAGATCCCCTGGGGCCTTGCCGTCTTGTGGCTCCAGCCGTGGCCCCAGAATGCCAATCTTGGACCACCGATGCAGCGAAGCAGCAGGAGTGCATAGTTGAGCAAGCGTTTGCTGGCTGCCTCAACGATGACGAGGTCGGCTGTCTTGATAGTGGCTAGCACCGGGTACCAGGTGGCACCGCCGGGGAGATCACGCTTCTGGAACGGTTCAGCCCAATCGAGGTCGACGTAGAAGTTGCTTTCGGCTGAATATTCCGATCGTTCATTACGATGAGCGTGAAGCAATCGAAGCGTCACGCCTTTAGCCCGCAGCAGGTCTCGGAGTTCCCCGAAGAAGGCGACGCGATAGTGAGGCACTCTGTCCTGGACAATCACAACCTCTCTTGGTGCAACTTCCTGCGGCATGCGTCTATCGCCTGGTGGAGTCGGATCTCGTGACAGCATTCTGCCACCGGTGTGGGTCTGTGGCGCCGGTAGCCTTCTCAGTAGCCGCGTAGCCTTAAGATGCCGCTCGGTCGCAATTGGGTGAGATGCGCGGCCGAGCATGCCAGAACCGTTTTGTTGGGGGCACTTTGACTACGCCGCGACTTATCGTGGTGACGATTGCTGTAGCTGTACTCGCTGTGGCCACATTCCTCATCGCGATACCGGAGCTCTCCAACCAGCGGCAGTCGACTTCGGAGGCTGAGAGCCTGCCTAATCCGACGACCGAGACGGACAAGCGGGGCGAATGGTCCGTCGATCCACTGGCGGCTGCCGAACGTGGATCAGCAGATGCCGGTGTGCCTCCAGTCATGACAGATGACGCGATCGACTCGGTGCCGTCGGGTGGGGTGGTGGTGCGTGCGGGTGAGTCGATTCAGGGGGCGGTGGATGCGAATCCGGTGGGGACGACGTTTGTGGTTAAGGCGGGGGTGCATAAGGGTCAGTCGGTGAAGCC
>Ga0209751_10002141_pt1 | contig 19956 bp, 20 predicted proteins | sample RifCSP13_1_FD_184019 | JGI IMG/M metagenome (GOLD analysis project Ga0209751, IMG submission 184019) | Soil microbial communities from Rifle, Colorado - Rifle CSP2_sed 13_1 (SPAdes) (version 2) | ecosystem: Environmental > Terrestrial > Deep subsurface > Rock core/Sediment | place: Rifle... | reverse complement strand
CGAGCAGCACGTCGCGGTCGCGCACGTCGCCCAGTGCGCGGGCGACGCGGCGCAGCTCGAGGACATATCGGCGTCGCGCGCTCTTGCGGTAAGCTGCGCCAAAGACCCGCCACGCGGCCCGCATGCGCCGCGTCGCCACGCGCATCTGCTTGATCGCCAGGACGTCCCCGGCCCTTGCGGCGGGTTCGCGCTCGAGCATCCGTAACAACTGCTTTCTGAGCACGATCCGGCCCGCGCCGGCCATGGTGTCGGAGGGCAGGACATGAGCCGCGGCCTGGGCCATCCCGGCAGCGATGACCAGCTTGGAGCGCGACTCTGGCTGGCCCACGCCTGCCGCGGTGATCTCGTCGCCAAGAGAGCGCAGTGCGGCTTCGTCGCCGCTGACCAGCTCGACCTCGAGCTGGTGCAGCTCGCCTGCCGTGCGTCCGGCCGCGAAGACCTGCGCCTCATCGAGCGATACCAGCACGACGGCCCCGGCGACGCTCGCCTTGAGCTCGCGCCGCTGCTGATTGACCGCGAACTGCTCGATCAGCCGCCGCTCGCCCGCAACCTCGATCACGCGCGAGCGCGGCTCACTGTCCGGCCACTTGAGCGGGTCGAGCGATCGCGTCGCCGGCGCCTCCAGCTCGAGCCGGCGGTGCAGCCCGCCGACCACCTCGAGGTCGGACTTGACCGTGACCACCGTCTGCCGGCCGGTCCGGCGCAGTCGGGCGCCGTAACCAGCAGCGGACAGCGCGCCATCGGCCGTGTCGAAATATCGGTCGGTGATCTGGACCGTGCGCCAGTCGTCAGGCTGCGCCCCCAGGCGCCGGCCCAGCCAGGCCTGCGTCGCGGCAACGTCCTCGACCAGGAACTTGAGCTCGAGCTCCTGGCTCACCCGGTGCCGGCGGCTGACTGGGCGATCGCCATGAGCGTGTCGAACGTGTCCAGCCGGCCAGGCGCCTGGAGGACGTCCTCGACGCGCTTCCAGCGGTCGTCTGCGGAGAGCTGCCATGCGCGACGGTCGTCGGCGAGCATGACCTCGACGACTTTGCGCAGCCGCGCACAGCTGTCCGGATCCCCGACCGGGGCCACCGCCTCGACGCGTCGGTCGAGGTTGCGCTCCATGAAGTCGGCCGAGCCGATGAAGAAGCGCTCGCGCTCACCCTGGCCAAAGACAAAGATGCGCGAGTGCTCGAGGAAGCGGCCGATGATCGAGCGCACGCGGATGGTGTCGGAGAAGCCCGCGACGCCCGGCCGGACGGAGCACATGCCGCGGACGATGATGTCGATGCGGACCCCGGCCGCGCTGGCCTGGTACATCGTGGCGATCAGCGCCGGGTCGACGATGGCGTTGAGCTTGAGCACGATCCGGCCGTCGCCGTGCTCGCGCTGGCGCTCCGTCTCCGCCTCGATCAGCTCCGTCAGCCGCGAACGCAGGACCGACGGCGCGACGATCAGCTTGCGGTAGCGGGTCTGGCGCGAGTGGCCGGTGAGCACGTTGAACAGCTCGGTCACGTCGGCGCCCAGCTCCGGATCGGTCGTCAGCAGGCCCAGGTCGACATAGCCGCGCGCGGTCTTGGAGTTGTAGTTGCCGGTCCCGATGTGGACGTAGCGGCGCAGGCCACGGCCCTCGCGACGCACCACCAGGGCTGCCTTGCTGTGCGTCTTCAGGCCGACCAGGCCGTAGGCGACGTGCGCCCCGGCACGCTCCAGCGCGCGTGCCCAGACGATGTTCGCCTGCTCATCGAAGCGCGCCTTGATCTCGACCAGCACGACCACCTGCTTGCCCTGTTCTGCGGCCCGGATGAGGGCGCGCACGATGGGCGAGTCGCCGCTGGTGCGGTACAGCGTCTGCTTGATGGTCAGGACGTCGGGATCGTCGGCCGCCTGCTCGATGAAGCGCTGGACCGACGCGGCAAACGACTCGTACGGGTGGTGGACGAGCAGGTCCGTTGCCCGGATGGCGGCGAAGACGTCGATCTCGTCGTCCGGGTCGGCCGGGACGAGGCGCGGCGGCAGCGTGGGCTGCCACGGCGGCAGGTGCAGGTCGGCCACGTCGAGCTCGGCGATCTCGTTCAACGCCGCCAGGTCGAGCATGCCTGATATCTCGTACACGTCGGCGGCCTCGATGCCCAGACCGCGCATCAGCAGCTGGCGCGTGGGGTGGGGCATGGAGCGCTCGATCTCGAGCCGCACGACCTTGCCGAAGCGGCGCTTGCGCAGCTCCTCCTCGATGGCCATGAGCAGGTCGGGCGCCTCTTCCTCCTCGATCGCGAAGTCGGCGTTGCGCGTCACCCGGAAGAGGTGGTGCTCGACGATCTCCATGCCCGGGAAGAGCGCGTCGAGGTTGGCAGCGATGACCTGCTCGAGCAGCACGTAGGTGTTCTGGCCGACTTCGATGAGCCGCGGCAGGATCGGCGGCACCTTGATTCTCGCGAAGAGGCGCTCGCCGCTGTTCGGGTCGCGCACCGTCACCGCGAGTGACAGCGACAGGTCGCTGATGTACGGGAAGGGGTGGCCGGGATCGACCGCGAGCGGCGTGAGGACGGGGAAGATCTCGTCGAAGAAGCGCGTCCGCAGCTCCAGGTGGCGTTCCGCCCGCTCGTCGTAGCTGACGATGCGGATCTCTTCCTCGGCCAGCTCAGCGCGAATGCCTGCGAACGTCTCCGAGTGGCGCGCGACCATCGGCAGGATCCGCGTGCGCACCGCGTCGAGCGTCTCTGCCGCGCTCATGCCGTCAGGCGTCGGCGTGGAGCGCCCTGCGGCGAGCTGCTGCTTCAGCCCGGCGACCCGCACCTGGAAGAACTCATCGAGGTTGGTCGCGAAGATGGCCAGGAAGCGGACGCGCTCGAGCAGCGGGTTGCGCTCGTCCACCGCCTCGTGCAGCACCCGATCGTTGAAGTCGAGCCACGACAGCTCACGGTTGATGTACGGGATGCGCGCGTGCGCCGTCGCGCGTCGAGCGCGCCCTGAACCGGCCGGCCGATGGCTCGTGGCACGCTCGGTCGGCGCCTGCTCGCGTTCGGGACGAACGGCGGTCATAGACCGGCCAGTCTATCAACGGGCTCCATTGCACCCGATCGTGGTGCATGAACGCACCGCACCGATACGGCCCGAAGGTACCGTCGTGGGCCCACGGCGCTGAGGCGGTGAGCCGACTGTGAGCCCACCTGTCATATGCAGGACTGGGTGGGCACCGAATCCGGCTGAGCGGTGAATCCGGCCGATTTCTTGGCCACACGCAGACCTGGGTAGGCAGATGTCACAAGTCCGCGGCTCCCGTGCAGGACAGTCCTGCATTTGGCGGAACCCGGGCCTTGGCCAGCCGAAACAGCGCAGGTTCCGCGCGCCGGTCTCAGCCCAGGCGGCGCGCTCCGCTGTGCTCGCCGTGCGCTGCCCGCTCTGCCGCGCGGCGCGCCGTGTCCTCCGGGCAGGGGCAGTCCTCACGCAGTCGCAGGAACGTGTAGAAGCCGGTGTGGTGGCCGTCTGCCCACGTAGGTGCGAGGGCGTAGTTGCCGACCAGGGCAAGGTCGGTCAGCTGGGTCTGGACAGGCGTCAGCGTCGGGTTCGAGTCGAGCCAGCCGGGGATGCCCGCCTCGCCGCGGCAATAGGCGCATGGGCACAGCCAACGCAGCGTCTCGAAGTTGTAGCGCGTCACGTGACCGTCCGGCCACTCCAGTTCCAGCACGGCTGCGGCACGGTCGGCATGGACGCGCACCGGGACCATGTATTCGCGGCCGGTGGTGAACGAGCTCACGCGGCCACGTTACCGAAATCCGCTCCGAGGCGCGAAACTCTGCGACGTGGACGAGCGACCGGACGAGGTTGGCGCGGCGATCGACGTCGGCAGCAACAGCATTCACCTGCTCGTTGCGCGCGTGCGTGATGGAGACGCGGGCCGGCCCGTTGTGCTGGAGCCGCTCGACGACCGGAGCGAGCTGCTGGGATTGGGCGAGGCGATCGACCGCCAGGGCCGGATCGAGCCGGCCGACCGCGGGATGATCGTGACCACGCTCGAGGACTACGTCGACCTGGCGCGGGCGGCAGGCGCGTCGCGCATCACGCTCATCGGCACCGAACCGCTGCGCCGAGCGGCCAACGCGAGCGAAGTACTGGCAATGGTCCGTCGCGCGACTGGCCTGCCCCTGCGCGTACTGAGCGTCCGCGAGGAGGCCGAGCTGACATTCCTTGGCGTATGCGGCGGCCGTCTGCCTGACCGGTCGACAATGATCGTCGACATCGGCGGCGGCACGACCGAGGTGGGCCTTCGCCTGCCTGGCCAGCCCCTCACCGTTCTGGGCCTGGCGCTGGGATCGGCTCGTCTGACCTGGACGATCGTCGAGCATGATCCGCCGACACTGGGCGAGATCGACCGACTCGGGCGGTCAGCCCGGGACGCGTTGGCTGATATGCCCGCCCAACCCAAGCGGAAGCGTCGCCAGCCTGCCACGCCGCCCGTTGCGATCTTCGTTGGCGGCACGGCGACCAACCTGGCGCGGCTGGGTCCGTTGACGCGCGCTGCCCTGGCGGACGATCGGCGAACGCTGGCCCAGCTCCCGGCCGCGGAGGTGGTTCGCCGCTACCGCGTTCGCCCGCAGCGGGCGCGACAGCTGGCGGCCGGCACGGCCATCGTTGACGCGCTGCTCGAGCGCTTCGGCCTGGAAGAGGCGACCGTCTCGGACGCCAGCCTGCGCGACGGCGCGGTCATCGCCGCGGCGCGCTTCGGCGACGCGTGGCCGGAACGTACGGCAGAGCTGTTCGCTGAGCCCCTTCAGCCCGGAGCGCCAACCTCGTCGAGCCACTGACGCAGCGGCCGCAGTGCGGCCTGCTCGGGGAAGTGGCGCCGATGGCGTCCTTCCGCCATGGTCTGGACGAGGCCGGCATTGCGCAGCACGGCAAGGTGCTTCATCACTCCCCAGCGGGTCATCCCGGCCGTGCGGCCCGCCAGCTGGGCAGTGGAGAGCCCGGGCTGGCGCATCACCGCGCGCAGCAGCTCGCGGCGCGTCGGGTCGGCCAGGGCGCGCAGGACGTCGTCCAGATCTGTCATCCGCCCCCAGTATAACGTGACCAGCAAGTCACATAACACCATCGCAGGCAAGGCCGGTTGCACCGGACGACATGGGTTGTACCATCACCAAGGTGAATCGGGTACTTGACGCGCCGGCCCCGCGGTCTGCCGAACGGCAGGCCAGCGCCCTGGTGCGCGCCTGGGTTGGCCGCGGCGAGGGCATCGAATCGATGGTCGAGCGCGTCGGCGGCGTCGACCAGGTAGGCGTCGAGGAGCGCGTCGACAGTCTCAAGAAGCGCTCGATCAAGCGCGAGTCCAAGCTGTGGGCGCTCGACCTGGCCGTGCGGATGATGGATCTGACCACGCTCGAGGGTCGCGACACGGAAGGCAAGGTGCGCGCACTGTGCGCCAAGGGCATCCGCCCGGATCCGTCCGACCCGACGATACCCAGCGTCGCCGCGATCTGCATCTACCCTGCCCACGTCACCGTCGCCAAGGAGGCACTGGCCGGCTCGACGGTCAAGGTCGCCGCCGTCTCGACGGGCTTCCCGGCCGGGCAGACCTACACGGACGTCAAGCTCCTAGAGACACGATCGGCGGCTGAGGCCGGCGCCGACGAGATCGACATGGTCATCGATCGCGCCGCCTTCCTTGAGGGCGATTACCGCGCAGTGTTCGACGAGATCGTCGCCGTCAAGGAAGCGTGCGGATCCGCTCACCTGAAGGTCATCCTCGAGACGGGTGAGCTGGAGACGTACGACAACGTCCGGCGCGCGAGCATCCTGGCGATGGCCGCCGGGGCCGACTTCATCAAGACCAGCACCGGCAAGGTGACGCCGGCGGCGACGCTGCCGGTGACGCTGGTCATGCTCGAGGCCATCCGAGATTTCCATCGCCGAACAGGCCGCATCGTGGGCATGAAGCCGGCCGGCGGCATCCGCACGGCCAAGGAGGCAATCGCCTACCTCGTCGTGCTGTACGAGACACTCGGACCGCGCTGGATGACGCCCGATCTGTTCCGTTTCGGCGCGAGCAGCCTGCTCAACGACGTGCTGATGCAGATCCGCAAGGAGCGCACAGGCCGCTACCAGGGGCCCGACTACTTCACGATCGACTGACGCGGATGGCGCGTCCCTTGAGCCGGCGCGAGTTCGTGGTCGGTGCGACGGCCGTCGTGGGATCCCTCGCTGCGGGGTGTTCCCTGCGCGAGATCGCGACGCCACGGCCGACCATCACGCTTGGCCCGACCACTCCGCCACCGACTCGCACGCCTTCGCCTTCGCCCGCGCCGACGGCCACTCCGGTGCCGCTCCGTCGCCGCGCGGCGCAGATGCTGGTCGCGGGCTTTCCCGGCCGCACCCTGACGCAGGACGACCCGATCATGCGCGCCATCCGCGACGACGGGCTGGGCGGCGTGATCCTGTTCTCCCGCAACATCGAATCCCGGGCGCAGCTGGCCGCGCTGACGGCGACGCTGCGCGCCGCGGCCGGTGAGCGGACGCTGCTCATCGCGATCGACCAGGAGGGCGGCGCGGTGGCGCGCCTCAACCCGGACGATGGCTTTCCGGCCACGCCGACTGCGGCCAGGGTGGGCCGGCGCAACGACCCGGAGTACGCCCGCCAGGTCGGCACCGCCATTGCCCGGACCCTCACGGAGGCAGGCATCAACCTCAACCTGGCGCCGGTGGTCGACCTGAACGTAAACCCGGACAACCCGTCCATCGGAGCCCTGGGTCGGAGCTTCTCGGCCGATCCGGACGTGGTCGTGGCAATGGCGGGGGAGCTCATTACCGGCCAGCGCGCGGGCGCTGTTCTGACGACGCTGAAGCACTTCCCGGGGTTGGGCAGCGCCACCGGCGACACCGACCGTGAGTTCGTCGACATCACTGCCACCTGGACTGAGGCCGAGCTCGAACCATTTCGCCGGCTCATTGCCGCTGGGCAGGCGGACCTCGTCATGGTCAGCAACGCCCTCAATGGGCAGCTCGACCTGCGCAATCCGGCCGCGCTCTCCGCGCCGACGCTCAACCTGCTGCGCGACGACCTGGGCTGGGACGGCGTGGTGATTACCGACGACCTGATGGCCGGCGCCCTGGCCGACAACTACACCGCGGACGAGGTCCTGCGCCGGGCGATCCGCGCCGGCAACGATCTGCTGCTGCTGGCCAACACCGTCACCCAGGCCGGTGACGTGGTCCAGCCGGCGCTCGATGCGATCGAGGGTATGGTCGCGGCCGGCCAGCTTGACGAGGCGCTCATCGACGCCGCCGGCGTCCGCATCGCAACACTTCTGGAGCGCGTGGTCCCTTAGGAGTCGGAGCGCACCCGCGCGAACGTGACCATGTCGTGGTATGCGCCGGCACGCCACTGGCAGCCACGCGTCACGCCCTCGCGCGTGAAGCCGGCCTTGGTGAGCGAGCGCTGCTCGGGCAGGTTGTCGATGTCGGTCGAGGCCTCGACGCGGTTGATGTCGCTCGCCGCGAACAGCCAGTCGGCGAGCAGCCGCTGGGCTTCCGTGCCGTAGCCGTGGCCGCGCGCTTCGGGGAGGAGCTCGATGCCGATGTTGAAGCACGAGGACTCTGGATTCGGCCCGTAGCGCCGCACGTGCCACGAGACGCTGCCCAGCGGCGCGCGGTCCTCGAGCCGCTCCACGATGAGCCTGCCGCGCGTCCCGTCGCGCAGCGGCCCTGCAGCGAGGACGTCGCGCGGCAGTTCCCGACGCGGCTGGCCAAGGTTGTTGAACCTGTCCGGTTCACGCTCGAGGTCCCATCGTTCGAGCATCTCCGCATCTGCCAGGGTCACGTCGCGCAGGCGCACCGACCGACCCCCGACGGGCAGCAGGCCGCGATTGGTGCTGGTCAGGCTGGCGACGGGGGTGCCAGTCACGGATCGTCGCGCAGGCGCGAGTAGTAACAGAGGTCGCGGTAAGCGCCGCCGCGGAACTGGGCACGGCGCATAATCCCCTCGCGGACGTAGCCGGCCTTTTCGAGTGCGCGCTGCTCGGCCACGTTGGCGACGTCGGTCGCGGCTTCGACGCGGTTCAGGTCCGTCGCCGCTAACAGGTAGTCGGCGACCAGGCGCTGCGCCTCCGCGCCCAGCCCGACGCCGCGCGCCGCGGGGATGAGCTCGATGCCGAACTGCCACGCGTCAGAGGTGGGGCTGGGGCCGTAGACCGTGACCCGGCGCCAGGCGATCGTGCCGATCGGTGTGCCGTCTGCGACGCGCTCGAGGATGACCAAGCCGTTGCGATCATTGCGCAGCGGGCCGCGCGCAAGCGCCTCGCGGTCTGTCGGCGGACGCGGCCCGAAATCGTTGAAGCTGCCCGGCTCCACGTCGCGGTTCCACTCATCGAGCAGGTCCGCGTCGGCGAGGGTGACGTCGCGCAGGCGGACGCGACCGCGTTCGAACGGCAGGAGCTGCGGCGCGGCCCGTTCGCTGGCATTCATCGTGGCCGGCCGAAGGCTAGCGCGAGGTTGCCCGCGACGGGGTCAATGGTCAGCGCCACGGCAGCGGTGACCTCGCCGCGCTCGATCGCAGCGACGCAGCGGGCGGCGACCGCCGGATCGTCGAATGACGTCGCGATGCCGGCGGCAAAGCGGCCCAGGCCGCGCGCGACGGCGTGCTCGGCGCGCTCACGGGCGCGCGGCCCCACGGCGTGGACGGCCGCGAGCCCGACTTCGCGCGCATTGAGTCCGCCGTCGGCAAGGGCGCGGCGAATGGCGCGCGCCGGTTGGAGGTCACCCGCGCCCGCCTCCTCGCTCATGTTCGCCGTGTGCGCGACCCCGCGCAGCTCGGCCCGGCCGTGAGGTGACTCAGTCGTCACTTCTCGTGGGCCGCTCAACGCCCAGCCACGCGAGGGCTACGCGGACCAGCTCCGTCACGGGTCGCGCCTCCAGGTCGGGCAGCGTCGCCCACTCGGCGCGGTCGGAAGACTCGTCCACCTCGTCGCCCAGCGTCCCGCCGGTGATCGTGGTCAGGTAGACGATGCGCACGCCGTGCCACGCATCGCGGCCCAATTCGGGCTGATCCGGGCCGGCGATCGAGTCAACGAACGCGAGGTCGTCGATGCGCCCGTCGAGGCCGGTCTCCTCTGCCAGCTCGCGGCGCGCGGCGTCCGCGGGATCCTCCCCGAACGCCACGCCGCCGCCGGGCAGCGTCCACACTCCTGCCGCGGGATAGCCCGGCGCAACGCGGCACAGCAACAGCCGTCCATCCTCGACACACAGCGCGTACGCGGCCAACCTCGTGCGCGGCAGATCGCTCACGGCACAAGGCTATCGCAGCCACCGGCAGCGACAAGTGACCAAGAAGGCACCTAAAGTCGCTAGCGGCAAGACCACAGCCGGTGTAGGCTGGCCGGGTGAGCCAGAAGGCGCCCCGCAGGAAGTCGGCCGTCACCACGCAACGCGCTGTCGCGGTCCGCGGCCGCTCAGCTGATGTCGGCCGCGGCACACCGTCGCCATCGTCGTGGAGCCTGGGCGAGGGCCAGCAGATCCCGTGGGAGTACGCGCCGGCCCCCGAGTCACGCGACATAGTCGCTCTCAAGAGTCGCTACGGGCTGTTCATCGGCGGCAAGGAAGTCGCGCCACGTGGCGGGCAGTGGTTCACCACGGTCGACCCTGCGACTGAGGAGCCGATCGCCGAGATCGCTCGCGCCACGGTCAAGGACGTCGACCAGGCGGTAGGCGTCGCCCGCAAGGCCTTCAAGCGCGACTGGAGCACGCTGCCGGGGAGCGAGCGCGCCAAGTACCTGTTCCGCATCGCGCGCATCCTCCAGGAGCGCAGCCGCGAGTTCGCGGTGCTCGAATCGCTCGACGGCGGCAAGCCCATCAAGGAGTCGCGCGACGTCGACGTGCCTCTCGCCGCGGCCCACTTCTGGTACTACGCCGGCTGGGCGGACAAGCTCGAGTACGCCTTTCCGGGGCGCAACCCGGGGCCGCTCGGCGTCGCCGCGCAGGTCATCCCGTGGAACTTCCCGCTGCTGATGCTCGCCTGGAAGATCGCGCCGGCGCTGGCCGCGGGCAACACCGTCGTCCTGAAGCCCGCCTCGTCCACGCCCATGAGCGCTCTCTTCTTCGCCGACGTGTGCCGCCAGGCCGACCTGCCGGCGGGCGTGGTCAACATCATCACCGGACCCGGTGAGATAGGGCTGGCGCTGGTCAAGCATCCCGACGTCGACAAGGTCGCGTTCACCGGGTCGACCGCGGTCGGCAAGGAGATCGGCCGCGCCGTGGCCGGGACCAACAAGGCGCTCACGCTCGAGCTCGGCGGCAAGGCCGCCAACATCATCTTCGACGACGCGCCGATCGACCAGGCCATTGAGGGCGTGATCAACGGCATCTACTTCAACCAGGGCGAGGTGTGCTGCGCCGGTAGCCGGTTGTTCGTGCAGGAATCGATCGCCGGGCCGTTCATCGAACGGTTGAAGGACCGACTGTCGACGCTGCGCGTGGGCGACCCGCTCGACAAGAACACCGACGTCGGAGCGATCAACAACGCCGCTCAGCTGGCCAAGATCGAGGAGCTGGTGGAGGCCGGCGTGGCGGAGGGCTGCGACATCTACCAGCCGGCGTGCGAGCTGCCGGCGCGGGGCTGGTTCTTCCGGCCGACCCTCTTCACCAACGTCGCCCAGTCGAGCCGCATTGCCCAGGAGGAGATATTCGGCCCGGTCCTGTCCGTGCTCACCTTCCGCACCCCGGCAGAGGCGGTCGAAAAGGCCAACAACACCGCCTACGGGTTGAGCGCCGGCGTCTGGACAGAGAAGGGCAGCCGCATCCTGTCCATGGTCAGCAAGATGCGCGCCGGCGTCGTCTGGGCCAACACCTTTAACCGCTTCGACCCCACATCGCCGTTCGGCGGCTACAAGGAATCAGGTTTCGGCCGCGAGGGCGGCCTGCATGGCCTGCTGGCTTACCTCGACCTGGACGGCGGCCACTGATGGCCTCCGATCGGATCGGCACCATGGGCAGGCTGACCGGATTCCGTTTCAAGGGAACACCAATGCCCGCGATCGACTGTCTTGCTGGCGCCAGAGCACCGGAATTCCGGTTGAAGCGGAAGATCGAACATCGAGATGGCTGAATCGCGCTCGAAACCCGGCACAAACCCGCGGAAACGCGGCGAGGTGTTTGCTTCAAGCGGAATGTCGCGCGTTGCGGACTCGGCCCCACGGGCGGCCCGGATCGCGGTGCGCAAGACGTACAAGCTGTACGTCGGTGGCCAGTTCCCGCGGTCGGAGTCGGGCCGCTCCTACATCGTCCGCGGCGCGGACGGCGCGCCGCTGGCCAACGCCGTGCGCTCGTCCAAGAAGGATCTGCGCGACGCGATCCGCGCGGCGCGCGCGGCGGCCCCCGGATGGGCGGGCAAGACGGCGATGAACCGCGGCCAGGTGCTGTACCGCGTGGCCGAGCTGATGGAGGGCCGCCGCGCGCAGTTTGCCGACGAGCTCGTCGCCGCTGAGGGACTGTCGGCCGCGGCCGCGCAGGCCGTCGTCGACCGCTCCATCGACCGCTGGGTCTGGTACGCCGGCTGGGCCGACAAGATCAGCCAGCTGCTGGGCACGGTCAACCCGGTCGGCGCGTCCTACTTCAACTTCACGTTCCCGGAAGCGACCGGCATCGTGGGCATCGTCGCCCCGGAGAGCTCGTCGCTGCTGGGCCTGGTGTCGCGCGTCGCGCCGGCGGTCGTCGGCGGCAACGCGGTCGTGGTACTGGCGTCCGAGTCGCGGCCGCTGCCGGCGGTGACGCTGGGAGAGGTGCTCGCCACCTCGGACGTGCCGGGCGGGGTGATCAACATCCTGACCGGCCTGCGGCGCGAGCTGGTGCCGATCATCGCCTCGCACATGGACGTCAACGCGATCGACACCTGGGGCGTGCCGCGCGACATGCGCGCGTCTGTCGAGGAAGCGGCGATCGAGAACGTCAAGCGGCTGGCGCGCCCGCCGCGCAACGCCGACGAGCGCTTCGATTGGCTCGACGACCGCCGCGCGCAGCGCCCGGAGTGGATCGCGGCGTTCCTGGAGATGAAGACCGTCTGGCATCCGATAGGCATGTGAGTGCCAATCGGCACGTGATCACGTGCCGGTCCACGGCTAGCGTGTGATTCGTGCCGATCCGTCCAGTCGTCGCCACGCTCGCCGCCGCCCTCGTCGCCGCGCTCGCCGCCGCCCTCGTTGCGGCCTTCACCGTCGGCTGCTCGCTCGCGCAGGCTCCGCTCGGCCCGGACGAGATCGTGGCCGCCTTCATCAGCGAGAGCCAGGATGAGGCCCGGACCTTCCACATGGAGTGGCAGGGCACGATGAGCACGACCATGAGTTGGCCCGACACCCCGCCAGGACAGGAGATCACAGGGAGCATCAACGCGTCATTTGACTTCAGTGGCGACGACTTCGCCGGCGCGATGACGACGCGGACCGGTTTCTTAGGGCTGCCGGGCGGGCAGACCGATCCGTTTGGATCGACAACCGCCTATGCCCGCGTTCGAGGCGTGTTCTTCGTCCGCTACACCCAGTCGGGCTGGGAACGCATGGAGGCGAACTGGCAGGGTCAATCGGAGTTCGATCCGTTGCATGGACTTGCGGCGGAAGGCGTTGTCTACGAGGCCGGTGAAACGATCGACAGCGTGGTGCTGCATCGGTTGCGCGTCGTCGACCCCGGTAGTGCGCTGAACGCGTCGCTCTTCTCGGGCAGCGCGGAGCTCACCCCAGACGACGGCTCCGAATTCCTGATCTACGTGGACCCGCAGGGCGTTCCGGTGCGCGCACAGTTGCGCCTCTCCGGACAGGTCGCATTGGGCGTGGATTTGGGCGACTTCATCCCGCCGGCGACCTACCAGCTGTCCTTCGACTACGTCTTCACGGCATGGGGCGAGGACTTCTACATCAGCCCGCCGACGTAAGCCGCCTGAGAAGGGCCTCGGCGCGCAGCGCCGAGGTGCCGTCGGCGTCGTGGCGCAGGAAGGCGTAGCAGTCGGTACCGGAGTCGAGGAAGACAGACAGCCGATCGGCCCATGCGGTCAGGTCGGAATCCGTGTAGGCGGTCCGACGGAGGCGCAGGTAGATCGAGGATCCGGTCAGTCGGAGGTCAGGCACCGGATGCTCGTCAAGATCGGTCGCGCCCAATATCGCCGAGTGGCGCGCAAGCAGGTCGAACACCTCGTCGGCCTGCCAGCTGGGATCCTGGAACTCGACCACCAGCTGGATGTCGGCCGGCCACGCCTCGAGCAGCAGCCGCAAGCGATCGTCGTCACGGCGCACGTTCTCCGGGACGCGAAACAGGACCGCGCCTAGGCGCTCCCCGAACAGCCGATACGGGCCGATCAGCCAGGCAACCGTCTCCGCCGCGGCCGCCCCCAGGGCACGCACGCTCCCCCCACGCTGCGCCTTGACGACGAAGCGGAATTCGGCCGGCGTCGCGGCGACCCAGCGCGCGATCGCCCCTGCCGATGGCTGGTGGTAGAAGGTGTTGTTCAGCTCGAGCGCAGAGAGTCTCTCCGAATACGCCTGCAGCAGCCCATCGCGCGGCGTATCAGCGGGGTAGAAGCGCGGCGCCCAGTCGTGATAGGCAAAGCCGCTCGTGCCGACATACGCCTTTGCCATCGCCCAAGGCTAGCGGTGACCTCCGGCACTTACGGAATCATGGTCGCGCTGGCAGGCTGGCTCGCGTGACGGTCAGGGTCGCAGCCCTCGCGGCAGTTGTGCTGATGAGCGCGGCGTGCGCTTCTGGTCCGGCGCCCAGTCCGCCGTCCAGCCCGGTGACGTCTGCTCAGCCGTCTGTGGAATGGCCGAGCTTCGAACCTCTCAGCGTCCAGGAGCCAGTCGCCAACGCACTCGGCATGAGCTGCACGGCAGTCGAGCAGCGCATCCGCTGCGGCGCCACGCGACCATCGGGGGCCGGGTTGGAGTCGGACGGACCTGGCCGCACAGACGCCACCGATCGCGAGCTGTCATTCACTGCCACAGGCCCGATCGAACTCGAATCGGAGGCGCGGCGGCTGTTCGCCGCCGTGGCCGACGCGACGAGCGGCAACCGGGCACTGTCGGGGGAGTGGCAGGACCAGATCTGGGCAGCCTTCGGCGACGAGTCCGCGCCTACGCCGGCGTTGCCTAACGGGGTCAGCTGGGGCGCCTCACGGCAGAACCTCGGCGACGTCCTCGTGTGGACGCTCAGCCTCACCTGGTAGACGTCAGTCGCGACGCGCGTCAGGGGATGAGCGCGCGAACCCCGACCACGAGTGCCGCCCCGACGACCGTCAGTGCGACCAGCGGCGACACCGGCGCGCCGCGTTGGCGATGCTGCGCCTCCGGCAGCAGGTGGCTGGCGCCGATGGCCAGGAAGGCGCCACCGAACCCGCCGAGCAGGATGCCCAGCTGGGCCGGCACGAGCGGGATGACCTGGCTGATGGCGACGCCGACCACGGTCGCGACGGCATCCAGCCCAAGCAGCACCAGCGCGGCGCCGCGACCGCGGCCGCCGGCGAAGGCGACGGTCACGATGTTCAGGCCGTCGGCGAAGTCGTGCACCAGGACCGCGAGCATGACGATTAATCCGGTGTCGCCGCCGGCCGCGTAGCCCAGCCCGATCGCCACGCCGTCGAGCGTGCTGTGGGCGATCAAACCTGCGGGCGCGAGCCAGCCCAGGGTGGACGCGGTGGGGCTGACCGGCTGGAGATGCTCGTGCGGCGCGTGATGGTCGACCTCCGCGTCGTGGACGTGCTCGTAGCTGCCCTGGTGGATGAACGCCTCGACCGCGGCGTAGACGAGGAAGCCGACTACGGCCGCGACGCCGGTCAGGAATGCGGCGTTGTCGGTGCCGATGAGCGCGATCGACTCCGGAATCAGGTCAACGAGTGCGGTCGCGACCAGGATGCCCGCGGCAAGGGCCATGACGATGTGCAGCCGCTGGTGAAGCCGGAAAACCGCCCATCCGCCCAGCAGGGTGGAGGCGAAGGGCAGGGCCGCGGCGAGGTAGATCATTCGGGCGCTCCCTCACGGGCCGCCGGGCGGCAGTCGGGGCACAGCCCGAAGAGCTCAAGGCGATGGCTGTCGATTCGATAACCGCTCCGGGAGCCGATCTGACGCACGACTTCCTGCAACCCGGAGTCCACTACCTCGACCGACTTGCCGCACTGGCGGCAGACGACGTGATGGTGGTGCACGCGCGGCGCGCAGGCGACGTACGCGTGCTCGCCCGACGGAAGGTCGATGCGCTCGAGGGCGCCACGTGCCGTGAGCAGATCGAGCGTCCGGAAGACGGTCGCGCGGCCGACGGCAACGCGGCCGTCACGGGCGTCGGCGAGCAGCTCTGCCGCGGTGAAGTGGCCGCTGCGTCGCGCGATGAGATCCGAAAGGACACGGCGCGGCGTGGTGTCGCGGATGGCCCGGGCGGTGGTCACGTTGCTAATGATACTGAGTATCATGAAGAGAGCAAGAAAACCGGCTCGATAGGCCCACGCTGGCCCACTCATACAATCGCCCTCGCATGCCCAGCTACGACCCGACCACGGCGCTGATCGTGGTCGATGTTCAGAACGATTTCGCCGACCCGGCTGGCTCGCTCTACGTCAAGACGGGCGAGCAGGTCGTAGCGCTCATCAACGAAGAGATCGCGCGCGCCCTGGCGAACGGGGCTCGTGTCTTCCACACCCAGGACTGGCACCCAGAATCCACACCGCATTTCGCCAAGGACGGCGGCATCTGGCCGGTCCATTGCGTGCAGGGCACCTGGGGCGCGGAGCTGCATCCCGAGCTGGTGGTCGGTGGCCCGATCGTGCGCAAGGGCAGCAACGGCGAGGACGGCTATTCCGGCTTCACGATGCGCGACCCGGTCAGCAGCGAAACGATCCCGACGGCGCTGGGCGACATGCTGGGCGAGGCCGGCGTGACCAACCTCGTCGTGTGCGGCCTCGCGACCGATTACTGCGTCAAGGCCACGGTGCTCGACGGCCGCGAGCGCGGCTACCCGGTGACGGTGCTGGGCAACGCCATCCGCGCGGTGGACCTGGAGCCGACAGACGGCGACCGCGCGGTCGAGGCCATGCTGGAGGCCGGCGCGCTGCTCGAATCACGGGCGACCGTGGGCGGCCGGGAGACGGACGGCTAGACTGCATCACCCATGACGACCGAGCCCACATCGGACAGTCGCCCGTACTCGCGCGGTCTCAAGGGCGTTGTCGCCGGCGAGACCTCACTGGCATTCATCGACGGCGACAAGGGCCGGCTGCTCTATCGCGGTTACTCCATTGGCGAAATCGTCGAGCACGGCACGTACGCGCAGGTGGCCGAGCTGCTGTGGACCGGCGAGTGGCCGGATGAGGCGCGCCTGGCGTGTGCGCCGCTCGACCGCGCCGTCGTTGAGACCCTGCGCCAGCTGCCACCTGGTGCCAATGCCATGGATGCGCTGCGCACCGGCGCGTCCGCGTGGGGCGCCGTAACTGGCTGTCGCTTCCCGCCGACCGTGGACCAGGCGCGCGCGATCACCGCGGCCGCGCCCTCGATCCTGGCCGCGTTCGCGCGACTGCGCGACGGCCGCGAGCCGATCGAGCCCGATCCGTCGCTCGATCTGGCAGCCGGGTTCCTCTACCAGCTCACCGGGGAGCGGCCCGATCCGGCCGCGGCGCGCGGGCTGGAGGCGTATTTCATGGTCGGCGCCGAGCACGGTTTCAACGCCTCCACGTTCACGGCACGGGTCATCACCTCGACCCAGTCAGACATGGCCTCCGCGGTCGCCGGCGCAATCGGTGCGCTGAAGGGCCCCGCGCACGGTGGGGCGCCGACGGAGGTTGTCAATCAGCTGCACGAGATGGGCAGCGTCGACCAGGCCGAGCGCTGGATCCGCGCCAGACTCGACCGCAAGGAGCGGCTGATGGGCTTTGGCCACCGCGTCTATCGGGCGTACGACCCGCGCGCGGCAGCGCTGCGAAAGGTCGCCGAGGGGCTTTCGTCGGTCAGCGAATGGCTGCAGATGGCGGTCGCGGTCGAGGAGATCACGCTGCGCGTGCTGCACGAGTACAAGCCCGACTACCCGATCATGACCAACGTCGAGTACTACGCCGCGGCCGTCCTCCAGGGCGTGGGCCTGCCGCCCAATCTCTTCCCGGCGACCTTCGCGCTGGCGCGCCACGCCGGCTGGACCGCGCACTGCCTCGAGCAGGCGCAGGCCGACATCCTGATCAGGCCGGACGTGCGCTACGTGGGTCCAGCGGAACGGGCGCTGCCCGGAGTTGTCGCCGGAACGTAATGGACTCGGCCGGGAGCGGCGACTAACCTCCGGCCAACATGGCACGTCGGCGACAAACCGGGATCCTGGCGCTCGCTTTTGGCGTGGCGCTCGCCCTGCCGATTCCCGCGACCGCCTCCCACTCCATCTCGCCCGGGGCGGAGACGGGTGTCGGTGCGCAGGACCTGCTGCCCGACTTGCGCATGGCCGACATGTACGACATCCACCTGCAGCGCGCCAACAACGGGGACCTGCGACTGCGCTTCGGCACGATCGTCTGGAACCTTGGGCAGGGCCCACTCGAGGCGCGCATCCGCGGCCGGGACGGCCGTGAGATGACCGACGTCCGACAAATCATCCATAGGAGCGACGGCACGACACGCAGCGTCGCTCACCCGGACATCTCTGCCTTCTACGCGGGTGACGGCCATGACCACTGGCACCTGCCGGGCTTCGTGGTCGTCATCCTGAGCGCAATCCCGCAGTCTGGTAAGCCGGTACCGACAGAGATTCGGAGGCTGCGCAAGATCGGGTTCTGCCTTACCGACAACTTCCGCGCGCCCGACGAGCTCCGCCCGCCCAACTCCGCGACCAGGGCGGTCTACTGGTGGACCGGCTGCGGCAAGCGCAGCGCGACGAAGCTGAGGATGGGCATCTCAGTCGGCTTTGGCGACGAGTACAAGGAGTGGTTCGCCCACCAGGTGGTGAACGTCACCGGCCTGCCGGCGGGCAGCTACCGACTGTGCGCCACGCCGAACAAGAACAGCGAGTGGTCGGAGATGGACTACACCAACAACTCGTCCTGGACCGACATCACCATGAACCCTTCGACGATGACGGTCACGATCGTGCGTCAAGGCGACGGCAGCTGCACGGACCCGCCGAGCACGCCCTAGACCGAAGCCGGCTCGGCGCCGGTCGCGGCCAGAAACTGCTCGCGGTACAGCCGCGCGTACAGACCGCCGTGGGCGAGCAGCTCGTCGTGCCGGCCGCGCTCGACGATCCTGCCGCCGTCGAAGACGAGGATCAGGTCGGCGCGCAGGATGGTCGATAGCCGGTGGGCGATGGCGATCGTCGTGCGACCCTTCATGACGCGCTCGATCGCCGCCTGGATGAGCCGTTCCGACACGCTGTCGAGGGCGGATGTCGCCTCGTCCAGCACGAGGATGCGCGGATCCTTCAGCAGCACGCGCGCGAGGGCGATGCGCTGCTTCTCGCCGCCCGACAGCTTGTAGCCGCGCTCGCCGACGATGGTGTCGTAGCCACCGGGCAGTTCGTGGATGCGGTCGTGGATGGCGGCCATCCGCGCCGCGGCCTGGAGCTCGCGATCGGTCGCGTCGCGCCGCGCGTAGCGCAGGTTCTCACCCACCGACGCGTGGAACAGGAATGTCTCCTGGCTGACAAAGCCGATCACCTGTCCCAGATCGGCCAGGCGCAGCCGGCGGACATCGATGCCGTCGATCTCGACCGCGCCGTCGTCGACGTCGTACAGCCGCGGCAACAGGTAGGTCGTGGTCGTCTTTCCCGAACCGGATGGCCCGACCAGGGCGACGAGCTGGCCCGGTTGCGCCTCGAAGTCGATGTCCTGCAGTCCGAACGGCAACCGTTCGGCAGGTGGAACTTGCTCATCCTCGGTCGTCTCGGGGGGTTCTGCCAGCACTGGTGCCGGTGCGGCTGATCGGTACCTGAACGAGACATGGCGGAAGCGGATGCGGCCCTGTACGCGGTCCGGCTCGAGCGCCACCGCATCCGGCGCATCCTCGATCTCTGCCGGCAGGTCGAGGTATTCGAAGATGCGGTCGAACAGCGCCAGCGCGCCCTGCACCTCCACCTGGACGTTGAGCAGCTGGCCCAGCGGGAAGAAGAGCCGGCTCTGGAGGGTGGTGAAGGCGACGATGTCGCCGATCGTGGGCGCGGTCTGGTCGCCGTTGATCGCGAGGTAGCCGGCGAGCCAGTAGACGAACGCCGGCGTGATCGAGAAGACGGTGCCGACGATCATGAAGAACCACCTGCCGACCATGCTCTGGCGAATCTGCAGCCGGGCCAGGCGCGCGCTGGCCTCGCGGAACCGACCGACGGTGGGCTCCTGCTGGCCGAAAGTCTTGGTCAGGAGCATGCCGCTGACGCTGACCGTCTCCTCTGTGATCGCGCTCATGTCGGCCAGGCTCGCCTGGGTCATGCCCGCGAGGCGCCGGCGGATCTTGCCCACGCGGTAGGTCAGGTACATGAAGAACGGCAGCAGGCCGAGCGAAAGGGCGGTCAGGCGCCAGTCGATCAGCAGCATCGCGCCCACTGTCGAGATGACAACCACCACGTTGGCAAAGGTGCTGCTGGCGGTGTCGGTGACGACGCTCTGCACGCCGCCGACGTCGTTCGCGAGCCGGCTCTGGATCTCGCCCGTCCGTGTCTCGGTGAAGAAGCGCAGCGGCAGCCGTTGCAGGTGGGCGTAGAGCGCATTGCGCAGGTCCTGCATGACGCGCTGGCCAATGACGTTGTTGAGGTACGCCTGGCCGACACCGATCAGGCCGCTGACGATGGGCACGGCGATCATCAGCCCCACGAAGAGGTTGAGCAGGCCGAAGTCCCTTTGGGGGAGGGCCTCGTCGATGAGCAGCTTCAGCAGGTAGGGGTTGATCAGCCCGAGCAGGCTGGTGATGACGATCGTCGCCAGCACCGCGGTCACGGCGAGGCGGTAGGGGCGAAAGAAGGCGGCTATGCGACGCACTGTCCGGCCGCGGCGCTCGCGTGGCA
>Ga0209751_10002138_pt1 | contig 19970 bp, 16 predicted proteins | sample RifCSP13_1_FD_184019 | JGI IMG/M metagenome (GOLD analysis project Ga0209751, IMG submission 184019) | Soil microbial communities from Rifle, Colorado - Rifle CSP2_sed 13_1 (SPAdes) (version 2) | ecosystem: Environmental > Terrestrial > Deep subsurface > Rock core/Sediment | place: Rifle... | reverse complement strand
TTCGTCTTCCGCTCGTCGACCGCGACGCGCGCCCCAGGCAGGTGCTCCTCGACCTTCTGACCGCTCAGCTCGCCCCAGTGCGTGTACTTCGTCGTGTCGTAGTAGACGCTCCCGTCCGAGGCGACGTACGCGAACCCTCTTTCGATGAGCCCCTGAATCTGTTCTAGGATCTCCGGCATGTAGTCCGTCGCCCACGCGTACACGTCGACGGACGTGCAGTTCAGGGTCTCCATCGCGTCGACGTATTCCGCGAAGTACTGGTGCACGATGTCTTGCCAGTCGCGGCCCGTCGCCTCCATCTTCTCGATGACGCGGTCCTCGATGTCCGTCACGTTCTGGAGGTAGAACACGCGGTAGCCCTTGTGTCGCAGGTACCGGGCGACGACGTCGAACGCGACGTAGGTCTTCGCGTGACCCACGTGCGCGTGGTCCTGCGGGGTGAGACCGCAGACGAACATGTGGACGCGCCGGCCATGGAGCGGGATGAATTCCTCCTTTTGGCGGCTGCGCGTGTTGTACACGCGGAGGGTCATTGGCGAACGTATCGGCGAGTCTGTATTAAGGTTCCCGAAGGAGGCAATCGGAGACAAGCTTCATTCGCGCGGTGCACGTTCCTCGATGGATGCAGTCGAAGCGGCGGGCGACAATCTACCTCGTCCTGTGGATTCTCCTCATCGTGCCAACGTTCCTTGCGGTCCTCACCCTCGCCTACTCCCTGGCGGCGCCCGAGGTGGTCGGCTACGGCGTGTGGCCCATCTTCGTCGTGTGTAGCGGGGGGACCGCGTTCCCGCTCCTCATCTTCGTGGCCCTGTGGTGGAAGCACCATCGGCGATACCGGGCCCTGTCCGACTTGGCGGCCTCGCTGAGGGTATACCGCGAGATCCCCCTCGGCGACCTCGCGCGGCGCTTCCGAAAGACCGAGGTCGAAATCGAAGCTCTCGTTGCGGCCGCGGTGTCCGAAGGTTACGCGACCGGGTGGATCGACCTCGCCAACCGTCGGTTTGTGAGCTTGGTCGCGGATTCGCCTTTGGCGGCAGCCCCGCCCGCTCCGCCGCAACGCCCGCTGGCGGCCACGGAGCCTTCAGCCGAACGACCCGGTCTGACCCCGCCCGCGCGTTTCTGCCGAAAGTGCGGAAACCGCGTGTATCCCGTCGCGGGGACGGACGAGTGGGAGTGCTGGAGCTGCGGAAGTGTTCAGGGGGCCGAGGGCTAGCGCAGCGCGAGTTCCAGATCCTCTCGAAGGTCCTCCACGTCCTCGATGCCGACGCTGAACCGCACGAGCCCGTCGGAGATCCCTCTCGCCTTCCGCTCCTCCGGCGGGATCGAGGCGTGGGTCATCGAGGCCGGGTGCTCGATGAGGGACTCCACGCCGCCGAGGCTCTCTGCGAGCGTGATCACCTCGAGCCTCTTCAGGAACGCCTTGACCTTTCTCGGCTCTTTGACCACGAAACTTAGCATGCCGCCAAACCGCCGCATCTGCGCCTTCGCGATCGCGTGGTTCGGATGGCCCTTGAGGCCCGGGTACAGCACCCGTTCCACCGCACGATGGTTTGCGAGCACCGCCGCCAGCGACTCCGCGTTGTCGCAGTGCCTTTCCATCCGCACCGCCAACGTCTTCGTCCCGCGGAGCACGAGGAAGCAATCGAGGGCGCCGGGAATCGCACCGAGCGCGTTCTGTCCGAACGTCAGTCTCTCCTTCAGGCCGTCGTCGTTGAGCACAATCGCGCCGCTCACGACGTCCGAATGGCCGCCGAGATACTTCGTTGCCGAATGAAGGACGAGGTCGTATCCGAGGTCGAGGGGTTTCTGGAGGTACGGCGAGGCGAATGTGTTGTCCATCACGGAGATGCAGCCGTGCGCCTTCGCGATCTTGGCGGTGGCCCGGAGGTCGACGACCTTCATCAGCGGGTTCGTCGGCGATTCCATCCAGACCATCTTCGTGTTCTTACGGATCGCGCGCTCGACATTTCCTGGGTCCGTTGCGTCGACGTAGTCGGAGGCGACGCCGTAATTCGCCCAAATCCGCGTGAAAATGCGGTACACGCCGCCGTATGTGTCGTCGCTCAGCACGACGTGATCGCCTCTTTTCAGAAGCGTGAGGATCGTCGTGACGGCACCCATCCCAGAGGAGAACGCGAGGCCGTGCTTCGCGCCCTCGAGTGCCGCCAGATTCCGCTCGAGCGCCCGGCGCGTCGGATTGGCCGTGCGGCCGTAGGCGTATTCCGCCTGCCCCTTCTGCGAATACGTCGACGTCAGGTACACGGGAGGGTTCACCGCGCCTGTCGCGTCCGGCTCGCTTCCGACGTGAATCGCCTTCGTGGAGAACCGCATGGGGCGCCGATTGCAGGCTCCGCCTAAAGGGTTTTGGCGGCTATTGGCGGTCCGCCAGGTACTCGATGACGTCGATGCGCGAGACGATGCCCTCGAGCTTTCGCTCCGAGCCCACAAGGACCGCCGGGCTCCCGCGCAGGAGCATCCTGTAGATCTTCTCGAGCGACGAGCCCGGGTCGACGATGGGAAATGGCTTCTCCATTACGTCCCGCACGGGGCGTTCCGCGGCCTTCTTGTCCTTCAACAAGCGGTCGATGAGCGCATCGTCCCGAACGCTCCCCACGACCCTGCCCTTGTCGACGACGGGCACCTGGGAAATGTCGTATTCCCGCATGAGGTCAACCGCCTCCCGCAGGGTCATGTCCGCGCGCGCAACGATCACGCCCTCCAGCCGTTCCTTGCGTTTCAGGATCGTCATGAGGGGCGCGGTCGGCTCATCAAGGAAGCCGTGCTCCTTAAGCCACTCCTCGTTGTGCGCCTTGCTCAGATACCGTTCACCCGTGTCCGGGAGGAGGACGACGAGCACATCGTTCTTCACGAGCTTCTCCGCGACCTTCAGTGCGCCAACGACCGCGGCGCCGGAGCTCGATCCGACCAGGATCCCCTCTTCTCTGGCGAGGCGGCGCGTCATCTGGTAGGACTCCTTGTCCCCGACCTTCACGACGTCGTCAATCACGTCGAACCACGTCGTCGTCGGAACGAAGTCCTCCCCGATCCCCTCGATCTTGTATGTGTGGGGCTTCGTCATCTCCTTCGTGTAGAAGAAGTCCTTGAGGATGGACCCGAGGGGGTCGACGCCGACGACCTTGACCTTCCTGCTCTTCTCCTTGAGAAACCTCCCGACGCCGCTGATTGTGCCGCCGGTCCCCATGCCGCACACGAAGTGCGTGACCTTCCCGTCCGTTTGCCGCCAAATCTCGGGGCCGGTCGTCGCGTAATGCGCCTGGGGATTCGCCGGATTGTGGTACTGGTAGGGGAGGAACGAGTTCGGGATCTCCGCGTTGAGCCGCTCCGCCACCTTATAGTAGGATTCCGGGTGGTCCGGCGGTACCGCGGTCGGGCAGATGACGACGCGCGCGCCGAGCGCCTTCACGAGGTTGATCTTCTCCTGGCTCATCTTGTCCGGGATCGTGAAGATGCACTCGTAGCCGCGCAACGCCGCCACGAGCGCGAGGCCCAGCCCCGTGTTCCCGCTCGTCGGCTCGATGATCGTGCCGCCCGCCTTCAATTTGCCCGCCTTCTCCGCGGCCTCGATCATCGTGATGCCGATTCGGTCCTTCACCGATCCGCCGGGATTGAAGAACTCGCACTTCGCGAGGATGAGGGGCTTGTACCCTTTCGTGACGCGGCTCAGCCGGATGAGGGGCGTACGGCCGATCGTCTCGAGGATGTTCTCGAAGTATTCCATCCGGGGCCTCCAACGCGCCCTGCGGCTAAAAGCCGATGGACACTCTTCTCACCGCATACCGAGTCGACGCCTCACGACTCCCGTTTCGTAGTAGGTCAAGACGATGGCTGCGGCCAGGAGCAGGACGAAGAAAAGAACCCAGCCAAGAAGGAGCACTGCGGCGTCCAACACGACCTGCAAGAGCGTGAAGACTGCGCCTGCAAGGAAGAAGAACAACAGGAATGGCCAAAACCGAATTCGGCGGCGTCCTGGCGGGACGACCATGCTGCTGCCCCTAAAGGGATTACCACGAGGAACTTAAGGCTGCTGAGCCGGGCGCATAGAAGCCGAGGGTAAGGATGAGAACTACCTCGAAGATCGGTACCTGCGTTGCCAACGACGAGTTAACTCTGCGTCCTCGCACATGCCCACAGCCGCACTATCCGTCCAATCCCCGTCGCTCCCGGAGGTAGTGAATCCCGCCGCCCTCGAGGAGTATCTCCCGCTGGCGGTTCGATAGATCGTACGTGAGTGGGAACGAAGTGCCTTTCGTGAGGTTGCGGGCGGTCACGGGATTACCCTTGCTCAATCCGTCGCGGAGCCCGCTTACCCGGATTCGATCTCCCATGGCGACCGCGTCGTACGCCTTCGCGTCCCGGAAAACGAGAGGGGGGAGGCCGAAGTTCACGAGATTGTCGCGGTGCATGCGGGCGAAGGACTTGGCGAGGACGAGCTTCACGCCGAGGTGCATCGGGGCCGCGGCCGCATGCTCGCGGGAACTGCCCTGCCCGTAGTTGTCGCCGCCCACGATGACGCCGCCGCCCTTCGCCTTTGCGCGCGCGACGAAGCCCCGGTCGAGGTAGGCGAACGTGAATTCCGCGATGGCGGCGATGTTACTGCGAAGGGGCAGCACCTCCGCGCCACCCGGCAGGATGTGGTCCGTCGAGATGCCGTCCTCGACCTTGATGAGGACTTCGCCCTCGATCGTGTCCGGGAGGTCCCCGGGGATCGGCACGGTCCCGATGTTTGGTCCGCGATACACCGCCACATCCCTCCGATTCTTGGGCGGCAGGACGTAGCCGGAGTCGTCAACCGGGTACGAGGCGAGTTCCTTGACCGTCGGCGGCTTCCCGAGATCGCGAGGATCCGCAATTACGCCCTTGAGGGCCGCGGCGGCGGCGGTCTCCGGGCTGCACAGGTACACTTTGTCGTCCGCCGTCCCGCTCCGCCCCGAGAAGTTCCGGTTGAACGTCCGGACGGAGGCACCCTTCGTCGGCGGCGCGAATCCCATCCCAATGCACGGACCGCACGCGACCTCGAGCTCTCGCACGCCCGCCTTGATGAGTTTCGTCATGACGCCGTGGACGAGGCACGCGATCAGGACCTGTCGGGAGCCGGGCGAGACCGCCATCGAGAGGCCGGGGTGCACGCGTTTGCCGTCGAGGATCTCTGCGACCATCGAGAGGTCCCGGAAGGAGGAGTTCACGCTGCTCCCCACCGCGACCTGCGTGACCTCCGTCCCTGCCACCTCGGAGACGGGCTTCACGTTCCCCGGGCTGGGAGGACATGCCACCAGCGGCTCGACCTCGGAGAGGTCGACCTCGACGCGTTCGTCGTACTCCGCCCGGTCGTCCGCCGCCAAACTGCGATAGTCCGGCGCCCGCTTCTGGCCCTTCAGGAATCGCTCCGTCACGGCGTCGCTGGGGAAGAGGGATCCCGTCGCCCCCATCTCCGCGCCCATGTTCGCGATCGTCCCGCGCTCCGGAACGGAGAACTGCTTGATCCCGGGTCCGCCGTATTCCACGACCTTCTCCTTCCCCCACTTTTCCCCGAACCGGCGCAGCATCTCGAGGATCACGTCCTTCGCGGAGCACCACGGCGGCATCTGACCGTACAGGTCCACGCGGACGACCTGGGGCATCCGCAGGCGGTAGGGCTCCCCCGCCATGACCGCGGCAACCTCGAACCCGCCCGCGCCGATCCCGAGCATTCCGAGGGACCCGGACTGGCACGTGTGCGAGTCGCAGCCGAGCATCGTCTGACCGGGCACGTCGAAGCGCTCCATGTGCGCCCAGTGGGAAATCCCGTTCCCCGCGCGGGAGTAGACGGCCCCGTAACGGGCCGCCATGCCCTGGAGGAAGAGGTGGTCGTCCGGATTCTCGAATCCCGTCTGGAGCACGTTGTGGTCCACGTATTGGGTCGCCTGCTTCACGCGGACCGCGTCGACACCCATCTGCTCGAACTCGAGCCACGCGAGCGTTCCGGTCGCGTCCTGCAGGAGCGCCTGATCCATCCGGAGGGCGATCTCCTCGCCCGGGACGGTGCGGCCCTCCACGAGGTGCTTCTCGATCACTTTGCGCGCGAGCGATTTCGGCATCGTCCCTCTCCAAGGAAGGGAGCGCGAGCTTCGATTTGAGGGTTGGCCCCGCCCGAGGCGCCGACGGTGGCCGTCCGGAACCGCGTCCGGGACGAGGGCCCGTCCAGGGTCTTACTCGTCCCGAACTGCCTGGCCCGCGCCCCGTACGGCTATCATGGACGATAATCGCCGCCTACCGATTTATCAAACCCCCCGCTTTTTGGACATACAGGTGCCCATGGGCGTAGGTCCCCCCGGTCCACTTGCGGTCCTGCTCGCCCTCCAGGGGTCCATTGAGGTTCCGGTCAGCTTGCTCGTCCTCGGATTCGGCGCATGGGTAGGCGGTGAGTACGCGGACCGCACGCGAAGGCGCGAGGCCCCAATCGACGAGTCGGACCAGCTCAAGGAGTTCCTCCGGATGAATCCCGAGGAGCGGTTCGATCTCGAGGCGATTACCTCGCTCGACTTCCGGGCCCTGTTCGAGGAGGCCCGTCGGGACCGGAAACTCCTCAGCGACGTCATGCAGACCGTGCAGGCGTTGTTCCCGCGCATCCTGACGGAGACCGAGGACGCGGGCCTCGCGGGATCCTTCCTGCGCAGCAAGACCCTGGACTGGTACCGACGGAGCCCCTCCGAGTCCAACTGGACCGAGAAGATGGTCGTTCGATGGGGCGGGATCTTTCACGAGTCGCGGACCGCGGGGGGTAGGCTCAGCCCGAAACTCACGAGTCGCATGTCGAACCTTCACATGGAGTGCGCGAAGGCGAGCGGCGTCCTTAGCAGTTTCACCGGCGGCCTTCACCGAGGCATGACGGTAATCAAGTCCTATCGACGGGGCTCGAAGCGCCCCAGCCACTCCATCATGCTCCAGGTGTGTCAGGCCTTCCTCGACGACCTGTCCGCGAACCCCCGGAACGCGGAGCGACCGTTTCCTCTTGAGAAGCTGAGTGAACTCTCCCGCCGGATCGGGGCCGCGGACGTCAACATGACGCTGGGGGAGCTGTTCCCTCAGCCCGGCGGGGGACCCTTCACCGTCCTCGATCCACGCTTCCACCTCGACATGGACGCCCTCGTCATCAAGGTCGAACAACCCAAGGGCGCGGGGGACGCGGGGACCTATGCGATGGTCCATACAAAGTCCGCCGGGGGCCTCAACGCGGTTGGAACGTCGACCGCATCGGAGGCAAAGCCCTCCCCCTGGGCGCGGGACGACTTCTCGAAGGACGAATGGCACGAGTTGCTTGAGAAGCTCGACGAGCGGAGCGAGAGGCTGGAGCCGCCTCCGGTCGAGAACCACCGCAAGCGCAAGTCCTACCTTGGTCTGCGGCAGCTCATCTTGACGCACCCCGCAGCGCGCAAGGCGTTCGGATCCGTCCACTGGAAGGGGAAGCCCAGCGGACTCGGACTCGTATGCCGACTCCTGTCCGACGGGACCTTCGTGCCGGACGTGGAGACGGACGCCGACTATCTGGAGGCGGAGCTCGGGCACATCGCGAACGGGAACGCCGACGGCCGACCCAACGACGGGAAGTGGGACATCGGCCACGGTTGGAAAATCGTCCGCGAGGTCTCGCCGGGGAACGGGCGAACCTACAGGGCCGAGCGCGTGTCCTTTGACTGACGGAACGTCGCCGCGATGTGGGCGTACACCTGGTCGCGATCGTTCACTCGAGGGAGTGCGACGGCGTTGAGCGTGCTCTCCATGATCGCCCAGGTGGAGTCGGATCGGACTCCCCTCGCTGCGACGACGAAGTTGTAGAAGTTCAGAGCGGACGCCGTCGGCGCATCGCTGATCGCAGGGAAGACGGGCAGACCGCACCCCCAGTTCAGCAGCTCGACGATCTTGTAGAGCGTCCTGTTCCGGTTGTCCGCCGTGCTGTCCCTGCACAGGAGGAGCGTCCGGTTGCGCGCGTCTGCCATCGCGCGCGTCGCGAGGGTCTCGAAGGCGGGCAGCGTGAGGTACCGGTGAATCCCCGATCCGTGGGGCGGCCGGTCCGTCTCGGGACGGACGGGGACCTCGAGGGGGGCCATGGCCATGTTCGAGCCGCCGCCAGGATCCACGAACTTCCCGAGCACCTCGTACACTCCCTCGAGTGTGACCGCTCCGGACCGGAACAGATCCGTAGGCACGACCGCAGTGTGGTTGACGAAGGTCGGTCGCCCGGCCTCATCGGCCAAGCCCCTGCTCACGCGGGAGAGGAGCATCTCCTCGCCCGATCGCACGGGATGGATCATCTGGAGGTCGATGACGTCCCCGCTCGATTGGACGGCTGCGGGCCGGATCGGCGTGTAGTGTCCCCGGAGGTACGAGTCATAGAAGCTCGCGTTCAAGCCCTTGGACACGGCCTTCACGGTGTAGCCCTCGCCCTGGACAACGCCGTAAATCCAGTGGTCGACGGCGGTGACTTCGGCGTTCGCCGACGCCACCCCGGGTTCCGCATCGGGCATTGCGCTCATGTGAGCCTACCCCTCAGACTGCGGTGGCCGCGAATTTCTCCGCATCCCGGATCTCATCGGGAATCCTGTGGGCGATGTCTCGGAAGTGCTCGATGAAGGCCACGTACTCGTCGAACGAGAACTCGGGCTCGCCTCCCCCGTCCGGTCGGAAGGCCGTCCGAACGATCCTCGGGGCTCCGACGACGTCCATGCCTTCGTGCATTTCCGTGCGGACCCAGCTGAGGAAGTACGCGGCCTTATCCATGCTCACGCCCGCGACCTTGCCTCCGCGAATCTGGGACAGGGTTTGGGGGAGGAACACCCGGAGCAGTGCCTCCGCGTAATCCCTGCGTGCGCGCTTGTCCGAGAGGGGTGGGAACCCGCGGTGCAGGCCCAACCTCAGGAGTACGTCATCGCGGAGGGTGTCGTACTTCGACAGGACGAAGGCGGGATAGATCGTCGGGGCATCCCCATAGATCCCTTGCGCCTCGAGCCGGGAGGCCTCCTGCCTCTTGTACGTCTGGAACGCCACGAGCAGCTTCGCAATCGTGCTGTCGTAGGAGATCATCTTCCGGTATTGGGGCGTGTCGATGTCCATCGTCATCTTGCTGCAGTCGACGAGTACGACGACCACGATGCTCTTCAGGAGCTGCTGGATGATGGGTTTGCCCGCGATCCCGGTCTCGATGAACTCCTCGATGTCTTCGCCCGAGACGTCGTAGGCGGAGAACGCAAGCGTGGAGAACGGCTGGATCCAATCCTTCTCCCGGATGTAGTGCGGCAGCTTGCCCACGATCGGGCGGAGGTAGCCGAAGACGAAGCCGAGTTCCGTGATCTCCTCCTTCAGGGTGGCGCTGGGAAACCGGGCGTCCTTCATCCCTTCGTACACCGCCGACATCATGTTCAGGGTCGGGGACGGCGCGTGGAACCGGAAGTCGTCGCGGATCCCTGTACCGTACTTGACCTGGGCGGCGTAGAGGAGGCCCAGGAACGTGGTCTTGCCCGAGGCTCGATCACCTAGAAGCGCGCAAGGACACATATCGAGTCGCTTCACCCCTGAAACGGTATATAATCCTAGCCGCATCATTCTCGGACTTGATTCGACGTTCGTCCTACGCGCGGGTCCGCGAGGCGATATTCTCGAGATATCCGAGATACGCAAAGTACTCTTCCCGGGGGTACTCCGGCTCCCAACCGGAGAGTTCCGCGCGTCGCAGGCGAATCCGGTCCGCGCGTCCCGGCTGGGACCCTTCCGTCCGCACCCAACTGAAGAAGTAGGCGGGCTTCGCGAACCCCGGACCCTCTTTCACTCGCCCCCGGATCAACGCAACCGTCTTCGGCATGTTGTGGCCCAAGAGGGCTTCCGCGTACGTGGTCCGTGCCCGGTCGTCGATTCGCGGGGGGGAGGAGCCGACATTGGCGGCCTTGAGGACGTCGGGGTTGACGCGATCGAACTTCGTGAACGCGAACGTGGGGTAGACGAGCCTGCGATCATCGCGCTGGCGCAGGTGCTGAATCGCAGACATCAGCGTCTCGGCCGACGCATCGTATTCGGACATCGGCGAGATTTCCGATCCCTCGACCTTGGCGGCGAGCTTCGTGCTGTCCACGAGCAACGTCACGACGTCGCCGTCGAGGATGTTCTTCCAACCCCCCATCGCGGTGACGCTCCCCTTGAGCATCAGCGGAAGCTCCTCGTCCAGCGCCCCCAGCAGGGTGAAGCGAAGTTCGGAGAGCGAGGAGGGGCCCTCCTTCCCGCGGAGGCGGGAGAGGAAGCCGCCCCTCGACCGGCTCGAGTCCACTTGGAGAATCAGTTCGTGAATCCCCTGCTTCGTCACCGCGTCGGGGAACGCCCCCGCCATGAGCTGCTGAAAGAGGAGGGACGCCGTCTCCATGGACTCGATGGGGGCGTGGAAGCGGAATTCGTCCGCCTTTCCGGAGCCCGACTTCACGGCCGCGGCGTACAACAGCGTGAGAAACGTGGCCTGGCCGGACTCGCGGTCCCCCACGATCAGGACTTGCACCATGGACGACGGCCCGTCGATGTAGACCCCCGGGAAGAACCTTCCCGAACGCGAGGCGGACATGATAATGAACGAAACGCCCTTGCGCGACGCGCCTCTGACTGACGTTAGAGGACACGACGGAGGTCGGGACCCGGCGGATGTAGTGCCCGGGGAGGGAGTCGAACCCCCTTAAAACCGATCTGCAGTCGGTCACATTAGCCGCTCTGTCACCCGGGCGCGGAGGTCGGTAGCCAGGGCGCGGCCAAATATGTTTTGGCGGCGGCAATTCCCGCAGCGGGCTCCTTTATCGTCCCGGCGGACTTCTCCTTGGCGGTGCCCGAGTTCAAGACGATCAACGACACGGTGCACGGGACGATCCGCCTTGACCCGATGGTCCAAGACCTCATGGAGACCCTCGAGCTCCAGCGACTGTCGGGCATCCGGCAGCTCGGCCTCACGTACCTCGTCTTCCCCGGAGCGAACCACTCCCGGATCGAGCACTGCATCGGCGTCTCCCATGTCGCGGGGAGGATCGCGGAGGCGATCGGCATCCCGGACGAGGAGCGCAAGCTCGTGATGGCGTCGGGTCTGCTCCACGACCTGGGTCACGGCCCCTTCTCGCACACGCTCGAGCACATCCTCAGCAGCAAGCTCTCGATCGACCACATGCACCTTACGCAGGCGATCATCTTGGGGGAGGACGACAACGTGCGGTCGGAGGAGCGCAAGGCGTTTCCGGACGTCCCGCGGATCCCGGAGGTCCTCGAGAAACACGGGGTGCCGCCAAAACAGGTGGCGGGGCTCATCCGAGGGCCCGAGCCCGCGGGGGGATTCCGGAGTCCGAGACTCCGGACGAAGCGGTACCTCGGCCAGATCATCCACAGCGCGATCGACGCGGACCAGATCGACTACCTGATGCGCGACGCGCACTACACGGGCGCCGCCCACGGGATAATCGACTTCCACCGGATTGTGCAGACCGTGACCCTCCACGACGACGATTTGGCTATCGACCGGAAGGGCCTCCCAGCGCTCGAGGGCATGCTTGTCGCGCGCGCGCTCATGTACTCCTCCGTCTACTTCCACAAGACCGTCCGCATCGCGGAGCAGATGATCGCACGGGCGGTCGAGCGTGCGAACCGCGATGTGCGGGACGTGCAGAAGATGGTCGACGCGGAGCTCCTCCAGTGGCTCGCGAATCAGGGAGCGTATCAGAAGGAGATCGCCCTGCGCATCAAGTACCGGAAGCTGTACAAGCGGGTGTGGGACCGCGACCGGGACGATCTGACGGACGAGCAACGTGCCGCCCTGGTGGACCTCGCGGACCCGCCAAAGCGAAAGCGCGCCGAGGACGCGGTCTGCCAGCGAGCGGGAATCCCGGAGGGGCGCGTCATCGTCGACATCCCCCTCCCGGAACTCTTGATCAGCGAGCCGCGGATCGCGATGACGGACGTGCCCGTCCTCGATGAGGGCAAAGTCCGCCCCTTCCGCAGGCTCAGCCCCTTGGGCCGAGCCCTTCAGGCGCGTCAGGTCTCGGACTGGGTCGTCATGGTCGCGGGGGACCCCAAGTTCCGAAAGGAAGTTGGGAAGGCGGCGGAGCGCGTGTTGTTCGCGTGATCAAATCGGGGGCTGGTCCGCAGTGACGGGTTCGACGATGACGGCGGTCCCCGTGGCGGTCACGAGGATGATCGACCCAGACTGCCCCATCGTCTCGAGGTCCAGGGACACTCCGACGACCGCGTTCGCGCCCCAAGCCTGGGCCCGCAGGGTCATCTCCACGATCGATGCGTGGCGGGCGCGCTGAATCTCTGGCTCCCACTCCGTAACCCGGCCCCCCGTGATGTCTTTGATCCCCGCCATGAGATCTTTGCCGAAGTCCGTCCCCATGATCGCTTCGCCCCCGACGATTCCCAGGTAGCGCGTGATCCGGTAGCCCGCAAGCTCAGGGGTCGTGACCGCCAGGATCGGGGGCGCGGCAACCGCCATACCCGCCGGGAGTCGTGGGCGCTCATTAAGCGTTGCGCAAGACTTCGCAACGAACCCTACGGAGGACGGCACAGTGCGCCACGCGGGTTACGCTTTTATACGCGGACCTCCCATGCGCCCCTCCACGGGATGGGATCACTCTCGAGCCTTGAGGTGAATCAATGATACCGAGGGATAGCGTACTGCCGAGTGGGCCGATGTTGGAGGACACGCGGGTGGACGCGGAGCTGGAGGACATGCTGTCGAAGCTCCGCACGAGCATCAAGATTGTGGGGGTCGGCGGGGGCGGGTCGAACACGATCGCCCGGATCTACAACGAGGGCATCGTGGGCGCGGAGCTGTACGCGGCGAACACGGACGCGCAGCACCTGCTCGCGATCCGTTCGCCGAAGAAGATCCTGCTGGGGCGCCGCGTGACGCGCGGGCTCGGCGCCGGAGCGCTTCCTGCGGTGGGCGAGGAGGCCGCCCGCGAGGCGGAAGAGGAGCTCCGCAATGTGCTCGGCGGTGCGGACATCGTGTTCGTTACGTGCGGTCTCGGTGGCGGCACGGGCACCGGGGGCGGCGGATACATCGCGCGCCTCGCGAAGGACATGGGCGCCCTCACGATCGGCGTCGTCACGTTGCCGTTCCGCGGCGAGGGCCGGCTGCGCCTCGAGGCGGCGGAATGGGGTCTCGAACGCCTGCGCGAGTCGGCGGACACCGTCATCACGATTCCCAACGACAAGCTCCTCGAGCTCGTCCCACGGTTATCCCTGCAGGCGGCGTTCAAGTTCGCGGACGAGGTCCTGATGCGGGCGATCAAGGGGCTCACGGAGACGATCACGAAGCCGGGGCTCGTGAACCTCGACTTCAACGACGTGAAGACGATCATGAAGGGCGGCGGCGTCGCGATGATCGGCATGGGGGAGTCCCAGGCGGTCGGAGACATGCGCGCGTCGGAGGCCATCGAGGAGGCGATCAGCTCGCCACTCCTCGAAGTCGACATCTCCGGGGCCACGGGCGTGCTCGTCAACGTGACCGGCGGAACGGACATGACGATCGGCGAGGCGGAGAAGGCGGCGGAGGTCGTCCAGGGTCGCGTCGCCCCGAACGCCCGGATCATCTGGGGCGCGTCCCTCGATCCGGCATTGGAGCACACGCTCCGCGTCATGCTCGTCGTGACGGGGGTCAAGAGCAAGCAAATCATGGGTCGCAAGTCCGGATACGAGGGCGAAACGCACGCCGGCGTCGACCACATCCGGTAGGCGGAACCCCGCAATTGTCCCGAATCCCCTAAATAGGGGCAAGGGGTTCATTCGGGCGGGATGCTGTCCCAGCATCCCAAGCCCCCACGGACGGTCGCGCGGTGATCACGGAACCGAAGCGGATGAAGGCGAAGGTGTGCCTCGTCGGAGAGCACGCTGTCGGCAAGACCTCCCTCATCCGTCGCTACGTGCTCGACGAGTTCGACGACCGGTACATCGTCACCCTCGGCGCGAAGGTGAGCAAGCGGGAGATGACGATCACGTTGCAGGACCGCGGCGAGGTCCTGATGGACATGACGGTCTGGGACATCATGGGCTCTCGCGGGTTCCGCGAACTCCTCCGGGAGGCGTACTTCCATGGAGCGCAGGGCATCCTTGCGGTGTGCGACGTCACGCGGTACGCGACGCTCACGGACCTTGACGACTGGATCGAGGCGGTCTTCAGGACGGTCAAGCCCGTGCCCATCGTGTTCGCGGTCAACAAGGCCGACCAGACGCAGCATGCGGCGATTGCGGACGCCCAGGTGCGCGGAGCCGCGGAGGCGTTCGGCGCCGCTCACTTCTTCACGAGCGCCAAATCCGGCGAGAACGTAGACGCCGCGTTTCGCGCGCTCGGCAGCGCCGTCGCGCAACGCGCGTGGCCCGCCTGAAATCCTTAAGCGGCCCCTCGGATACGGCCGCTTCATGGTCGATGAGACGGGCGCCGTCGAGATTCGCCTCGCCCGGGACCTCTCGTTCCTCAGCGCGACGATGATGGGAATCGGCGCGACCGTCGGCGCGGGTATCTTCGTCCTCCTCGGATACGCGGCAGGCGCCGCGGGGCCCGCGGTGATCTTGGCGATCGTGCTCAACGGCCTGGTCGCGGGCCTCACGGCAGTCACGTACGCGGACCTAGGCACGACGTTCCCGGAGGCGGGCGGCGGCTACCTGTGGGTCCGTGAGGCGCTCCCCGGCCCCGCCGCCTTCGCAGCGGGGTGGACGGCATGGTTCGGCCACATGGTGGCGGGCGCCGTGGCCGCGCTCGGGTTCGGCCACTACGTATCGTGGGGACTTTGGGCCAATGGATGGCTGGGGCTGGCCGACCGGGAGAGTGCGGCGATCTTCCTCGGCCTCGCCGTCACGTCCGCGTTCGTCGTCATCGGCTACCTCGGAGTCCACTCACGCCGCGCGAGCCTCGGGGCCACGTCGTTCGTGAAGCTTGGCATCCTCGTCGTCCTCGTCGCCTTTGGCCTCGTCACCGCCTTCCGGGTGCCCGCGGGGAGCTTCTTCCCGTTCTTCGCTGAGGGCTTCGGGGGCGTTCTGTCCGCGATGACCCTCACGTTCGTCGCGTTCCAGGGGTACGAGGTCATCGCGCAGGCGGGGGAGGAAGTCCGGGATCCGGAGCACACGATTCCGCGCGCGATGTTCCTTTCCCTCGCGATCGTGGTTTCCCTGTACGTTCTCGTGGCCTTCGTCTCCCTGCCGGCGATCGTGGCCCCGCCCGGGAGCGTTCCGTGGGCGTACCTCGAGGCGCGGGGGCCCACCGCCATCGCGGACGTCGGCATGCAGCTCATCCCCGCGGTCGGCGGCCCGCTCCTCGCGGTCGGCGGGCTGGTCGCGACCCTCGTCGCCATCGACACGACCGTGTTCTCCGCGTCCCGGCTCTCGTTCGCGATGGGAAGAGACGGGCTGCTCCCGAAGGCCCTCGGCCGCGTGCACGGGAAATACCGAGCGCCGAGCACGGCAATCCTCGTGAGCGGCCTGGTCATGCTTACCCTCGTCCTCTTTCCCGACCTCAAGGTCGTGGCCACCACGGCCGGCCTTTCGTTCCTGGTCGCGTTCGTGCTCGTGAACGCATCCCTCATCCGTTGGCGGTATCGACACCCCGAGGTCCGGCGCGGCTTCACCGCTCCCCTCTTTCCGCTCTTCCCCGTCCTCGGGATCGTCGCGAACATCGTCCTCATCGTCTATCTGACGTTTGACGCCGAGGTGGGCCGCCCTGCATGGACCGTCATGATCCTCTGGCTGAGCTTGGGCCTCCTCCTGTACTACCCGTACCGCGGGAAGAAGGAACTCGCGAAGCCGCTCCCCGAGAGGATCGACGTCGCGCACCTGCTCGCGCGCGCAGCCGCCCCCGTCGAGCTCGAGAAGTTCCGCGTCCTGGTCCCCCTCCGGGAGTTCGAGAACCTCCCGCTCGTCCGCCTCGGGGCGCAGGTGGCGGCCGCACACACCGGAGAACTGAGCCTCCTCAACGTCCTCGAGATCCCACGTTCCCTCCCGCCAAAGGCGATCCGGTTTCACTACGTCGACGAGCGCATCAAGGGGCTTCGCAAAGTGGAACGGTACGCGGGCGAGTCCGAAGTTGCCACACGGGCGGTCGTCCGCATCGGCCATCTACCGTACGAGATCATCCTGCGGACGATCGAGGAGGAGGACGTGAACCTCCTCGTCCTCGGATGGCGAGGTCAACGGCCCCAGGGCGAGTTCCGGATCACGGGCAGCACGATCGACTACCTCGTGCAGCGGGCCCCGTGCGACGTCGTCGTCGCCCGGACGGCCGGGTGGAGGGACCACTTCCGGTCCGTGCTCGTGTACGCCAAGTCCGTCGACCATGCCGCAGGCACCGCGGAACTCGCGCTCATCCTGGCGGCCACGTCCGGGGCGCGGGTCACGGTGCTCGACATCCAAGAGCCGGGCCGACCGCCGACCGGCGAAATCGTCGCGGAATTCGTGCGGAAAGCCCGGCCCGATGTCGCCGTGAAGCGGTTCACCGCAAAGGACGCGACCCCGATCGTCGTCGAGGAGAGCGCGAACCACGACCTCCTTGTCCTGGGAGCCGGCGAGAGGGCCGTGCTCAGCACCTCCTCGTTCGGACCGGTCGTGGACGCGATCGCGGCGGGGGCGAAGTGCCCCCTCGTGATGTACCGCCGAGGGGCGAAGTCATCCCTCGGTGGATGACGCGAGCAGACTGAGCTTCTCGGCGTGGAACAGGTCCTGGATCGTGTACAGGAGGGCGCTCTTCACCTGCTTCATCTGCTCCGGATCGTTCGTATACGCGAGCAGCTGGTGGACGATCGCGTTCCGATGAACGTCCTTCCCGAACACCGCCGGCGGCGGCGATTCCAGGACGCCGGGCGTTCGCTTCGCGGCGTCGAGCAGGATCTTCTCGACGGTCCCATGGGCGACGCTCCAGCCGACCTCCACCTCCACGAAGATCGGGTGGTGCTCCGAGCGTGTGAAGTTCAGGACCGTCGTGGCGAGCACTTCGCGGTTGGGGATCGTGACGAGCTCCCCTCGCCCCGTCCGGAGCTGGGTCATCGTGAGCGTGATGTCGCCGACCTCGCCGACGAGGTCCTCGCCGATCTTCACACGGTCGCCGACGGAGAACGGGTCGGCCATCATGAGCCCGAGGCCCGCGAACGCGTTCCGTAGGGAGTCGAACGTGATGATGAAGAGGGTCAAGGCCGCGATCAGGAAGGCGAGCCCGAACACGAACAGTTGGGTGCCGTCGAGGACTAGGGTCAGCTCGCTGAACAGGACCACGATGAACGACGTCAGATAGATCGACCTTCGCGCGATCGCCTTGAACTGGTCCAGCACCTTCGGCCCGTGCTTCCGCGAGCGTGTCTTCATGTCCTCGAACACGGAGTCGGAGAGGCGGGCGAACCCGAACGCGACGAACGCGCCGATCACCGCGATTGCGATTGCCTTCAGCAGGCCCTCGGAGGGGGCGGTGAGACTCGTTCCCACGCTCTCGAGGATCGGCTTCTCCGGAACACCGGCCGGGAGGATGCTCCCCGCCCCGACGAACGAGATGAGGATCGCGGCCGCGACGCCGACGTACTTGAGGACGCCCGTCGCGACCCCGAGCAAACGCGGCTGGGCAATCCGGTGAGGCTTCGCGCGGAGCTCGCCGCGGTGGTACGCGCCGAACCGTCGCATGATCCTGAGAAGGACGGCCACGATGACCCACGTGAGGGCCACGAACAGCCCCGCGGAGAAACGAAGGTTGACCTGGATCAAGAGGACCCTGGCCTCGGTCCAGCGGAAGGAGGCGATCGCGAGCAGGACATACAGAAAGATCGCGATCCAGAACCACGAGAGGAGGCGGCGGACCAAGTCGAGCGTCCCAACATCGAAGTACTTCGCCCCCCACACCCGGGGATGCTCGAGTTCCGTCTCCGCGCCCAGGACCGCCTTGTTCGCCTCGATCCGCCGCGAGAGGTAGGCAAGGACGTACACCATGAAGGCGGTCCACGCGACCATGGAGGCGACGACGGGGAGGCTGAGCTGAACCTCGGTCTGCAGCTCCGCCATGGAGAGAAGGGCGAAGGGCGCGAGGGGCACGGGTCGGGCATCGAAAGCCCGCGCTCATAAAGGTATGCGGGTCAGTCAATACGGATGAAACGACCCGCGGAGGAACCACAGGTTGGCGCCCCAGCCCGCGGGACCGCCGAGAATCTCTCCGAACGGCTTGGGCAGCTCGACGTACACCCCGAAGTTCACCTCCCATGTGCCCCAGGACTGGCCAAGGAGGGTTCCGACGAGGGCGAGATTCGCCTCGATCATCGCCGCCACGCGGAGCGAGAAGTCGAAGCCGATCGATTCGAGGACGGTGCGGACGGGGAGCGGTGCCTCAACGGACATGTGCACCTCGGCGCGGATAAACAGATGCTCGAGGAGGTTCACAGGCAGACGCTGGTACTCGATGGGCGTGAGGGGGTTCAGCATCGCGCGGAGGTAGGCCGCAAGGTTGGCGGCGATCCAAGCGAGGACACCGGCCAACGCCAAGCCATCCGCGACGAACGAGAGGCGGAAGCCGACGCCCAGGGGACTCATCGTCCCGACGCCGAACCCGGCCTCGAAGTAGAGGGACGCCTCGAGCAGGTCGTTCCCGTGACGCTCCACCACCGCGAGGACGTTCTCCGAGAAGTGCCGCAGGAGGGACTCCGAGAATCGTATGACGTACTCCAGGGACGGGGGGATGGCGCGGACGTCCTCGAACGCTTGAGAGAACGCTTCGCAAGCAGATGGTACACGATGGGGAGCGGATTCTCGGTGATCACAATCTCGAATCCGACCTCGAACTCGACGTCCCCGTATGGGGGGATCGGGATCCAGCCTAGCGGGATCGACAAGGAGTAGTCGACGTACGGCTCGAGGACGAGGCCCTCGAGGTCCATCGTCCACCAGTCATTCCACTCCGCATGACCTTCCAGGACGTTGCCTTGGACGAGCCGGAGCGGGTCAATCCCGGCGTCGAAACGGTACGGACCGAACGAAACGTTCCACCACGCGAGGACATCATATCGGACGTCCGCCGGCATTCTCGTCTCGCCGAAGTCCACGAACGCGACCCCGACCTCCAGGGCCCCTGCCGCGATCGCGATCTCGAGCTCCCGACCTTTCGCGCCGTTGATCACGAACGACCACGACATCCCGTAGCCCTGCACCGTGTAGGTCGTGCTCGGTATTGCGTCGACGATCTTGTCCACGACGGACAGCACGGACTGCATCATCCCGACCGCGAGCTCGTAGAGCAGGTCGATCATCTCGCGCATCGCCTCGGTCAGCATCTTGACAATCTTGTGGACGAAGCTGAGGATGGGCTCGAGGAGGTCCATGAGGACGCGGACGACCCCGCGCAAGGCGTCGAGGATCCACGAGGCCGCCTTGGACAGGGCGTCCCACGCGACGTCGAGGAAGTCGAGGAGCGCCTGCCACGCGTCGCCGAGGAGGGCGTTCGAGTTGTGGTACGCAACCCCGGTCAGGTTCCAGGCGGAGTAGGCGTCAATAGCGATCGTGAAGTCGAGCGGCCACGCCGTCTCCACGACAGCGGGGTCGAGACCGTCCGGCCCGACGAGGACCGCCCGCTCCGTCTCCGCGCGCACGGTGAGCGACCCCAGGACATGCACGGTCCACCGCGTGGCGAAGGGCCGATCCGAGCGCTCGAACGGACGTGTGTAGTGGACGTTCGGCGTGTCGGCCGTCAAGGGAGCGGCCCTCGGGTCCACGACCTCGATCCAGAGCCCTTGATCAACGGTACTCCCGTCGTCGCGGAGCATCGCGGGACGCTGCGACACCCGGAAGCGCTCCAGTACGCGACGTTCTGGATCCCTCGGGTCCCAGAGGTCAAACCCCCCAAGGTTCGTCAGGATCTTGGCCTCGGCCGCCGCGAACGCGACTCCGTCGACGCTCGCGCGCATCACGCGGTGAACCGTGTCCCTCGCGAGCATCAGCCATCC
>Ga0209751_10002137_pt1 | contig 19982 bp, 17 predicted proteins | sample RifCSP13_1_FD_184019 | JGI IMG/M metagenome (GOLD analysis project Ga0209751, IMG submission 184019) | Soil microbial communities from Rifle, Colorado - Rifle CSP2_sed 13_1 (SPAdes) (version 2) | ecosystem: Environmental > Terrestrial > Deep subsurface > Rock core/Sediment | place: Rifle... | reverse complement strand
GGTCGGCAACTTCGCCTTCGACGCGGTCGAGGAGTTCTCCGAGTCACCCGGGTCGGTGTCGGTGACCGGGGCATTCGAGATCACCTGCCAGGCCAGCACCGAGTGCTGATCTGAATCTGGACGCGAAGCGGGGGCCGGCATCGCCGGCCCCCCGCTCCGCGTTCGCACCACCTCAGCCGGTGACGACCAGCTCGGCCTCCATGCCGGAGTCGAAATGGCCCTCGAGCGCGCAGATGACCTGATAGGTCCCCGCCGCCGGAGCGGTGAAGGTGTCGGTGGCAACGGCACCAGGGCCGGCCTCCATCTCCCAGAACACGAGGTCCTCGGCGAACTCGGCTTCCGAGGTGATGGGCGAGTTCATGATCACCCACTCGTGGTCCTCGTCGGCAGCGTTCGTCAGGGTCAGCGTCACTTCTTCTCCGGTGGCCACGGTCCACAGGTCCGGGCTGAAGGCGAAGTTGGTGGCGGTGGCCGCAATCTGCGCGCCCTCGCCGCCGGCATCGTCGTCACCGCACGCGGCGACGATCAGCGCCAGTGCGGCGAAGACGACTCCCATTGTCAACGATCGTCTCACTTGGTTCCTCCTTGGATGCCCCCTGCGGGGAGGGAGAGTAACGCGGGAAGCGTCCGAGGTGGATCGCGTCGGGAAGGGATCACCGCGCCGGGTGGCGTCGGGCTGGCCGGATTCGAACCGGCGACCCCCTGCTCCCAAAGCAGGTGCGCTGCCAAGCTGCGCTACAGCCCGTGCCCGCATTGTGGCAGCGGTGGCGGCCGATGGGTGCGGCGGGCGCCGGGGCTATTCTCCCCCAACGGGTCGCTAGCTCAATGGCAGAGCAACGGGCTCTTAACCCGCAGGTTCAGGGTTCAAGTCCCTGGCGACCCACCGAGAGAGGCATCAGGCATTGGGCACCAGGCTTCAGCCGGAGCCCGAGGTCCTGGATTCCCCCTGTGTATCTTCCGAGTGGTGCCTGGTACCCGGTGCCTGGTGCCTCTCCCGCGGGTGTAGCCGAATTGGCACAGGCGCCGGACTTAGGATCCGGTGGACTCCGGTCCGATGTGGGTTCGAGTCCCACCGCCCGCACGAACCAGGCACCAGGCGCCAGGTATCTGGTATCTGCTACCTCCCTCACTATCCTGTCCTTTCGGGTTTCCGCGCGGGTGTAGCTCAATGGCAGAGCTCCAGCCTTCCAAGCTGGTGGTGAGGGTTCGATTCCCTTCACCCGCTCGGTGGTCCGGTGGAAACGGTCGGCTCGGCGCCCCTGTAGCTCAGAGGACAGAGCAGGAGCCTTCTAAGCTCTTGGTCGGGGGTTCGAATCCCTCCGGGGGCACTTCCACCGGATTCCTGCCGTGGTGGCCGTAGCTCAGATGGTTAGAGCGCCAGGTTGTGGCCCTGGAGGTCGGGGGTTCAAGTCCCCTCGGTCACCCCGAGGCGAGACGACGTCGTCGTCTCGCCCTTTATCGTCACGGGAGCGTGTGTGACCGAAGTTCGCGAGACCGGGCCGTTCGAACGTTTGGTGACCCTCACCATTCCGGGCGGGGCCCTCGAGGCCGGGAAGAAGCACGCGGCGGCGCGCCTCGCCAAGGAGGCGAAGGTGAAGGGCTTCCGTCCGGGGAAGGCGCCGCTCAAGGTCGTCGAGTCGATCGTCGGGGCGGAAGCGCTGCGCAAGGAGGCGATCGACGACGCCCTCCCCGAGGTGCTCACCCGGGTGCTCACCGACGCCGACCTCACCCCGGCAGTCACCCCTCGCCTCGCCGACATCCGGGACGGCGGCGGCGAGGTGGAGGTCGACGTCCTCGTCACCCTGTGGCCGACGCTGGCCGAGGTCCCGGAGTACGCCGGCATGAAGGTCGAGGTTGAGATCCCCGAGGTCACCGACATCGACGTCACCAACCAGATCGAACGGATGCGCAACCAGTTCGCGGAGCTCGAGGATGTGTCACGCGAGGGGTTCGACGGAGACCTGGTGCTCGTCGACGTGACCACGTCGCTCGACGGCGCCGGGTACGCCGCCGGATCGGCCAAGGACATGCTCTACGAGATCGGATCGGGCGCCTTCCTCGATGGGATGGACCAGGCGTTGGTCGGGGCGGGGGCGGGGGCGATCGTGGCGTTCGACTCGCAGTTGCCGGGCGGGATCGGCGCCGACGGCGGCCGGCCCGTCAAGGTGCGGGTCCTGGTCAAGCAGGTGAAGGCGAAGCGGCTTCCCGGGCTCACCGACGAATGGGTGGGCGAGGTGTCCGAGTTCGAGTCCGTGGCCGAGATGCGCGCCGAACTCGTGCAGCAGATGACGGAGATCCGGCGTCGTTCCGCGTGGCGTCACGTCGAGGACCGCGCCCTCTCGAATCTGGTCTCGGTTCTCGGCGTCTCGCTCCCGGCAGGGTTGATCGAGGCGGAGATGGACTCGATCTTCCATCGCTTCGCCCACCGCCTCGAGGAGCAGGGCGTGCACTTCGACCAGTACCTGGCGCTGACCGGCCAGGACGAGAAGACGTTCGTCGCCGACCTGCGCTCACAGGCCGATCTCAACCTCAAGACCCGGGTGCTCCTGGAGGCGGTCGCCGATCAAGAGGGAATCACCGTGGAGCGTGAGGAGTTGGAGGATGCGATGACGGCGCTCGCCGCGGTCGCCCGGGTCTCCCGGGAGGAGTATGCGGCTGCGCTTTCCGAAGGTGGTCGGGAACTGGCGCTTGCCGGTGATATCCTCCGTCGCAAGGCGATCGATCGGATCCTCGACCTCGTGGTGCCGGTCGACACTGCCGGTTCCGAGGTCGCACTGCCCGCCCGGGGGGAGAGCGCAGCGAGGCCGGTGGCCGGAGACGGGGATGGATCGGCAGAGGCCGCCCCCGACGATGACGACGGGCAGAAGCCCGCGGAGGTTGACGAATGATCGAGAACAGCTACCTGGTGCCCACCGTCATCGAGCAGACGAGTCGCGGGGAACGGGCATTCGACATCTATAGCCGCCTGCTCAAGGAGCGGATCATCTTCCTGGGCACCCCGATCGACGACACGGTGGCGAACCTGATCATGGCCCAACTGTTGCACCTCGAGGGTGACGACCCCGACAAGGACATCGCCCTCTACATCAACTCGCCGGGTGGGGCGATGACGTCACTGATGGCGATCTACGACACGATGAACTTCGTCAAGCCCGACGTCGCCACCTACTGCATGGGCCAGGCGGCCTCGGCGGCGGCGGTGCTGCTCGCCGCCGGCGCAAAAGGGAAGCGCTTTGCCCTGCCCCACGCCCGGATCATGCTGCACCAGCCCCACATCGGCGGTCTCGAAGGGCAGGCGACCGACATCGAGATCCACGCCCGCGAGATCATCCGGGTCAAGGACGAGATGAACCAGATCCTGGCCTTTCACACCGGGAGGCCCCTCGAGAAGGTCAAGGTCGACACCGATCGCGACTTCTGGATGACGGCCGGTGAGGCGAAGGATTACGGCGTCGTCGACGTCGTCCTCGAGGGCCGGGAACTCAAGGCCGTCGCCGGTTAGCCGAAGGGAGTTCGCGATGACCAAGTTCGGCGAGGGAGGCGACCTCCTCAAGTGCTCCTTCTGCGGCAAGTCGCAGAAGCAGGTGAAGAAGCTCATCGCCGGGCCCGGCGTCTACATCTGCGACGAGTGCATCGATCTCTGCAACGAGATCATCGAGGAGGAACTCGCCACCACCGAGGAGACTCCCTTTTCCGAGCTCCCCAAGCCGGCGGAGATCAACCGGTTCCTCGACGACTACGTGGTCGGGCAGGACCGGGCCAAGCGCGTTCTGGCGGTCGCCGTCTACAACCACTACAAGCGGGTGCGGGCCGGGCAGCGGGCCAAGGACGACGTCGAACTCTCCAAGTCGAACATCCTGCTCATCGGTCCCACCGGCTGCGGAAAGACGCTTCTGGCACAAACTCTGGCGCGCCTGCTCAACGTGCCGTTCGCCATCGCCGACGCCACCGCCCTCACCGAGGCCGGGTACGTGGGCGAGGACGTGGAGAACATCCTTCTCAAGCTGATCCAGGCCGCCGACTTCGACATCAAGCGTGCCGAAACCGGGATCATCTATATCGACGAGATCGACAAGATCGCCCGCAAGGCGGAGAACCCGTCGATCACCCGGGACGTCTCCGGGGAGGGGGTGCAGCAGGCGCTCCTCAAGATCCTGGAGGGGACCGTCGCCTCGGTGCCGCCGCAGGGTGGCCGCAAGCATCCCCACCAGGAGTTCCTGCAGATCGACACCACCAACATGCTGTTCATCTGCGGGGGGGCGTTCGGTGGCCTGGAGCACATCATCGAGGCGCGGATCGGCAAACGGGCGATCGGGTTCGACGCCCACGTCCACGCCAAGAGGACTCGCGACAGCGACACCCTGTCGCAGGTGCTCCCCGAGGACCTCATGGGCTTCGGGCTCATACCGGAGTTCATCGGGCGGCTCCCGGTCGTGTCCACCGTCCACGACCTCGACCGCGACCAGATGATCAAGGTGCTTCTCGAGCCCAAGAACGCCCTGATCAAGCAGTACGCCAAGTTCTTCGAGATGGACGGCGTCGAGCTGGTGTTCACCGACGACGCCCTCACCGCGGTCGCCGATCAGGCGCTGCTCCGGCGTACCGGGGCCCGCGGGTTGCGCGCCATCCTCGAAGAGATCCTGCTGAACACGATGTACGAGTTGCCTTCGCGCCACGACGTGGCGCGCGTGGTCATCGACGGCACGGTCGTGCGGGAGCGGGTCAACCCGACGCTGATCCCGATGCAGGACATCGGCAAGACCCTTCCCAAGGAACGCAGCGCGTAGGAGTAGGCGCCAGGCGCCAGGCTCCAGCCCGAGACTCGAATCGCGCTTGAGATCCGCGACCTTCTGGTGCCTCGTGTCTGGTGCCTGGTGCCTACAATCTCCCCCACCATGAGGCGAGACACCGATGGATCCGGCGTACGACCCGCAGCAGGTCGAGGCGCACTGGTACTCCCGCTGGGAGAAGGCGGGGATCTTCCGGCCTGAACTGAACGCCGGTGGCCCGCCCTTCTGCATCGTCATCCCCCCGCCCAATGTCACCGGGTCGCTCCACATGGGGCACGCCCTGGACCAGTCGATCCAGGACGTCATCATCCGGCGCAAGCGCATGCAGGGCTACGCCGCCCTCTGGCTTCCCGGCACCGATCACGCCGGTATCGCCACCCAGATCGTGGTCGAGCGGGAGCTGGCCAGGGAGGGCCTGACCCGCGAAGAGCTGGGTCGGGAGCGGTTCATCGAACAGGTGTGGATGTGGAAGGCCCGCTCCGGCGGCGCCATCACCGAGCAGATCCGCAGGATGGGCTTCTCCACGGATTGGTCCCGGGAACGCTTCACGATGGACGATGGTCTCTCCGAGGCGGTGAAGAAGGTCTTCGTCGACCTGTACCACCAGGACCTCATCTACCGCGGCAAGCGCATCATCAACTGGTGTCCCCGGGATCGCACCGCGATCAGCGACGTCGAGGTCGAGCACGAGGACGAGCTCGGTGAACTGGTCCACATCCGCTACCCGTTCGAGAAGTCCTCCGGCGGCATCGAGGTGGCGACCACCCGGGCGGAAACGATGCTCGGCGACACCGGGGTGGCGGTGCATCCCGACGACCCCCGGTACCGCGCGGTGATCGGCAAGACCGTGCGGCTTCCACTCATCGGCCGCGAGATCCCGATCGTCGCCGATGCCGCGGTGGATCCCACCTTCGGGACCGGTGCGGTGAAGGTGACCCCGGCGCACGATCCCACCGACTTCGAGATCGGCCAGCGTCACGGACTCGAGGCGATCGTCATCATGGACGAGGGCGGCGTGATCAACGCCAACGGCGGCCGGTTCTCGGGTCTCGATCGCATGGATGCCCGCCGCGCTGTCAAGGACGCCCTGGCCGCCGAGGGTGTCTTGGTAAAGGTCGAACCCCACGAACACTCGGTGGGCCACTGCGAGCGCTGCCACACCGTCGTCGAGCCCTACCTGTCCGAGCAGTGGTTCGTCCGGGTCGCGCCGCTGGTGGGTCCAGCCATCGAGGCGGTGAGGCGCGGCGACATCCGCTTCATCCCGGAGCGATGGGAGAAGACCTACTTCCACTGGATGGAGAACCTGCGCGACTGGAATGTCTCCCGGCAGATCTGGTGGGGCCACCGCATCCCCGCGTGGTACTGCGGCGCCTGCGGCGAGATCACGGTGGCTATGGAGGCCCCGCCTGCCTGCCGGTGCGGATCGACCTCGCTCCGCCAGGACGAAGACGTCCTCGACACCTGGTTCTCCTCGGGACTGTTCCCGTTCTCGACGCTCGGTTGGCCGGAGGACACCGAGGACTACCGCACCTTCTACCCGAATTCGGTGCTGGTCACCGGCTACGACATCATCTCGTTCTGGGTGGCGCGGATGATCAAGCTCGGTCTCCACCTCACCGGCCGCAAGCCCTTCTCCGACGTGGTCATCCACGGGATGATCCGTGCCGAGGATGGTCGCAAGATGTCGAAGTCGCTGGGGAACGGGGTGGATCCCCTCGACGTGGTCCGGGACTACGGGGCCGACGCCCTCCGCCTCGCCCTGATCCAAGCCGCCGCCCCGAACCAGGACGTGCCTTTCCAGACCGAATGGGTCGATGCCGCCCGCCGCTTCGGCAACAAGCTGTGGAATGCGGTCCGCTTCACCGTCACCCATCTCGGCGAGGGCGGCGTCGCACCGGACGGGGGCTATCCGGACGACCCCGGTCCCGAGGCGGCCTGGGTGCTCTCCCGGCTGCACGCGGTCGTTGCCGAGGTCGACGCCTCCCTCGACGAGTACCGGTTCTCCGACGCCTACGGCACGCTCTACAACTTCGCCTGGGGGGAGGTGTTCGACTGGTACCTGGAATTGGCCAAGTCGCATCTGCGATCCGGCGACGCGCCGACCCGGACCACCCTCGGGGTGGTGATCCGCGATCTGCTCAAGCTGTTTCACCCGGTCATCCCCTTCGTCACCGAGGAGTTGTGGCAGCACCTCGTAGGTGACGGGTTCATCGCCGCGTCGCGGTGGCCCAGCCCGCCGGCGTATCAGGCTCCCGCGGGATTCGAGACGTTCCGCGACGTGGTGGGTGGAGTCCGTCGCTTTCGCGCCGAACACGGCCTCGCCCCCCGTCATCCCCTCGAGGTCACGATTGTCGACCCCGAGGCCGCCATGGAGGCCTGGTGGGTTCCCCAGTTCAAGTCGCTGGCTGGGTTCGAGCCACGGGCGGGGAGCTCGGTGGCGGGCGGCACCTTCAGCCGGGTCGTATCGGGTTCGCTGGAGGCTCTCATCTCCTTCGAAGGTGTCGTCGACGTTGCCGCGGAGCGGATGCGGCTCGATCGCGCCATCACGGAACTGGTGGCGGCGCAGGCGAGGACCGAGGCGAAGCTGGCGAATCCGCAGTTCGTGGAGCGGGCCCCCGCCGAGGTCGTGACCAAGGAGCGGGAGCGATCCGCCGAGTTGTCCGCCACCCTGGCGAAGCTGACCACCCAACGATCAGATCTGGAGTAGGGCCACGGACCACGCCGCTGCAATCGCCTACCTCGACGCCCACATCGGTCGTGGGGTGAAACCGGGTCTGGAGCGCATCACCGGCCTCCTCGACATGCTGGCCCGACCCGACGAGGCCTATCCGATCGTGCACATCGCCGGCACCAACGGCAAGACGTCGACCTCGCGCATGATCGCCTCGCTGATCTCGGCGCACGGGCTCTCCACCGGACTTTTCACCTCGCCGCACCTCGACAGGGTCGAGCAGCGGTTCGAACTCTCCGGCCGCCCCATTGCGGCGGCGGAGTTCTCCGAGGCGATGGCGATTCTGGCTCCGATCGTTGACATGTACGAGGAGCGCAGCGGCGACGGCATCACCTACTTCGAGCTCACCGCAGCCCTCGCCTTCAGCTGGTTTGCCGACCGCTCGGTGGACGTCGGAGTCCTCGAGACCGGGCTGGGGGGCCGCTGGGACGCCACCAACGCGGCCACGTCGGAGGTGGCGGTGGTGACCAACATCGCCCTGGAACACACCGAGTACCTCGGCGACACGATCGCCGCCATCGCTGCCGAGAAGTTGGCGATCCTCGACACCGGGGCGGATCTGGTGACCGGGGATCTTCACCCTGATGCGCTCGCCGTGGCGGAGCGTCGGGTCGCCGAGCAGGGCGCCCGATGGTTCCGCCTCGGTCCCGAATACCGGCCGCTGGATGCGGCGCCCTCCGACCACGGCTGGATGTTCGACCTGTCGGGGATCCGTGACGAATACACCGGGCTCGACCTGCGGTTGCGCGGCCGCCATCAGGTCGCCAACTTCGCCGTGGCGGTGGCCGCGGTCGAGTCATTGTTCAATCGCGCCCTCGATGAGGCGGCGGTGCGGGAGACGGCGGCGCTCGTGACCTCACCCGGGCGGCTCGAAATGCTCGGGAGGGAGCCCTGGCTGCTCACCGACGGCGCCCACAACCCCGCCGGCATGGAGGCGCTGGCGGCCGCGCTGGGGGAGGAGTTCCCCGGGGTCACCTGGACGCTCGTCTTCGGCGTGATGCGGGACAAAGACGTGCCGACGATGCTCGACGCCCTGCGCGGTCGGGTGAAGGTCGCTCACACTGCGGCCGCCGACTCGCCCCGGGCGATGCCTGCGGCGGACGTCGCCGCGCTGGTCGACGCCCGCCTCGGGGTGCCCGTCACCTCCCATGGTTCGGTGGCCGAGGCGGTGGCGGCCGCGCGGCGGAGCGGAGAACACGTCTTGGTGACGGGTTCGCTGTATGTGGTGGGAGAGGTTCGGGCGGCGCTCGGGCTGGGCTGAGTTGGGGAGCAGGTGGCAGGGAGCAGGTGGCAGGGAGCAGGCCACGGGTCACAGGCGACGGGTAACGGGCAACGATCTTGCGGGCGTCGGGCGTCGGGCGTCGGGTAACGGGTAACGGGAAACGGGTAACGATCCCATCTGGCATCTGCTGCCTGCTGCCCGATTACCCTCCCCGTAACGAATCCGCGGAGAGCACACACCCGCATGGAACACACTTTCGTCATGGTCAAGCCCGACGGGGTGCGACGCCGCCTCGTCGGCGAGGTGATCTCCCGTCTCGAGCACAAGGGACTGATCCTGGAGCGGATGCGCATGCTCACGATCGACGAACAGATGGCGGATCGGCACTACGCCGAACACAAGGCGAAGCCCTTCTTCGGCGAGCTCGTCGCGTTCATCACCAGCGGTCCGGTCGTTGCCATGGAATGGTCGGGTCCGAACGCCATCGCCATCGTCCGGACGCTCATGGGGCCCACGAATCCGGCCGATGCGCCGCCCGGGACGCTGCGCGGCGATCTCGGAACGATCATCGCCGAGAACATCGTGCACGGATCGGATTCGGCGCAGAGCGCAGGTCGGGAAATCTCGCTTTTCTTCGATTAGCGCCCCGCGGGGGTACACTCCCTGCCAACCCACCCGGGATTCCATCATGGTGAGCAGCTTCGCGTCGCTGACGACCCGCGATATGGCAATCGACCTCGGCACGGCGAATACGCTCGTGTATGTCCGCGGTCAAGGGATCGTGCTCAACGAACCGTCGGTGGTCGCCATCAACACCCGGGACAACCGGGCGCTGGCGGTGGGGCTCGAGGCCAAGCGCATGATCGGGCGCACCCCGTCGCACATCCAGGCGATCCGCCCGCTGCGTGACGGCGTGATCGCGGACTTCGACATCACCGAAAAGATGCTCCGCTACTTCATCAAGAAGGTGCAGCCGCGGCGCTGGGCTCGCCCCCGCATCATCATCTCCGTCCCCTCCGGGATCACCGGCGTCGAACGCCGAGCGGTGGAGGAGGCTGCCTATCACGCCGGCGCCCGCCGCGCCTACACCATCGAGGAGCCGATGGCGGCGGCGATCGGAGTCGACCTCCCCATCCACGAGCCGACCGGCTCGGTCATCGTCGACATCGGCGGCGGCACGACCGAGGTTGCGGTGATCTCGTTGGGGGGCATCGTGGTCTCCCGCTCCTCACGCATCGCCGGGGACGAGCTCGACGAGGCGATCGTGAATTGGGTGAAGAAGGAGTACAACCTGCTGCTCGGCGACCGCACCGCCGAGCAACTCAAGATGGCGATCGGGTCGGCGTGGCCATTCAGCGACGAACCCAACGCCGAGATCAGGGGACGCGACCTAATCACCGGTCTTCCCAAGACCGTGGTCATCACCGCCGCCGAGGTCAGGGAGGCGATCGAGGAGGCGGTGGCCGGCATGATCGACGCCGTCAAGTTCTGTCTCGACAAGACGCCGCCCGAGTTGTCGGCCGACGTCATGGAGCGGGGGATCGTCATCACCGGGGGAGGCGCCCTCCTCCGCGGACTCGATGTTCGCATCGCCAACGAGACCGGGACCCCCGTCGTCACCGCCGAGAACCCGCTGCACTCGGTCGTTCTCGGTTCGGGCGCATGCCTGGAGGACTTCGACATGCTCCAGGAAGTGCTGACGACGACGGCGGGGAACCTCTGACGGCGGGCCGCTGATGTGGCGGCCGAGCAACGTCGATCGCCCGACCGGGGTTTTCATCGGCCTGATCGTCATCTCGCTCACCCTGATCACGATCGACCTGCGCGCCGACGGCGTCGGGCTCGGTTCCACCCTGCGTGACGGGACGCAAGCATTGTTCACTCCCGTGCAGCGGGCGTTCTCCGTCGCCGGCCGACCGATCGCCGACTTCTTCGAGGGCGTGAGCGATCTATTCAGTCTGCGAGAGGAGAATCGGCGACTCCGCGCGGAAGCGGCCGATCTGGAGCAGCAAATTCAAGAGACGGAGAGCATCCGGATCCGGGTGCGCGAGTTGGAGGCGCTGCTCGACATCGACCCTCCCGAAGACCTCGACACCATCGCCGCCCGGGTGCTGGCGATCGGGGTATCCGAGTTCGATCACCTCCGGGTGATCGACAAGGGACGCAACGATGGCGTCGGCCTGGACATGCCGGTCGTCGACGAGGGAGGCCTCGTCGGGCGGGTGGTGGCGGTCACCGACACGGTGGCCCGCGTCATGCTGATCACCGACCCCACGCTCGTGGTGGCGGTTCGGGTCGAGCGCACCGGCGAGACCGGGGTGCTCCGGGGACGGGGCAGCGGGCCCATGTCGCTGGAGATGTTCAATACTGATACTGCGGTGGTTCGGGGTGATCTCCTGGTGACCGCCGATGGGCGGTTCCCGGCAGGGATCCCGGTGGCGCGCGTGCGCGAGGCCGCTCGCTCCGAGGTCGGGTTTGCGCTGCGCACCACGGCGGACCCCGCGGCTGCGGTGACGCGGATCGACTTCGTGAAGGTGCTGGTGTTCACCCGTGACGATGCAGTGGTCGAGGGGTTCGAAGGGGGAAACCGCCTGCCGATCCCGGTTCCCGTCGATCCGGCCGCACCCGCGGAGGGTGAAACCGAAGAGGCTCCCACCACCACGACCACCACCACGACGACGATCCCCGGCACCACCACCCTCCCGGGGATCGAGCCGTGAAGATCCGTCACGCCGTTGTCATGGTCATCGTCGTGATCCTCGCGGTCGCCCTGCAGACCACGTTGTTCATCCGGCTGCGCCCCTTCGACGCGGCGCCGGCCCTGGTGCTCCTCGTGGTGGTGGCCTACGCGCGGTATCTTCTCGCCGAGTACGCCCTCCTCATCGGGTTCTTCGCCGGGCTCTTCCAGGATCTCCTCGCCGAGACCCCGCTCGGGCTCTGGGCGCTCGTCATGACGGTGGTCGCCTTCAGCGTCCTGCGCTTCCGCGACCGCTTCGAAGACGACTTCGGGCTGATCGGCCCATTCGTCCTCGTCCTGACCATCGGCGGCCTCGCACTGTTTTCGGTGCTCGGTACGATCTTCGGTGAGAAGACACTCGCCGATGTCGGAATCCTGAAGAAGATCGCACTTCCGGCCGTGTACAACGTCGTCATTGCTCCACTGATCCTCCGCATTGCCCCGCTGACGCTAGGGGTCACCCGCAGTCGCGACACGGCCTTCACCCTATGAGGATGGGCTGGAGACTCGCCGGGGTCGGAGGGATCGTCGTAGTCATGTTCTCGTTGCTGCTCCTGAGGATGTGGGTGCTGCAGGTCACCGACCTCGCCGCGGCACTGGACACGGCCGAGAGCCAGCAGGTCGAGACCGTGGTGATCGAAGCGCCGCGAGGTGACATCTTCGATCGCGACGGCAGGGAGATCATGGCGGGGACGGGCTTATCGCTGCGCGTGATCGTCAACCGCAAGCTGGTGCCGGAGGGGCAGGAGGAGGGGCTGGTCCAGAACCTGTCTGCATTGCTCGCCATGCCGGCGGCGGACATCCGCCAGGAGTTCGAGGATCGCGGCTCGGGCGCGCGGTTCCCGCTCGGCGATGAGATCACGCAGTCGACCTGGGTGTTCGTTCTCGAAAACAACGAGCGGTTTCCCGGGGTGACCGTCGAAGAGATTCCAGTGCGCGTCTACCCCCTCGGCGAGACCGCGGCACACATCGTGGGCTATATCGGGTCACCGGGTGACGACGATCTCGACCGGCCCGACATCTCGCTCTCCGACCGGGTGGGAAAGTTCGGCGTCGAGCGTCGCTACGACTGGCTCCTCCGCGGCACCCCGGGAGCGGTCACCTACCGGGTCAACGCCCAGGGGCAGATCCTCGGGATCATCGAGGAGATCTCGCCGCAACCGGGGGGGAGCCTGGTGACGACCATCGACCTCGACCTCCAGCGGTTCGTGGAGAGCACGCTGCAGTCGGCGATCGCTCTCGCCCGTCAGGACGGCGAGCCGGTGTTGCGGGCGTCGGCGGTCATCCTCGACCCGACCGACGGTTCGGTGCTGGCGATGGCATCGCTTCCGTCGTTCGATCCGGCGGTGTTCTCGGATGGGCGGCTCACCGTCGCGGAGTGGGAGCTGCTGTCCGAGAAGGCGGTGTTCAACAACTTTGCCATCCAGGGCCTGTACCCGCCCGGGTCGTCGTTCAAGACGATCGTGTACGCCCTCGCCCTGGAACGCGGCATCTCGCCTTCCCTGGAGGAGGAGTATGCCGATCTCGACCGGTCGCAGGATCCGACCCTCTTCTACTCCGACGGCCAGCTGCTCTTGCCCAGCACGCCCCCGCTGAACGACTGGAAGCCGCGCGGTCACGGTCTCGTCGACATCGGCGAGTCGCTCCGTCAGTCGGTCAACACCTACTACTGGTCGATCGCACTCGCGATCTGGGATTCCAAAGGCGTGGAGTGGGACGAGGACCTGCTGCAGCAATGGGCCCGCGATCTCGGCTTTGGGGAACCCACCGGTATCGACCTCCCCTTCGAGCAGGCGGGACTCGTTCCCGACCGTGAATGGTTCCAGTACCACCAGCAGAACGAGACCGGCGTCGTCCGGGCCGAAGGTGGGTGGGTGGGCGGTGACGTGATGAACATCGCCACCGGTCAGGGCGCCCTTTCGGTGACGCCGCTGCAAATGGCTGTGGCCTACGCCGCTCTGGTCAACGGGGGCACGGTGTGGCAGCCCCGGGTGGCCGATTCGGTGCGCGACTCAGAGAACAACGTGTTGTTCACCAACCCCCCGAGCACTCTGCGCAAGCTCCACCTCAAACCGGAAACCGTGGAGCGGCTCCGCCGCGACCTCAACGGGGTGGTGAACAGCCCGACCGGAACCGCCCGCCTCGCCTTTACCGGGTTCTGCGACGACGAGCCGGACAGCGAGTGCGAGGCACTCCAGGAGGTTGGCGGCAAGACGGGAACGGCCGAGATCGTGCAGGCGCTCACCGAGGAGGTTCAGGAGGTCGACACCGCCTGGTTCGTGGGAGCGGCTCCGCTGAGTGATCCGAAGTGGGTGGTTGCGGTCGTCATCGAACAGGGTGGGTCCGGGGGCCGCGTGGCGGCTCCCGCCGCCCGGCGCATCTTCCAGTTCCTCATGGGTGAGGATCCCGACCCGGTCCGACCCGGGGACGACACCGAGCGATGACGGCAATCGGCGGAGTTCCATTCCGGGCACGCAGCTCGGTGAAGCCCGATTTCGTGCTGCTCGGCACCGTCGCCGCTCTCAGCACCCTTGGGCTTCTCATGATCTTCAGCGCCTCCGCGCCGCGCCTCGAGGCGGCAGGCGCGAGCCGGTCGTCTCAGATGGTCCGACAGGCCGTGTTCGTCGGGCTCGGGATCGTGGTGATGCTCGTGGCCTCCGCCGTCTCCGACCGCACCTGGCAGTCTCTGGCCCCCGTGTTCTACGTCGCGGCCGTGCTCCTCCTCCTTGTCGTGTTCAGCCCGGTCGGGGTGGTCCGGCAGGGTGCCCAGCGTTGGATCTCACTCGGCATCATCGACCTGCAGCCATCGGAGGTGGCCAAACCCGCCTTCGTGATGGCTCTGGCGGTACTGCTGGCGCCGGTGCAGGAGAACAAGATGCGCTGGATCCGGGTGGCCAAGGCGATGGCGTTGCTGGTGGTTCCCGCTGCCCTCGTCTTCGTGCAGCCCGATCTCGGAACGGCGCTGGTCTTCGGCTTCGTGATGGTGGTGATGCTCTTCGTCGCAGGCACCTCTCTGCGGCAGATCGCGCTGTTGCTGCTCATCGCGATCGTGATCCTCCTCGCCGCGCTCGAGCTCGGCATCCTCCGGGAATACCAGGTGCAGCGGTTGACCGGGTTCCTCAATGCGGACGAACAAGCCCTGACGATCAACTACAACCAAAACCAGAGCCAGATCGCCATCGGCAGCGGGGGCATGTTCGGTCTGGGGCTGTTCAAGGGGATGCAGACCAACCTCTCGTACGTGCCGGCGCAGACCACGGATTTCATCTTCACCGCGATCGGCGAGCAGCTCGGCTTCGTCGGAGGGGCGATCGTGATCGGACTGTTCGGCATCTTGATCTGGCGAATGTTGTTGGTAGCGGCGCTGGCGCGCGACCGTTTTGCCCAGTTGACGGCCGCCGGCATGGCCGCGATGTTCGCCTTTCACGTCTTCGTGAACATCGGGATGACCGTCGGGATCCTCCCCGTGACCGGGCTTCCCCTGCCCTTCGTCTCGTTCGGCGGGTCGTTCTACCTCTCGATGGCGCTCAGCATCGGGGTGATCAATTCGATCTGGATGCGGCGCGCCCGGGTCCCCGGCGAGCGGCAGTTGATGGCATAGGTCGCCGAGCCTTCGGCTCGGCTCCGCAATTCGTCAGTCCCGCGTTTCTCAACGTGCGCGTCCCGGCGAGGTTCTCGGATCGAGGCGTGCGCGCTTCTCGGCGCAATTCGTCAGAACGCGTCGGAGTGGTCGTGCGCGTTCTGACGAATTGCGAATTGCGAATTGCCCGCACCACCGGGGGCCTATGAGCGCGCGACTACCCTGCGACATATGGACCGCCGCGACGATCGGGGATGGGTCGAGGTCATCTGCGGCCCGATGTTCTCCGGGAAGAGCGAGGAGCTCATCCGCCGGATCACCCGCTACACGATCGCCCGGGTGCCGACGCAGACCTTCAAGCCCTTGATCGACGTCCGTTACGCCACCAACCAGGTCGTCTCCCATTCGTCTCTCACGACCGCGGCCGAACCGGTGGCGAACAGCGACGAACTGCTCGAACGGGTCAAGGACACCACCGTCGTGGTGGGCATCGACGAGGCGCAATTCTTCGATCAGGGGCTCGTCGACGTGGTCGCCCGTCTCGCTGAAGCTGGCAAGAAGGTCATCGTGGCCGGCCTCGACCTCGACTACCTCGGCCGCCCCTTCGAGCCCATTCCCTCGCTGATGGTCCGTGCCGAGTACGTGACGAAGAGCCTCGCGGTGTGCCATCGGTGCGGGGGCGCAGGGATGTTCACGCAACGGGTCATTCGGTCCGACGAGCTCGTCGTCCTCGGCTCGGAAGGTGCCTACGAGGCGCGATGCCGCCGCTGCTACGACCCGACCGAGGGACAGCAGGCCCGGCTGGACATCGACGCCGGCTGACCTCTCGTCGAGGTCGTTTCTTCCCCCTGGAGGGGGAGAAGCCTGACGCGGGGGAGGGGGGATGGTGGCCCCTCGCACCCCCTCCCGAGGTTCCTCGGAGTCGAAGCCGGCACCGTGTACACTCCACTCCCGCGGGCGATTCCCGGCGGCCTCGCCGCCTCCACCCGCCTCAGAACCGGAGCCTTGCCAGTGCCTACGTTCCACACCGAGTTCACCGCCGCCCCGCCTCCTTCGCGGACGGCACCTCGGAGAACCGGTGCTCGACGGCTTCGTGAAGAATCGCAATTCGAGAGTCGCCCGCCGTCGCGGGCGCCGAAGGGATTTCCCCATGGGGTTGTTTCGCAAGAACCGCGCGCAGGTGATCCGGCGCGGGGTCGGAGATGCAGTCGAGGAGCGAAAGACACGACGCGTCGGCGGTAGCACCGTCGAGATACGGCGCGTCACCGAGGTCGTGTCCGAGCCGTCGAAGCCGAAGGCGCGTGAGCGGCGACGCATCGAGGGCTCCCGGCGCACTCCGCGGGTGCCACGGGGTCGCGGATCGACCCGGCCGGTTCCCGAGTACGTTGCCCCGCCTCCGAGCACTGAACGCAAGCAGATGCTCGTTCGCCGTACCCCCCATCAGACCCAGATCGTGGTGCTCGAGGGTGCGCTCCTCATCGAGCACTACGTCGCGATGTCCGACAGGCCGTCGCTCACCAACAACATCTACCTCGGCAAGGTGCGCAACGTGCTTCCGGGGATGGAGGCGGCATTCGTCGACTTCGGCGAGCCCAAGAACGGTGTGCTCTACGCCGGGGATGTCGCCGCCAACGGCGATGGGCACAAGAAGCAGCGGATCGAAAAGGCGCTCAGGACCGGCGACGAGATCCTCGTCCAGGTGGAGAAGGACGCCATGGGGCACAAGGGCGCCCGCCTCACCAACCAGATCAATCTTTCCGGGCGGTACGTGGTTCTCGATCCCAATGTCGAGAAGCCCTCGGTGAGCCGTCGTCTCTCCGATTCGGAGCGGGATCGGCTCAAGGAGATCGCCCGCCAACTCACCGCGGAGGTCGATCTCGGGGGGTTCGGGATGATCGTGCGCACCGCAGCCGAGGGCGCCAGCAAGGGGGAGATCGCAGCCGACATCCACCGGCTGCTCGGTGTGTGGGTGGACATCCAGGCTTCGATCCCCAGGGGCGTGGCTCCCCGTCTCATCTACGAGGAGCCCCCGCTCGTGATCAGGGTCATCCGGGAGCACTTCACCAAGGACTTCCGCCGGCTGTTGATCGACGACCCGGCTGTTCACGACGAGGTCCTCGCCTACCTCGAGGCCACGGATCCGGATCTGGTGTCGCGGGTGGCTCCGTACGACGAGGAACTTCCCATCTTCGAGCGGTTCCACGTCGAGGATCAGCTCCGCAAGGCCCTCGATCGGAAGGTGTGGCTCCCGTCCGGGGGTCACATCGTGGTCGACCGTACCGAGGCGCTCACGGTGATCGACGTCAACACCGGCAGGTTTGTCGGCCACTCCAACCTCGAAGAGACCGTGTTGCAGAACAACCTGGAGGCCGCCCAGGAGATCGCTCATCAACTCCGTCTGCGCGACATAGGCGGCATCATCGTCATCGACTTCATCGACATGGAGGTCACCAAGAATCGGGATGCCGTCCTGCAGAAACTGCGGGAGGAACTCGCCCGCGACAAGACGCGCACCCAGGTGTTCGAGGTCTCCAATCTCGGGCTCGTCGAGATGACCCGCAAGAACGAGTCGGAAGGTCTGCTCGAGTCCTTCAGCCACGTCTGCCCCACGTGCGCCGGCCGGGGCGTGGTGTTGTTCGAGGACGCCGCGACCACAGGGGTGCCGATGCCGGTCGTCGGGACCGAGGCCTGATCCGGAGGGGCTATGATGATCTGGTTCCCCGGCTCGAGGTCTTGTTGATCATGTACGCCATCATCCGCACGGGCGGCAAGCAAGCCAAGGTTCGCGAAGGCGACGTCATCGATGTCGAGCGCCTCCACGGCGAGGGCGAGGTCACCTTCACCCCGGTGCTGTTCGTCGACGCCAAGGGCAAGGTGATCTCGGGGCGCGAGGAGCTACGCAACGCCAAGGTGACCGCCCGGGTCCTGGGCGAGACCGCCGGGGACAAGGTCGAGATGTTCAAATACAAGGCGAAGACCGGGTACCGGCGTCGGGGCGGGCATCGCCAGAAGTACACCACCCTCGAGGTGCTCAAGATCGAGGGGCCGAAGAAGGCCGCCGCCCACAAGGCGGAGGTGAGCGCGGCCGCCGAGGAACCGGCGCCGAAGGCGACGACCGCCCGCGCTCCGGCGAAGAAGACGACCGCCCGCGCTTCGGCGAAAAAGACGCCCGCCCAGGGCGAGGAGGGCTGACATGTCGAAGACCAAGGGTGGCGGCTCCACGAAGAACGGGCGCGAGTCCCACGCCAAGCGGCTCGGCAGCAAAGCGTTCGACGGCCAGACCGTGACTGCGGGGTCGATCCTCGTCCGGCAGCGGGGAACGAAGGTCCATCCCGGCCAGAACGTGGCCAAGGGCGGGGACGACACGCTGTTCGCCACGGCGACCGGGACCGTCGCGTACGGCTCGCGTCGCGGGCGCCGCGAAGTCAACATCCGCACCGCGGTCTGACGGCGCGCTCGGGTCGGGCCGTGTTCGTAGACGAGGTCCGGGTTCATCTCCGATCGGGTGACGGTGGCGCCGGCAACACCGCCTTCTTCAAGGCCCGTGGCAGGCCCCGGGGAAAGCCTCTCGGCGGGTCGGGCGGCCAGGGCGGCGATGTGATCGTCGAGGCGGATGCCTCGGTATCGACCCTCCTCGACTACCAGCGCCGGCCGCACCGGCGGGCGGAGTCGGGTACCCATGGTAAGGGTGAGCTGCAGCACGGGCGGCGAGGGGAAGATTTGATCCTTGCCGTGCCTCCGGGAACCCTGATCCGCGACGCCTCGGGCACGCTGCTCGCCGATCTCGCGGTGGCGGGGCAGCGGATCACCCTGCTCACCGGTGGCCGCGGCGGGTTGGGGAACGCCGGCCTGGCGGGTCCGCGGCATCTCGCCCCCAATTTCTCTGAGCAGGGCGAGTACGGCGCCACGGCGGATGTCGTGTTCGAACTAAAGGTCGTCGCCGATGCCGCCATCATCGGCTTTCCCAATGCCGGCAAGAGCACGCTGATCGCCCGGGTGTCCGCCGCCCGTCCCAAGATCGCCGACTACCCGTTCACCACGACCGTTCCCAACCTCGGCGTCGTCGACGTCGACGGCAGGCGGTTCGTCCTCGCCGACATCCCCGGGCTGGTCGAGGGCGCCGCGGAGGGCAAGGGGCTGGGTCACGTCTTCCTTCGGCATGCCGAGCGTTGCCGGGCACTCGTGATCCTGCTCGACCCGTCACCGCTCCAGGAACTCCCGTGCTCCCATCAGCTCGGGATCCTCCGCGACGAGCTCCGGCGGCACGATCCCGCATTGGCCGAGCGTCCTTCGGTCGTTGTCGTCGGCAAGGCGGACCTCGCGGAGGCGGAACCCGCTGCTGCCGCGTTGCGTGCTGCCGGTGCGTCACCGCTCCTCGTTTCCGGGGTGACCGGGCTCGGGGTGGAGGCGCTCATGCATGCGGTGGCCGACCTCGTCGGGCGGACCGACCGGCGCGGGGAGGGGGAGGGGTACATCCTCCACCGCCCCGTCGACGTGGGCTTCGCGATCGATCGCGTCGAAGGTCGCTGGATCGTGACCGGGCGTCGGGCGGAACGGGCCGTCGCCCTGGACGATCTCACCAAGCCGGAGGCAGCCGACCTGGCGGCCCGTCGTCTGGCCTACGCCGGTGTCGACGCCGAGTTGCGGCGGCGCGGCGCGGTTCCGGGCGACGAGGTTCAGATCGGATCGATCGTCTTCGAGTTCCGCGACGAAACGGCCGAGCCTCCCGACGACGATACGTTCGACTGAGTGTCTCTCAGCCGTTGCCGAGGTCGCCGAGTTCCTCGGCGGTCATGCACTCCAGCATCGGCGGCAGCAACTCGGCGACGAGCTCCGGATCGTCGAAGGGGTCGGTACTGCTCACGAAGGCTTCGGCGGTGGCGTCGCGGAAGGCGTCGTTCGCCAGCATCACGTCTGCGAGG
>Ga0209751_10002136_pt1 | contig 19989 bp, 22 predicted proteins | sample RifCSP13_1_FD_184019 | JGI IMG/M metagenome (GOLD analysis project Ga0209751, IMG submission 184019) | Soil microbial communities from Rifle, Colorado - Rifle CSP2_sed 13_1 (SPAdes) (version 2) | ecosystem: Environmental > Terrestrial > Deep subsurface > Rock core/Sediment | place: Rifle... | reverse complement strand
TTGATCGCCGTGTTCAGCCAGCCCTGAGCGTGGTAGGTATAGAGCAGCTGCTCGCCGAGGTTGCCCAGGTTGTCGGCCGGATACTTCATCCAGGCCACCAGGTCGGCTGAGTTGTAGCCCCATTGCGTCTTGAAGCTGCCCGAGCCGGTGACCGTCTTCGTCTCCTGGGTGGCACGTCCGCGCGTGTCGTATATCCAGGCGAGTGACAACCGAGTAACGAGTGTGATCGGGTTGGTGATAAATGTCACTTTTTGGCTGCTTGAAGCAAATAGGAAAATAGATCTCCACAGATATTCCCAGTCTAATCTATAACATATTCCTCACCATCATCGGCAGAATCCCACCGTGGCGATAATACTCCACTTCGACCGACGTGTCCAGGCGGGCGATAGCCTGGAACTTTACTCGATCCCCATTACTTTTCGTGGCGACGACGGTTAACCTGCTCTGGGGTTGGATCGTATCGTTTAATCCCAGGATGTCGAAAGCCTCCCGGCCGGTGAGCCCCAGAGTATCCATGTTCTCGCCCTCGAGGAACTGCAACGGCAGCACACCCATCCCAACCAGGTTCGAGCGGTGGATGCGCTCGTAGGACTGGGCGATCACGGCTTTCACACCCAACAACAAAGTTCCCTTGGCAGCCCAATCGCGGCTGGAGCCGGAGCCATATTCGCCCCCAGCCAGCACCACCAGCGGCACACCCTCGTCCCTGTACTGCATGGCTGCCTCGAAGATGCTCATCTGCATCCCATCCGGCAGGTAGGTGGTGTAGCCGCCTTCGACGCCGGGAACCAGCCTGTTTTTTAAGCGAATATTCCCGAAAGTGCCGCGCGTCATCACCTGGTCGTTGCCGCGCCGCGAACCGTAGGAATTGAAATCGCGGATGACGACGCCGTGTTCGATCAGGTATTTACCCGCCGGGCTATCTGCCGGGATAGCGCCGGCCGGAGAGATGTGATCCGTGGTGATTGAATCCCCCAGCACGGCCAGGGCGCGTGCCTGAAGGATTTCCTGGACCGGAGGTACTTCTCGTTTCAGGTGGAGGAAGAACGGCGGTTCCTGGATATAGGTCGATTCTGGCACCCACTGGTAGAGATCCCCCACTCCACCCTGGATGGCGTTCCAGGTCTGGTTGCCAGAGAAGACATTGGCGTACTTCTCCTTGAACATTTCTGGTAAGACAGCCTGAGAGATCACCTGCTGGATTTCCTGGGGAGATGGCCAGATTTCCCGCAAGTATACCGGCCGGCCCTCCCGATCGGTTCCGAGCGGGTCGTGGAGCAGATCGATATCGACCGTTCCGGCCAGCGCGTAAGCGACCACCAGCGGTGGGGAAGCCAGATAATTCGCCCTGACGTAAGGATGGATGCGCCCCTCGAAGTTGCGGTTGCCTGAAAGCACCGCCGCCGCCACCAGGTCTGAACTGGTAATCGCCTTGACGATCTCACCCGATAACGGACCTGAATTACCGATGCAGGTCGTGCAGCCATATCCTACCAAATTGAATCCAAGTTCGGCCAGGGGCTCCAGTAAGCCAGCTTTCTCCAGGTATTCAGAGACAACGCGCGAACCAGGCGCCAGGCTGGTCTTGACGTAGGGTTTGGAGTTCAAGCCACGCTCCACAGCTTTTTGGGCCAGCAGCCCAGCCCCTACCATCACCGAAGGGTTGGAGGTATTGGTGCACGAAGTGATGGCGGCAATCACTACCGAGCCATGCCCAATCTCCGCCTGGCTGCCGTTCGTGCCAACCATGACCTTGCGTTCGATGTCCTTTTGGACCAGTTCAAAGCCGCGCTCGCTTTTAGGAGCGGTCAAGGCCAGGCGAAAAGCGCGCTGCATCTCTCTCAAGGGGACACGGTCGTGCGGGCGTTTGGGTCCCGCCAGGCTTGGTTCAACCTTACCCAGGTCGAGTTCAAGCGTGTCTGTGAAATCTGGCTGTGGAGTATTCAGTGTGCGATAAAGACCTTGCTCCTTAGCATAGCCTTCAATCCGCTCGATTAACTCCGGGGAGCGACCGGTCAAAGCCAGGTAGCGCAGGGTTTCGTCGTCCACCGGGAAGAAGCCGATCGTCGCTCCATATTCTGGAGCCATGTTGGCAATCGTGGCGCGGTCTGGCAGGCTGATCACCTCCAACCCCGGGCCAAAGAATTCGACGAATTTCCCCACCACCCCTTTCTGGCGTAGCATCTGAACGACGGTCAACGTCAGGTCAGTCGCCGTAACACCCTCCGGCAACTCCCCCTGCAGTTTGAAACCCATTACATCTGGCGCGAGCATATCCACCGGTTGGCCGAGCATGGCTGCCTCGGCCTCGATCCCGCCTACTCCCCAGCCAACCACGCCCAGGGCGTTGATCATAGTGGTATGCGAATCGGTGCCAACCAGCGTATCCGGAAATAACAGACGCTGGCCATTTTCATCCTGCGCGATCACCACTTGCGCCAGGTATTCCAGATTGACCTGATGGACGATACCCGTCGCGGGTGGAACAACACGAAAATTGTTAAAGGTCTTCTGGCCCCAGTGCAAAAACTCGTATCGTTCGCGGTTGCGTTGGAATTCGATCTCTGCGTTGCGCTGGAACGCGTCTGGACCGGTGAAGAAATCCACCTGGACCGAGTGATCGATCACCAGGTCCACTGGAACCAGGGGGTTGATCTTGCGCGGATCGCCGCCCAGGCGAGCCATGGCAGAACGCATCGCCGCTAAATCGACTATTGCTGGAACGCCGGTGAAGTCTTGCATGATCACCCGCGCCGGACGGAAAGGCAAGCTATGGCGTGAGGCTGGGTTGGGCTTCCAGCCAGCCAGGTTTACCACATCTGCCTGAGTGATCTCCCGATCGTTGCATTGGCGCAATACCGACTCGAGCATGATGCGGATCGAGAAAGGCAGGCGATCGATCTCGGTCAGGCCTTGCCGTTCCAGGTTTGCCAAGCGATAAAAGAAAAAATCACCGTGGCGAGTGTGAAGAATGTCACGCGTTTGAAAATAATCTTCAGGCATGGATACTCCTTCTAGGATGGCAAATTATAGCCCTTCCTGGAGGACATTTCAATACAAAAACACTATCTTCTTCTCGACGTCAATGCTTGGGGCGAACGATGGCGTCCGTCATGCGTACCAGGCGAGTCATAAACTCAACATCGTGAACCCGCACGATATCCGCCCCGCGCAGGATACTGACTGCCACTGCCGCCGCAGTGCCCTCCAGGCGTTGGTCGGGTGGCAAGTCCAGGGTATATCCGATGAATGACTTGCGAGAAGGGCCAACCATCACCGGATACCCCAGGCGGCAGATCTCATCGAGATGGTTGAGCAGCTCTAAGTTCTGCTCGATAGTTTTGCCAAAGCCAATGCCTGGATCAAGAATGATCTTGTCTTCAGGGATGCCAGCGGCTCTCGCCAGGGTCACACTCTCGAGCAACTCACGTTTAATATCCTCTAAAAGGTTTTCGTAAGGGATGCCCACGTAACGCCCGCCCAGGCGTTCCTTGATCTCGGCATGCGCCCAGGAGCTGCGGTTGTGCATCAAGATGATCGGCACCTCATAGCGCGCCACCGTTTCCGCTAAGCGCGGATCAGCCCGCAATCCCCAAACATCGTTGACCAGTTGCGCCCCTCCCTCCAGGGCAGCCTGAGCCACTTCTGATTTGTATGTGTCCACCGAGATCAATACATCGAACTCCCTGGAAAGGGCGTGAATCACAGGCAAGACGCGTCCCATCTCTTCTTCTACACTGATCTGGGCTGACCCAGGGCGTGTGCTTTCCCCGCCCACATCCAGGAAGTCAACCCCAGTAGATACGAATCGCCGGGCCTGCTCCATGGCCGAGGAGACTAATCTTTCCTCTCCCCAACCCGATTGCCGCTCGTCGATTTCCGCCAACAATCCGTCGCCCGAAAAGCTATCCGGCGTTATGTTGAGGATACCCATCACATAAGTCCGGGTTCCCCAGGTCAGGGCCTGCTTGCCAATGGTAAGGCCAGAGGATCGCAATGGTACTACACCAATAATGTCAGCGGCCGGTCCAGCCAGGTTTCGGCTTCACCCATATCGACAAATATTCCGATCTCCAGCCAGCCAGGTGTGGTTAATGAGGCGATTTTCCTGATCGATTCGCGCATTGTCTCATCTGCCACGACTACTGCCAGGCGTACGTGGCGGGTCGAAGGATCTGAACTGACCTCAACCGCGTAATTGATCGCTTCTTCCGGGAGATGCTCGATTTGCCGCAAGTCGTACAGGTTTGTGGTCAACCTATCCGAACTTAGCAGATGTTCTAAGGCAAACTCACGCCAATGGGTTAAAGTCTTATGCGAAATATTGGTAAATGTATAATGCATCCCTCCATCTGGTCGGCGTACAACCGTATAACCAATACCTGGTTCAGGAGTCCAATTGAGCGGCTTAATGGCTTCTTCTGACATGACTACACCTCCCGGAAATGATATTGGATCCGATCAAAATCGATCAAGGTTTAACCACACTCGCCTGGTGAATACCAGCTAATGCCATCAATATTTGCTCCCGCTAACATTTCGCGGATCGTGATTCCCAATACGGGATGGCGCAAATCTGGCGCTATTTGCGCCAGGGGCAGGAGCACAAACCCACGTCCTTCCAAGCGGGGATGTGGAATGGTTAACCGCGGAGAATCGATGATCAGATCGTCAAAAAATAAGATGTCCAGGTCAATCAACCGGGGTCCATACTGGATACCGGGTTGGCGGCCTAAACGCGTTTCGTTTTGCTTGAGATGAGAAAGCAAATCAACGGGCTGTAAATCGGTTTCCGCCTGGATCACCTGGTTCAAGAATTTCGGTTGATCCAGGTATCCCCAGGGTGGGGTTTCATAAATTGGAGAACAAACCAGGTTGAAGATCTCGGGTTTTAGGGCAGCGATCGCCGCCTGCAAGTTTGCCAGACAGTCTCCAAGGTTTGAACCGAGCGCAAGAAAAACTGTGTGAGGCATCTATAAGCGCTCAATGATGGTCGCCGTCCCCATCCCATGACCGATACACATGGTCTGTAAGCCATAACGCCCCTCTGTCCGCTCCAGTTCATGAATCAGCTTGGTCATCAGAATGGCGCCGGTCGCCCCCAGCGGATGCCCGTGCGCGATCGCACCGCCGTTGGGATTGACGCGGCTCAGATCCGGATGAAGTTCTTGCACCCAAGCCAGCACCACCGAAGCGAAAGCTTCATTGATTTCGATGACGTCGATTTCCTCCAGGGTTAGAACTGCTCGCTTCAGAACTTCATTGGTAGCTAAGATCGGACCATCCAACATAAGCACTGGATCGGAGCCCACTACCACCCGGGCAACAATTCGGGCGCGCGGGTCCAGGTTGTACCGCCCAACTGCCCTGGCGGAAGCGATTAATACCGCTGCAGCGCCATCGCTGATCTGGCTTGAATTGCCGGCCGTGACCACCCCATCCGGTTTAAACACCGGCTTGAGACCAGCTATCTTAACCCGATCGGGGGGCATGCGCACACCTTCGTCAATCGTCACCAGCGTACCATCTGGGCGAGCGATCGGCAGGATCTGATCTTTGAAGTAACCATTTTGGATGGCGTCCATCGCCCGCAAGTGGCTCTGATAGGCGTAATCATCCAATGCTTCCCGGCTCAACCCCCATTTTTCAGCCATCATCTCGGCGCTGATCCCCTGATGGACCATCTCGTAGGGGAAATCCCTCGGCCACTCTGCTGGCCAGTCGGAGCCGATCGGCTGGTGAGACATCATCTCCGTTCCACCAGCGATCACGATGTCCATGTCTTCCGCCAGGATCGCCTGAGCGGCAAAGTGGATCGCCTGCTGGCTGGAACCGCACATCCGGTTTAATGTCACCCCAGGTACTTTAACGGGAAAACCGGCTTTGAGCACGGCTAACCTGGCCAGATTCGCCCCTTGATCCCCAATCGGGGTTACACAGCCCCAGACTGCATCCTCCACCAAGCCGAGTTCCACCCCTGCCCGGCAGGCGGCTTCTTTCAGTACGACGGCTGCCAAATCAACAGGCACCAGAGGAGCCAGCACCCCAGTAGGTTTTCCAATCCCGATCGCCGTGCGCACTGCTGAGATGATAAAAACTTCCGACATATCGATTTAAGCATACCACGAAGTTCACCAAATGCAACCAGGATTCCAAACCGGGTTTGCTAAAAGCAGTTCCGAAGGCTAAAATAGTGTTGTGGTCCAAGCTACGTACTACTTCCCGCCCCGCTTTCTGTGGGGTGCCGCTACCTCCGCGCATCAGGTGGAGGGCAACAATACAAACAATAACTGGTGGGCATGGGAACAACAAGCCGGGCGCATCATCCATGGACACCAGTCGGGGCTGGCTTGCGACTGGTGGAACGGGCGCTGGCGGGAGGATTTCGACCGCGCCGTCGAGAGCGGTCAAAATGCCCATCGCCTATCGGTAGAATGGAGCCGCATCCAACCTGCCCCTGACCGCTGGGATGAAGACGCCCTGGATCGCTACCGGGAGATGGTGCGGGGTTTACAGGAGCGCGGCATAATTCCCATGGTAACTTTGCACCACTTCACCGATCCCCTGTGGGTAACCGAAATGGGCGGTTGGGAAAATGAGGCTATCATTGGTCTCTTTGAAGATTACGTTAACAAGGTGGTAGAGGCTTTGCGAGAGTATGTCACTTTGTGGATCACCATCAACGAACCGAACATCGTCGCCTTCTTTGGCTTTTCGCTCGGTTTATTCCCACCGGGTAAGAAATCGATTCGTGCGGCTGGCAGAGTTATGATCAACATGGTCCAGGCTCACAGCGCGGCTTACCGCGCTATCCATGCCCTGCAACCCGCGGCGCAGGTCGGCGTTGCACATCATTATCATCACACCAGACCTGGTAAAGCCTGGTTCCCCCTGGACAGGTGGGCAGCTGGCATACAGGGGCGCGCCTTCAACGATGCCTTTCCGCGAGCTCTCGCCGACGGTGTGTTACGCCTGCCCTTTACTCGCCGACGGTTCCCGGCAGCCAGGGGCACCCAGGATTTCCTGGGGGTAAACTATTATATGAGCGATTATGTTGCTTTTAGCCTGTTCAGTCCCAAACAGTTATTTACTCGCCGTTACTTCGCACCGGGTGCCGATCTAAGCGACACGGGTTGGATCGCCAACGAGCCACAAGGGATGTTTGAAGCGTTGAAATGGGGGCGCCAATTTAAATTACCCATGATCGTCACCGAAAACGGAGTTGAAGATGCGGATGACCATCTCCGGCCACGTTATCTCCTCCAGCACCTTCACCAGGTCTGGCGCGCGGTGAACTTCAACTGGCCAGTCAAAGGATACTTCCACTGGAGCCTGGTAGACAATTTCGAGTGGGAGCGGGGTTGGACGCAACGCTTCGGATTGTGGGAGCTGGATGTGGACACCCAGATCCGCCGCAAACGCCCGAGCGTCGACCTCTACACAGAAATCTGCCGCGAGAATAGCATCTCTTCAGAAATGGTCTCTCGCTACGCCCCGGAAGTTTTCGACAAGCTCTTCCCCACTTAAGACGCCTGAAAGCCTCCAAGGTCCATTCCTTGTTTCGGTAACTGATAACCGATCCCTTACCACTGATAAAAGAATGCACCCCGAAACCCTGTTCACCATAGTCTGTCGCCCGGCCTTACCAAAAGACACGCCGGATGTGATGGAGCTCACCAGCACCATTTGGGAAGGGGAGGATTATGTCCCATATGTCTGGTCTGAATGGCTGGCGGATCTGGAAGGCTTGCTGGCAGTCGCCGAATATAGCGGCCGCGTGGTTGGGCTGAGCAAATTAACGCGGCTGGGACCAGCAGAATGGTGGCTGGAAGGGTTGCGCGTTCACCCCGACTTCGAGGGTCGCGGCATCGCTTCTCACCTGCATGAATATCTCCTGGACTACTGGCAGCGGACTGGGTCCGGAGTGATCCGCCTGGGGACAGCCTCTTTCCGCAAACCGGTGCAGCACCTGTGTGAGCGCACTGGTTTCAGCAAGGTTGCAGAATACTCAATCTACTCAGCGCCTGTCCTTCATGGATCTGATTCCAACACGACTGCCACGAATTTCACACCGCTTAATATCGACGAGGCTCAAGCGGCAGTCGATCTCGCCCTGCAAAGCCCGGCGCTCAGCCTGGTCAATGGTCTGATGGACACAGGCTGGCAGTGGGCCACGCCCGCCGCGCATTACTTACATGATGCAGTCAGCAAGAGGCAGGCATGGTGGTGGCACAAACCGCGTGGTTTGCTTGTCGCCCGGAGTGACGAGGAAAAAGGGATCAAGACGGCCGTCATTCAATTGATCGTCTGCCCCATCGCGGAGATGGCTCAATGCCTGCAAGATTTCCGCCAAATGGCCGGAGCCATGGAGAATGATCGAGCAGGGTGGCTCGCCGGGCTTCATCCTGAACTCGAACCAATCCTTATGGCAGCTGGTTTTCAACGAGATTGGGATGCCTCGCTATACATCTATGAAAAAATGCACTCTCTTCCATAGACACCGTGGGTATTTACGGATTGATTGGTTATGATATAATCTCGCTCGCCAGCCGGGAATAACCGACTGGCGTTTCGGAGAGGTTGCGTAGTCTGGCCTAACGCGCACGCCTGGAGAGCGTGTTCACCGCAAGGTGACGCGGGTTCGAATCCCGCCCTCTCCGCTAAAGAGGGAATCCATATAGGCCCACGAATTCTCACAAAGCTTCGTGGATATCAATCGCCCAGTCGCCGCTGGGCGATTTTACTTTGTATATTATTCAACCAATATATTAGTACTTTATATTGACTTTCAATGGTTATTAAACTATAATATTAGTTGAAGTAAAGTTAATCAAGGAACGATTCTTATGACCAAATCTCCTCTCTCACGTGAATCCCAAGGAAAGCTAGTGCAGCGACAGCGTAAAAGGCGATCACTCCGAATATTAGAGAAAGAACATTCAACTACCAATCCGTCAGTCACTGAAGTCAATGTTGGTCGATGTTTACGCAAGCTGCGCGCAGAACGCGGTTTTTCTATACGCGCACTGGCTGTACAATCCGGATTGAACGTCAATACGCTCAGCTTGATCGAAAATGGTAAGACCTCACCCAGCGTCAGCACCCTTCAACAGCTGGCAATGACCTTAGACATCCCTATCACCGCTTTTTTCGAAACCGAGACCCCAAAAAAAACCATCGCCTACCAGAAAGCCGGCCACCGCCCGCGGGCTGCATTTGCCCACGGGTGGCTGGAAGATCTTGGAGCGGGCTTGACAAGTCATGGAGCGGATCCGTTTGTGATCACGCTCGAACCTAACGCAGACAGCGGCGATACCTCCATTGTTCACACTGGTCGTGAGTTTGTCTTTTGCCTGGAAGGCCATCTACTCTACACGATAGAAAACGATACTTTTCTTTTAGAGCCAGGCGACAGCCTACTCTTCGAGGCTCACCTGCCCCATCGATGGCGAAATGCAGACGCATCCCCATCTCGATCCCTGTTGATCTTCTCTCTTGATGACGAGCATGACCGACCGACTAAACACCATTTCACGCTGGGGCGACACCCTCGAATATAAAGTCTGCATCTCCCCAGTCTGTTTATCTGCCAGGAGGTATCTGGCGTTTCGTAGAGGGTTTCTCGCTTTAGATATGGCAAAGGTCTTGCTTCTGGCCGCGGGAGTCGCCTTATGGGCGAGGTTACCAACCACAGCCCACGCACAATGTGGCGACAACCCGCCCGATTCCTCGTGCGTCACCTGCCATGAAATAAAAGATCCAATCTACGGGGAGGGTGAATGGCATATCATCCATGCACGGAAAGATTGCTGCACGAACTGTCATGGCGGCAACTGCGGTGCAATGGACAAAGACCTGGCTCATGAAGGCTTGGAAGCACGCCCTCTCGAAGATATCTACACCAATTGTTACCCCTGCCACCCTGGCGATTATGAAGCGTACGCTACTCGTTATGGGGCGCTCCTGGGCGTGACACCAGCCAGCCGCACGACACCAACAGCAGTCCCGGTTGCCCCTGTTGTGGAACACCCAATCGTAATCCTGCAGCCATCCATCCCCATTTCCTCCGCGCCTCAGCCCTGGCTGCTGGCGTTGGCTGGTTTGGCGTTCACAGGAATCTTTCTGCTAAGTTTGGGTCTGATCTACTATCGTCTTCACACTTAAGGATAATGCATGCAAACAACCTCTGCTTACCCCCGTTACCGTTCTGTTGGTAGGAACGAGTTAGGAATGAACCAACATCACAAATTCAATCATTACAGGAGGAGTTCTCATGAAAATCGCTGCAATTACTGAAGATGGTCACACCATCAGCCAACATTTTGGACGAGCGCCTCATTATCTCATCGTTACCGTCGAGGATGGACAAATTGTGAATCGCGAGTTGCGTGAGAAACTCGGCCACGCTCACTTCTCGAACGAGCCGCACGAACCTGAAACGCCCGGTCAACCCCACGGCTTTAGTCCCACTGCTCAGGACCGCCATGCGCGCATGGCGGAGGCGATTAGCGACTGCGAGGCCCTGCTTTGCCGTGGCATGGGGATGGGTGCATATGAGAGCATGCAAGCGCGCGGCATCCGCCCGGTGGTGACCGAGATCGCTTCGATTGACGAAGCAGTGATAGCCTACGTCGAAGGGCATATTGTGGATCACGTGGATCGATTGCATTAGCATGAATCACAGGAAAGGAGTAACCGATGTTCAACCGATTTTTGCGCTACCGATATAGACAAAACCGTGGTGGGCGTAGCCCAGCCCAGGATAGGCGCGGCCTCGGCAGAGGCAACAAGCCCGGCTCCGGTCCTGGCGGCAACTGCATCTGCCAGAAGTGCGGACATAAAGAACCGCATGTTGCCGGGCAGCGCTGTGTTGACTTGAGCTGCCCAAAATGCGGAACAAGAATGATAAGAGAATAAGGAAAAAGGAATGGGCACAAGAGGCAAACAAATCATCGAATTGAACGTGGCGGAACTCATCGCCGACCTCAACCGGGCATATGCCGACGAATGGTTGGCCGCTTATGCCTATAACTACATGGGCCAGGTGGTCACCGGCCGACCTGCCGCCAAACACCTGGATGAACTGCTCTTGGACACATCAAAAGACGAGCTGGAACATCAACAGGAATTAGCTAAGCGCATCGTCTCATTAGGGGGCAAGCCTCCGGCGGATGTGAGCAAGCTGGTCGAAGCCAGCAATGCGGGGTACCCCACGCCACCTGCCAGCGAGAAGGATTTTGAGGCCGTGGTAAAGACGGTCATCAAAGCCGAGCAAGATGCGATTGATGTTTACTACCGGCTGGCGCAGAAGACACATGGCCGAGACCCGATCACCTATAACCTGATCCTCCACATCCTCACCGAAGAAGTGGAACATGAGGATGAATTTGAGATGCTGTTGAGCTGAGCTATGAAAATCATCCTGACAACAGCCTCCCCCAGCTTGGATTCCGATATCGATCCACGCTTCGGGCGTGGCGCGTACTTGCTGATCGTGGACCCAGACACGCTGGAATGGCAAGCCTTCCCCAACCCGGGCGCCAGTGCACCCGGCGGGGCTGGCGTCCAGGCTGCCCAATTCGTCTGTAACCAGAAAATAGATGTGGTCATCAGCGGCGATTTCGGCCCGCATGCTTACCAGGCGCTCAACGCGGCCAGCCTTCCGATGTACATCTATGGTTCAAGCGTAACAGCGCGGCAGGTAATCGAACGCTTCAAGGCCGGCCAGCTCCAAAGAGTCGGAGTAGCAACTCGGGGAGAATGCGACCAAGGTCACTCAGGGGTGGGCTGAAGCAATGATCATCGCTGTGGCCAGCGGCAAGGGAGGGACCGGGAAGACCACCATTGCCACCAGCCTGGCACTGAGCCTGGCGGCGGACAGAAAGCAGGATCTACCTGCCTCAAGTCCGCCGCTCTTCCTGGACTGCGACGTGGAAGCGCCCAACGGACACCTGTTCCTGAAGCCTGTCTTCCTTGAGCGCCAGGAAGTTGGTATCCTGATTCCGCAGGTGGACGAGGCGAAGTGCTCACACTGCGGTAAATGCGCTGATGCCTGCCAGTACCACGCCATCGCTGTGCTGGGCAAGAAGACGCTGGTTTTCCCCCAGCTCTGCCACGGCTGCGGTAGCTGCACTCTGATGTGCCCAGAGGGCGCCATCTCCGAGACCCTGGACGTGTTGGGGGTGCTGGAGCGTGGCCCCACATCTTCCGGTGTTGATTTTGCACGGGGCGTCCTGAATATTGGTGAGCCGATGGCGGTGCCTGTTATTCGTCAGCTCAAACGCTGGGCAAATCCTAAGTTTGGCCAGGTCGTCATCGTGGATGCCTCGCCGGGCACATCTTGTCCCGTAGTCGAGGCAGTGCGCGGTGCGGATTACCTGCTGCTCGTCACCGAGCCGACCCCCTTCGGTCTTCATGACTTGAAGCTGGCCGTGCAGGTGGCGCGGGAGCTAAATATCCCGGCCGGTGTGGTGATCAATCGCGATCAGGACGCCCCATCTATCGATCACAAATACCCGTTGGTAGACGATTTCTGTGAGCACGAGGGTCTGCCGGTTTTAATGCGCATCCCATTTGAGAGAAGAATCGCCGAGGGCATCGCCCAAGGGAATAACCTGGTAGAAATTCACCCGGAAACCATCCTGTTGTTTCAACAGTTGTTTATTCAGATCGTCAATGGTGTGCAGATGAGTCTTTATCCCGCATCTGTTTAGTTGCTTTGATCCACAGCGAAGCATCAGCTATGAATTTGGTTCAGACCATAACCCATTCCACAGGAGCTGAGGAGTGTGAAATCCAATGGAAAAGAGGTGGGTAAACAAATCCACAATTATCCTGTCAACGATTCTGACCATTGCGGCAGGGGGGCAAATCATCCTGGCATTTCTCCTGTACAACGAGAACGGTAGCTCTCTCGTCAGGAATATTGGCTGGGCGATCCTGTGGCTATCGGCTATTTTTGGCTGGCTGCCGATTTTCACTTTGCAAAAGTTGGGAGGAATGCCAAAGGGGAAGAGTTTTGTACACACCACGGTCCTGGTTGACCGGGGGGTCTATGCCATCGTCCGGCACCCACAATACCTTGCGGGTATGCTCATGGGGCTGGCATTGAGTTTGCTCGCTCAACATTGGATTGTCGCGACATTGGGGTTTGTGGCTGTCATTACATACTACGTATCCACGTTTGAAGAAGAAATGTCAGCCATCAGGAAGTTTGGGGAGGATTATAAGCAGTATGTGGAGAGGGTGCCCCGAATGAGTTTTCTACTCGGTATTATCCGGTTGATAAAAGCCAGAATCAATCAATGAAAAAATGAAGCAACTTGTGATCCTGAGCGGAAAAGGCGGAACAGGCAAGACCAGCGTGGCAGCAGCCTTCGCCCATCTAGCACATGAAGGGCCCTCGCCAACTCAGACCGTGCTGGCCGATGCCGATGTCGATGCTGCCAACCTGGAGCTGGTGCTGCGCCCACAAAAGCTCGAAACCCACGACTTCATTGGCGGGCCCTTAGCGATGATCGACCCCAACTGTTGCCAGGGCTGTGGGATTTGCGAGCAAATCTGCCGCTTCGAAGCGATTATCCCTCATCCCCCAGCCCCCTCTCCCAATCTTGGGAGAGGGGGAGAAGGGGGTGAGGGTTATTCCGTTGACCCTATCGCCTGCGACGGCTGCGCGGCCTGCGTCTACCATTGCCCGGAGCAGGCCATTCACATGGAAGTCCATCTTGCCGGGCGTTGGTTTCGCTCGGAAAGCCGCTACGGGCCGTTATTCCACGCCGAACTGCGTCCAGCGCAGGAGAATTCTGGCAAGCTGGTGACTCTGGTCAAACAGCAAGCTCGCCTGCTGGGGTTGGACACTGACGCCGAGCTGGTCATCGTAGATGGCCCGCCTGGTATCGGCTGTCCGGTGATCTCGGCGGCTGCGGGGGCCGACCTGGCGCTCGTCGTGACTGAACCGACCGCAGCGGGCATCCACGACATGGAACGCGTGCTGGGACTGGCACGCCACTTTCGCCTGCCAGCCCTGGTCTGCATCAATAAAGCGGATATATATTCAGAAGGTTCCAACCAGATTGCGAACTACTGCGAGCGGAGTCAAATCGGAGTCGTTGGCAGCATTCCCTTTGACGAGATGGTCACGCGGGCGATGGTCCAAGGCGAACCTGTGACAGCCTACCTGCCCGATGCGCCAGCCAGCCAGGCTTTGGTCAGAATCTGGCAGCGCGTTGCTATGCTGCTTAATGGGCAGAAAGGATCGGCATGAGGGACCCGGAAAAGTTACGCGAAGCGATCTTAGAACAGCTTTCGAGCGTTATCGACCCGGAAACCGGCGTGGATGTGGTGCGCATGCGTTTGATTGAGGATTTAACCGTGAACAAAATCGGCCATGTAGCATATAAGTTCCGTCCGTCCTCGCCGTTATGCCCAATTGCCATCCCTCTTTCTGTAGCTATTAAACTGGCGGTCAACAAAGTCGAAGGTGTCACTAGCCAGGACCTGGAGATTGTCGGCTATATCCAAGCAGATGAATTGACCGAGTTGCTTCGCCAGCTAATGCTTGATGAGAACGCATAAGAACAGGTTGGTAGACCAGGAGGTAAAGATGCATAAGAAAGTCGCGACTTTCAATCGGACTATAGATCCAGCGGTGGAGTTGCTATTGGGGCAGGCTGATGAAATGGGAATAACCACCGCTTTTAGCCGGGCTGCAACCATGGCACCCTGTCCCATTGGCGAGGACGGCAAGTGCTGCAAGAACTGCCACATGGGTCCCTGCCGGCTGGTCAAGCCTGGCCAACGTGGGGTATGTGGGGCTACATTGGAGACCGTGGCGGCACGCAACCTGGCGCGCGGCATTGCTGCTGGCGCTGCCGCTCACTCAGATCACGGCCTGGATATGGCCTTCACCCTGGAGGCGGTGGCCAAAGGCGAAGCCCCCGGTTACGAAGTGCGCGACCCTTATAAGCTGCGCAACGTGGCAAGACTGATGGGCATTCAACCTGATGGCAAACTGGTGAACGCGTTGGCATTGGAGGTCGCCGAACAAGCCATCGAGAACTTCCGCCAGATGCGCGGTGAGCTGACCTATGTCAGCCGGGCGCCGGCCAGGCGGCAAAAAATCTGGCGCGAATTAGGCATCACTCCCCGCAGCGTCACGCGTGAAATCGTTGAGACACTCCACCGCACTCACATGGGCACCGACCAAGACCCGGAGCACATCCTGAGGCATGCCCTGCGCACTGCCCTCTCTGATGGCTGGGGCGGAAGCATGCTCGCTACGGACATATCCGACATCTTGTTTGGCACGCCCAGCCCAACAGTGGCTCAAGTGAACCTGGGTGTGCTGAAGAGTGATCAGGTCAACATTATCATTCACGGTCATGAACCGACGCTATCGGAGATGATCGTCACCGCAACCCAGGATCCGGAATTGATCGATCACGCCCGGTCGAAGGGGGCTAATGGGATCAACCTGTGTGGGATTTGCTGCACCGCTAACGAAATCTTAATGCGGCAGGGGGTGGCTGTGGCCGGCAATTTCCTCAGCCAGGAGCTGGCCTTGATCACCGGTGCCGTGGAAGCCATGGTGGTCGACGTGCAGTGCATCATGCAGGCTTTGGGCGATCTGTCGTCGCGGTTTCATACCCGGCTTATCACCACCTCGCCCAAGGCCGACATTACTGGTGCCACTCATGTCGAATTCGACGAGTACCGCGCTCCCGAGATCGCCCGACAGATCGTGCGAATGGCTGTGGATAATTTCCCCAATCGCAATGGGCGGGTGAACATCCCGCAAGTCACCAACGCGCTGGTGCCGGGTTTTTCCCACGAGTACATTAACTACATGCAGGGAGGTTCGTACCGGGGATCATTCCGGCCACTGAACGATGCCGTCATCGCTGGTCGCATCCGCGGCGCTGCAGGGGTGGTTGGCTGCAACAACCCGCGCACCACTCACGACGAGTCGCACACCTACCTGGTACGCGAGCTCATTAAAAACGACGTAATGGTGGTCATGACCGGTTGCGGTGCCATTGCAAATGCCAAATGTGGCATGCTCTTGGGAGAAGCCATGGAATACGCCGGGCCTGGGCTGCGCGAGGTGTGTGAGGCGATCGGCATCCCACCAGTACTCCACCTGGGCAGTTGCGTGGACAATAGCCGCATCTTGACCGTGCTGACCCAGATGGTTGCAGAAGGCGGGTTAGGTGAGGACATTGCTGATTTGCCGGTAGTCGGGTTCGCCCCAGAATGGATGAGCGAGAAGGCCCTCTCCATCGGCACGTACTTCGTCGCCTCTGGGGTATATACGATCTTCGGTATCAGCTCCCCGGTGGGTGGCAGCGAAGAGGTTACACGTCTTATTGGAGAAGGTTGGGAAAGACAAGTGGGCGCCCGCCTGGAGTTCGAGCTGGACCCGCAGCAGATGCTCGCCAAGGCGCTGGCGCATATCGATAAAAAGCGCGCCGCGCAGAACCTAGCTCCTTACGACCCGTCTCGATTCGGCGCCAGCGGCGACCGGCGAATGCACAAGTTGATGGACCTTCCGCTAAAAGAGCGTATGGAAGCCAGCTATGGCAGGGTAAAGCCGTGAGTGTTTGGGCGAATCCTAAGTTGGGCGGCCTCATGGAGGCTGGCAAACCCGTTATAAACAACCCAGCCAATGATTTACGATTTGCAAGGAGGTAAAGATGAAGGTCAGAACCGACGAAATTATGAGAGAACAGCGAGTTGATCTCTTGATCGCCATTCTGGTATTTGGTTCCCTTTGGGGTCTATCGGAGGTGGTCTTGGGCAGCGCGATTAGAGCGGCAGGGCTTCCATACCGGGCTGGCATCCTGACCGGGGTGGGGATGGGTATCATGGGTATGGCTATAGGTATTTTCAGGAAGCCAGTAATGCTGGCAGGGATTGCATTAGTAGCGATCTTGTGCAAGCAGCTTGCAGTCCCTATTCTCCACGCCTCGGTAATGTGCGAGGCAAATTCCTGTCTGGCTGTGATGCTGGAGGGGCTTGCTCTGGCGGGAGTCGTATCCCTGGCAGGACGCAAATTGGATAGGGGATACCTGATAAAAATAGTAAGTGGCGCGTTAGCCGCGCTGTTAGTAGCGGCTGCTTTCTTCTTTATCGGCATGCAGGTAGCGCCATGTCGGTATCTTCTGTCCTTCAACCGCCCCGGTGGCTTTATGGCATTTCTAGCTGTCGAAGGTCTGGTATGGGCGGCCTTCTCAGCGACGCTCTTCCCCCTAGGATACTGGGCGGGGGCACGGCTCAGGGACGTTGTTCCTGTTTTTGGAACGAGGAAGCCCTGGCTCTATATTACTTCTGCGGCCCTCGTAGTTTGTAGCTGGGTAGCGAGTGCCTTGGCCATTGCTACTGGGCTCTAGCCAAGAAACGGTAGCTGTTCTCGGGTGATGTGCTAATGAAGGCAGAGCCATTCATTGTGATACTTAGCGGGGAATCTGGCTCCGGCAAGACCACTATCTGCGCACGGGTTGTATCGCTGACCCGGGTACGGGGTCTGGAGGTAGCTGGCCTCCTCACACCACCCCGCCTTGCCGGCGGTTGCAAGGTTGGCTTGGACGTGGAAGACATCCATACTGGCCAGCGCCGCCCACTGGCGGAACGGGTCGGCGGTACCGACGGTCCAGCAACGGGGAGCTGGCACTTCCACATGGACGGCCTAGCCTGGGGGACGATGGTCCTGGGCGGCGCCACGCCGTGCGATCTGTTAGTTATTGATGAGCTGGGGCCGCTGGAACTACTTCAGGACCAGGGATGGACGATTAGCCTCGACCAGCTGCGTGCTAGCCGCTACCACTTGGCCCTTGTCGTCGTTCGGCCAGCACTCTTGCCGCGCTTGCAGGAGCTGCTGGGTGAAGTTGAGCTGCTAATTCTGGCCGTAACCGAGGTTAACAGGGATGACTTGCCTAGAGAAATCCTAACCCTTTACAATCGTAAAGGAGATGAAAGTTGACAAAATCATTTCTGATCACCGGCGGCGCTGGATTTCTGGGCGTCAATCTTGCTCGCTACCTGTTGTCAAAGGGGCATCTGGTCACATCTCTGGATATTGTTCCATTTGGTTACGAGGATATTCGCGACCAGATAAGGATCATCACCGGAGATATCCGTGACCACGTCGCTGTCCAGTCGGCTTTAAAGGGCATAGACATCGTCGTGCATGCAGCCGCTGCACTGCCGTTGTACAAACCGGAAGAAATTTTCTCTACAAATGTAGATGGAACACGGAATGTGCTTTATGAAGCGCATTCTATGGAGATAGAACGCGTTATCCATATCTCGTCGACTGCCGTCTATGGCATCCCTGATCACCACCCCTTATTAGAGACCGACGAACTCAGAGAGGTTGGCCCATATGGTCAATCCAAAGTGTTGGCAGAGAAAATCTGCGAAGAATATCGCCGCCAGGGTATGTGTATCCCCATAGTACGGCCCAAATCCTTTATCGGGCTGGAGCGCATGGGTGTGTTCGCCATACTATACGAGTGGGCTAAAGATGGTAGGAACTTCCCTATCTTGGGCAAGGGCGATAACCTTTATCAATACCTTGATGTCGAGGATTTATGCGATGCCATTTGGCTCTGTGCTACACTGCCGTGCGACCAGGTAAAGGATACTTTCAACATTGGAGCAAAGGAGTTCGGAACGGTCAAGACAGATTTTCAATCCGTCTTGGACTATGCCGGGCATGGTAAACGCATCATTGCAGTTCCACAAGGTCCGGCCATCCTTGTTCTTCGAATTCTGGAGCGGTTCGGCTTATCACCGCTCTACGAGTGGATTTACGAAACAGTCGGAAAGGAGTCATTCGTATCGATCGCAAAAGCTGAGCAAGTGCTGGGGTTCAGGCCGAAATACTCGAACCAAGACGCGCTCATTCGTAATTATCAGTGGTATCTTGGCAGTCTCAGCAAGTTTGAACGCACGACTGGCCTTACCCATCGCGTTCCCTGGCAACAAGGCCTTCTGAGGTTGGCTAAGAGGATCTTTTGAGAGGGCTGCTCAGGGTTTCTTACACCTTGTTCGTCTCGGAAATGCAAATGGCAGGTAGATATATTGAAGTCGTAGCATCTTAGTGTGAGTTAGATGCCGATTCGGCATAGGAGAGAACTTCATGACAACCGGAGGTCGTGCCCCACATCAAACGGCGCGCTGGATGCTTTGGATGGCGCGGGGGATCAGTACGCTGGCCGCGGCATTCTGGCTGCTTATCCTGCTGGATATCCTGGCGTGCGACGCGCTGGTCGGATTTATCTGCCTGAGCTGGGAAATGGCTCTCCTGGCAGGCTTGGTAATCGCTTCAGTACTGAGTGTGCTCATCGCCTGGCGGCGAGAAAACGTCGGCGGTTTCATCATGATCCTTTGGGGCCTTGCCTTCAGTACCATTGCCTACGTGACAAGTCGCCCTCAGGAGGTCTTTTCTATGCTGATATCCGGTGTGCCCTTTTTGATCGCCGGCCTACTGTTCCTGGCAAGTTCGTGGTCGCGTAGATTTGTTGTGAATCATTGAAACAATAATATTTGGTTTCTTCACAGTGAATCTGAGCTTCCAGGCCAGGAATGAGTTGAGGATGAAGTCTGACAATTGTCATCAAGCCCATAAGGAACCTCATGAAAACCAGCAACCTATTGCCCACCCATTACCTGTTGATCGCTATCCTGCTCATGATCGCGCTCCATTTCTTACTTCCGTTGGCAAACATTATTCCAGTTCCCTGGATGGCAATAGGATTGATCCCATTGGTCAGTGGAGTAGCAATTAATCTGATTGCCGATAAAGCCTTTCATAAGGCCAAAACGACCGTCAAGCCTTACCGGGATTCAGCTTGCTTGATTACCGATGGCGTATTTCGTTACAGCCGCAACCCGATGTACCTGGGCTTTTTACTGGTTCTCATCGGTATCGCCCTCCTTTTCGGGTCTTTATCGCCCTGGTTCATCATCCCAATTTTTGCCTTCCTG
>Ga0209751_10002135_pt1 | contig 19995 bp, 17 predicted proteins | sample RifCSP13_1_FD_184019 | JGI IMG/M metagenome (GOLD analysis project Ga0209751, IMG submission 184019) | Soil microbial communities from Rifle, Colorado - Rifle CSP2_sed 13_1 (SPAdes) (version 2) | ecosystem: Environmental > Terrestrial > Deep subsurface > Rock core/Sediment | place: Rifle... | reverse complement strand
CACCTGGACGCCTACTTTGACGCCCACTGGGACCTCTACGCTTACTCCCAGCCCCACCTTGCTGCCATATTCAACCCCTGTACCCACAGCCACCCAGCGCCCGGCCAGTACTCCGCCACCCACGGAACGGCCTACGGATCAACCCACGGATCAACCCACGGAACAGCCCACGGAGGAGGAGCCCGGCAGGACCCCCAAGCCTACTAAGACGGACCGCCCTCTCCCCAGCCCGACTCGCCGGCCCTAGTGTCAATAGGAAAAATGGGTTTCCGGTTAATCAACTCTTAAACACCAAAGCGGCAAATTTGCTCTATAATCAATTAAACACGGATGCATGTAAATATTTGCATCTATGCTTGCATTTTTTGGTGCTGCCGTTCCACTACGGTGATGCCAAACAGCCCTGAGTGGGTGAAAGGGAGTGAAACAGGGCGCTACCAGGCAGGGTGGGCTGAAAAAATCTGCCAACACACAATAGAAATAGAATAAATCGCTCACAATACAATTTTGATAGGCTTACAATTTTTGTGTAGCGATGTTGCATGAGCGTCGTTATAATCGATATGGGTCTGAAGTGGTTTTTTTGCTCTCTATCCGCATTAAAAAATGTGAAGATAGTATTATAGGCATAAATAAATGCATAAGATGGCTAAATCGGATGTACTCATGAGAAGGTTGCACAAACAAGAGCGTGCCCAGGGCCTGGTTGAGTTTGCCCTGGTGCTTCCATTGCTGCTGTTGGTGATGTTTGCGCTGATCGAGTTTGGTCGGCTGCTTTTCATCTACAGCGCGGTTTTCACCTCCAGCCGTGAAGCTGCCCGCTATGGGTCTGCCGCAGGTGACGTGGGCAATTACATCCCTCATTATCGCCACTGCGATGGGATGCGCGCTGCCGCCCGCAGGGTGGGCACGCTGGTGGGAATCGAGGAAGGGGACATTACGATAAATTACGATGACGGCGATCCCGCCCATGCTTTTGGGAACTGCCCGCCGAGCGGCTTCGGCCCCGCCAATATAGAGCTTGGTCACCGGGTGGTGGTGTCGGTTTCAGCCATGTATCAACCCTTGCTGCCGTTGCTGCGCATACCTGCCTTCCCGATTATGTCCACCTCGGCGCGCACGATCCTGAAAGATATTTCGATTCAGGGCACGCCGCCCGCCCCCTCGGGCAGCGTGAGCGTATCCTTTTTCGATGAAGAACAGGCTGTCGATGAAGGCGACCCAGGCGACCCGGGGACGCCGCGCGTGGTTAACGCTCAACTCCGCCTGAGCGGACCGACCGCCAGTAATGTGACCGTCTCTTTCAACCTGGATGCTGGCGCCAGCACCGCGGCCGCTGGCGTCGATTTCACCCTGGATACCGCCAGCCCGGTGGTAATTCAAGCCGGGGACGTGAGTGCCCCCCTGTCATTGACCATCCTGCCCGACCTGGCCGATGAAGACGATGAAACCGTGCTGCTGCGCATCGTAAATGTCGATAACGGCAATATCGGCTCACCGGACACCCATCTGATCACCATCGCGGACGATGACGAACCGCCCACCGCGAATTTCGTTCCGGAGACCCAGGATTTGCAAGAGGATGACGGCGTGGACGGGATCAGCGCCTTTGTCAGGGTGGACCTCAGCAACCCCTCTGGCAAAACGGTGACGGTTCCCTACAGCTCAGACGTGATCAGCAGCACCGCGACCCTGGGTGTGGATTATGTGCTCAACACCTCCAGCCCGGTAACTTTTGCGCCGGGTGAGACCAGTAAGCTGATTTTGTTCACCTCGAGCTTCGATGCGATCGACGAAGAGGATGAAAGCTTTATGATCCTCATGGGTGAGCCTGTGAATGCTTACAAAGGGCCTGCCAGTGTGCACACCGCCTGGATCATCGATAATGACGCCCCGCCGTTGGTCTACTTCACCTGGGAGGTCTCTGAGGCGCCCGAAAATGCTGGCCCTGTGAATGTCGAGGTCAGCCTGAGCGCCCCGTCGGGCAAGCCGGTAGAGGTTCCTTACACGCTCGGCGGAACGGCGGAGTTTGGCGTGGATTACAGCCTCCCGCCAGGTCCACTGGTGATTCCGGCAGGCCAGACCACCGCCAGCATACTGGTGACTATTATAAACAATGGCGACAATTACGAAACCGAAGAAACCATTATCTTAACCATGGGCGCCCCGCTGAACGCCACCCTGGGAGTGCCGAGTGAGCACACCCTGACGGTCACCGCCTCGCCCGTGCCTCCAACGGTTTCATTTGCCCAGCTCAGCCAGGCTGAGTCTGAGGAGATCGGCACTTTGAGCGTTGTGGCACAGCTCAGCTCGGCTTACTACCAAAATGTGGTTGTGCCTTTCAGCCTGAGCGGCACGGCTGCTCAAGGGGCGGACTATACGATTTCCTCTGATCAGATTTTAATCCCCGCCGGCAGCGCAACGGGCAGCGTGTCCGTCATCGTGGTAAACGATGCCCTGGATGAGGAGGATGAAACCGTGATTCTCACCATGGGCCAGCCGAGCAACGTCGCCCTCGGTTCTCCCAGCGTGCATACGATCACCATCCTGGATGACGAGGCGCCTCCGCTTGTGTATTTCACTTCCCCCGCTCAATCTGGGATGGAAGACGTTGGGCAGATGCTTATTACGGTCCGCTTGAGCCCGGTATCCGGCCGGGATGTTACCGTGCCATTCTCGGTATCCGGTTCAGCCACGCCAGGCGCGGACTACACGATCACCCCGGCGGATACGGTAATCATACCTGCTGGCGGCACCGAGGCCACGATCACAATCCAGGTGATTTACGATGAAGAGCTGGGTGAGGGGAATGAGACCGTGGAGGTGTTCATGGGCGTACCGGTGAACGCCACCCGCGGCACCACTTACGATCGCCACATCGCAACCATTACCGCCTGGATCTGTCCCGCGGCGACATCCGATCCATATTTTGGCACTGGCAACGACAGCAAAAAGTTGATCTGGGAGCTGCAGAGCACTGATCCCAATACGACCAACTTGCTGGAGGTGACGGTGTTCTGGCCGACCACCAACAACGCCGCCTTGGAAAGCATCGTGTTTGGCGGTGCCCCGATCGGTAACAGCTTTTACTACCCTGCCAACCTGGGCTACCTGGATGTAGTCAACCCCAACCCATTGTGGAGTGGTGTGTTCAGCGCCCGCCAGATGACCTTCCTGTTCGACCGGCAGCCGAATATATCCGCCGGGCAGGAAATTGTGGTGAGTGCGCGCTTTATGAACTGCCTGCCGTTCAGCAAGCGGATTGGGAATTAAGCCGGGGCGATCAATTTCGCCGCGAGTTTATGGAGTTTGGTGTGAGGCTTGGCTTTTATCGAAACCGCTTGTTCATTTTGCTGACCTTGCTCGTCCTGGTCATCGGCGCAGGTGTGCCCGCCCAGGCGTATTCGGCTTTAAGCGACAAAGAACCCCCTCCACCGGATGAAAAGCAGGGGACCGGATCGGCGCAAGCCTACGATGAGTGGCACAGGCCGCTGGCTCAGCCAGGCGTTTCGAGCGCGGCGGCTTCTGGCCCTGACCTGTTTGGCTATACCCTGGATGACAGCGTCGCTTTCGCCTGGGAAGATCTTACCTCCAAAGGCACTCCGGTGTTGTTTACTGATCCCGACGACCAGTTCACCGACCCGATTGGTATTGGTTTCGACTTTGAATTCTACGAAAACACTTATAACCAGCTTTTTATCAGCACCAATGGCATGCTCGCCTTTGGGACCGGCAGCAGCGCCTTCTCCAACCAGTTTCTTCCCCTGGATACGGTTCCGAACAACCTGGTTGCCCCCTTTTGGGATGACTTGCATTTGAGCAGCGGGCATGTTTATTACTGGTTCGATAGCGCCTCCCCCCATCGCTTTGTAATCGAATGGCACCAGGTGGTTAAATTTGGCAGCACTGACCTGCTTACTTTTGAGATCGTCCTTTTCGAAAATGGGGATATTCTCTTCCAGTATCAAGATCTGAACGGAGACCTGGCCAATGCAACGGTTGGGATAGAGGATCAGGACGGCGTGGATGGCCTGCTCTATCTGTATAACGCCTCGGGATTGGCTTCGGGCCTGGCTGTTCGCTTTTTCCGCCCGTCCGCGGCGGCGCGCGCCAAAATAACCCCGCTTTATCAAAGCGCCCTCAGCCGTAACACCTACACCCAGTTCTGGACCTCGGTAAGCAATATTGGCGAGTTGGGTCCCGACACCCTCAATCTGACCGCGGTTTCGAGCGCTCCCGGTTGGACAGTCTCTTTCTATCGGGCGGATAACAGTAATCCCCTTGTGGATACCAACCTGGATGGCAAGGTGGATAGCGGGTTGCTCGCCCAGGGCGCGTCGGCAGAGATCGCCTTCAGGGTTGCCGCGCCTGAGTCCGCACAGGTGACCGATTACAATGTGATCACCCTGTTCGTGACTTCTTCGCTGGACGAATCGAAATCCGCGACCGCCACGATACAGGTTGCCATTCCGGCGCCCTTTGCCCAGGCGTACGCTGACAGCCAATCGGGTATGCACCTGCGCCAGGTCTGGGCGCAGAACTCTCGGAATAAGCATGTCGCCACCTATTTCACCGGCAACACGTTGTCGCTGGATGGCAGGCTGGGCGGCAACTATTTATACGCCTGGGAGAAGAACGGTTTCAGCAACGGCGTGAATTACTCCAATATTGAATACCTGGTCTTGAATAAATTCGGGTTTGTCCTCAGGCCAACCACAGCGCTCACCCAGAATCAAAATGAGGCCACCTCAACCTTGTTGGTGAACGCCCGCTACCCCGCAGTTTCAATCGCGGGGGATAGCAAGCTCGCCTTGCTCTGGGTGCAGTATAAGCTTGATTTATCCACCCTGCCCGAAATTCGCCGGAATTCGAATGTCTGGTTCGTCGTTCTGAACGCCCAGGGAGATCCTGTTTATGGACCGGCAAACCTGACCAACAACAGCCAGTGGCGGGGCGCGGGCGATTACAACATCCCGTTGTACTCCTCGCCACGCCTGATCGCCACGGATGACAACCGTTTCCTCTTAGGCTGGTTGGACAACCGCCTGCAAGCTGGCGATAATGAGGTGAATACCATTTATTATGCCAGCTACACCACCGCAGGCTCACAGGTCACCGCTGGCCCGCAAATTCTCACCCAAAGTGTGGTCGGTAGCACCCTTTTACTCGACCCGAACCTGGTGACCGCCGACGCCGGCGCTTTGTTTGCTTACACGGTGTATAACCAGGTTTCTCAGACCTACTCGATTGCTTACGCCATGTTGAACAGCTCTGGAAACGTGACCCGTTCCCCTGCGACGATCCCGGGCAGCAGCGGCTGGCGCAGCGATGGGGTGCGGGCTGGCAACGGCAATCTCGTCTTGGCCTGGAATAATCCGTCAACAGAGAGGATTGCTTATGCTGTGCTGAATTCCAGCGGGGCAACGCTCTTGCATGCTCCATCTGACCTGCCCTTGGCGGGAACGCGCAAGCCGGATTACGTCTCTGTGACTTATACCGAAGGGGGTCATGCAATCTTGACCTGGTTGGATGTGGAATGGAATGATTTCTTGTACTACGCGGCGCTTGGCGCAGACGGCAGCCTGCTGACCCCACCCATGATCTTCGCCACTGGCGCATCGGACAACCCGTTGGTCCAGACCAGCTTTTCCGGGCAGGGAAACGCCCCGTACGAGGGCGTATGGGATATTTACCTGGCTTTTGCAAGACGATAACTGACCTGCTTGAGGTATAGGTGTGTAAATGAATAAATTTATTGAAGAAAAAAGGAATAACTCGGAACAGGGTCAAAGCCTGCTGGAATTCAGTATCAGCCTGGTGATCCTTTTGGTCTTGCTGGCTGGGCTGGCGGACCTGGGCAGGGCGTTGTTCACCTATATGTCATTGCGCGATGCCGCCCAAGAAGGGGCCTTATACGGCTCTTATAACCCTACGGATTCGGCTGGCATCCAGACTCGTATTAGCAATAACTCCAACATGCTGAATGATCTGGTGAGCGCCGGCAGGATTGTTATCGGTGTAACCCATGACGGCTCACCCTGCACGGGTGAAGCCATTACGGTTCGGGTTACTTATCAAAATTTTCCGATCACCATGCCATACCTGGGAGTGATCCTGGGCAGGCAGGCGGTGGATATCACTGCCACAGTTACAGACACGGTATTGGCTCCGGCCTGTACGTGAAATCATTGGTAATGAAGGAGATGTGGGGATGAAACAACAACCATCACAAGAGAAAGGCCAGGTACTGGTGCTTTTGGTGCTTGGGTTTGTCGTTTTATTGGGTTTCACTGCCCTGGCTGTCGATGGAGGTATGGTCTACTCGAACCGCCGGCATGCCCAAAATGCAGCCGATGCCTCCTCGCTCGGAGGCGCAGCCGCAGCAGCATTGTACCTGGAAAACCACTACGTGGATTATGAGAACTGGAACTGCACCAACCCGGGTGACCCGATCTACGCCCGGATCGTCAATGCCGGGGCGGCAGCTCTCGACGCTGCCATCAGCCGCGCTGGGAGCAATGATTACCTCATTGACGAGGACATCAGCGATCGGAATGGAGCGGCGTACAGATGCGGGCAAGAAAACACCGGTCTGTGGATCGATAAATACCTGGATATCACCACGACGATCACCACCGATACGGCCACCGCCTTCGCCCATTTTGTTTATAGGGGACCCCTGCGTAATACGGTGACGGCGGTTACCCGCGTGCGGCCGCGCTCGCCTCTCGCCTTTGGCAACGCCGTGGTGGCTTTGCGAACTGATTGCCCGAACAGCAACACGGGCGGCGTCCACATCGATGGCAACAGCACGATCCAGGTCAATGGTGGTGGGATTTTGTCCAACGCCTGCGCCGTGGTAGGTGGTTCGGTCAATGTTGACATAAATGGCGGCGCCCTTGGCTGTGTTGGCGCCGGCTGCTATACCACCAACGGTTCACCTACCGTAGACCCGCCCACGCCGGTGGTGGGTACCACTCCGTTGCCCACCGCTGCGTATCGCATTCCTGGACCGGATTGTTCGCTGGTTCCCGATCGCGGTGATCACAGCGGCAGCGGGATAATTGGCCCCGGGAGATATGGTTATATCCGCCTCAACAGCGCCAATGACGACCTGGTACTGCGCTCGGGGCTATACTGCCTCTCGCGTGATTTCACCATCAACGGCGGTTCATTGCGGGTTGAAGATGGCGGTGGCGTGACGATTTACCTGACAGAAGGAGATTTTTACGTGGGCGGCTCGGTGGAAGTATATCTGGTCGCGCCGCCGTTGCCAGAGATCGCTCTCTGCAGGAACAACACGTGCCCGCCAGCCATCCCGGGCGTGCTGATCTTCCTGGCTGAAGGCAACACGAACGATGTGGTCCTCTTGGGCGCCTCTGGCTCCAACTATATTGGGACGGTGTACGCTCCCTCCGGTACGATTGAAGCGGGCGGAGGCTCATTGGAGACCATCAACGCTCAGTTAATCGGCGATACGGTTTTCCTGCACGGCAACACCGAGGTGGTGGTGAATTACCAAAACACCATCAATTATCGCCCACCGGCAAGCCTGGAATTGTACAAGTAGCGCCTGGCAACCTGGGTAGAAACCTCCGTCTCTTGCAAATCAAGTGGGGCAGCCTGAAGGCTGCTCCCTTTATTTAAGAATAACTTATTTGATAAGTATTGAATGCGCCCCGCTTATAAAAAGCTGATAAAATCCTTATTTGTAGTAACTTCAACCAACACCTGACGTTTTTCAGGGTGGTAGTGTGTTTGATCCGTCAGAATTTGACACTACACATTTACTCTTCAAAGCTCAGAACGGCGATGTGGAGGCTTATGGCGAGTTATACGAAAGATATGCGCCAAGGGTATTTCGATACCTGTACGCTCATCTGGATAATCGCCAGGATGCAGAAGATCTGACGGAAGAGGTGTTTTTCCGAGTCTGGCGGTCGATCGCCAGCTACCGGGAACAGGGTGTGCCCTACCTGGCTTACCTGTTCAGGGTCGCTCGAAATGCACTGATAGACCACTACCGCAAAAGCACCAGCACAAAGCAGGAGGTTTCCATTGCGGATATCTCTCTGCGAGATCGAACACCAGGGCCGGGGGATGCAGTGGCCGAGATGCTGGAACATGAGCAATTGCGCCAAAAATTGGGGAAATTGCGCGAAGATTACCGTACCGTATTGATTCTTCGCTTCTTAAGCGAACTTTCACCCGAAGAGACAGCTCAAGCGATGGGGCGCTCAGCCGGAGCAGTGCGAGTTTTGCAGCACCGGGCGCTGGCCGCACTGCGTGAATTGATGGGCGAGACATAGAGGCAGAGTATTTCATGGCAGCAACCCAGGAAAAATTCGAACGAATATTGGCGCTTTGCTTGGATCGTCTCCAGCGCGGAGAGGCCACGCTGGAGACGATCCTGGTCGAGCATCCCGACCTTGCGGCTGAACTGCGTCCATTGCTGGAGGCGGCTGCGTGGCTCCAGGGGAAGCAAGCGCCGCTTGCGCCACGCCCTGAGTTCATCTCAACCTCCAGGCAAAACCTGGTTGCCCGCCTGCGCCAGGAGCAAAGCGCGGCGACTGGCGCGCCCTCTCAAGCGCCCCGCCTGGGTTGGGCTGCGCGCTTGCGGCAGTGGTTCTTAACCATCAATCGACCTGTGAACAAAAGGCTGGCGCTACAGTTTGTCATGGTCGTTGTTTTGCTGGTTGGGCTGTTTTCCGGGGGCGTGGGCGCCGTGCTTGCCTCTCAGCAGGCATTGCCTGGAGAAGTGCTTTACCCCTTGAAAATATCGCTTGAGCAGGTGGAGTTGCTCCTCTCGGCGGATGAGTCGGACGATATCCATTTACACCTGCAATTTGCCCAACTGCGCACCGGTGAAATGCAAAAGCTGGTGGAATTAAATCGCTATCTGTACCTGCGCGATACGCTGTCTAACTACCAGTACCATCTCAATCGTGCTATCCGACTGGTGAGTGTTGTCGCCAGCCAAAGCCCAGAGAAAGCCAGGGCGATTGCCCTTGAAGTTTATCGTGTGGTGATCGACCAGCCGGCTATTTTGAGAAATCTGGCTGAGTCTGTCCCGGAACGGGTATTTCCGGGTTTGGCGATGGCTGTGCTGGTTGCCGAGGGCTGGGTGCAGACCACGGAAACCTTGCTGCTAGAGCTGGGGATCGAGATAACCCCCACCCCTAAGGTGGATAGCGCCGCCCTGCCCGCCGCAACAGGCACAGCCACTCCAACCCCCCAACCTACGGGCAGCCCTGCGCCAGAATTGACCTCCACTCTCACGGGCACGCCCACCCCGACCCGTACGCCGACTCGAATGAGCACGCCAACCACTTCCCTTGCCCCTGCCAGGACGAATACCAGCACCCCGAGGCCGGGGATTCCCCGCGTGACTCCCGGGGTAACCCTGACTGCCACCGGAACGCCCGATGTCCGGCCCAGCAGCACCCCCACCCCCTCGCCCACCAGCCCTATTCCCACCCAGACGAGAACCCTGACCCCGACGCCGACGAGAACTTCGACGCCTACCGCGACGAGAACCCGGACTCCGACAGCAACCAGGACGGCGACGCCACCCCCCACGGACACCGCGACGCCGACACTCACGAGCACCGCTCCGCCAACGCTGACCCCTACCCCGCAGCCTTATCCCTTTTAATAAGCAAACGTCCGGGCAGGCATGCCGGCGGCACCCAGAGTGACTTGCTTACTGCTGCTTCCTCTCGGACCTGACAGGGTTCGCAGGTTTCTGCCGCGCCGGACCCACCCGGACGGTGGCGAGGATACCTCAGGGTAATATACTTGTCAATCCATTCCTGCCAGCGGGCGGGCCAACCGCGCCTTTATCGGCTCAGCAAGTCGCGCAGCACGGTATGCAAGATGCCGCCATTGCGATAATAGCGCACTTCAACGGGTGTGTTCAGGCGCACGCTTGCCTGGAATTCTACCGTCTTGCCATCCGTGCTGGAAGCCCTGACAGTTACCTGGCTGTTCGGCTGGATCTCGTCGTTCAGCCCGAGGATGTCGTAAGCTTCTCGCCCGCTGAGCCCCAGCGCTTCCACCCCTTGACCGGGTTGGAATTGTAAAGGCAGCACGCCCATGCCGATCAAATTGGAGCGGTGGATGCGTTCGTAGGACTCGGCGATCACCGCTCTGACGCCCAGGAGCAACGTGCCTTTGGCAGCCCAATCCCGGCTTGAACCGGCACCATACTCCTTGCCTGCCAGGATGACCAGGGGGATGCCTTCCTGCCGGTATTTCAATGCCGCCGCATAGATGCTCATTTGCGCGCCGTCCGGCAGGTGGATGGTGATGCCGCCTTCGACGCCCGGCACTAGGCGATTCTTCAGGCGGATATTTCCAAAAGTGCCGCGGGTCATCACCTCGTCGTTGCCGCGGCGCGAGCCATAGGAGTTGAAATCCCGCACTGAGACGCCGCGCGAGATCAGGTACTCGCCAGCCGGGCTGTCGGCGGGAATTGCCCCGGCCGGGGAGATGTGATCCGTGGTGATCGAATCGCCGAGTAATGCCAGCGCCCGCGCCGCACGGATTTCCTTGATCCCCGTCGCCTCGGGCGTGAGGTCCACGAAAAAGGGCGGCTCCTGGATGTAGGTGGAAGCCGGGTCCCAGGCGTACAGGTCGCTCTCTCCCGCCTGGATATTATTCCAGGTGGCGTTTCCGCTGAATACGTCCGCGTATTTTTCGGCGAACATTTCTGGCATCACCGAGGCTGAGATCGTCTCCTGGACCTCGCCAGGCGTGGGCCAGAGCTCGCGCAGATAAACAGGCCTGCCCTCTGCATCAGCGCCGATGGGGTCGTTGACCAGGTCGATATCGACGGTGCCTGCCAGCGCGTAGGCCACAACCAGGGGCGGAGAAGCCAGGTAATTGGCGCGCACGTAAGGATGGATGCGGCCTTCGAAATTGCGGTTGCCCGAGAGCACCGCTGCGGCGACCAGGTCTGCGCTGGTGATCGCTTTGACCACCTCGCCGGGGAGCGGACCGGAATTGCCGATGCAGGTGGTGCAGCCGTAGCCAACCACGTTGAAACCCAGCTCAGCCAGCGGCTCGAGCAGGCCGGCTTTCTCCAGGTATTCCGAGACCACCCGCGAGCCGGGCGCCATGCTGGTTTTGACATACGGCTTCACCCCCAGGCCGCGCTGGACGGCCCGCTGGGCAAGCAGCCCAGCGGCGACCATCACAGACGGATTGGACGTGTTCGTGCAGGAGGTGATCGCTGCAATGACCACCGCCCCGTGCCCCAGCTCGACGCTGCCGCCGTTGGTGCCCATGGCGCCGCGGCGGGATATTTCCTCCGCCTTGAGCGCGTAACCGCGTTCCTTCAACGGGGCGGTTAGTGAGCTGCGGAACGAGCTCTTGACCTCCTCCAGCGGGACGAGATCCTGGGGGCGCTTGGGTCCAGCCAGGCTGGGCTGCACCTCCCCCAAGTCGAGCTCTAGCGTATCCGTGAATTCCGGGTCAGGTGAATCCGGGTACAGGAACAGGCCCTGTTCCTTGCAGTACCATTCCACGCGCTCCACCACTTCCGCCGGGCGCCCGGTCAGGCGCAGGTAGCGCAGGGTTTCCTGGTCGACGGGGAATAACCCGATAGTCGCCCCGTATTCCGGCGACATGTTCGCAATCGTGGCCCGGTCGGGGAGCGACAGGGCTTGCACGCCCAGACCGTAGAACTCCACAAATTTTTCCACCACCCCTTTCTGGCGCAGCATTTGGGTGACAGTCAAAACCAGGTCGGTGGCAGTGACGCCGGGCTCCAGCTCTCCGTACAGCTTGAAGCCGATCACCTCGGGAGCTGTCATGTCGATCGGCTGGCCCAGCATGGCAGCTTCGGCCTCGATGCCGCCTACGCCCCAGCCGACCACGCCCAGCCCGTTGATCATCGTGGTATGTGAGTCGGTCCCCACCAATGTATCCGGAAAAGCCAGCCGGCGCCCATTCTCCTCCCGCGCCATGACCACCTGGGCGAGATATTCCAGGTTGACCTGGTGGACGATGCCCGTTGCCGGCGGTACCACCCGGAAGTTATCGAATGCCCGCTGTCCCCAGTGCAAAAATTCATAGCGCTCCCGGTTGCGCTGAAATTCCAGGTCGGCGTTGCGCATCAGCGCGTCTGAGCTGGCGAAGAAATCTACCTGCACGGAGTGGTCGATCACCAGGTCGACCGGCACCAGCGGGTTGATCTTTTTCGGGTCGCCTCCCAGGCGAGCCATTGCCGAGCGCATGGCAGCCAGGTCGACCACCGCCGGCACCCCGGTGAAATCCTGCATAATCACCCGCGCGGGCTGGAAAGGCAGCGCCGGGCGCTCAGCCTGCCTGGCTTTCCAGTTTGCCAGGTTGATGACATCCTGGCGGGTGATTTCCATTTCGTTGCACTGGCGCAAGGTCGATTCGAGCATTATTCGAATCGAGAACGGCAGCCGCTCGAGGCGGGTCAAACCGGCGTCTTCGAGCCGCGCCAGACGGTAAATCGTATATTCTCCATGCGGCGTTTTCAGCAGCGAGCGAGCCTGGAAGTAGTCTTGAATCATGATCTATCCTTGTATAGAAGCTCGGTTTTTCTGGGATCAAATGGCGGGATTTGGTTTGAATGAAACCGAGTTTCTTCACCCAATTTGGTTTGTCTCGGAATCGAGTTTTTATATTATAGCCGCCTCGCATGCTGTGATCAATACGGGCGGCCTGTAGTTCGTTTATTAACTCGTCTCTCCCCGTCTCCGCATCCCCGCGTCCCACCATGAGCGAACACCTCGAAATTTTAGTCTCTCACCAGGGTTAGCGCCGGACGATCGCATCGCTCATCTTCACCACCCGGCTCATGAAGGGCAGGTCGTGGACGCGCACGATGTCTGCGCCCCGGGCGATCGCGAGCGCCACCGCAGCCGCAGTGCCTTCCAGGCGCTGGTCGGGGGGGAGGTCGAGCGTATAGCCGATAAACGACTTGCGCGAGACCCCCGCCAGCAGCGGGTAGCCCAGCGCTCGAATCTCCCCCAGGCGGTCGAGCAGCTCCAGGTTTTGCTCCACCGTTTTTCCAAAGCCAATCCCCGCGTCCAGGATGATCCTTTCATCGGGGATGCCGGCCTGATGGGCGATGGCGACGCTTTCTAATAGTTCTCTTTGAATATCTGCGATCAGGTCCTCGTACGGCACGCCCACGTAGCGGCCTCCCAGCCACTCCTTGATCTCAGCCGCCGCCCATGCGCTGCGGTTGTGCATCAGGATCACCGGCGCTTGGTATTCGGCTGCCACACAGTCAATCTGCGGGTCCACCTTGAAGCCCCACACGTCGTTCACCATGTGCGCGCCAGCGCGCAGGGCGGCTTCGGCCACCGCGGCCTTGTACGTGTCGATCGAGATCAGGACATCCAGCTCGGCAGCCAGCGTGCGGATGACCGGCAGCACCCGGGCCAGCTCTTCAGCCAGGCTGACCGGCTGCGCCCCCGGGCGCGTGCTCTCGCCGCCGATATCCAGGATATCCGCCCCCGCCTCGACGAAGCGGTGCGCCTGTTCGATAGCGGAGATCAGCACCGGGTCTCGACTCTTGTCTCTTCCCCCGGTTAATTCGCCTTTGGGGTATTTGGCAGGGTCCAGCAGACCGTCCCCCGAGAAGCTGTCCGGGGTCAGGTTGAGAATGCCCATGATATAGGTGCGCCGGCCCCATTCCAGTGTCCGCTTGCCGACCGACAGGGCGGGCGATTTCAAGATCTGCATCATTTACCTTGAAACTGTCCATGTAGCGTAGGCTTCAGCAGCAGGCTGGCTATACCAATTGAGTCAGCGGCCTGTTCAGCCAGGCTTCGGCTTCCTCCGGAGCGCTGAACACCGCCATTTCCACCCCGCCGGGCCTGGTCAGCGCTGCGATCTTCACCAGCGCTTTGCGTATCTTCTCACTGGTTGCCACCACAGCCATGCGAATATTGCGCACCGACGGGTCGTTATTGACCTCCACCGCGTACTGGATGGCTTTCTCCGGAAGCTCGTCAAGCTGGCGTAGATCGTACAGGTTGCGGGTTAGCCGGTCGGAGTCCAGCAAGTGATCCAGCGCAAACGCCCGCCAGTGCTCCAGCGTGGCTTCTGAGGCGTCGCTAAAGGTGAGATTCATGCCGCCATCTGGGCGCCGCGTGACCGTGTAACCGATCTCTGGATCGGGAGTCCATCTCAGGGGTTTCAACTCGGCTTCAGACATCGCTCTCCTTCCTTGAATGGGATCCTCCGTATCGTTGCCCAATTCAATCAATCGATATTTTATCCCAATTCCAGCGAAATTCTAACCGTCTGTCCGAATCCCCTCCCCCTCCCCGTGTGACCACTGTAGAGACGCAACATCGTTGCGTCTCCTGGTCCCAATGAGGTCGAAGTCAAAGCACTGAGCGGACGCTGAGCTTGTCGAAGCGGTAATCGAAGTGGGGAAGTGCCAGGTGCCGGGTGAGAGGGCACAAGAACATCGGAACACGAAAGCCGCGAAAATACGTGAAAGGCGCGAAACCCCTTTCGTGTATTTCGCGGTACAGGCAGTGCACCCCCAACTGGCGCATATTTCTCCCCAGGCGCCGATTATCACATTATATTCTAAGACTTAATATCGACGGGAACCGCCGCGGTTTTTGTGTTGGCGTCCACCCTGCCGGTCGCCGCCAAATCCGCCCGGCCTGCGCTCCTCGCGCGGACGAGCGATATTCACAGTTAATTCGCGTTGGCCCAGGTTGTAGCTGTTGAACATTCGAATGGCATTTTCTAATTCACTCTGGTTGCCCATCACCACGAATGCAAAACCCTTCGACCTGCCGCTGGCCCGGTCCTTGATCAGGTCTACAGAGGTTACCGAACCGGCCTGAGTAAACAATGTGCGCAGGTCTTCTTCAGTAGTTTCATAAGCCAGATTACCAACATAAAGCTTGGTTTCCATAATCCGAACCTCTCCTTTGATAAGTTTAAAATGAACCGCCAGCCTTACAGAAGGGGCCGGCGGTAACTGTACCCAATAGCAAGTTAACCTGGATTATACCACACTTGTCTCCAACAACTTGCTCAGTTCGCGCTCTGCTTGTTGGATCGGAACGGATAAAGCCACGCTCCACTCGCTCAGCAGGAAATTCCTGGCGCGCACCAGGATCATCGTGTCATTTTCGTTGGTCTTATGGGTCCGCTTGTAATGCCTCAAATCGCGAACCACCCGGCAAATCGATTCGAGCTTTCCATCTTTCATCAGCTCTGTCAACTGGGTTTTCCGCAAATAACGGTCAGTCGAGAGTGGATCTCCCGGGCTGGCCAGAAGATCGAAGAGTTTGTGGAGCTCTTTTGCCGAGGTAGGGAAACGCAGGCAATACTCGCCAGTTCCATTCATTGGAACCCAAAGTGTCATGTCGCGAATCTGCACGACATAATACGTACCGGATTTCCCAGACAACACTTTCTCATCTACCCGGATAATTTCTCCGAGACCATAAACCCGATGGATCACCCAATCGCCCACCTGGAAAGCCAATGTCTGCTCAAGCACTGGTTGAACCCATCCTTCCTGGATTAAATATCCAGCGATTTCTCGCCTCGCGATAGGAGCACGCCCCCTAGTTGGTCTTACCCGCTGAAATTTTGCCTGTCCCTTTTCGTGGATCTTTCAGGCATATTGGCGCGTAGGCGCTTAATACCTGCTGGAGATTTCCCCGGAAAGACAGAGCTAGTAAAAAAAACCGCCCGCCCTGCATGAGGACTGGCGGCGATTCCACAAATCCCGGGTAAGATGATATTATTATATCACAAAACCTTTTCGAGGCTTCAGGATCCCCGCTTCTGCTGCTCTTCTTGCCGTCGCCTGCGTTGCTGTTCCTGTTGCTGCTCAAAATTTGCCGCTCCAGCGCTCCAGGCTCTTTTCCATCCCCCTACCGGTCCTGACCATCCCCCCAGGCGGAGCCAAAGCACTGAGCGCAGGCTGAAGGGGCAACGCAGTCGAAGTCAAAGCACTGAATGGTTAATCCCATTAACATCCGCCAATCTCGCAAAAATAGCCCTTTTCGTCTCTCCTCTGCCTCTTTCGGGTCATGTCCTGCGGACTGCTGCTGCTTATAATACTATCCATATAGATGATAAAAGGAAAACGATGAACTCCTATCGCTCACTCCAAAAGGAAACGAAGTCACAACCCTGGCAAGGACGCAGTGAAACCATCCTTGATCTGCATCAGGTGGTGAAAATCTTCGAAACCCCGTCCGAGCCTTTCGCCGCTCTTCAAGACATCAACCTGCGTATCCAGGCGGGAGAGTTTATCGCTGTAGTCGGTAAATCCGGCAGCGGTAAGACAACCCTATTGAACCTCCTGGCGGGTATCGACCGGCCGACTAGCGGAACAATCTCGTTTAATGGAACGCGGGTGGATACACTCTCGGAATCGCAACTTGCGGAATGGCGTGGCCGTACGGTTGGCCTGGTGTTTCAGTTCTTCCAGACCGCAACACTGACGAGCCGACTCATCAAATGGATGAACAAACAATCGGCAAGGATGAGGTCAAAATGCACACCCATACTCATACACCCGAATCACCTGCTCTCACCGAAGGCCGCCTGATCCGCTGGGCGTCATTTTATGACTTATCGGTAAATATCATGACCTTTGGTCGTGTGCGCCGTTTACGCACTCTGACCGTGGATCGTACCCTGCTCAAGCCTGGCGAAAGCGTCCTGGATGTCGGCTGTGGCACGGGCGGCATAACCATCCCTGCCAAAATACAGGTTGGGGAAAGCGGAAGCGCGTCAGGCATTGACCCCGCGCCAGAGATGATCGCTGTCGCCCGCCGCAAAGCAAGCCGCGCCGGGCTGGAGATTGATTTTCGCGTCGGCGTGATCGAATCCCTGCCCTTTCCCGATGGAACGTTCGACGCCATTACCTCCAGCCTGATGATGCACCACCTGCCTGAACATGTGCAGGTCAAGGGACTGGCTGAAATCAGGCGCGTACTCAAACCGGGCGGGCGGTTGTTAATTGCAGATATGATGCGTCCGGGCCCATCCTTCCTTGAGCGCTTGACCTCGCTGGCACTGCATCACGGTCACGGTATTCAATTTGGCATCGAAGACCTGCCAGAATTGCTGAAAGAGGTTGGTTTTGATGAAATCCAGCAATTGGACGATCATTTCATGGGAATTGGGTTCGTGCGTACAACGAAACCTGCCGCGTGATCTGTGCCCTTCTCCATTCACGCCGTACAGTGACCAATTCAGCAAAAGAGCGATTTTCTTCGCGGCGTAACTGTGATATAGTTTTTGGAGCGAAATTCTCCCAATATAATTGTCTTGCGACTCTATCACCAGCCAGGATGCAACCTGAGCTGACTGGAAGGATGTCATGCTTCAAATGAACCGTGCGATCATGGCGCACCGCAAACTGCTCCTGTTCAAATGGCTCATCGTCTTCACACCTCCCGTTGCAGTCATGGTGGGCCACGGCCTGCTGGGGATCACGGTGGGCCACGGTCTGCTGGGGCAGCCGTTCACGGTGAGCAGGCTCGCAGAGAACCTGCTCGTGGCATTCCTGCTCCTGGTGCTGGCCTACATTTTTGCAGAGAACCTGTTCAGGATTCTAGGGAGACTCCAGGCGGAGGCGTTGGCCCGTGAGCAGGACATCCTGACCATGAACGCCGTGATGCAGGAACGGGAGCGGTTGAGCAGGGAACTCCACGATGGCGTGGCCCAGCTCGTCGCGGACCTGCTCTTGCGCCTGGACACCATCAAGGAGCTTGTGGAGGCCGACCGACCGCAGGAGGCGGAAGCAGAGCTCGAGCAATTACACGGGGTTGCCGCCGAAATCTACGAGGATATCGGGGAGTCCATTGGAGGGCTGCGAGCCAACATCACGGAACGAGGGTTGATCTGCGCCCTACAGGACTACGTAGACCAGTTTGAAGAGCGGCGCCAGATTCCCACGAGCCTCCAGATCCTTACAGGACAGGCTCCTGAGGCGGTCGACCAGCTCTCACCTCCCGCAGCGCTCCAGATATTCAGGTTCATCCAGGAAGCCTTGACCAATATTCGCAAGCACGCCGGGGCACGGGAGGCCACGGTCACCCTCACCTCCAATGGGCCGGATCAGCTCAGGGTCGTCATTTCCGACGATGGTCAGGGTTTCATCCCTGGCAGCCAGAGGAACGGCAAGGCGCGGCCCTTGGGCCTGACGAGTATGCGGGAGCGGATCGAAGCTCTCGGCGGCACCTTCCACGTGAATAGTCAGCCCGGTTCGGGCACACAAGTTATCGCCACCATCCCCATTCCACGAGCGAGAAGGGAGAGCGGCTATGCAGCCCTTGCGACTCCTGCTGGTTGACGACCATGCGCTCCTTCGCGAGGGGCTCATCTCGCTCCTCTCCTACCAGGACGATTTCACTATCGTTGGAGAGGCCGAGGACGCTGAGAGCGCCCTGACTCAAGCGCGTGCGCTCAAGCCGGACCTCGTGCTGATGGATATCGAGCTCCCGGGAGAGGACGGCGTTACCGCAACCCGGCGGCTGACGATAGAAATGCCCGCTGTCACCGTCGTGATGCTGACGGTGCACGACGACAGCCAGACCCTCTTCGAGGCGATCAAAGCGGGGGCGCAAGGCTATCTGGTCAAGAACATGCGCTCCCGGGAGCTCCTGGAGCAGCTCCGGGGCCTGGCGCGAGGCGAAGCGGCGATCTCGCGCCGTATAGCTGCCCGGATCTTGGCAGAGATTCGGGGCCAAACTGAGCCCTTCGGACCCGGAGAAGAGCTCACTGCCCGAGAGCTGGAAGTGTTGGAGCTGGTGGCGGCGCGTCTCTCCAACGCCGAGATTGCCGAGCGTCTGGTGATCAGCGAGCACACGGTCAAGAATCACATGAAGAGCATTCTCTCCAAGTTCCACCTCCACAACCGGCACCAGGCAGCCGCCTATGGCGTCGCCCGTGGCTGGCTGCCACGCCCCAAGGGGCGTAGTTAGCCTCCTCGTTCCACTCTCTCCTGTCTTGCAAAAATAGCCCTTTTCTTCTCTTCTTTGCCTTCTACGGGTCATGACCTGCGGACTGCTGCTGCCTATAATACCAGGTAAGAGCGTCGACGCAGGAGGCTCCACGGAGGCAGGTTTTTGGTTGTCGTCCATGAGCCGCTCAGCACCCTCCAAAGCGTCACCTATTTCGAATCAAGCACAGGAGAACACACATATGGCTGACCTTACTCCTACTCCCGACTCTACTGGCGACACCCGTGTGGTGCCCAGCCGTGGGTCGACCTATAGCACACCAGGCTGGGTGAAGGTGTTCGGGATCATCGTCCTCGTCCTGATCCTTCTGGCTGGCATCGTGCTCCTTACCGGCCTCGGTGGTGATCACGGCCCAGGTCGCCACACACCGTCCGGTGACGGCGGTAGCCAGACACCGCTCTCAAGTGTCATACAAGACCAGGCACTGTCGCGCGGTGACCTTGTCAGCCACCCACCGCCCTCCAGCATTAGAGAAAACCACGGTAAGACCGGCGGTGACTTTAGTGGCCACACACCGGTCTCCGGCGTCACAGAGCAGGGTGTACAACAACTATGACCATGACACCCGGCCTTCGCAAGTTCGCGCTCAGCGTGCATATCACTTCCTCAGTCGGCTGGATCGGCGCAGTCGTTGCTTACCTGGCTCTCGCCGTCGTCACTCGGACGAGCCAGGATGCTCAGGTGGTACGTTCCGTCTTTCTCGCGCTGGATCTGATCACCCGGTTCGTCCTCGTCCCGTTAGCCCTCACCTCGCTGCTGACTGGGTTGGTCATGTCACTGGGTACCAAGTGGGGCTTGTTCAAGCACTATTGGGTCCTGATCCCGCTCGTACTGACCATCTTTGCCACCGTCGTCTTGCTGACGCGGTTGGAGCCTATCAGCTTACTGGCAGGCATAGCGGCAGAGGCGGACAGTGCCGATCTCCTCGCGTTGGAGGCAGACCTGCTCCACCCCGTTGGCGGCCTGCTGGTGTTGCTCGTGATCCAGGTGATGAATG
>Ga0209751_10002134_pt1 | contig 19996 bp, 22 predicted proteins | sample RifCSP13_1_FD_184019 | JGI IMG/M metagenome (GOLD analysis project Ga0209751, IMG submission 184019) | Soil microbial communities from Rifle, Colorado - Rifle CSP2_sed 13_1 (SPAdes) (version 2) | ecosystem: Environmental > Terrestrial > Deep subsurface > Rock core/Sediment | place: Rifle... | reverse complement strand
CCTGAGGTCGGGCTCGCGGGCGAGGAGGCGGCGCACGATCTCGTCGAGGTCCCCGGTCTCCCCGGAGTGGTAGAAGCGGGGCGCCCGGTTCAGCTCGCCGCTGCACGAGCGGAAGTTCAGGACCGCGGCGCGCCAGCCGCGGGCGACGGCGCCCCGCGCCAGCCCGACCGCGTAGTGCGAGCGCGAGGAGCCCTCGAGGCCATGGAGGACGAGCAGGAGCGTCGTCGAGGGCGACCCGGGCTCGACCCAGTCGAGGTCGAGGAAGTCGCCGTCGGGCGTGGCGACCCGCTCCCGCCGCGCCGCGAGGCGGTCGCGGCGGAAGAGGGGGCCCCAGATCGTCTGCGCGTGAGGGTTCCCGGCCCACCAGGCGGGCCGGAAGCCGTCGCCGTCTAGTCCTGGCCCTGCAATAGGAGCTTCACGACCTCCGGCGCCATCTCCCGGGCCCGCTGGTCGAGCTCGGCCTCGGTGAGGTTCGCGATCGGGTGCGGCATGATCAGGAACCTGTACGTCGGCACGCCCCACTGCCGCGCCATCGCGCGGCCCGTCACCTCGAACACGTCCGTGACGATGGACGCCGAGGGCACGCCCTTCCGCTCCAGCAGGATTCCGTCGAGCACACTGCCCGACGAGCAGGAGCCTCAGTCGCCGACGCCCGCGACCATCACGTCGCAGGCCCGGGACAACTCCCCGATGATCTCGTCGTGCGCCGGCACGCTCGAGTTGTGCTTGCGGAACATCGTCCACCCGGCCGCGCCGTACTCCGCCTTGAGGATGTCGCCGATCCGGGCGAGCAGCCGGTCCGAGTTGAACTTCGTGTTCTCGATGAGCCCGATGCGCTTGCCCTCGAGGGAGCGCGGACGATCCACGTAGGTGATCGGCCGCGCGCTCACCTCGACGGTGGGGTCGAGGATCTCGATCATCGCTTGACCTCCTTGGTCACTGCCTGTGAGCTCCTGACGCTCGACCAGCCCGGGATGTAGCAGGAGAAGGCGCCGGCGCGCCCGCCCGCCGCGACGACGAGGATGTCGTCGGGCGAGACGAGGAGCGGCCGGAGCCTGGCGTCGTCGCCCGGCTGGAGCGCGCCGGACATGCGCTGCGTGCGCTTGAGGTGCGCGTGGCTGTTCTGCGTGTGCTCCCAGAGGAACTGGCGGATCCGCTTCTTGTCCCAGCCGTCGCCGGCGATCGTGCGCATGTGCTCGCCGGCCAGCACGACGCAGTAGTGCGGCTGGCCCATCACGTTGCCGGAGATGCGCATGTCGTCGGCGAGCGTGGTGAGCACGCCCTCGGCGGTGTTCGAGAGCTGGTTGTAGAACTGCCGCGGCGCCTCCGCGGCCATCACCGTCACCGTGCTCTGCTCGGCGCGGAAGCCGCGCTCGACGTGGAGCGGCGTCCACGGGCTGTCGGCCTCGTTCTCGGCGATCACGTACGAGAGCTTCCCGGGGTGGCCGAGCGTGCCGCGGTCGAGCGTGCCGGGTCGCGAGCCGCACACGTTGCGCATCACCAGGCGCACGGCGCGCCCGAGCGTGAGGTTGGCGCGCCAGCCCGGGCCGAAGAGGTTGTCGCCCGCGTTGACGTCGAGCTCGCGCGCGATCGGCCCGTTGACGATCATGAGGACGCCCGCGCCCGCGGTGGACGTGCCCGGGCCGTGGTAGCTCCAGCGCGGGTCGGCGATCCCCTCGACCGCCGCGACGACGATCGGCATGTACTCGGGCCGGCAGCCCGCCAGCACCGCGTTGATCGCGACCTTCTCGGCCGTGATGGACACCGCGCGGTGGGCGACGAAGCCGATCTCCTGCGTGGGCGCCAGGCGCGCGGCCTCCAGCAGCGCGCGGACCTTGTCCTCGGTGGGCGGGACCACGGGCAGGCCGTCGGACCAGCCCTGCGCGAAGCAGAACTCGATCGCGTCCGCCGGGCCCTCGACCTGGTACCGCTTCGACGTGAGCGCTGCGGGCATCGCACCCTCCTGGGACGCGGCGCGGCGCGCCGCGATGGCCGCCACGCTACCACCCGGCCGGGGACTCGCGCAAGCTCGCGACGGCCGCGCGCAGGACGCGCTCGATGTCGTCGGAGACGAACGGCTTCATGACGGCCGGACGGCCGCTCGCCGCGATGAACGCGCGGGTGTCGTTGCTGATCACGTCGCCCGTGCTGAAGATCACCCGGCGCGCGACCTCGGGATGCTCCCGCACGAGCGCCTCGAAGACGGCCCGCCCGTCGATCTCGGGCATCTTCACGTCCAGCAGGATCAGGTCGTACGCCTCGCCCCGTGCGATGCGCTCGAGCGCGGTCCGCCCGTTCGCGGCGGTGGAGACCTGGTGGCCGGCCGTCTCGAGGATCTCGGCGAGCAGGCTCAGGATCTCGGGCTCGTCGTCCACCGCGAGGACCCGCAGGCGCGTGGGCGCGGCCGCCGCCGCCGGCGCGGCAGGCGCGGCCGGGGCAGCGGCGGGCGCGGCCGGGGCAGCAGCGGGCGCGGCCGCGCCGGCCGGGAGCTCGACGACGAAGCGCGCGCCGCCGCCGGGAACGTTCTCGGCCGCGATCTCGCCCCCGTGAGCCTTCACGATGCCGTAGCAGATCGAGAGCCCGAGGCCGGTCCCCTGCCCCGGCGGCTTCGTCGTGAAGAACGGGTCGAAGATCCGGCCGAGGATCGCCGCCGGGATCCCCGGGCCCGTGTCCTCGACCTCGAGCCGGACCTTCCCGGCGCCGGGCACGATCCGGATCGTGACGACCCGCGCGCGCTCGAGCCCCGCCATCGCGTGCATCGCGTTCTGCAGCAGGTTGAGCAGGACCTGCAGGAGCTGGTTGGGATCGGCCGCGATCTCGACGGCCTCGGCCGGGAAGTCCTTGACCACCTCGATCGTGCCGACCCGGAGCTGGTAGGCGAGGAGGTCGAGCGCCTGGTCCATGAGCTCGCCGAGCCGCACGGGACGCTGCTCGGGCGGCTGCTGGCGGGCGAACGTCAGCAGGTTCTTCACGATCTTCGCGGCGCGCTCGGCCTGCGCGTTGATCTGGCCCAGCCGCCGCTTGATGCGCTCCGGGAGGTCGGGCGTGGCCGCGAGGAGGTGGGCGAAGCCGGTGACGACCGTGAGCGGGTTGTTCAGCTCGTGGGCGACGCCCGAGATGAGGCCGCCGAGCGTCGTGAGCTTCTCGCTCTGGCGCATCCGCTCCTCGGTCCGCCGCCGCTCCCCGACGTCGTCGAAGTAGACCGAGAGGCCGTCCGGCGAGGGGTAGGCGCGCACCTCGAACCACGCGTCGCGGGGCGGATAGAACTCCTCGAACCGCACCGTCACCTGCTCGGCCATCGCCCGCCGGTACTCCCGGAAGAACGTCGAGCCGACCGCGTCGGGATACGCGTCCCAGATGCCGCGCCCGAGCAGCTCCTGCCGCCGGCGCCCCAGGAGCTGCTCCGCCTGGCGGTTCACGTAGGTGAACCGCTCCTGGCGGTCGAGCGCGAAGAAGCCGTCGCCGATGGACTCGAGGATGTTGCGGACCGACTCCTCCGCCTGGCGCCGCTCGGTGATGTCGCGCGTGTTCACGATGATCCCCGCCACCACGGGGTCGTCGAGCATGTTCTTGCCGACGCCCTCGAGCATCCGCCAGGAGCCGTCGCGGTGGCGGAAGCGGAACTCGAGCGACGCGATGGCGCCCGGCACGTCCCGCTGGGCGCCGATCGCCCTGGCCACCGCGGGGACATCGTCCGGGTGGACCAGGTCGCGCGCGTCCCGGCCGAGCAGCTCGCCCGGCTGGTAGCCGAGCACCCGCTCGACCGCGGGGCTCTCGTAGCGGATCCGGTTCTCGCGGTCGATCACCGTCACGACGTCGAGCGCGTTCTCGGTGAGCGCGCGGAAGTACTCCTCGCTCCGGCGGAGCGTCTCGACCGCGCGCGCGTGCTCGGCCCGCACGCGCAGGGTCTCGAGCCCGTACGCGATGTCGGCCGCGAGCTCCGAGATCAGCCGCACCTCCTCGGGATCGAAGGCGCCGGCCTCGACCGCGTAGATGGTCATGACGCCGCGCTGCTCCCGGCTCAGCGCGAGCGGCACGGCCAGCACCGAGGCGAAGCCGCGGGCCAGCGCCTCGTCGCGCCACGGGGCGAGCGCGGGGTCGCCGAGCAGGTCCCGGCAGACGCTCGGCTGCCCGGTCCGGGCCGCGACGCCCGCGGGGCCGCGCCCGCGCTCGGTGTCGGCCCACGTGACCTGGAGCGTTGCCAGGTAGCCCTCCTCGAGCCCCGCGCAGGCGACGGGCCGCACGGTCCGGCCGGGATCGTCCTCCGCGACGCCGGCCCAGGCGAAGCGATAGCCGCCGACGTCGACGACGATGCGGCAGATCTCCCGCAGGAGCGCCTCCGGGTCGGTCGCGCCCAGGAGCGCGTCGTTGCAGGCGCCGAGCGCCCGGAGCGCGCGGTTGGCCCGGCGCAGGCTTTCCGCGGCCTGCAGGCGCGCGGTGATGTCCCGGGCGACAATGGAGACGCCGGCGAGCCGGCCGGCGTGCACGATCGGCGACACGCTCAGCGACACGTGCACGGGGCTGCCGTCCTTGCGCCGCCGCACCGTCTCGTAACCCGAGACGTGCTCGCCCCCGCGAAGCCGTCGCCGGATGTCACGGATCTCGTCGACGCGCTCGGGCGCGGCCGTCATCTCGATGGACCGGCCGATCGCCTCGGCGGCGCCGTAGCCGTAGAGCCGCTCGGCGCCCGCGTTCCAGCTCTGGATCACGCCCTCGGGCGTCGTCCCGATGACCGCGTCCTCGGACGACTCCACGATCGCCGCCAGCCAGCCCCGCGCCTCGGCCGCGCGCTTCGCGGCGGTCACGTCCTCGAGGTTCCCCTCGTACACGAGGACCCGACCGTCCCGGTCGCGGACGGCGCGGACCTTCATCCGCACGTCGAGCACCGCGCCGTCCCGGCGGCGCCAGCGTGCCTCGAAGTCGTGCACGACGCCGTCGCGCTCGATCGCCTCCAGGAAGCGGCGCCGGTCCGCGAGGTCCACGTACAGCGCGGGCGTCCCGACCGCCCGGAGGGACTCGAGGTCCGGGTAGCCCAGCATCTGGAGCATCGCGGGGTTCGCGTCCAGGATCCGGCCCTGGGGCGTCGTCCGGAGCAGCGCGGTCGGCACGGCCTCGAAGAGCGCGCGGTAGCTCGCCTGGCTCTCGCGAAGCGCCGCCTCCGCCCGGCCGAGCGCCGTCGGGCGCCCGGCCCGTGGCGGCGAGGCTTTCTGTCTGCGCGGCCGCGGCTTGCCCACCATCCCTCCCTTCTCACCCTTGGGTGCGCGGTTCCAGGGTAGCAGACCGCCCCGCGGATCGAGAAGAATGGGGCCGGCCGCGCCGCGACGTCACGCCCGCGCCCGCGCGCGGCTGCCGGTCTCGAGCGTCAGGCAGGCGAAGCCGAGGGCCATGACCTGCACGCCGCCCGCCACCAGGAAGGACGCGGTGAAGCCGCCGGTCGTGTCCGCGATCCAGCCGAGGACGATCGGGAACACCATGCCGCCGACGAAGCACGCGGCGTTGGTCACGCCCGCCGCGGTGCCCGCCAGCTCGGCCGGGAACATCTCGACGATCATCGCGAACGGGATGATCATGCCGCCGACCAGGAGGCCCGCCGCCCCCGCGGCCGCCGCGGCGCCCGCGGCGCCGAGGCCCGGCACCGCGAGCGCGAAGACGAAGCACACCGCGGCGCTCGCCGCCTGGCCGAAGAGGTAGACCGGCTTGCGCCGGCCGAGGCGGTCGGAGACCAGGCCGGCGAGCGGCCAGGAGACGATCGTCCCCGCCGTGACGAGACTCGTCATCGCCCCGGCCTCCGCCTGCGTGAGCCCGAGGCTCTGCGCGAGGAACGCCGGCAGGAACGTGACGAAGCTGAAGTAGCCGCCGTACGCGAACAGGACGGACAGGTTGAGCGGCCAGAGCGCGCGCGTGGCGAGCACGCGCCGGAGGCTTCCCCGCGGGCCCGCCGGCGCCGCCGCGTCGCGCCGGTCGCCAGGCAGCAGGAGCAGGATCAGCGCGAGCGCCGCGAGGGCCGGCACGAGCGTGGCCAGGTACGCGCGCCGCCAGCCCAGCAGCGCCGCCCCCCAGGGGACCAGCACGAGCGCCAGCGTGCCGCCGACGCCGCCGCCCGCCGAGAGGAGCCCGGTGGCGCGCCCGCGCTCCGCCGCCGGGAACCACTCGGTGACGAGCCGCATGCTGGGCACCCAGACGGCCGCGGCGCCGAGCCCGACGAGCATGCGCGCGCCGAGCGCGCCGAGGAAGGTCCCACTCGCGGCGAACGCGACGGCGCCGAGCGCGAGCAGCGCCATGCACGCGAGCATCACGCGGCGCGAGCCCCAGCGGTCGGCGACGACGCCGATCGGGATCTGCGCGGACATGTACGTCCAGAAGTACGCCGTCTGGATCGTCCCCGCCGCCGCGTAGCCGAGGCCGAGGTCCGCGACGAACGTCGGGATGAGCGGGGCGAACGCCATCCGGTGCAGGTGCGTCTGCACGAACGCGACGACGCAGACGCCGAGGACGACCCACCGGTAGCGCGCGCCCGTCACCGCCGCCTCCGGCCGCCCGCGAGCGTCACCGCGGCGGCGGCCGCCACGGCGAGCGCGGCGAGCAGGAACGCCTCGCCGTACGCCGCCTGGAAGCCGACGGCCGCGCGGCGCACGGCGACGATCTGGGCGAAGCTCGCCACGCCCGTCACCACCCCGAGCGTGCGCGCGAGGAAGGTGAAGCCGCCGGCGGCGCCCTGCTGGCCCGCCGGGAAGGCCATGAGCACGAGCGTCATGTTCGGCACCTGGAAGAGCCCGAGGCCGAGCCCGGCGGCGAACAGCGCGAGCGCCAGCAGGCCGAGCGGCGTCGCGGCGCCGGCCTGGCTCAGCCCGAGCAGCCCCGCGGCCTCCAGCACGAGCCCCGCGAGCATCAGCGCGCGCGCCCCGACGCGCGCCGCGAGCCGCCCCGCCGCGGGCGCCGCCGCGGCCATGCCGAGCGGCGTCAGCATGAACAGGAGGCCCCCGAGCGTCGCCGAGAGGCCGCGCGCGCTCACGAGGTAGAACGGCGTCAGGAGCCAGATCGCGAAGATCGACGCGTTGGCGACGAACGAGAGCGCGCCCGGCCCGAGCACCGCCGCGCGCAGCACGTCGCGGGCCCCGACCAGCCGCGCGCCCGTCGCGGCGCGCGCGGCCCCCGACCCGAGCGCCCACGCGAGCAGGACGAGCGCCAGCGGCAGGCGCGCGTGGAAGACCGCGCGCCAGCCGAACCCGTCCACGAGGAGCCCGGCGACGAGCGGCCCCGTCGCGAAGCCCAGGCCGATCGCGCCGCTGAGGAAGCCGATCCGCCGCGGCCGCTCGGCGCCGGCGGCGCCGAGCGTGACGAGCGCGGGCGTGGTGCCGTAGACGAGGCCGCCGCCCAGGCCCTGCAGCGCGCGCCCGGCGAGCAGGACGCCGAAGGCCGGCGCGATGGCGCAGACGAGGAAGCCCGCCGCGCTCACGAGGAGGCCGCCGCGGAACACGGCGAGGTGGCCGAGCCGGTCGGCCGCGGCGCCGCCGAGGAAGGACGTCACCGCGTAGGTGCCGACGTAGCCGATGATGATCCAGCGCACGCGCTCCGGCGGCTGGCCGAAGGCCGCGGCCATGGCCGGCAGCGCGATGTTGACCATCGAGTCGAGCGACACGACGAACGCGCCGGCCGCCGGGAGCCACCGCTGCACCCGCGTATCATGGCACGAGCCGGCTTGCGGACCGCGCGCGTTCCGCGGTACAACCGCGCGCATGGACATCACGCCGGGAGCCACCGCGGAAGTGCGCACCACCGTCACGCCGGACCGCACGGCCGACGCGATGGGCAACACGGGCGTCCTCGTGCTGGCGACGCCGTTCCTGATCGGCCTCCTCGAGAGCGCCGCGCACGCCGTCCTGGCGCCGCACCTGCCGCCCGGCGCGGGCACCGTGGGCACGATGGTGGAGATGAAGCACCTCGCCGCGACGCCCGTCGGCCTGAGCGTCCGCGCGAAGGCGACGCTGCTCGAGACCGACGGCAAGCGCTTCCTCTTCGGCGTCGAGGCGTGGGACGACCGGGAGAAGGTCGCCGAGGGCCGCCACGAGCGCGTCCTGGTGCCCGACATGCAGAAGCTGATCGCGCGCGCGATGAAGAAGACGCAGGGCTGATGCCGATCCCGATCAACACGGGCGTCGTCGGCAAGGAGTACCCGCCCTGGCCCGTCACGGTCGAGCGCGGGCGGATCAAGGACTTCGCGCGCGCGCTCGGCGACCTGAACCCCTTCTACCTGGACGACCAGGTGGGCGCGGCCTCCGAGTGGGGCGACATCATCGCGCCGCCGACCTTCGCCGCGAGCTTCCGCGACGAGCGCGCCGACAGCGGCGCGCTCCTGCGCGACCTCGGGGTGGACATCTCGCGCGTGCTCCACGGCGAGCAGGAGTTCGAGAGCCACCGCCCGCTGCGGCCCGGCGAGACGTACCTCTGCCGGACGAAGGTCCTGGACATCTACGAGAAGACCGGCAGGAGCGGCCCGATGGCCTTCGTCGTGCGCGAGACGGCGATCACGGACCGCGCCGGCGAGGTCGTCGCGACGATGCGCCACGTCACGGTCGTCCGCCTGTAGGCGCCGCGATGAAGTACGGGCGCGTCTACTTCGAGGACGTGAAGGTCGGCGACGAGCTGCCGCCGCTCGTCAAGGGCCCGATCCAGCAGATCCAGCTCACCCGCTACGCCGGCGCCTCCGGCGACTTCAACCCGATCCACCAGGACGACGAGTTCGCGAAGGCCGCCGGGATGGGCGGCGTGTTCGCCCACGGCATGCTCTCGATGGGCTTCGTCGCCCAGGCCCTCACCGACTGGGCGGGCGCCGGGACGGTGCGAAAGCTCGGCGTCAGGTTCGCCGCCCTGGTCCGGCTCGGGGACGTCGTCACGTGCCGCGGCCGGGTGCTCGCCAGGTCGTCCAGGGCCGACACCCACCTGGTGGACCTCGAGGTGTGGGCGGAGAACCAGCGGGGCGAGAAGGTCGTCGCCGGCAAGGCGACGCTCGCCCTGCCCTCCCGCGTCTGACCGTCCCGCCCCCCCGGCCCTCCCCGGGAATACGTGAGCACGCCGGCGGGTTTTCTAGGGCACCTGCGCCATTCCGCGACCCGAGGGAGGTGATTGCGTGATCCGACAGACCCTGGGAGCCCTCTCCGTCGTCGCCGTCCTCGGCATGGGCGCCGCCCCCGCAGCGCTCGCCCAGAAGGCCAACCCGTGCGCGGCCAAGAACCCCTGCGCCGCCAAGGCGGCCAACCCGTGCGCCGCCAAGAACCCCTGCGCGGCCAAGAATCCTTGCGCCGCCAAGGCGGCCAACCCCTGCGCGGCGAAGAACCCGTGCGCGGCCAAGAACCCCTGCGGCGCGAAGAAGTAGCGGGAGCAGTGAACGAACCGGCCCGGGGCCGCGGGGACGCGGCGGCCCCGGGTCGCCCTGTCTCGAGGAGGCACGGAATGACGTCACTCGCCAGAGTCATCGCGGTCGGGGCGGTCCTCTCGGCCGCCGTCGCCCGAGCCGCGGCCGGTGCCGACGCGACGCCGGAGATCCTCGTCGCCCAGGCCAAGAACCCCTGCGCGGCCAAGAACCCCTGCGCCGCCAAGAACCCGTGTGCCGCGAAGAACCCCTGCGCGGCCAAGAATCCCTGCGCCGCCAGCGGCAAGGTCGATCCCAAGCTCATCACCCGGCCCCACGGCACCAGGCTCGCCGCGGGCAAGGCAGCCGACCTCCTGAAGCAGGGTGAGCAGCTCTGGAACGACAAGAAGCTCAGCACCAACGGCCTGGCGTGCAGCACCTGCCACCAGAACAACGCCGCGTTCCAGGCGAGCTTCGCCAAGCCCTACCCCCACGCGGTCGCGATGGTGAGCGAGAAGGCCGGGATGAAGCAGATCCGCCTGGACGAGATGGTCCAGATCTGCATGGTGGTGCCGATGGCCGCGAAGCCGCTGCCCTGGGACTCGCGGGAGCTGGCCGCGCTGACCGCCTACACCGCCGAGGTGCAGAAGAAGTTCAAGCCGGCCGCCGCGGCGGCGAACCCCTGCGCCGCGAAGAACCCGTGCGCGGCGAAGAACCCCTGCGGCGCCAGGAAGTAGCCGCTGTCAGCGGGCAGCGAGCGCCTGGCCGACGATCGCCGCGACGACCGGGTCGAGCTCGGCCGCCACCGCGCGCACCTCCGGATGGGCGTACGGCGCGAAGACCGCCGACGGCCGGAGGTACGTGACGGTGGCGGTGCCGTCCGGGTTCTCGTAGAGGTAGATGCGGATCGGCGCCTCGAACCCCGCGGCCGGGTCGGCGGCCAGGAGCCGCACCGCGTAGTCGTTGCGGAAGACCATCAGCACCTGGTTGCCTTTGATCCTGACGCCCCGGGCCGCCGCGCCGCGCTGGGCGTTGGCGTGGCAGACGAGGCCCATCTTCTTGTCGGCGACCGCCTGCTCGAGCGCCCGGGCGACCGTCTGGAAGGGCGCCTTCGAGACGGCGGTGACCCGCCCTTCCTCGGCGCGGGCGGGCAAGGCGGCGAAGCAGACGACGGCGGTGAGTCCGAGCAGGGCGAATCGGCGCATGTGGGGGTCTCCTCCCTTCTCGTGCGAACCCCGAGGGCCGCCGCCTTATTCCCGCGGGGCAGGAATAGCGCAGGTCTGGCCGGGGTTTAGGTGAGTACCATGGAGGTGCGATGATCGGCTGGAGGCCGGGGCAGGACAGGAGCCGGGAGTTCGAGGCGGTGGCCCTCGTCCACCTCGACGCGCTCTACCGGAGCGCTCTCAGACTCACGCAGAATCGCGCGGAGGCCGAGGACGTCGTGCAGGACACCTGCCTGCGGGCGTTCCGGAGCTTCCACCGCTTCAACCCCGGCACGAACTGCCGGGCGTGGCTGTTCACCATCCTCCGGAACACCTTCCTCAACCGCGTCCGCGGCGCCGGCCGCGAGGTGCACGAGGGCGAGTCGGCCGAGGGCTGGGACGCGCTCCTCGAGCGCTCGGCCGAGCGCCGCCCCGGCGCCGGCAATCCCGAGGAGGAGCTCCTGCAGACCGCCCTGCACGGTGACGTGGACCGCGCGCTCCGGGCGCTGCCGCTCGCGTTCCGCGAGGCCGTCGTGCTCGTGGACCTCGAGGGCCTGAGCTACAAGGAGGTCGCCGAGATCGTCGGCTGCCCCGTGGGCACGGTCATGTCACGCCTCTCGCGCGGGCGCCGCCTGCTCCGCCGCGCGCTGGGCGACTTCGCCCGGGAGCACGGCTACGTGGGAGAACCGGAATGAACTGCGACACGTTCCTCGCCTGCCTGCACCCCTACGTCGACGGCGAGCTCGGCGTGAGCGACACGCTCGCCGCCGACACGCACGCGGCCGAGTGCCCGCGCTGCCGGAGCGTGACGGCCCGCGAGCGCAGCTTCCGCCAGCTCCTGAGCCAGGAGCCTCGCGAGACGGCGCCGCCCGAGCTCAGGCGCCGCATCGTCACGCGGATCCGGCGCTCCGCGCGCGCGCGCGCGCTGCGCCCCTGGCTCGCGTTGCCCGCGGCCGCCGCGGTGGCGGCGCTGCTGCTCGTCAGCGTGCTGCCGCTCGTGCACCGCGCGGCGCCGGGCGTGATCGCCGAGCTGGTGGACAAGCACATCGCCTTCGCCCAGCTCGAGCGGCCCGCCGAGTTCGTCTCCGCGGACCGCCGCGAGGTCGGCGAGTGGTTCCGGGAGCGCGCCGGGCTGCGCGTCACGATCCCCGATTACTCGCCGGCGGGCATCCGGCTGGTCGGCGCGCGGATCGCCGACGTCGGCGAGCACCGGGCGGCGTACATCGTGTACGAGAAGGGCCACACGCTGCTGTCCGTCTTCATCGCGCCCGCGCCGCGGGACGCCGCCGACGCCGGCGGCACGCGCGTCTCCTTCCGGGGGTACGCGTACCTCACGCGCGAGCAGAAGGGCTACCGCACCGTGTCCTGGACCGAGGGAGGCGTCGTCTTCGGCCTCGTCTCCATGCTCGACTACCAGGCGCTGCTCGAGTGCGCCGACCGGCTGCGCGAAGAGCGCTCCGCGCAGACGCGCCTCTAGCGCGCCGCCTGCGAGACCATGGTGACGCTCGCGGCCGGCGGGCGCGTGCGGCAGGGGGCGCGGGACCACGCGGCACGCGTGCGCTGCCCCGCGGCGGCTTCCCTCCATCCGGGCGCGCGAGGTCCGCGCCTCGCGCGGCGGGAACGCGTCCCGGCGCCCCCTGCCCCACCTGCCCGTCGGCCGCGCCTGCTCGCCGCGCTCGCCCTGACGCTCGCGTCGCTCGGCGCCGTCGCCGCCGCGGCCGCGCAGGGGCTCCGCACCGACACGACGAAGGCGCTCGTGCCACTCGACGAGATCGTCTCCGGCGGCCCGCCGCCCGACGGCATCCCGGCGATCGACCGGCCGGTGTTCGTCGCGCCCGCGGCGGCCGACGCCTGGCTCCACGGCCGGGAGCCCGTCCTGGCCCTCGAGGTGAACGGCGACGCGCGCGCCTACCCGCTGCAGATCCTCATGTGGCACGAGATCGTCAACGACACGGTGGGCGGACGGGCCGTCGCGGTCACGTTCTGCCCCCTCTGCAACTCGGGGCTCGTGTTCGAGCGCACGGTCGGCGGCGTCACGCTCGACTTCGGCACCTCCGGCAAGCTCTACCGGAGCGACCTCGTGATGTACGACCGCCAGACCCACTCGCTCTGGGCGCAGATGGAGGGGCGGGCGATCGTGGGGGCGCGCGCGGGCACGCGCCTCGCGATGCTGCCGGCGAACACGCTCGCCTACGGCGACTGGAAGGCCACGCACCCGCGCGGCCGGGTGCTCTCGCGCGAGACCGGCCACGCCCGGCGCTACGGCGAGAACCCCTACGAGGCCTACGACACGCCGGGCTCGCTCCCGTTCCTCTACGACGGCCGGCCCGACCCGCGCCGGCCCCCGAAGGAGCGCGTGGTCGGGCTGGTGGTGGCGGGCGAGGCCCGCGCCTACCCGTGGCCGGTCCTCGCCGCGCGCGGCGTCGTGCACGACACGCTCGGCGGCGAGCCGCTCGTGATCTTCCACCGCCCGGGCGCGCTCTCCGCGCTCGACGCGGCGCGGATCGACCGCTCCCGCGCGGTCGGCGCCACGGCCGTGTGGAGCCGCCGCGTCGACGCCCGCGTCCTCACCTTCGAGCCGGCGGCCGGCGGCTTCCGCGACCGCGAGACCGGCACCGTGTGGGACCTGCTCGGCCACGCGCGGCGGGGCCCGCTCGCCGGCCGGCGCCTGCGCGCGATCCAGCACGTGGACGCGTTCTGGTTCGCCTGGGCGGCGTTCCACCCGGCGACGACCATCCACGCGCCGTGACCGCGGCCGCGCGCCTGGCGCGCCTGCTCGACGACCTCGAGCGCGCTGGCACGTCGGTGATGACGCTCGCGCGCGGGGGCCGCCCGCAGGAGCCGTGGACGCTCTATCCCGGCGAGGCGGGCGTCTTCGATCGCGCGACGCGCTGCCAGTTCTACTACCACGCCCACGCGGGCGCCACGCACGAGGCCGGGCACATCCACACGGTGCGCCTGTTCCCGGACCGCACGGCGCACCTCGTCGCGATCTCGCTGACGGACGGCGGGCGCCCGCAGCGCCTCTTCACGCTGAACCTCTGGGCGATCGGCGACGCCTACGCCCCGCCGGCGCAGCTCAAGCGCTGGGTGGGCGCGTGGGGACTCGCCGAGGCGCGCGGCGAGCCGCGCCTGGTCCGCTTCGTGAACCTGGTCTTCGCGGCGTTCGGGCCCCAGATCGCGCGGCTGCAGGACGAGAAGGACGCGGCGCTCCGGGCCTGGCGCGCGGCGCACCCCGGCCAGGATCCGTTCGCGGACCGCGCGCTCGAGGTCCTGAGCGCGGTCGCGGTCGACCTCGCCTAGCGCGCATGATTCGCGAACGGCGCTGGCGCGACCGCGCGATGACCGTTCGCGAATCATGCGCGCTAGGGCGGGGCTAGCCTGCCGGCATTCCACCGCGCGCGGCGACCCACTCGCGCAGCGCCTCGCGCGTCGACGGGAACGCGAGCCGGTCCCAGGGGATCCGCGCCGGCGCGACCCACTCGAGGGCGTCGTTCTCCGCGCAGGGCGTGAGCGTGCCGCCGCGCACGCGCGCCGTGTACACGATGATCACGGGCGCGCCGGGGTACGTGTACACGTTGTGCAGGCCCGTGAGGACCACCTCGAGCCCCGTCTCCTCGAGCGTCTCGCGCACCGCCGCGTCCGTCACGGTCTCGCCGAAGTCCACGAACCCGCCGGGAAACGTCCAGAGCCCGCGCCCCGGGTTGATCGAGCGCCGCGTGAGCAGCACCGTACCGTCCCGCTCCGGGAGCGTCGCGGCGACGACCTTCGGATTCAGGTAGAAGACGAAACGGCAGCGCGTGCACACCTGCTGCTCGCGCTGGTCGGGTGGCACCGCCTCCGCCGCGAGCGCCGCGCCGCACAGCGGGCAGAAGCGGATCGTGGACGGCGCCAGGACCCGGTGCGGGTGCTCGTCGCTCACGCTCCGAGTGTAACGCAGCCGGGCGCCTGTAACGCAGCCGGGCGCCTTGACACGTCCCGCGCCGCGGTGTACAAGGCGGACTACGCACCGTCGTCGCAGGCCGCGTCCACAACCCAGGAGGTCGCCCATGCAGCGTCGTATTCCCGTCGTCGCCGTCGCGGTCCTCACCCTGCTCGCCGCCCTGCCGGTCGCGACCGCCCAGGCCCAGCTCAAGGGCGAGTACAAGATCGGCGTCCTCGAGCCGCTCACCGGCCCGCTCTCCTCCGAGGGCAAGCGCCACCTCGCCGGGTACGAGATCATGCGCGACCTCATCAACGCCCGCGGGGGCGTCATGGGGAAGAAGCTCACCTTCGCGATCGCCGACATCCCGAACCCGACCGCCGCCGCCAGCGAGGCGAACCGTCTGATCGCCCGCGAGGGCGTCAAGATCCTCACGGGGAGCTTCTCGTCCACCCTCTGCGGCGCCGCGAGCGAGGCGGCCGCGCGCCACAACGTCATCTACTGGGAGTCGTCCTGCGTCGACCCGCGCTTCACGCGGCGTGGCCTCAAGACCACGTTCCGCACGGAGATCGACGGGATCGGCTTCGGCTGGTACCAGGTCGAGTTCGCGGTGAAGTACGTCGCGCCGCGCCTCGGCAAGAAGCCGAGCGAGCTGCGCGTGGTCTTCCTCTCGGAGGACTCCTCCTACGGCCAGGGCGCCACGGAGGCGGCGCGCGCGCGCGCGAAGAAGGAATTCGGCATGCAGGAGCTCGCCGCCGAGTACTACAACTTCCAGACGATCAACGACTTCACGCCCATCCTGATCAAGTTCAAGCAGCTCAACCCCGACATCCTGTTCGGCATCTCGCGGAACAACGACGCGATCCTCCTCTGGAAGCAGGCGAAGGAGCAGAGCTTCGTGCCGAAGGCGGTGATCACGGCGGGGGCCACGGGCTTCGGCTCGCCGGACTTCGGCAAGGCGCTCGGCAACGACGGCAACGGCCCGTTCGCGCTGCTCGAGCCCGGCCCCGGCTTCAAGGTGGACGGGCTCCGGCCCGAGGGGCGGGAGATCGAGGCGGCCTTCCGCGCGGCCGTGCAGAAGGCCACGGGCTCCTATCCGCTCGGCGGCCATCAGCTCGCCGCGGGCGGCCTCTGGCTCCTGAAGCTCGTGCTGGACAAGGCGGGCACCGACGAGCTCGGCGCCTTCCGCAAGGCGGTGTTCGCGCTCGACATGCCCGTGGGCTCGCTGGTCAACGGCTGGGGCGCCAAGTTCGACGAGACCGGCCAGAACTCGAACGACCGCGTCCAGCACTACATGCTCCAGTGGCAGAACGGGGAGCTGGTGACGGTGTGGCCGGAGCAGTTCACGACCAACCGCACCAAGTGGCTGCCGCTCCCGGCCTGGGACCAGCGGAAGTAGCGCGACCGCGACCTCGATGAGCGATCGCTCCCGGCGCCCCGGGCCGCCCCCGGGGCGCCGCGCACGCGCCGGGCGCTGACATGGCCGCGCTCCCCCAGCTCGTCGTCTCGACGCTGCTCCTGGGCGGCATCTACGCGCTGATCGCCGTCGGCCTCACGCTCATCTTCGGCATCATGCGCGTCGTGAACTTCGCGCACGGCGAGTTCCTGATGCTCGGGATGTACCTCGCCTTCTGGGCGTTCGCGCTCTGGCACCTCGACCCCTACGTGGTGCTGGTGATCGCGCTGCCGGTCTTCTTCGCGGTCGGGCTCCTCTCCTACTGGCTCGTCATGCAGGGGGTCATCAAGGCCTCGCACAACGTGCAGATCTTCACGACGGTGGGCCTCTCGATCGCGCTCCAGAACGCGGCGCTCGTCCTCTGGACGGGGGACTATCGCTTCGTCCGGCCCTGGCACGCCTCCGAGGTCGTGCGCCTGGGCGGCGCCGCGCTGAACCTCTCGCAGATCGTCGCCTTCGCGGTGGCCGTCGCGTTCACGGGCGGGCTCATGGCCTTCATGAAGTTCACCCAGGCCGGGCGGGTCATGCGCGCGACGGCCGAGGACCGCGAGGCGGCGACCCTCATGGGGATCGACACCGAGCGCGTCTACCGCCTGGCGTGGACGATCGGGATCGTCTGCGTGGGGGTGGCGGGCGTCCTCCTCTCGCCGGTCTACACCGTGTACCCGCAGGCCGGGCTCCAGTTCGTGCTGCTCGCCTACGTCGTCGTCGTGCTGGGCGGGCTCGGCGACATGCGCGGCGCGCTCTTCGGGAGCCTCATCGTCGCCGCCGTCGAGACCGTGGGCGCGTACACGCTCGGCATCGCCTGGAAGGAAGTGCTCTACTTCGTCCTGTTCATCCTCGTGCTCGTCTTCCGCCCGGCCGGCCTGTTCGGCCAGCGGGGGGCGGAGACGCTGGGGATGTGATGCGGCGGCACGCGGGCGCGATCGTCCTCTTCGGCCTCGCGGCCGTGGCGCCGCTCGCCACCCGCGACGCCTACTTCCTCGACACGATCGTGCTGATCCTCATGTGGGGCGCGATCTCGTCCGCCTGGAACGTCGCGGGCGGCTACGCCGGGCAGGTCTCGCTCGGGCACGCCGCCTTCTTCGGCATCGGCGCCTATTCCGCCGCCGTGCTGACGGTGCACTGGAGCCTCTCCCCCTGGATCGGGCTCGGCCTCGGCATGGCGCTCTCCGTCGTGGCCGGCCTGGTCATCGGCTACCTCAGCAACCGCCTGCGCGGCCCCTACTTCGTGCTCGCCACGATCGCCTTCGCCCAGGTGCTCCTCATCGCGGCGAGCCGCTGGCGCGAGATGACGATGGGCTCCGAGGGCATCCCGGTCCCGTTCAAGCAGGGCTTCTGGACCCTCGGCCTCGCCAGCAAGGTCTCCTGGCTCTACCTGACGCTCGCCTTCGCGCTGGTGCTCTACCTGGTGCAGGTCTACCTCGAGGTCTCGCGCATGGGCTACCAGCTCGCCGGCGTGCGCGAGGACGAGGACGCGGCCCAGGCCCTCGGCATCCCGGGCCGCCGGCTGAAGGTGATCGCGATCGCGATGAGCGCCGCGCTCACCTCCGCGGGCGGGACCTTCTGGGCGCAGTACGTCGGCTTCGTCGACCCGTTCTACGTCTTCTCGATCGACCTCTCCGTCCTCTTCGCCCTCAACGCGATCATCGGCGGCGCCGGCACCGCGCTCGGCCCCTTCCTCGGCTCGATCCTGATCACCTCGCTCGAGCACTACCTGCGCGCCACGCTCTCGGACATCGCCCCGGGCCTGATCGGCGTCCACCTGATCATCTACGGCTGCCTCCTCATCGTCATGGTCCGCTTCGTGCCCCAGGGGCTCATCGGGGCCCTCGGCGCCCTCTTCATCCGGCGCGCGCGCACCGCCCGGGGGGAGCGCCTTGCTCGCACTTGAGTCGGTGACGAAGCGCTTCGGCGGGCTCACCGCCGTGGGCGGGGTCTCGCTCGACGTGGACGAGGGGGACCTGCTCGGCATCATCGGCCCGAACGGCGCGGGCAAGACGACGCTCTTCAACGTGATCGCGGGCTACTACCGGCCCGAGAGCGGCCGCGTCGTCTTCGAGGGCCGCGACCTCACCGGCCATCCGCCCCACGAGATCTGCCGGCTCGGGCTCACGCGCACCTTCCAGATCGTCAAGCCCTTCGGCAACCTCTCCGTGCGCGACAACGTGATGATCGGCGCGCTGACCCGGGTGCGCTCCGTCGCCGCCGCGCGCGCCGAGGCCGACCGCGGCGTCGAGCGCTGCGGGCTCGGCGACTACGCGGACGTCGTCGCGAAGTCGCTCCCCATCGGCCTGCGCAAGCGCCTGGAGCTCGCCCGCGCGCTCGCCACGCGGCCGCGGCTGCTGCTCCTCGACGAGGTCATGGCCGGCCTGAACCCCGCGGAGCTCGCGGCGATGGTCGAGCTGATCCGGCGCGTCCACGCCGAGGGCGTCACCCTCGTCGTCATCGAGCACATCATGGCGGCGATCATGCGCCTGACGCGCCGGATCGTCGTGCTCCACCACGGCGAGAAGATCGCGGAAGGCGTCCCCGCCCAGATCGCCCGCGACCCGAAGGTGGTCGACGCCTACCTGGGCGAGGAGTTCACCCTTGAGTGAGCACGCGGCGCTGCTGCGGCTCGAGGGCGTCAACGCCTTCTACGGCGACCTCCAGGCCCTCCACGACGTGGCCTTCGAGGTCTACGAGCGGGAGATCGCCGCCGTCGTGGGCGCCAACGCCGCCGGCAAGACGACGACCCTCCGCGTGATCTCGGGGACGCTGCCGCCCCGCGCGGGGCGCGTCACCTTCCAGGACCGCGACCTCACGGAGGTCCCCGCCCACCGCCGCGTGGACCTCGGGATCGTGCAGGTCCCCGAGGGCCGGCGCCTCTTCGCGTTCATGACGGTGCTGGAGAACCTGCTCCTGGGCGCCCACACGCCGGCCGCGCGCGCGGCGCGCGAGCGCACGCTCGAGGAGGTCTACGCGCTCTTTCCCGTCCTCGCCGACCGCAAGGTCCAGCTCGCGGGCTCGCTCTCCGGCGGCGAGCAGCAGATGCTCGCGATCGGCCGGGCGCTGATGGCGCGCCCCCGGCTCTTGATGCTCGACGAGCCGACCCTCGGCCTCGCCCCGGTGTTCGTGAAACGGATCTTCGAGATCGTCCGGACCATCAACGAGAGCGGGGTGACCGTGCTCCTGGTCGAGCAGAACGTCCGCCAGGCCCTCGCCCTCGCCCACCGCGCCTGCGTGCTCGAGAACGGCCGGCTGACCCTCGCCGGCCCCGCCCAGGCGGTGCTCGCCGACGACCGCCTCAGGCGCGCCTACCTGGGGATGTAGTCGCGCGGCTGCCCGGCGTCGTCTCCGCCGGGCCGCGCCAGCGCTCCGCGTACCGCTGGACATCCTGCCGCAGCGTGTGGAGCAGCAGCAGCCAGGCGATGAAGACGAGCGTTCGCCACCGCCCGCGCGCGATGAAACGGCGGGCCGAGGTCCGCAACGGGCGACGGATGAGCACGGTCCGTCCCGCGCGCTTGAGCCGTTGGCTGAGGTCGAGGTCCTCCAGGACCGCCCAGTCCCGGAACCGGCCGAGCCGGTGAAACACGTCGGCGCGGACGAAGAGACCTTGATCGCCGTAATAATTCCGCGTGAGCCGGTAGCGGACGCGGTTCAGCACGGTGATGGCGCGCAGGCTCCAGCCCGGCTCGTCGAAGAGCTGCTCGAAGGCCCCGCCGACGACGGACCGGTCGGCGAGCGCCGCCTCGATGAGGCGCAGGGCGCCGGCGGGCGGCAGCGAGTCGGCGTGGAGGAAGAAGAGGATCGCGCCGGTCGCGGCAGCGGCGCCGGTGTTCTGGAGCGCGGCGCGCGTGGACCGGGGCGGCCAGAGCAGGCGCGCCCGGCCGGCCACGGCGCGCCTCGTGCCGTCCGGATCGCCGCTGGCGGCGACGATGACCTCGGCGTCGGCGCAGACGCCGGTCGCCTGCAGGTGGTCCAGCGTCCTCTGGAGCGCGGGCGCGTCGTTCCGCGAGGGAATGACCACGGACACCCGCGGCCTCACGTGAGCAGCCGTTCCGGTGCGGGGCGCGGTCAGAAGG
>Ga0209751_10002133_pt1 | contig 19999 bp, 22 predicted proteins | sample RifCSP13_1_FD_184019 | JGI IMG/M metagenome (GOLD analysis project Ga0209751, IMG submission 184019) | Soil microbial communities from Rifle, Colorado - Rifle CSP2_sed 13_1 (SPAdes) (version 2) | ecosystem: Environmental > Terrestrial > Deep subsurface > Rock core/Sediment | place: Rifle... | reverse complement strand
CATGGGCTTGTCCTCCTGAGATTGTGGCTGAGCACCTCCAATCTTACAGGAATGGGGCAAGCCCCGCTACTTTTCACGCCGTCACGCGGCTCATACACGGAAATTCGGATCTACTGAGTCTATAAGTGTCTTTACCCAGTACCTTTTTGACTGTAACTCCATCCCAATCCCATAGCTCTATCATTGAGTTACCACGGTCGTAGACCCAGACTCCTTCCTCAAACAAGTCCATCTCCAGGCCTAGGGGGTCGTGAAATTGTGAACCGAATGTTGACGCGGCGCTCATCCCACTAGAAAAAGGAGGGGTGAACACCAGTATTCTGTCATTGCTTGTGTCGGGAACATACAATTGACCGTTCGAATCGAAACGTAGCCCCGATGGAGAGTTAAGCCGACTCAATGTAGTTCCAGGCGAAGATGATACGAAATCACTCTGACCCAGAACTAAGTCGGCTGTTTTTGAAATGACTCCTGTGGCTTCATTTCTCGGAAATCGGACTATGCGATTATTACCGGTATCAACTACCCACAAGTTCCCGTCTGAATCTAACTCTACGCCACTCCCCTCGCCATGAAAACCTGAGAAGAAACATAGGCTCGACGCAGTAGGAGAAGAAGCCCCCCAATTACAGAGATTCCCTGAAAAATCAGCCTGCCCCCATACTTCATCAGCCATGGTGTCAGTTGTGAAAGGGCTAATATACTTTAGAACTCGATGATTATGATGGTCAGGGACGTAGAGATTACCCTGTTCGTCAACTGCCATGGTTACGAAAGATTTGTTTTCCAGAATACTCAGGGTGTCTTCTGGTATCCCACATAGTGTGGCCGCGCTGGCAGAGGCGCGGTTCGGATAGTGCTGAAATCCACTATCTCCATTACAGGCTGAGTAGTCAGAGGCAGAAGGTTGGCCGATGACGATGTCGGCGGTGCAAGGGCTTGCACTTGCGTAGCATGTAGCGAGGTCAATTCCGAGAATGCGGCTGTTACCTGAATCCCACACATACGCCCTTCCGGGACTCATAGTCCTGTCAACGGTGACACCCCCTGGATTGAACACTTTGTATGGTACGACCTCATAAGGTGTGAACTCCGAGAAATCGCGTTGGCCAATGATGACATCTGCCCACAGATCCCCGACAACACCTCTTGTAGGTTCACGCGTGGGCTCTGGCGTAGGCGTGGGCAGGGCAATGCCACAAGCATCGACATCATCAGCCAGGATGAACTCTGGTGACCAGTCCGAGACAGGGTCAAGGTCCGCATTGGTAATGCGCACAGTAAGGGTGACTTTGCTGTCGGGCCAAAGCAGGTGCTTAATAAGGCCTATATCCACTGTAATCCTCGTTGAGCTTTCCCAGTTTACTTCCAATCCAAAGTGGATTGAGAGGTCCCCAGTGGATACTTTTCGGAATTGTAAACGATGCTCTGTTGTAGAGAAATTCTGTCCAGTCAGCACAAGGAGCCTTTCGTAGAGATAGAGCGAATTGCGAAGCACGCAATATGGGGGGGCTGGATGAACCGAATCGATCACTACAGGGCCCGACTGTGCATATCCTGTATTGATTCCTGATTGTTGTACGCCGAGTTGTATTAGAGCTAATACAAAGCTGATCAACGCAATTGTCCAAGGTAACGACCTTCCAGAATTCATCGTACTTTCTCCGGAACCGACGACATTCGCAGTGCCGGCTAACGAATAAGGATTCATGTGGCGCGGGGCCGCCACATAATCCTGAGTTGAACTAAGCCACCCCTGATCGGGCGACACCGCATCCCACCGATCTTAAGTTTAGAACAACTTGGAAATTAAGCCAAGTCGCAGTGTCAGCAGCTGTACCCGTTCGCGTAGGCGGTGGCCGGAGCGGGCAGCGGAGCCAGCGCATTTGAGTCATCGGCCGGCGCCCGCACGCTGTTGAGGAGGCCAGTGAGGTGGACCGCCTGCGGCTGCCGCGCGTGATGCAGGTGATTTTCCGGCGACACGGTAAACGATCCCATCGGCATGGGGAGAACCTAACTGGCGCCGTGAGCACTTTCAAATTGAAACGTCAAGTATAATCGTGGCCGTTGAGCTACCCTGGCGCGTGAATTGCTACTATACTTGCTCGCGTGTCCGTTCGCTGCCCAGTGAGGTCAGGCATGTCCCCACACGCTGACATCATGATCACTCACGCCCGATGCTTCACCGCCGATCCGGCGAATCCGCACGCCGAGGCGGTCGCCGTGCGCGGCAATCGAATCGTATTCGTGGGTAGCGATGTCGACGGCGCTGCCTGGCGCGGCCCCGGCACGCGCGTTATCGATGCGCAAGGCTGCACGCTCATGCCTGGCTTCGTCGACAGCCACTTCCATTTGTTGCTAGGCTCGATTGGATTGGGCGACGCACAACTCGGCGAGGTCAGAAGTTATGAAGCGCTCGCCGAAGCGCTGCGCGCCTTCGCCGGCGACTATCCCCGACGCGAGTGGCTGGTCGGATACGGTCTGCCGTACGCGATTCTGCCTGGCGGCCGGATGCTCACGCGGCGCGACCTCGACGCGATTATCGCCGACCGCCCGCTGATCGTCTTCGCCTACGACACGCATACGGCGTGGGCCAATACCGAAGCGCTGCGCCGCGCGAGCCTGCTGGAGAACGGCAAGACGGTTGCCCCCAACAGCGAGATTGTCCTCGGCGACGACGGGCTGGCGAGCGGCGAGCTGCGCGAGCCAGGCGCCTATCGGCCGGTGTTTGATCTCGTCCCCGAGCCGAACGATGTCGAGAAGCGGGCGCTGCTGCGGAAAGGACTCGCGCAGGCCGCCGCGTTCGGCGTGACGAGCGTTCACAACATGGACGGCGACGCCGGCCAGCTCGCGCTGTATGCAGCGCTCGAAGACCTGGGCGAGCTGACGCTGCGCGTGTACGTGCCGTACAGCGTCAGGCCCGATACGCCAATCGAGGCGCTCGCCAAAGATGCCGTGGCGATGCGCGAGATGCATCACAGCGATTGGGTGCGCGGCGGCGCTGTGAAGTTCTTCATGGACGGCGTGATCGAGTCGTACACCGGCCTGCTGCTGGACGACTACGATGGGCGACCCGGCGTGCGCGGCGACGCCAACTTCAGCGTAGAGCACTTCAATCGCATGGCCATCGAGGCCGACCGGCTGGGCTTACAGATTTTCGTCCACGCCATCGGCGACGCTGCCGTTCGGCGCACGCTCGACGGGTTCGAAGCCGCGCGGCTTGCCAACGGCGCACGAGACAGCCGGCATCGCGTCGAGCACGTCGAGCTGATTCATCCCGACGACCTGCTGCGCTTCAAGCCGTTAGGCGTGATCGCGTCGATGCAGCCGCTGCACGCGCCCGCGAGCGCGACTGGCATCGACATCTGGCCCTCCCGCGTCGGGCCGTCGCGCTGGGACCGCAGTTTCGCCTGGCGTAGTCTGCGCGAGGCGGGAGCGATGCTCGCCTTCGGCAGCGATTGGCCGGTCGTCAGCCAGAACCCGATGCGCGGCGTGCACATGGCGTTGAATCGGAAGCCGTGGGTGGAGGGCGGCCTGCATCATCGACAGGCACTGGCCGATACGCTCGTCGCCTACACACGCGACGCGGCTTACGCGGAATTCCAGGAACTGGTCAAGGGTCAGCTGCGCGTCGGGATGCTGGCAGATCTAGTGCTCTTGTCGGACGATATTTTCGCCGTATCGCCGGAAGCGATTGATCAAGTCCAACCCGTGCTCACCGTGTGTGATGGACGTGTCGTATTCAAAGGTTGATTTACTCCCCATTAGTGCTAGAATTCGTGCCATGGCCAAGTCTGCTTCTTCCCCCTTGCTTGTCCAACAGGCCGATGCGCTCCAACTTGCTCTGGAAATCAGGCAGGCGGCGGAGAGAGCTTTGCGCGCTGGAAAGAGAGGCGCCGCTCTGGAAGCGAACTTTGAAGACCTGATGCGCCCTATACTGGAAGGCGCGGCGAAGCGCCTAGGTGTTGAAATCGATCTCTCGTCGCAAGTGGCCGTCATCGGCGCTGGCCGCAGCGGCGGAACGGGCAGGGCCGATCTGGTCTTCAGCAACGTGATTCTGGAGATGAAAGCACCCGATGTGCTGAAGCCCGCGCCCGGCTGCAAGTTCAATGTGCCCGAGGTGACATCTTCGCTCATCGCCGCGCCGGAGCTGCCTGCTGGCCTCACTCCCGGCAACAAACAGGCGGTCACGGAGCTTGCGCGCTACATTATCGACCGGGCGCGCAAAGATTATACCGATCGCTGGTTGGAGCATCTGGGCGATTATGCGGGCGTGGGGCTGGACGGCTTCCACATCTTCTTCGTGCGGTATCTGCCTCCGCTCGGCGTGTTCGATGTGTCCGCCGCGATGCCGCTTTCCGAATCCGAGTATTATCCGATTCACCGTCTGCTCGTGCTTATGCGCTCGGCGCGCAAACGGCCGCTCAACGCGGCGAGTTTGGCCGCCGACTTTGCAACCGTCGAGGAAGGACGCACCCCAACGGTTAATCCGCTCGCAAAGGACGTGGTGCAGCGGTTTTACGCGAGAGCGACGCGGGCTTTGGGGCAGAGCGGCAGAGCCGGCGCAGCCGTGCGCGCTCGCTACGCCGAGTGGCGCAAGCTGTTCCGCGAAGTGGTCTCGTTTGAAGAGAAAGAGGCCACCAGTCGGTTCGCGGAACTGCATCAGTTGTACGCTATTTCAGGCCGTGCGGCCGATTTCAACGCCGCCGCCTTCTTCTTCGCGCTGTCTACCTATTACGGCCTGCTGGTGAAAATGCTATCGGCCGAGCAATTGGTGAACTACTGTTGCTCGACACTGACCACGACGCTGGAAGCTCTCGCCGGTTTCGATCCCAACACGCTCCGCGAGCATCTATATGACATGGAGCGCGAGGGCGGCAGCTTCGCCCGCTTTCACATCCGCAATTTTCTGGAAGGCGAACTCTTCGACTGGTATGTTGAGCCATCCGTGTGGGATGATGATCTGGGCCTGGCGGTGCGCGCCGTGATCGCTAGGCTCTCGGAGTACGAGATCGCCACGTTCGACCTGCGCCCAGAGAAAACGCGTGACCTGCTCAAAGACCTGTACCAGCATCTCTTCCCGCAGCGAGTGCGCCATGCGCTGGGCGAATACTACACCCCCGACTGGCTGGCGGAGTTTACGCTCGCCGAAGTCCGCGAATTCTCGGGCTACGACGGCGATCCGCACACACGCCTGCTCGATCCAGCCTGTGGTTCTGGCACGTTTCTGGTGGAGGCGATCAAGCTTGCCCGCGCCTGGGTAGCAGAACGCGGCATGGATGCAGACACGGCGCGTGCGCTGATCACGCGCAACATCGTTGGCTTCGATCTTAACCCGCTGGCGGTGCTGACCGCACGCGCCAATTACCTGATCGCCCTTGGCGACCTGATCCGTGGGCGAGAAGGGTTGCTTGCGCTGGACGAGGCGATCACCATCCCGGTCTATCTGACCGATAGCATCATGATTCCTGCCGCTCCCCGGCAGTCGGGACTTGAGGAGCAGGGTGGCGTCTACCGTGTCGACCTGGAGGCGATCAAGGAACTTCGCCCGGACGATCGGCCGGAGAATCAGGTGCTGATCATCCCCGCGCCGGTTGTGGACGGCGGCAAGCTTGCGGAACTGGCCGACCTGATCCGCGATGGCTTGAGTCGGGGCTGGGGTAGTAACCGCTTTCGCTCCGAGGCGGACAGGAAACTGAACCTGAGCGATCTGTACATGCGACAATTCGGCGGGTCGGTCGAGCCGACGTCGCAGATCGGGCGCGGGCAGGTTTTGTTGGCGAAGCTGTATGATGACATGCTCGCGCTGGAACAGGCTGGTATGAACGGCCTGTGGGGGCGTTTCTTGCTCAACCGCTTCGCGCCGGTGCTGGAGGTGAAGACCGGCGGCCGGTTCGACATTGTCGTCGGCAATCCGCCGTGGGTGAACTGGGAAAGCTTGCCCGACGATTACCGGGACGCGCAGCAGCGCTACTGGAAAGAGTACGGCCTGTTCCGGGCGGCAGGCAGCGGTGCCAAGGGTACCTCCGTCCGGCATGGCGCGGGAAAGAAAGACCTATCTATGCTGATGACGTACGTCGCCGTCGACAAGCTGCTCAAGAACGGCGGACATCTGACGTTCGTGATCACGCAGACGGTGTTCAAGACCGAAGCCGGCGAAGGCTTTCGTCGCTTCGTCATCCCGCAGACGGTGACGTTTTTCGCGCCGTTGCGCGTGAACGATATGAGCGTGTTTCAGCCGTTCGAGGACGCGACGAACCGCACCGCTGTCTTCATCGTCAGGAAGGGACAGGAAGTTGAATACCCGGTGGACTATGTCCTGTGGCGCGCGAACGAGCCGGTTTACACGACCGACTCGCTTGATCAGATCATGCGCAAGACGGAACGCTATAAGCTGGTCGCCGAGCCGGTGAACAAAACGCAGAATGGCCTGAAAACCGATCGCTGGCTCACCGCTCGGCACAAGGCGATCCGCGCGCTGCGAAAGTTCACAGGAAACGTGATACCAGTATATCAAGCTTACGAAGGCTCAAACACCGGCGGCGCGAACGGCGTTTACTGGCTTTCGATTGACGCGATGGCGGGAAAGAAGCACGCTTTCGTGACCAACTATCTCAAAGGAGCGAAGCGTAAGGTCAAGCAGTACACGGGCTACAAGATTGAGATGGAACTGCTCTATCCTTTACTGCGTGGGCGAGATGTAACTCGCTGGAACGCGATGCCCAGTCTACATATTCTGATGGTGCAAGACCCAGAAACGCGCGCTGGCTACAGAGAAGAGTGGTTGCGTGACATTGCACCGCAGTCGTATCAGTGGCTTAGCCAGTTCAAGAAAGAGTTGCTTGAACGATCAGCCTTCAAGAAGTACTTTGGTGGCAAAGAAACCGCTGAATTTTGGACAATGTACAACATTGGTGACTACACCTTTGCACCCTACAAAGTCATCTGGCGTGAAATGGCCTCCAAATTCACGGCAGCGGTTGCGGGTGAGGTTGACGGGAAAGTGTGTATACCTGACCACAAACTCATGCTTGTCCCCTGTAAAACAGAGAACGAATCGCACTACCTGTGTGCGCTACTTAACTCGTCACCGGTCGGATTGTCGATTCTTTCAGTGGCGATAAATCTTCAGTTCAATCCCCACGTTCTCACCCGCATCGCCCTGCCCAAGTATGATCCGAAGAACGAAACGCATAGGTCACTGGCTGCCGCGTCAAAGACCGCCCATAAAGCTGCCGCTAAGGGTAGAGGCGATAGGGTAGTCGAAATAGAGGAAGAAATCGACAGGCTGGCCGCCCAGGTCTGGAACTTGAGCGACGACGAGATGCAGGAGATTAAGGACAGTCTGCGCGAACTGGGCGGGACGGTGAGCTACGAAAACGACGAGGAAGAGGTCGAGGAGTAAGGCCATGACAATCGTCCGCGATCTAATGAAACCTGTGTACATCTTTGGCCGCCATGAGCCTGCTGATCAACACATCACCCAGTTAGATGCCGCTCTGGCGAAACTTAAGGCCGGTAAGAACTTCTACGTGCGCGCCAGTGATCGGGTTTACTACGTTAATGTAGGTTTCTACTGTACCAATGGTATTCCTGTCGAGCAAGTCGCTAATCTTCTGCGAATGTTGCTGCAACCGCCCGAAGCCGCTTGGCTTTAGAAAGAACCTCAGACTTCGGAAGTCGCGCAGACTTCCGAAGTCTTCATTTGCGTCAACACTTAACACAGTTTCCAATCCCTAGAACTTGCCGCAAGATAGGAGGAAGGCATGTCTCGCGCCCGACTACGCGATTTGGGAGTATCCATCGGTATCTATCCCACCGGACTATACAACGCGATCACGGACGTGCCCGGCATTCTCGTCGGCCATACGACACTCTTCTACGATGAGCCGCGCGTCGCGCGCACCGGCGTGACCGTGATCGTGCCGCGCGACGGATTGATCTGGCAGGACAACGCCTTCGCCGGATACTTCTCGTTCAACGGCTGCGGCGAGATGACCGGCCTGCCATTCGTCGAGGAGTTTGGCTTGCTCACGTCGCCAATCGCCATCACCAACACGAATCAGGTCGGCACCGCGCACGAAGCGGTCGTGGCGTATGGCGTGGATAAGCCGACGCCTTTCGCGTTCAAGCTGCCGGTGATCGCCGAAACCTACGACGGCTGGCTGAACGACATCGACGCGTTTCACCTGACGCAGGCCCACGTGCGCCAGGCGCTCGATTCGGCAGCCAGTGGCCCGGTCGCCGAGGGCAACGTCGGCGGCGGGACGGGCATGATCTGCCACGACTTCAAAGGCGGCATCGGCACGTCGTCGAGAGTCGTCGAGGTTGGAGGCAGCGAGCACACGGTTGGCGCACTGGTGCAGGCCAACCATGGCGATCGGCATCTGCTGCGCGTCGACGGCGTGCCCGTCGGCCGCGAGATCGGTTACGACCACACGCCGTCGCCCTGGACGGAGCGGCCTGCCGACGGGCCTGCCCTGAGCGTAGTCGAAGGGTCGATCATCGTCGTGGTCGCCACCGATGCGCCGCTCATCCCCGCGCAGTGCAAGCGGCTCGCCCGGCGCGCGGCGGTTGGTCTGGCGCGGGTCGGGAGCGTGGCGCACAACGGCAGTGGCGACATTTTTATCGCGTTCGCGACTGGCAACCACGTGTACGCAAGTGCGAAAGAGCTGCACGCTGTGCACATGCTGCCGCACCATCACTTGAACCCATTCTTTGAGGCAGTCGCCGAAGCGGTCGAGGAATCCATCCTCAATGCGCTGTGCGCGGCCGAAACCATGAGCGGCTATCGCGGCCGCACCGCGCGCGCGCTGCCACTTGACGCGCTGCAGCGGGTGATGGCGATGTATCGACGGCGAGAAGCGTAACAGCACTCGCGAGCCGAATGACACGCCCGTGACGTCTGGTAAAATTGGCGCATTCCACACCTGAATGGAGACTGCTCTATGAACCTCTTACACAGTAAAGTCGCCTTGTTCGCCATCGCGGTGATGTTGGCTGTGACGGCCTGCACCGGCGCTGCCGCATCGCCCACGCCGACGCCCGTTCCGCCGACGGCGACGACTGCGCCTACGCCCACCCCGAGGCCGACGGACACGCCCGTTCCGACAGACACGCCCGAGCCAGTTGCGGCCTCCGGCGATGCCTGCGTCGTCGGCACGTGGGAGTTGAGCGATATGGGCCAGTATCTGGCTTCGATCATGGCCGCTGCGGGCGCGAGCGCCGAGTTTGAGTTTTCAGGCCAGGAAGGTTACCTGCGTTATACGTTCGCGTCTGACGGCACGGCCACCATCGATGCGAATGACTTCGTCGTGAACTTCGCTATGTCCATGCAAGACCTGACGTTCGATATGGCGGTCAGCATCGACGGCATGGGGACGGCGGCTTACGAGGCGGACGGCGGCGAGATGCTGTTCTCGGACCCGAACGTCGACGACTTGACGTTCTCGGCGACCATGGCCGGCACCGAGCTTTTCTCCGGCACGTCGAATGAACTGGCGTCGCTGTTCGGCGTCTCGGCCGACGGAACGAGCACGGCGTTCACGTACGAGTGCTCGGGCGATACGTTCACCTACGTGCCGCCGGCCGGCATCCCCGGCGTGCAGCCGGTCGTGCTGACACGCGTAAGCCCGTAGGCCGTCGCGTGACGCGTGATGCGTGATGCGTGAGTGCTTCTCACGTTTCACGCATCACGTTTTACTTTGGAGGCCAGCGATGTCAGAATCCAACTACGAAGTCGAAGCTCGCTACAACGTCCGCCTGTCGATGCGTGACGGGGTTGAGTTGTCGGCCAACGTGTGGCTGCCGGTCGCGCGCACGGCAGGCGAGAAATTCCCTGTGATATTGGAGATGATCCCTTATCGCAAAGATGACTGGCGGTATCTCACGGATCACAAGCGCGGCGCGTACTTCGCGCAGCGGGGCTTCGCCTTCTGCCGGCTCGACGTTCGCGGCACAGGCAGCAGTCAAGGAATCGCGCTCTACGAGTACACGCGCGGCGAGACGCAGGACGGCTACGATGCGGTCGAGTGGCTGGCAGCGCAGCCGTGGTGTAACGGCCGCGTCGGCATGTGGGGGGTCAGTTATGGCGGGTTCGCGGCGATTCAGGTCGCCATGCTGCAGCCGCCGCACCTGAAGGCGATCGTTCCGGTGTACGCGACCAACGATCGATACACCGACGACGTGCACTATATCGGCGGGTGCATGGTCGCCAGTGAATTTGCGCAGTATGCGGTCAGCCAGATAGGCATGAACGCCATGCCGCCCCGGCTGGAATATGCGGGCGCTCGCTGGGCGGAGGAATGGAAGACCCGGCTGGAGAAGACGCCGCCCTGGCTGGTCGAGTGGCTGCGCCACCCGACCGACGGCCCCAACCTCGATTATCTGCACGAAATCGCTCGCTTCTGCGACTACTGGCTGAAGGGGATCGACAACGGCGTCATGGACGAGCCGCCTTCTTCTTACTCCTCTTGTCCGCCGACCATGTCACGATCACCTCGTCTGGTATCTCTACAACTTCACCCAGGGTTAACACCTTGCCCCTTGGAAACAGCTTACAGCTTACCTTGATCTTTTGCCTGGAGAGTATTTTAACACGAACATCAAGCCGGTTCACTAACTTCTGTTTGTCCCCTAGCAGATCAATGATCGCGCCGATGACCAACTTAGAACTGACACCGCCTGACAGCAACCATTCGTATTGGTCTAAGTCGCGCGTAACCTTCTCGCGTTCTTCTTCCATCCCCTGCTTTTGCTGGTTCATGGCCTCCGTCTGGTGTTTGACGTGAGCCACAAACTCATCACTCCAATCTGATACCTTTGCCATGTTGCGCACCAGGTTATCAGTCTCGCCGGACAAGCGCGCGATACCAGCATTGATAGCCTGTAGTCGTTTCTGTAATGGCTTCGCCTTCGTCTTGGCTTCTGCGATCATGTCGTCAATGGCGTTGTCCAAGTATTCTTGGCTCGATGTCAGTGCTATCAGCCAGTTGTAAACCGTACTATCTACCAAGTCCGCCTTGATCATAGGGAAATCACATTCATGCTCGCCCTTGCGGTATTGGTTGCGGTTCCAACAGCGATAGTGCGGTTCGTTTTTCTTCCCTGCCCGCCCACCACACAGATGACGCCCACACACACATTCGAGACGCCTGCCCCCCAATAGGTAGAAGTGGGTTTGATGCCCACGCTTTATATTCTGATCTAGCCGTGCCTGCGCCGCGTCGAATGTGGCCCGATCCACAATAGCCAGGTGTGGCAGATGAACGGTGACACCAGGATCGATCACCTGTCCTTGCCTGTCTGTCTTGCGTCCATAGGTAAACTCGCCGATATAGTTTTTGTCTCTCAGTAGTTCGGTGACAGTTGAGCGTGACCAGCCGCGTTTGTTGTTACGCTTCGTCGGCACATTGTCGTCGTTCAGTGCCGCCACAATAGCGCCAGTCTGTCGTCCATCGACGCATTCTCGGAAGATACGCATGGCGATCTGGGCCTCAGCTTCATTGATAACCAATTGTGCCTCTTTCCCCTTGCCAACATGATCAAAACCATATCCTGGTGAGCCTGCGCAGGGCCATTGCCCGTGACTGGCCTTGTACCGTAGTGTTCGCTTTGTGGCTTCTGCGATCTTGTCTCTCCAATATTCGTCAAACGATCCCTGGATATTGTCTACGAGCCTGCCGCCAGGACTGTTTAGGTCTATCTTGCCCCACGCGGGATAGTGTAACTCGATATTATTCTGCTTCATCAGCTCGCGCAGTTCCAGCCGGTGTATGAGTTTCCGCGTCCACCGATCTGACGTGTTGGTAATCACCGCGTCCATCTTCCGATTGGCAATCATCTCGCGCACAATGTCAAATTCTGGCCGCGTGATTCGGGTTGCGGTGTAGTCGTCTTTGTAGCGCCCGACGACCTTAAAGCCATTCTGTTGAGCGTATTTCTCGCATTCCTCCAACTGGCTTTCGAGACTCTTGCCCTCGCTCTTTTGACGATCCAGCGAGACTCTACAATAGACAACCGCCGTCTTCTTAGCCATGTCCCCTGCCCCTTTCCTTGTGGTAGCCCCACCCGCCCGATCTCCGCGACGGGTGGGGCATTGTCCTATTCGATTGGCTCCAATTCGATCTCTGTCGTCGCGCCAGCAGTCCGGCCCGCAGGCTTTAACTCGTGATGACCGGGTGATACTTTGATGTGCTTGACCGGCAACAACCAAACCGTATCCGGCCCGTGCACCTCTAGTTCCGGCCAGCCGCCCAACAGTAAGATCGAATCGTGAGTGCTTACCAACACCTTGACGCGATTCATGCGCCGCCTCAGTGTGCCGCCGTCATCTTGATCGGCGTGTTCAACATGGCTTCGAGAAACGCGCATCCCGCAGCGCCGATCACCTCGTCGTGTTGCTCGGCGGATAGCCCCAGGTGGCACGCCAAATCGGATAACAACATCGTCGCGTTTGTCTCGATCTCGCAGATCGACACGCCATCGGACTCTGACTCCAGCTTCATCCTGAATCGCCTTAGCTCGTCGGCCACATTCAGGAATTGCATGTTACCGCCCACGGTCGCGCGCCGGGTGGCTTCTCTCATTCGTTCGAGTATGTCTTGCGTGTTCATGTCGCCTCCAATGTGTTATACTTGGAGGTGGTAGGCAGGCGATCTCTCCAAGACTCAGCCCGCCCACCACCAGGGGGATACCTTCGGGTATCCCTCACCATTAGCCGCCAGGACGTTTGCGTTATCACCTCCCCTCGACGATTCCACCAAAAACAAAACGGCCCAACCGGTGTTGACAGTTGGGCCGCGCCTTTGGTAAAATCGTTGCAGCCCTCGTAGCCGCTCATACCGGTTACTTGGGTTAGGGCGCGCCGGATGCTTACCACATTCGGCGCGTCCGCTCTAATTCCGTCACTCGAAATTGTACACCCGAATTCGCCGATGTCAACAGCCAGGGAAGGTTAATATTCGGTTGTTAATTTTCAGTACTTATGTCTATGACTTCGGCCTCGGCCCTCGCCGCCCGCCTAGTTGCTCGATCCTGTGAATGTAGTCTAGCCACCCATCACTATCAACCAGCCACCGGCTAGGCAACCGTACACACTTCACCTTGCCCTGCCGCAGTAGTCGTTGAACATGAAACCGAGTGTAGTTGTTCTCACGCATTATCTGTTGAACAGTCAACCACATGACACACCTCAAATGTCACTTCCGACCTCGTACTTTGGTTTGCGGACGCCGCCCCTTTCGTGCTGCTTGCTGCTGCTTGAGTGACGGGTAGCCTATTCAGCACCCCTTTACTGTCGGGGTGGGGGAGTGGGACTGTTCGCCAGCCCCGCAAACATGGCGCGTCCCTTCGCCGTCAGTTCTGCGCCCATGCGCCGCTCCCCACCCCTCCAGCGGGCATAACCCGTCTCGATCAACTTGTCGCGCAGTGCGGCAAAGTCGTTCTGTGAAAATGGCTTGCCGTCACCGGCCCACGTCCGTTCACTGAATGACTTACCGGCCAGGATGCCCTTTGCGAATGCCTGCAACTGCGCTTCGTCGATGGGCATGTCCAGGAAACGCATAGTTGTACCGCCGTCGCGCCGCTCGGTCACTTCGACCCGAACGCTGGACGGCTTAGACGGCATTGGCTGATCGCCGACCATGCCATCGCCGTTGAGGTCGCGGGATATAAGACGTTCAGTCACGCGCAGCAGTCCGCGCGAATCCCTCAGCAGCCAGAACCAGCTTGCCGTAAACGACACCGCGCCGACGATGACCGGCACGTACACCGGCCAGCCTGCAAGCGCCGTCACCACGGCCACGGGCAGGGTAATAACGCCCGCCGTGATCGCCGCCTGCTCGAGCGGGACGATCACCTCACTCTCACGTGTCGCCTTGCTGTGCGGCGTAGTGCGTATTGCTTCGCGCCATGCCTCAGCCGCCGCGCCGTCGCCGGAGTGCAGCGCGCCGAATGTGCGAGTATCGAAGTCCGCACGTGACCACGCTTCACCCATCGGCGATACGTTCAACTGCCCGCCGCAGTGCGGGCAGCGAAACGCCGCGTGCCGATCCTGTCCCATCGCCCCTTACCTTTGATGTCTTTACTCATATCACCGCCTGCGCCGCAATGCCCGCAACCGTTGTTGGTGATGCCAAAACCCTGACCGATCACCGTAGCGTTTGGGTGGCGGTGGTGGGGTAGGCGTCGGTTTAGGTTCTGGCATTGGCTCAGGTTGTGGTGACACAACCTCGACCCCGTTTACAATCCGGTTGTCCCTCGTCGGCTTCGATAGCCGCGCGCCCGCGCACCCGTCGCATAGGATTTCGCCCGGCGCATAGCTCGATATATTTTTTCGACACGCCACACACAGCCGCCCATTTTTGCGCGCGCCGCGATGACGGCCTTCCAGCCGCGCCCGCCTGGACTTCGGCCCGCGACTCTTGCGTCCTCGGACAACATCACCGTGTTCTCGTACAAGTGCCATCTTGCCCTCAACTTTCAAAAATTTGAAAGTTGTCTACCGCCATCGCCGCCGCGTATCATCGTCGTCGCGCATCACCGCCCGATGTGCCAGCCACAGCGAGTACACAGCCGCCAAAACCGGATCGGCCTCCGACGCGCACCGAGAGCAAACCGGATCAAGCGATTCGGTTGATCGGAAAATGCCGATGCCCTCGGCAAAGTCCGGTCGCGCGCCGCACTCGAAACACGGCATACGGCCATAACTCGGTTCACAGGATCGGATCACCAGCTTCACGCTTGCGCCTCACGCTCGCGTCTGTAGATTCGACAACATCGCCTCGACGAGCGGCAACAGCCGCCGCCCCTCGCTGCGCTCGATCTCAACATCGCACACTTCATCACCGCCCAATATTAGGTGATGGGGTAGCAACTGTTCCACCACTCGACGCGGGCAACCTTCGATCCGCAAGTATTCGCCTGTCAGGTCACTAATGAGACGAACGGAGATCGACATCACGATCAGCCTCGACCCCTTCAGCCTCTAGCACCGCGTCAAGCCAATTCGATGCAGCGTTGATCGGGATGCCTTTTGGATTCATGCGCGCGATTCGGTCGGGTACGCCCAAGTGCTCCATGTGGTACGTGCTGCGCGAAAGTGCCTTGAACATCTCCCAAGTTTCGGGTGGCCCCTGTCTGATCTCGTCCATTTCGGCCTCCGTGATGTTCAGCCCGCGCAATGCGTCCCTAAGTTTCACGATAGCATCTGCGCGCGCCAATAGCTCACCGGCTTGTTTCATGTTCAGGTCAACCAAAACCGATTCGGTTTTATTTCCCAACTGGCGATTTGCCTTTTGTCGAGCCGTTCTTGCTTTTCGCATCACTCGCCGCGCCTCCCGTTCTTCCTCTGGCAACCATCCCGATCGGCTGTATCTGATGTTCTTGCCTCGTGTTGTCCACAGTACGCGCCCAGCAAACTCCGAGAGTGCCCTGCCAATTGGCAAGATATCGGTTGCGCCTATCTCGCCGCGCAGGTTAGTGACGATGATCGAACGATCACCTTCAATGGGGTAGACGACATAGATACCGTGCGCCCGTCGAATTGCCCGCACCCGTAGATCAGCCTGATCCAATGGCATTTCACGCCAATATAAAATCAGCTTGCCCATCGCATAGAGCAGGCGATCTTCAATGTGCCTCTTTCGCATGGCTCGACATCTCGGACAGCGCCGAAAGTCCCCGCACTTAAATACCCACCGCCGAATCTGGCCTGTCTTTGGATCGTAATCGACACATGTCATTCCACATCTGCGATACGAGCCGTTCCCACGCGATTGACTCGCGCCTGTTTTGATGGTATGCTTGTGCATGAAAGTCCTTGCTCGAATCGCGCGCGATAGCTCCCCACGCAATCGCGCGCGATTCATTACCTAAGTTTTATCTTCCGCATTTTGATCTCCTTGTCCAACTTCCTTTAGCAACCCCGCCTGAATCACTGCCATTCGATCAAATGCTAGATCGATCCATTCATGCAGGATCACCGCGCGACTTCTGACGCCATACATCCGCACCAGTTGATCGAGCCTTGCCAAGTGTGGCTTGTCTAGTGGGGTAGCCTGCCATTCTCTCTTAGCCATTGCGATTCCTTCACATAATACACGTAAACATAAGTATAACGAACAAATGTTTCAAAGTCAAGTCGGACATCGGCGCAGGCGTGGTCGAGTTTTACTACAGGGTATGTAGAGAAACTCGACCACCACCCCCAAAAACCCCAATAAAAGGACGTGACCATTGACATAATCCACATCTCAGTGTGCAATCTCACATCGCAATTCACATGTCGGGAGTGGCCTGGCACTTACACCTCCGAGCCGCCCGCTATCGGCTAATCCCAACAGGAAACGTACCACTTTTAGAGATAGTGCCTGTAAAGAGATGACGGCAGTCGTCGTCTTTTAAGAGAAAAGCGTCTGTATCGCCAGTTATCCTATCCGAAGTGATGGTCGTCTTTTCTCAGCCAATGCGCCTACGTTGTTCCTGTGCGCGTGGGATGGTATAATAGTGGTGTGCTTGCACAACGAACGGCGTCGCATTCGATCCCGCGTGCGACGCCGTTTGTGTTGCCAATTGAATTTTGATCGCAGTGGTGGTATGCTATAGCCACTGCTCTAGCAGCAGCATTCTCCTCTTGTGGCTACGGCCATAGCAAAACACCCGACGCGGTGATCGTCGGGTGTTTTGCGTTTCACGGCACGGACTATCAGCCGATGTACGCGCGCAGCCGTTCGATCAAGCCGGGTGGCTGTGGTGGTGGTGGTAATGGCAATGGGGTAGGTGGGGTAGGGGGTTGCGGTAGTTGTCTCTGCAACTCGGCTTGCAGGACTTCCCTCACTGGCAGGGATAGCCGTTTCCGTGCCACTCGCAATTCAGCTTCACTCAGCGCCGTCAAGTCGTTCGCCTGTCCCCACTCGCGCGCAAGTGGCGCAGCAGTCCAACTTGGCGCACCGGCCAGCATTCGACACAATTCAGGTAATGCCAGGGTGACAATCCATGCCGACACCTGCCGGTATACATCCTGCTTTTGTTGAGCCGGTCGCCAGTCGCAAGACAAGTATTGCCATAACAGGGAGTAGTTGTCTGTTGCCATCGTCGCACCCCTTCACAGTTCCAGCGTTTCAGCAGCAGCCCGACGAACAGCATCGCCGCGCCGGTCGTATAGCATGGTCGTCTGTGGCTTGCTATGCCCGGCCAGCTTCGAGACTGTTGACAAGTCGTGTCCCTTGTCCAACAAGTTTGACACGTAACTGCGCCTGAAGTCATGCACCCCAAGATCATGCACACCTGCCTTGCTCGCCCTGGACTTGACGATCTTGTGAAGTGCTGGAAGGCTGAGCCGATCACAGGTGTCCGCCTTAGCCCATCGGCGCACCCTGCAAAACATCGGCCCTGGTGAATCGCCGCGCATGGCAACCCACCGATCCAGATCGTCTACAGCCCTGCCCACCACTGGCTGTAAGCGTTCTTTGTTGCCCTTGCCCATCACGCGCAAAGTCCGGTTAGCCGGATCGTAGTCACCTACATCTAGGGCCGTGACTTCTTCGCGCCTGATGCCCGTCAGGTACAGCACAGACAGGATCGCCGCGTCCCTTGCCCCGATCATGCTATCGTCGCACGTGCCGATCATGGCGCGTACCTCGTCGGGTAGCACGTGACGGCCAGGGGGTAGCCGTTCGCCTCGAATGTCCTTGATGTCACGTAGCCTATCGCGCGTATCGCCGTCGATCAGCCCCATGCGCCAAGACTCAGTGACGATAGCGCGCATGACACCTATACACTTGTTGGCGTATTTCGGTGACTTCGTTTCAGCCAGTGCCGAACGCACAGCCATCAGATCGCCATAGGCTAGGGTAGTGGGATCGTCCAGTGACTTACCACGCGGCAGCAGCCCGGCCACAAGGCGCAGTACCGAACGCTGAGCCGGTAAACTTCCACTCGACAGACTTGCCAGATACGATTCAGTTGGATGCACGGCGCACCTCCCAAGTGTGGTAACTAGAGTGTCCAATCAATTAACTAGAGACAGTGTATCACGCGCCATGCTCCATGTATACTGGACTTCTGTACTAGCAACATAAGTTGCGTGATTGTCGTCAAGTCCCCCCCCGGCCATCGACTCATGGCGAATGTCTGTTCTACGCGGTTACCGGTATTCACGTTCGGGGACAATTTGATCACATCTTTTATCTGACGACTCCGAACGCCGGAAAACAAAAGAGGGTAGCGATTGGCTACCCTCATTGCGGATAAATGTCTTATCCCTCACACTCTTGCTGTGTCTGCTGAGTTATCTTGTCGATCTCATCTCCGATTGGCTTAAACTCTTTCTCTGATAGGTGTGGCTTGAATGTCTCCACGCAGGCATTGCGCTCCTTAATTAGCGCCTCCTTTAGTACCTCGCACATTTCCCGCCTCAACTTCGGTGATGCGTCTATGCCTGTGTCGTCCTTTATCTTTTGCACTATCCAATCCCTGTACATTTCGGCTCTGAAAAACTGTGGCATTTCATCCCCCTTTCCTTGTGTGTGGTCGGCGCATACCTCATTGTATGCCCATGCAACACAAAACGCCACTCCTGCGAGTGGCGTTCTGTCCTGCGTATTCAGTTGTCGGTTTCATTCGAGTGTGATAGTCACCGGCTCGCGTTTCGGCTTTGGCTTCTGTGGCGTCGCGTCCCTCACCTCGGATGCGTGCATGAGATGATAAACGTTCTCGGCGTCTATCACGGTTAGGTAGCCGCGTTCAATGGTATACACCTTCGCATTCACCAGGTATTCGCCAGTCGTGACGTAGCCGGTTACGCTATCACCGACTTTGACATCCTCGACGCCGGTTAACGTGATGCGCGGTTTATCCGGCCCGTGGATCGTTTCGTGCAGCTTGTGCAGGTCGTCTCTGACAGTCATTTTTCTGCCTCCTCATTCTCGTTCATGACCCAGTGTGATAAGCGGTTAGCAGATCGCCACTTGGCAACCTCGCTCTCGATCTCTTTCGCCGCAATGCGCGCAGCTTCGAGTAAACGCTTGCGCGCCTTGTGGCGTCTCTCAAATTCGACAAACACTTTGAGATACGCCGAGTAAGCGCGATGCAGATAGTCGATGCGCGCCTGTTCCGATTTTAGATGCGTTGACTCCCTAACCGGCTCTCTCGGCCATCCGGTGATGCGCGGCAGCACCTTTTCCTCGTCGGGTTCGTTGATCATGTATTCGGCGATAGTCATTTTCAGGTTGTTTGGCACTGCGACGCCAGCCGGTAAATCCCATTCACCGGCGTTGCTCGATTCGCCGGGACGCCGATCCGACCAGGTGTATTCGACATCCGGCAATTTCGCCAGGTTCGGATCGGCTTCGCCATCGGCATACCAAAACTTCGGCACGACTTGCGGTACACCACGCTCAAGAACCAAATCGCGCTGGATGGTGGTAGTCGAATCGGATACCGGCGCTTTCGCCAGCGTGAACGCGCCCGCGCCGGTGTAGGTGGCGATCAAGTGTTTGCCGCCAGGACTCGCCAGCACCTCGTCAAGTGTTGGCTTCATCGGTTCCTTGCTCTTAGCTCGTCGTTGCTTGCTCATAGTCTCTGACTCCTTTCAGTGCTTCAAGTTGGATTCGCGCGATGGGTGTCAAGCTCGGCACGTCAGCTTGGCTGTACAGTGGTAAAATGGTTTCAATCAGAATGTAGTTGGGTGGTGTAGGGTGTGGGTGACTCGGACGAGCCGCCGCTGACGATCTTCCGGCGCGAATACACGCCGCCCGAGGCATTTCCGGCACGATTCAACGGCGCGTGGCACGGCGAAGCGGCGTACCCGATCGAGCGCTTGCAGTCGCAGACGCTGTATCTCGGCAATGGAGTGCTTGCTCCCGCGCCGCTGCCCGTGGACACGAAGGATCACTACCCGCATCGCCCCACGCTCGGCACGCGTGCATCACTGTGCTGGGGTGGGGGCGTCGCGCCCAACGGCCTGGCTCGCGATTTGCGTCCCGACGAAGCGTTAAGC
>Ga0209751_10002128_pt1 | contig 20031 bp, 12 predicted proteins | sample RifCSP13_1_FD_184019 | JGI IMG/M metagenome (GOLD analysis project Ga0209751, IMG submission 184019) | Soil microbial communities from Rifle, Colorado - Rifle CSP2_sed 13_1 (SPAdes) (version 2) | ecosystem: Environmental > Terrestrial > Deep subsurface > Rock core/Sediment | place: Rifle... | reverse complement strand
ACCGGTGTTTTTCTTCTACAGCAGCGACCCGATCTCCATCGGTTTCAGCGTATTTGTCGTTGCGATCGCGTCCCTGAACTTCGTCCTCGACTTCGGGTTCATCGAGGAGGGCGCGAACCAAGGGGCGCCGAAGCACATCGAGTGGTATGCAGCATTCGGCCTGCTCGTCACGCTCGTGTGGCTCTACATCGAGATCCTGCGGCTCCTCGCGAAGCTGCGGAGCCGGTGAGCGGTCCGCCCCGGCAGCGCGACATGTCGACGGAAGTTCGATGAGCGCGGCGTGTCTGCCCCGGTTGTCGACAAGGAAAGAGGTACGGCGGCATCCCTGGCGGAGCGCACGACTCAGACCGGGTTCCAACCGTGTAGGAGGATCTCGGCTGGCGAGGCGATTCTGCTCGCGGGCTCCGTCATCCTGGCGGGCATCGTCACGGGTGCCCTCCTGGCGGGGGCATCCTGTGGGTGCGCTGCAGGCGTCCCGTAGCGAAGGTCTTTTGGCGAAGTCGACGTAAGCACCGGCCGTGTCTGTCCGCGGAACAATTCACATCCGGCAGGCGACTCTCCGCGACCTCGACGTCCTCGTCCACCAGCGACGTGAGATGTGGCGGGAGATCGGGGACCACACGGACGCGGAGCTCGACGCGGCGGACCGAGTCTACCGCCCATGGGCCAGCCAGCGCCTGAGGAGCGGGACCCTCGTGGGATGGGTCGCCGAGAATCGGGACCGCACCGTCGTCGCCGGCGGGTGCGTATGGCTTCAGGAGATCCAGCCGCGCCCGGGCCGGGAGGACAAGGTGCAGCCCTACCTGCTCTCCATGTACACGGAGCCGGACGCGCGCGGCAAAGGACTCGCATCTCGAATTGTGCGCGAGGCCCTTCGATGGGCGAGGGCCCGGGGCTACGCCCGCATGGCGTTGCATGCGTCGGATTTCGGACGCCGCGTCTACGAACGAGCGGGCTTCACGCGGACGTGGGAGATGCGATACCGCTTGAGGCCGCGGGCGGCCTCGCGCGCTCCAGCCAGGCCTCGAGCGACTCGACGGTCATCTGCGGCATCTCGGAGACGCGGTGCTCGCGGAAGCCGAGCGCCTCGTTGATCGCGAGCATCGCCGCGTTCGTCGTCGCGTTCCACGTGGAGACTGTGCGGACCTGGGAGAACTCCTTGCGCGCGCGGAGGAGCATCTCGGCCTTCAGCCACTTTCCGAGACCTCGCCCACGAAACGGCTCCCTCACGCCCGTGAGACCCTGCCCGACGATGTGCACGTCCTCGGGATTGTACAACATTTCCGTGAGGCCGGAGATCTCGCCGCTGGGTTCGAGAGAGACCACCGTGAGCCAGTCCTCCCCAACCTCGGCGAACCGGTCCGCGCGGTCGCGGAACCAGGCCGCGTCGTGGATGAACTCGCCGTGCTCCATGTCGTCCCACGGCTGTTGGTTCATGATCTCCGTGAACACGGTCGCGAACGTCTCGAGGATGTCCTCGTCGATCCGCCCCCGGAACCAGCGGAGCGTGGTCCCCGGGGAGCGCTTCGGGCCTTCCCGCGCCCAGGCATCGACCATGGACCAATTCACGCGATCGAGTTGAAGGCGGTTCTCGCGTCGGAGGGAGGCGACCTTGGCGCCGAGCGCCTTCACGAACGACTTGCCGTCCGCCTCCGTGGTCCACCCCGTGAGCGTCGTGATCCTGTGGGCTCGCGCGAGCTCTGGAACGCGGCGGAGAAGCGCCGTCCCGATCCCACGACGACGGTACGGCTCCGTCACGGCGGCCCCCGACCACGCGATGTGCCCGTTCGTCGCGTAGGAGGGCGCGGACTCCTTGTACCAGCCGAACCAAAGGATGCCGACCTGCGCTCCCGTCCTCGATTCGAGGGCTGCATAGATGGAGTCATCCCCCTCGGGATCCTCGCGTTTCATCGCGATCTCCTCCTGCTGATCGCTGTTCAGGGGATCCTCGGGAGATTCCTCCGCGTGGCGGATGCGGCGGAAGGCGTGATACCGCGCCCACTCCTCTCGGGAGGCGGTCGTGGGTTCGAAGGGGACGACTTCGACGTCCGTCGCGGGCGCCCGATGCCTCGCTCCGTGGGATACGAGGCCGCGCGATCGGACTTGTCGTTCCAGGGCGTCGAGCGTCATCTCCACGACCACAGGCTCCTTGTGCGTTCGGAATCCGAGGCGCTCATTGATCGAGAGCATTGCCTCGTTCGAGGACGCGTTCCCCGTGACGACGAATCGCGCGTTCGGGAACTCGCGGCGGGCGCGGAGCAGCATCGCCGCCTTGATCCATTTCCCGAGGCCCCGCCCGAGGTACGCGTCCCCGACGCCCGTGAGGCCCTGCCACAGCATCGTCGCCTCGTCCGGCGCGTACGTGACTTCCGTCAGCCCGGAGAGAGAGCCGTCCCTCTCCTGGGACATCACCGTAATCCACGTGGTCCCCGCATCGGCGTTCCTCGCCTCGCGATCGCGGAAGTTCTCCGGCGTGAACACGAACTTCCCATGGTCCGCCTCGTCGAACGGCTGGCGGTTGAACACCTCCGTGAACAACGGACAGTACGCGGGGAGGATGTCGTCGTCGATCCGGTTCGTGTACCATCGGAGGGTCGTGCCGGGATTCCGCTGCGGGCCTTCCGCCGCCCATCGCTCGACCATCGCCCAGTCGACGCGCTCCATGTCCAGCCGGTTTTGGCGGCGGTTCTGAACGACCTTCGCGCCAATCGCCTCGGCGAAAGCCCGCCCGTCCGCCTCCTCGCACCACGATTGGAGGACGGTCCGCCCGTGCCCCCGCGCTTGGGACACGACGTGCGGGAGGAGGGATCGGCCGAGGCCGTTGTGGCGGTGAGATCGGAGGAGGTCCAAGCCGACCCAGGCGAGGTGTTTATTCCCCTCATGCGAGGGTGACTCCGGCCGGCTCATCTCGAAGTAGATCTCCCCGATCATCGCGTGTGGCGTCTCAGGATCGAGCACCGCCAGCCGGGTGCTGCGCCAATGCGGATGGGGACGCCGCATCCATCCCTCGACCGTCGCGTCCTGCGCAGTCGGGTCGTCGGGATCCGTCTCCCGATGCCGGAGCCTCCGGTAGGCGTGGTATCGCGCCCACTCCTCGCGCGTGGCGGTCTCCGGATCGAACGGGACAATCGGAACGTCCATGGCCGCGCGACTAGACGGTCGGCCTATGTAAGACTTCCCAATCGGGATGCGGCACCTCCGCCGAACGCCCACCGCCAAGCTTGGTCCGAGGCGACGCGCTTCCGAGATTGATCGACCTCAGCATCTCGGACTGCTTCGTTGCCTCGCCGCCAACGGAGGGTCCTCGGGTCTCCCAGTGACCGGATGCTGGCTCCACTGTTCCTCCCGGCGAGATTGGTTCCGCGTGCTTTAAGCGGACGCGGAAGGAAGCGGAGCCGACATGGGCGCCCCTGCCGCCTCCCTCCCCTCGAACCGTCGCCTCATCCTTTACTTCGTCTTCCTGGCGGCGCTCCTCCCCGAGGCGATCACCGGGTCGACGCCGCCCCTCGCGTGGCTCAACCCGATCCAGGCCCTTCTGAATCTGTGGCTGTACGGGACGGGCGTCCTCGTCGTCCGGGAACTCTCCCTGCGATGGAAGACGGGGTGGCCAGGGATCCTGCTGCTCGGCGCGGCATACGGGATCATCGAGGAAGGCCTCGCGTTGGCGACGTTCTTCGACCCGACGCTCCCTCAGGTCGCGTCCGGCTCCCTTTCCTGGTACGGCCGCCTCTTGGGCGTGAACTGGGTCTGGGCGGTCTGGCTCACGACCTTCCATGCGACCGTCAGCATCGCCTTCCCCATCTTCCTCATCGAATGGCACTACCCCGCGCTTCGCGGGAAGCCGGTGCTCTCGAATCGCGGACTGCGGGTGACCGCATTCCTCCTCGCCCTCGCCACGGTGACGCTGTTCACGCTCGTGAGCGCGCTCTCCGCGTACGACGTCGGCGGGCTCGAGTACGTTGGAGGGATCTCCATTGTCGCCCTTCTGTTCCTCGCAGCGCGGCGGGGCGTCGGCCACCTGTGGATGCGGTTGCCCGGGGGGAGGATCCCAAAAGGGTGGGTCTTCGTGGCGGGGGGCTACGCGTTCCTTGCGCTCTCGTTCCTCGCGTACGCGGGCGGCCCCGCGCTCGGCGGCCACCCTGCGGTCACGTACATCGAGGGCGGCCTCCTACTCCTGATGGCCCTCCTCCTGATTCGGAGGACCGCGGGCCATCCCGACGGCGAGCGGGCACAGTTCGCGTTCGTCGCAGGATCCATCGCCTTCTTCGCGACGTTCGACGTCATCCTCGGGTTTGGCGGAGATCCCAGGTTCCTCGGGATGCCCTTTGTTGGCTTCGGCTTCCTCGCCTACGTGATTTGGCTTCACCGGGTGAAAGGTGCTGAGCGGGTCCCGGTTCCGGGCGTAGCGCCCATCCCTTGAACCTCGCAGAGCGAGGCTCGGATCGCCCACTATCGCGAATGGGGCGTCCCAATGACACTTGGTACGGCAGTTCTGGAGGATTCAAACCTCATCAGCAATGGCAGCCCAACGGCGGGCGGTAATCTCATCCAGTACTGGAACCACTCGATCCACGTGACCGCCCCGGGGACGACGTCAGATCATTTCACACTCAGGGGCAAAGCGTCCATTGAAGGCTAGGAATCGTCAGGAGGAGTCTCAGTCGCCGTCGAAATGCCCTCGTTCCCCGGCTTCCGCAAGGCGGCCGCGACAGGGGTTGCCGGAAGGGGCGCTCGGGGGACCTGATACGGGGGCCGGTCGAGGGCCGTCCTAAGCCTTGGATCCGTGAGGAGGTCTCTCGATCCGCCATTCGCCATCGGCCCTGCTGCCGCCCGCGGGCCGCAGTAGTGGTGGAGGATCGCCGGCGACGTGAAGAAGGGGACCAGCCAGAGGATGTTGTAATAGAGGCCGATCGGATTCACAATCGCAAGGCCGGCCGTCACGAACGCGATGAGGACGACGGTCCCGCGACCCAGGCTGAGGATCTCCCTCATGGTCATGGGCGGCTCGTCCTTGGGCGTCACGGGAAATCGGCGGCGCCGGTCGATGACGTACATCGCCATCGAGCGGACCTCGTGGGGGAGCATGAGCGCTCCGATCGCTCGGCTGAGCCTCCGCGCGCGGTAGAAGGCCATGAACGAGAGGCGCACTTGCACGATCTTCGCGACCGAGACGCAGGACGTGATCACAGAGAGCACGATCAGGAACCGGAAGAGCGGAATCGACCAGATGTACTCCAGGGGCGCGGAGGCAAGGTTTCGCCCGAACGCGACGAAGGCCGTAAATGATGAGAGGCGGCCGAACACCGCCAGGAAGACCGCCAACATGATCGCGACGTAGGCGAGGTGCCCCCATGGGATTGTTAGGAGCATCATCTTCTTGTGAAGGGGCAGTTTGGCGCTCGGGACGAAGGTGAAAAACTCCATCGAGCTGCGGGTCCACTTGTTCTGCCGCCTCACGAACCCACGGACGTTCTCTGGGAGGGCCTCCCACGAGTGGAGCGGGACGAACGTCGAACCGTGGCCCCTGCTCGCGAGGGCGACGGCGGTCGCGAAGTCCTCCGATACGTACCGCTCGTCGAACCCGCCGAGATCGAGGACCGGCTTCGTCCGGATGAGCACGTTGTGGCCGTAACACACAACGGCGCCAAGGTACCCCGCCATCTTCCGTTCCCACTCGTCGTGGCTGATCACGTGCGGCTGCGCGAGGGTCTTCGCGAAGGAGCCGTCCGTGTTCCAGATGTTGATCATGCCTTGGAAGATCGCGAGGTCGGCGTTCTCCGGGTGTTCCGCATAGCGCAGTGCGCGCGCGACCCAATCGCGGGGCAGGACGGAGTCTGCATCCAGCAGGACGAAGTAGTCGCACGTCGAGCCATGGAGGCGGAGCCAATGGTTGATCGCGCCCGCCTTGAACCCCTCGCGGTTCGTCCGCCGGAGGACGCGGAACCCCATCTCCGCGGCCAACCGGTCCACGACGTCGCGCTTTGCCGGATCTGAAGAGTCGTCAAGCAGGAACACGTCGCAGGGATACTCCTGGCGGATCGCCCGGACGCAATCGGGGACGACGTCGTTCATCGTCGTGTACAGGATGGCAACTCTAGGCCGGCGCGAGAGGCGATCCAACGCCGGCAGCCGGAAAGGCGGCAGGACGAGGGAAAACAATCGTCTCGTGAATACCCAGGCGAAACTGAAGAGGAAGAAGACCATCAGGCCGAACTGTGCGATGGAGACGGATTGCGTCCAGTTCACAACAAGCGCGCCGAAAATGGCGGAGGTCCCCAACCAGATCGCGCCCGTGACCGCGAAGAAGCGCAGGGCCCATGCTCGTTCTCGACGTTCACGCCGCTCCCGCTGTCTCACTCCCCCGGCCCCGTACTCGATGAACCCTATCTGAGAAAAAGGTTGTGGACCTTGATCGACGCAAGGCCGACAATCTCAAAGCTGAGAATCGCGCGTCCCGGATGTCGGTGAGGCCGAGGTCCGTTTGAAGTCGGTTTCTGGACGGTGCGACGCACGAGGGTCTCTTGCGACCAAGCGCTCGACGATGTTGGATGGGTGGGCCAGGATTCTGATTCTCGAACAAGTTCGCGCTGGGCCCAGGGCGAAGCACATCCTTCCTGGCACGCCGCGAATCGCCCACAAGGGCGAGGAAACAGCTACCTTTTCGAATATCCGCTCTGTTTGCTGTACGTGTGATGGTCCCAAAGGTATAGAACCCAGACTCGCGCACCACCCGGCTCCCCGATTAGTGAGTAATAGCCCCGCCACCGGTCGGCCCGTTCAAATCGGAACAGGTTAGGGATGTCCCGCCCATAGTCGCGGACGAGGTCGCCAGGCCAGCGATCTCTCGCAACGGGATCGCCAGCCGTCAGCGGGTTTGCTCGACCGCGAAACTCGAATGTCGCGAGACTCTTGAGCTTGGCTCTCGCAAGCCTTCTTTCGTCGTCGGTTCCCAGCTTCGCTGACCGGCGCCAATCCTCGACGACAGGTGCGGCCTTCGCGCCGTATTCGATGCCAAGGAGCCTTGGCTTGGCCACACATACCGCCTATGCGCCGCGTAGCCGAGCGCGAGTCGCATCGGAGGTGCGTATCCAGAGGACCTTGCCGCCCGGGCCCTCGTCGTAAACCATCTCATGGTCGGCCATGTACTCGAGGCCCTCATCGAGCAACGGCTGGGCGATCCGGTAACCGAGAGCTTGCCGGATCTTGTACCGACTCATGGGCACCGCCTCTCGCCGCAAGACATCTTCAATTGCCTTAAGCGTGGCCACGGTTGGCCCCCTCGGCGCCGCGATGGACATGGAAAGCGTCATCAATATGGAGAATGCCGGGACTGTATATCAATTCATTGCTTAATGAAGTCGTTATCGGCACGCCGGCGAGCTGCGAGTCGACAGTTCGGGCCTGCCTGTCGGCGAAGACCTGTCGACTAACCCAAGGTTGTTGGTCGCCTCCGTTCAGGATTGCGCTTCGCCGGTGGTCGGAGGTGACGCACCGGCATCGGTCGGCGTGCGCGTCCTCAGAAGGTCTCCGCGGGAACGCCCCACGGCAGATCAGTGACCCTTGGTGTCGACCACGCAGAAGAGGTTGCCTTCGGGGTCCGCGAGGACGACGAAATCCTCGCCAGGCTCGCGAGGCCGGTAGCGGGTGGCGCCGAGGTGAAGCAACCGTTCGACCTCTCCTTCCTGGTCGTCGGTGTAAAGGTCGAGGTGCAAACGGCCCCGTTCGGGCGGCATCTGGTCGATGGATACGTTAGGCCCTTTTCCTGCGGGGTCCTTCAAGATGACAAACGGGTCTTCCGGGGTGGGCGGATACTTCGGAACGTATCGGAGCGCCTCATGCCAGAGGGCCATCATTCGATCGAAGTCGTTGACGTCGATCACGATGGACCCGATCCGTACCGTGCCCTTCTCTATGAAGCCCTGACCGAATTGTCGGGCGATAAACTTTGCTTCTGTTCCACACCTCTGTGCCGCGACCTGCCAAGCCCGGCGGGGTCCCCCCGCGGCGCTCCAACAGTTGAAGGTCTTCGCGTTACGATCAGACGATGGTCGACAGACCGAGCCTGTATCCTTCGCCATCAAGCGCAAGGCGCACGCGGTTCTAGATGAATCGCGGACCTCCAGGCAACATGTCTGAGGGTCAAGCCCTCGGTCGCGCGTCCTTGACCCGTCCAAGCGTGATTGACGCGAACGTCATCGTGGCCAATCCGAAGACCAGGAGCGCCGCCGGGTGCAACGCGAACGCCTCCTCGCCCCACCCAGAAAGCATGATCTGTCGGGTCGCATCAATCCCGTACTCCACCTGGTTGAGCGCACTCGCGGTCTGAAGCTAACCGGGCGCAGGTCAACGGGCAGGAACGCGCTGCTCATGAAGAGCAGGGGGAGCGCGAGGAGGTTCCGGATGGTGATCGTAGCCTGGCTGCTCTTAGTTTCGAGTGCGAAGATCGTCGACAGACCAGCGAATCCTAGGAAGAAGACCGCGGTAACGAGGAGGATGCCGAGAACCCAGAGGGGACCGGCGGCAAGCCTCGCGTGCCCATCCATGTCACCCATCACCTCTTTATCTAAAGGTGTGTATTCGGTCGGTGGTCCTCTTCTCGTGGGGAGGGGGAAGTCTGTGCAGGACGATGCGGCAACGACGTCGCTGGGACCGGCCGGAGGCAACACAACGAACCGGGCAAACGAGAGCGCGCGGCTGCGCACATCCCGAACGATTGCGGGCTTCTCGGGCGCGTGCCTCCTATTGTTGATCCTCTCCCCACCAGTCCCCGCCCTGTCAAAGACGCTCGAGGAGAGTCTGGCCCCGGGGTCATCCATCGACCTCAAAGCCCTAGCCAGTTCCTTCACCGAGAATATGGGACAGGTCGGGGACCGCGACCTACGCTTTTTGGCGGCATCCGACGCCATGCAGGTTGGATTCGCAGAAAGCTCCGTGCTGATCAAGTTGGTCGAGCGCAGCCGCTCGGATGCGGCCGGCATGACAATAGGAGACCGGATACGCAGGCCACCGCCGCACCCCGCTCCCTCGTCGAGCGTCCTCATGCGGCTCGACTTTGAAGGGGCGAACCGGGTGATTCCGCAGGGGAGGGGTCTCTTGCCCTATCCGACGAATTTCTTCTTCGGCGACGATCCGGCCGGGTGGCGCACGGGCGTGCGCAGCTTCAGGGAAATCGTCTACGAGGACTTGTACGACGGGATCGATCTCGTCTATCGCATGGGACCGGACGGATTGAAGTACGACTTCCTCGTACACTCCGCGGCAGACCTCGCCCGCATTCGTATGGTGTACGATGGCATTACATCCTTGAGCGTGAGTGCGGAACGTCTCGTCCTCCGCACGGCAGCGGGAGAGGTTCGGGACGAAGGTCTCGTCGCGACGGCGGGAGGCAATCCCGTGCGGTGTGCGTTCGCACGGCTGGGACTCCTGGCTGTGGGGTTTGTATGCGAGGGATGGGATCGTACACAGACGCTTGTCATCGACCCTCTCGTATGGGCGACGTTCCTAGGCGGCGGCCGCGAGGAGGAAGCCATGGCGGTCGCCCTCGACTCCTCCGGGAATCCCATCCTTGCAGGCTGGACCTACTCCACAGACTTTCCTGTGACCGCCGGTGCGCACGATGCGACATTCAACGGTGGTTACACCGACGCCTTCGTGGCGAAGTTGAGCGCGGACGGCTCCTCGCTCCTCTGGGCCACCTTTGTTGGCGGCGGCGTTGGGGATGGCAACGATGGAGTCTTCTCCCTCGCGCTTGACGTCTCCGGCAACGCCATCCTGGGCGGAGACACCTACTCCTCTGACTTCCCCACAACCCCGGGCGCATACGACACGACCCACAACGGCGCTGCGGACGCCTTCGTGGCGAAGTTGAGCGCGGACGGCTCCTCGCTCCTCTGGAGCACATATCTGGGAGGTGGAGATGCTGACCACGGCTGGACCCTTGCGGAAAATGGGGCGAGTGACCTCCTCGTGGGGGGAGAAACGCGATCGACGGACTTCCCCGCCACCTCGGGCGCCTACGACGTCACGCTGAACGGTCTGGAAGACGCCTTCGTGGCAAGCTTGAGCGGCGACGGGTCCACCCTCCGCTGGGCCACCTTCTTGGGCGGGAGCGGTCCAGGGGAGGATGAGGCGTACGCCTTCGCCCTCGACAGCTCCGGCAATCCCGTCGTCGCCGGCGTGACCTACTCCCCGGACTTCCCGTCGACCCCCGGCGCGTTCGATGCCACCTACAGCGGTGGATTCACGGACGCCTTCGTAGCCAAGTTGAGCGCGGACGGTTCAGCTCTCCTCTGGTCCACCTTCCTGGGCGGTGGCGTTGGCGATGGTGATCAAGCCTGGGCGCTCGCTCGGGATGGGTCCGGCAACTTCGTCGTGGCGGGGCGGACGCTCTCCAGCGACTTTCCCGTGACCGCGGGCGCTTACGACGTCACATACAATGGCTTTGGGGACGCCTTCGTGGCGACGCTGAGCGCGGACGGTTCCGCCCTTCTCTGGTCCACCTTCCTGGGCGGCGGTGAAGACGAAAGCCTGTCCAAGTTTGTGCTGGACGGCTCGGGAGATCTAGTCATGGCCGGTGTCACACAGTCGACGGACTTCCCCACGACCCCAGATGCCGTCGACGTCACGTTCAACGGGTTTGTCGACGCCTTCGTGGCGAAGCTGGGCGGGGACGGTTCGTCGCTCCTATGGGCCAGCTTCCTAGGCGGTGTCGATGCCGAGGGGGCCAACGACCTCGCCCTTGACGCGGTCGGCAACCCAGTTGTCATCGGACGCGCCGACTCCACGGACTTTCCGGTGACAGCGGGGGCTTTCGACGTCACCAAGAATGGCAGCTACGAGGCTTTTGCAGCGAAACTGAACCTTGCGGCGGGCCCCTTGCCGCCCACGGTGACGATCACGTCGCCCGCCGACGGGATGTGGTTCAGCACCGCCAGCGTGACGACCTCCGGCACGGCCGGGGACGGCGGGAGCGGCCTCGACCGCGTCGAGGTCAGCTGCGACGGTGGGACATCTTGGAGCCTCGCCGCGGGGACGGCCTCGTGGATCTACGCCTGTGCGGCCCTGACGGAGGGCTCCAACCCGGTTCGCGCTCGCGCGTTCGACCTCGTCGGTCGGGAGTCCGCGCACGGGACCCTCACCGTGAACGTGGACCTCACGCCGCCCACGGTGACGATCGTCTGCGTCCCTTCTGGCGGGGAGGTCGGCACGGCCGTCACCTGCCTTCTCGAGGTGTCGGACAATCTCGATCCCTCTCCGACGGTTTCCTGGAGGGTCACGACGGAAGGTTCCGTTATCGCGTCCGGCAACGGCACAAGGGCCCACTTCATTCCGAATCGCATCGCCCTGTATAGTGTCGAAGCGACCGGGAAGGACGCAGCGGAGCATATGGCGACGGACTCGGCAACGGTAATGACTTCGGAGCGATTCCTAGTGTCGTTCTCCCTCTTCGTCGTCCTTCCCGTCGCCATCGGCCTCCTCGTCTTCCTCCTCGCCCGGAGGAAGAAACGTAGAGGGGCCGCGAAAGTCGCACCCGCGCCCACCACGCCGTCGCTACCCCCCTCTCCCCCGCCGTAGGAACCGCTCTCCATCGACCGTCTCGATGGAGAAGGTACTTGCACACCCCGCACGGGAGGGACCCCGGAAGGCCAGTGTTCTCAAGCTGGGAATCGGGCGTCCAGGGGGTCGGTGGACCCGAGGACAGTATGACGTCGCGCGAGTGTGCATTCATCAAGCCCCGGAACCCCCGAGTGGAAATCGCGGGGTCCACACTCGCGCGCCATCGGCGCACTCCGAGTCACGCACTGGCAAGGGCGAATTGATGATGCTGGGCCCGGGTTCGAACTTGGGAACCCTGAAGGCACAGATCCTGCGCCGGTCCCGTTGGCCGGCTCTGGATAGCCTCCCTGTATGATGACCGAAGCGTTCTTGCGCCCCGCGAGGCATCGACCAACAAGGAGTGGAAGCGGTGGCGGACATAAATCAAGTCGGGGTCCTGCTGCTCGGCGCGGTCCTCGGATGGCTGATGATCTTCGCGGTGCGGAGGTACAGGGTCCAGTGGGGCGCCTTCGCGGGCTTCATGGCGGTGATCTTCGGGGTCGGCCTGCTGACGTTCCTGTTCAAAGCGGACCTCCTCGGGTACTACGGGATCGGGATCTTCATCGGCTTCTTCGCGAACCTCATCGTTCGCGCGGTCGGCGTCGCGATCGGCGGGAAGGCGGGGGAGGGATTGCTCGAGATCGCCGCGTTCCGCTCCAAGGGGGGGCGGCCCGCGACCGGGGACCGAATCCGCGAGGTGAAGGAGAAGTTCGAGAAGTTCCTTCTGAAGAGGGCGAACGTCGTCGGGGTCGGTGTTGGGAAGAAGGTCGTCCGGGGCCAAGAGACCGAGAACCTCGCCGTGGTCGTGTTCGTGGAACGAAAGCTCCCGGAGTCCCAGCTGAACAAGAGGGACGTCATCCCGAAGACCCTCGACGAGGTGACGACGGACGTGGTCCAAACGGGGCGCCTGAAGGCCCTCGCCCTCTCCCCGGGACCTCCCGGTCGTACCGACCGATGGCGCCCCGCCCCCGGCGGCGTCAGCGTAGGCCACGTGCGGATCACCGCCGGCACCCTCGGGGGAGTCGTGCGGCGCGGGGGCGACCGGCTCATCCTGTCGAACAACCACGTCCTCGCGAACAGCAATGATGCCCGTCCCGGAGACCTCGTCCTTCAGCCCGGGCCGGCGGACTCGGGCACGAGGAACGACGCCGTGGCTGCCCTAGACCGTTTCGTAGAGATCCGATTCGAGGACACCCGGGGAGTCCTCGCATTCCTCCGGCGCCTTGCGAAGCGCATCGGGATTCGCGTCGCCCCCATTCGCCTCGGGAACTTCGTGGATGCGGCCACCGCGAGGCCTCTGCAGCACGAACTCGTGGCGGACACGATCCTCGGACTCCAGTGGTCTCGGGGACACGCGGAGGCGGAGATGGGAGCCACGGTCCGGAAGAGCGGACGGACCACCGGGGTCACGGAGGGCCGCGTGCTCGCGACCGGCGTGACGGTCCAGGTGGACTACAGCGATCGCGTGGCGACGTTCGAGGATCAGGTCGTTACGGGTCCGATGTCCCAGGGCGGGGACAGCGGGTCCCTCGTCGTGGACGTCCAGGGGAGGACGGTGGGCCTCCTGTTCGCCGGAAGCGGAACGACAACGGTCTTCAACCGCGCCAGCCGGGTCGCCGAGGCCCTCGGCGTGGAGTTCTAGTGGCGCGGGCATCAACCTGCGCGATGGAAGTCGGGAGGGCGACCAGCCTCATTGTCCGGGTGTTCAGCCCTAATGGAATGCGTGGGCCATGATTCGACCACGTTTCGGGGCGAGTGCATTCAATGACTTGCGGACGAAAAGTGACCCTCAATTTCGGGTACCCAACGCCCCCTGCGAACCGTTTTCGCTCACGTGGCCCTCACGCGAGTCCAATCTGCCTCATCAGGCCCACGAGGTCGTAGAAGAGCCGCTCCTCCGTGATCTCCCCCTTTTCGTTCCATGTGGCCACCGTACAGAACTCCACGTGGAAACTCTTCCCGGTCGGTTGGATGACCTTCCCCTCCGCGGTTTTCATCGGTCCCTTCATCGTGCCGGAGAGTTCCGCGATGGAACATGTGTGGTTGCCGTCCGCGAAGAGGATCTTGTATGGGCGGTTGATGAGGTGGTTGTCCGGGAAGGTCTTGAAGAATTCGATGGCTTCCAAGTCATGGTTGTGCCGTCCCCTCGTGGGTGGGGCCCCACCGGGCCAATGCACGACAACATTTTCGGTGTGACGCTTCCTAAATGTCTCCCAAAGCGGACTTCCAGGTCCGGCATTCCAAGCATCGTCCAGCGTCGTCATCAAGTCGACTAGCTCTCTTTCTTGTTTCATGGCAGACCCCTGCCTCCGCATCATCGAGGCTTTCAAGAACCTTTGCCATTCCGTGCCACGGGCTCACGCACCCCTCGCCCGGGACGAGTTCACTTTGCACTCGCCCACAATAGGGGTGAGTTCGATGCGTGGGCCAGGATTCGAACCTGGGAACCCCTGCGGGAACAGATCTTGAGCCTGTCGCCTTTGGCCGTGCTTGGCTACCCACGCGTCGCTCCGCACCGCCAAGGGTCCCATAAAGGTTAGGCTATAGGAAGTCCCAATCCTTCAGGACGTCCTCGAGGTTCGGCCGCCCGATCTCATCCAGCTCATAGCGCACCCGCAGAATGGGCTTGCTAACCTTCACGAGACGCCGAAGGTCGACGGGCGTCCCGCTCAACACGACATCACACGCCGCAGCCTCGATTGTCTGCTCGAGCTCGCGGATCTGCTTGTCCCCGTAACCCATGGCGGGGAGCACGTTCTGCAGGTGCGGGTACTTCTTGAACGTCGCCTTAATCGAGCCGACCGCGAACGGCCGCGGGTCCACGATCTCCGACGCGCCGAAGCGCTTGGCGGCGATGTACGCGGCCCCGTACGCCATCTGCCCGTGCGTGACCGTCGGCCCGTCCTCGACGACGAGCGCGCGTTTGTTCCGCACCGGCTCGGGGTCCACGACGGTGATCGGCGACGCTGCCTCGACGATCGTCACGTTCGGATTAACTTCGACTGCGTGACGCTTCACAAGTTCCACGTTCTCCGGGCTCGCAGTGTCCATCTTGTTTACGATTGCCACGTCCGCCATGCGGAGGTTCGTCTCGCCCGGATAGTACCGCAGCTCGTCCCCGGGCCGGTGAGGGTCGAGCAGGACGATGTGGAGGTTCGGCTTGAAGAACGGCGTGTCGTTGTTCCCGCCGTCCCACAGGATCACGTCGGCCTCCTTCTCCGCCGCCCGCAGGATCTTCTCGTAGTCGACGCCGGCGAACACGACAATCCCTCGCTCGAGGTGCGGCTCGTACTCCTCGCGCTCCTCGATCGTCGTCTTGTACCTCTCGAGGTCCTCGTACGTCGCGAACCGCTCGACGGCCTGGTCCTCCAGAACGCCGTACGGCATCGGATGGCGCACGACGACGACGCGCTTCCCGTGCGCCTGCAGAATCGAGGCGATCTTCCGCGTCGTCTGTGACTTACCAGCCCCCGTGCGCACCGCGGTGACCGCAATCACGGGGACGGTCGACTCAAGCATCGTGTCCTCCGTGCCCAAGAGCACGAAGTCCGCGCCTGCCGCGTTCGCAATGGAGGCTCGATGCATCAGGTCCTCGTAGGAGATGTCGCTGTACGAGAAGACGCACATGTCCGCGCGGAAGCGGTAGATGAGCTGTGGTAGGTCCTCCTCGTCGAAGATCGGGATGCCCTCCGGGTAGCGCTTGCCCGCGAGGGAGGGTGGGTACTTGCGGCCGACAATCCCAGGGATCTGCGTGGCGGTGAACGCGACGACCTCGTACGCGTCGTCCTCGCGGAAGATGACGTTGAAGTTGTGGAAGTCGCGACCGGCGGCGCCGAGGATGATCACCCGCGTCCTCTCCATGTTTGACCGCCTCGACGCGCGAGAGCCTCGCACCCCGTATAGCCTTTTGGCGGCGGTCTCGACCACGGCTTAAATAGATTCCTCCCCATGGAGGACCGTGCCCGCCTATCGCATCCCGAAAGACGAGCATGTCCTGGCGGCGCTGCGGCGGGCGACCGCGGTGAAGCCCACCGTCGATTCCCAGAGAAAACTGAAGCGGCTCGTCGAGAAAGAGCTGAAGGCGGAGGAGGTGTTCAAGGTCGGACGACAGAGGCTGCGCCGCATCGCAATCAACTCGAGGCTGTTCGACCTCCGCATCCTGACGCGGGAGACGGAGCAGAGAAAGTCGTTAGTGAAGTGCCCCGTGTGCACGTCGCGGCTTCGGCGGCTGCGGAACATGACAGTCTTCGGAGGCACGGTAACGCTGGGATACAAGTGCGAAACGTGCGGGTACTGGACAGGGCTCCGGCGCCGCGTCCCCGTCCGGTACGTCTTCATGAGGAAGTGACCATGGACGTGTTCTACGAGAAGGGCGTCGTCGTGCAGGAAGGCGCGCGGGAGATCGTCCTCGACCCTCGCCGCGGTCGCGCGGGTTCCGTGGTCAGCCACGGACACCTGGACCACCTGTCCTCCGGCGGCTACATGACCCCCGGCACGCTGGACATCCTCCGCGTGCGGCGGAAGCGAGGGAACGGCACGCCCATCGAGTACGACCGGGAGACGGATGTGGACGGGTTCGCGGTCACGCTGCGGGATGCAGGGCACACGTTCGGGAGCGCGATGGTCCGCGTGGACGACGTCCTCTACACGGGGGACTTCAACCCCGAGGGCGGCGTGACCTGCGGCCGTGCGGAGCCGGAGTGGTGTCGGACGCTCGTCGTCGATGCCACGTACGGCCGGCCCTCCTTTCACTTCCCCAAGAAGAGGGACGTGGAGGCGGACGTGCTCGCGTGGACGGAATCGAGCCTCGCGCGGGGGCCCGTCGCGATCGGCGCGTACGAGTTCGGGAAGGCGCAGGAGATGATCGCGCTCATGAACCGAGGGAAGCTCGAGGTCGCCGTGCCGGACCGCATCGCGGACCTCGCGGACGTGTACCGACGCCACGGCGTACCGCTCACCTATCGCCGGACCTCGGAGCTGTCGGAGGCGGAGCGAGACGAACCGCGCGTCTACATCGTTCCCCGGGGCTGGCTCCGCACGCCTCCCGTCGGGGCGGCTTGGATGGCGAAGGCCCGGACCGCATTCGTGAGCGGATGGTGCACGATGTACGACTTCACGCGGATGTACGGGCTCGACGCGCAGTTCCCGTTGAGCGACCACGCGGACTTCGACGACCTCCTCGAGTTCGTGGAGCACTGCAGGGCGCGGCGCGTCTACACGGTGTTCACCCACGCGGACGAGCTCGCGCGGGAGATTGCGCGGAAGCTCAAGGTGAAGGCGGAGCCGCTCAAGTCCCAGACGAGGCGCGAGGATGCAATCTTCGGCTGACGGCGACGTGGTCCTCGCAAAGCTCGACGACGGGGAGGACCTGTTCGCCTCGATCGACGCGTTGGCGGCGGAACACCGGATCGTGAACGGCATGGTGATGTGGGGGATCGGCATGCTCCGCGACTTCGAGATCGGGTATTACACCGGGACTGCGTACGAGCGAGAGACGTACGCGGACCCGATGGAGGTGCTCGCGTTGCACGGATCGTATGCCGCGAAGGCGGACCCCCGGATGCACATGCATGTGGCCGCGGCAGGTCGGGACCACGGCGTCGTCGGCGGCCATCTGTTCCGGGGGACCGTGGCGGTGCTCAACGAACTGTGCCTCCGGCGGCTCCCGCGCACGAAGTTGTCGCGCGTTCACAACCCCCTCTCCGGACTCAAGGAGCTCACGATTGCGAGGGGCGAGGGACCTCGTCCTTCGGTGGCGGCGGCCGGACCGCCCGCGCGCGGAGCCAAATGATCACGCCGCCGAACGCGAGGATGAGGACGACGAACGCAGCGGCCCATCCGAACAGCGGGGGCATCCGAAGGATCGGTAGGTAGATCGAAAGGAGCCCCGTTCCGCATTCGCCAATCACGAACGGCGCGGCGATGCCCATGGTCTTCGCGACGTCCCCGGGAACCCCGCCTCTGCGACGCGCACGCCGCGCGGACTCGGCGGCTGCGATGAGGAGGACGACGGAGAACGCGAACGCCACGGAGGGCGTCCAGTTCGCGAAGACCCGGGGCCCGGGCTCCGGGAGCACGATCTCGTAGAGCCTCTCGGGCTCCACGTTGCCGAGACGGTCCGTGGATCGGTAGTGGACGAGATGACTCCCGCCTCCGAGGCGGATCGGGGCTCCGTAGGGCCACCAGCGCCCCTCGCCGACGCGGGACTCCGTGAACTTCACCCCGCTTCCCGCATCCTCCGCCGCCAGGCTCAGCGTCACCTCGCCGCTCGGAGGAGCGAGGGCCATCGTGAGCCGCGTCTCCGGGGGCGTGTTGTCAAGGACGACCCGGGTCGAGCCGTCCTCGAGGTGTCCCAGGAGATCAACGGCCCGATATTCCGTGACATGGAGGCCGTCGGTGCCCGTGATCACGAAGGGCGACGCGTACGGACGCCAGCTGTCATCCCCGAGACGGTACTCGACGGATGCGAGGCCGACAGGGGACGGTCCCGGGTCCTCCGCTAAGAGCGTGAACGGGGTGCCCGAGGTGACGAACAGCTCGTCCCCGGACAGAGAGGGCGACCCCACGTCGAGCGAGAGGACCGGAGGGGTATTGTCGACCAGGAACGTGTACGCCGTCAGGACCTCGTTCCCCAGGCGGTCGGACGCGCGGAATTCGAGGCGGTGCAGCCCCTCGCCGGAGAGGAACAGGGGACCCGTGTACGGAGTCCAGAGCGACCAGGACCGGTACCACTCGCGGTACTCGAACGAGGAGAGGCCGACGGGGATCGGACCCTCGTCCACCGCCGACCCATCGAGGGGCGACGTCGACGTGATCCAGGTGTCTGCCGAGACGTGCCGCGGCGTCCCCACCGCCAACGCGATCGCGGGCGGAGAATCGTCGACCACGAGGACGAGGGAGGTGACGTCCTCGACGTTCCCCAGGCGGTCGAACGCGCGGAATTCGACGCTGTGCAGCCCTTCACCTTCGAGTCGGAATGCGCCCCCATACGCGGCCCACGGTCCGTCGTCGACGCGGTACTCGATCCGGTCCACGCCGACGGGCAACGGGCCCCCGTCCAATGCGGAAAGGGTCAGGGGCGAGTCGACCGTGACGAACGTCGCTCCGTCGATCACCTTCGGGTTGCCGACGAACCACGAGGTCGTGGGAGGGGTGTCGTCGACGATGAAGGCTGTCGAGGCGAGCCCCTCGTTCCCCAGGCGGTCCCGGGCGCGGATCTCCAGGGTGTGTCGACCTTCGGGGGAAAGGACGAATGGGGCCGCGTACGGCGTCCAGGCCGACCAGGTCCCGAAGCCGACGCGATACTCGAGCATCTCGAGCCCGACGGGTGGCGTCCCCACGTCCTCCGCCGCCAAGGCGATTGGCGTGCGCGAGGTGAGCGAGGTCTCGACGGCCACGTAGGACGGGGAACCGACCGAGAAGGTGATCGTCGGACCGCTCGCATCCACGTAGATCGTCGCGGTGTGTCCCAGCTCGGCGTTCCCCAGCCGGTCCGACGCCCGGAAGTCGACGATGTGGAGGCCCTCCACGGCGAGCAGGAAGGAGGAAACGTACCGCCTCCAGGGACCCGCGTCCACGCGATAATCGATGCGACCCACTCCGACTGGCGTGACCCCGCCGTCCGTGGCGAAGAGATACAGGGGCGTCACAGGCGTGATGTAGGTCCACCCCGAGACGTACTTTGGATCGCCGACGAGGAACACGGTCTCCGGCGGCGTGTTGTCGACCAGGAACACGGCGGACCGCGGCTCCTCGACGTTCCCCACACGGTCGCGGCTGAACCACTCCACGAGATGCTCCCCCTCCGGGAAGAGCGTGAACGGGCCTCCGCCGGTGATGTCGACCCAGGGGCCGCCGTCGACGCGGAACTCGGTCCCCTCGATGCCCGTGCCGCTGTAGTCCTGCGCAACAAACCATAGGGGCGTGGCAGAGGTGACGAAGGGGGGCGACCCGGAGACGCTGGGGACGCCGACGCCGAGTGTCGTCTCCGGCGGCCAGCTGCGCACCGCGACGAACACCTCGGGGAAGTACAGCACCCGCGGCCGGTCCTTCCAGTCGAGGAACCAGGCGCGTGACTCTCCGTAGACGTTCGTCGGCACGAGCCCCGCGAGGGAGGAGGTCACGCGGAACGACACCGTCCATGTCTCGTTCACCTCGATGAGGAGGACGGGCCACTCGAGGAGGGTGCTCCCGTCAGGTCTCGGCTGGATCCTCGAGGGAGGCCGCGCGTTGCCGGTATCGGGGTCGACGAACGTTCCCGGAACGTACGCGATGTGGGGCGGGAGGACGTCCCGGACCATGGGCTCCGCGTCGTTGGGGTCCCCGTCGCGCGCCGCCCGGGAATCCCATGGGATGTATCCCAGGATTCCGTCCAGAATCGCGTCGACGAGATCGTTGGGATTGCCCAGGCTCGCGAAGAACCCGTTCCCAGCGATC